>Ga0308017_1000172_pt1 | contig 21172 bp, 18 predicted proteins | sample Neamet280_FD_203145 | JGI IMG/M metagenome (GOLD analysis project Ga0308017, IMG submission 203145) | Marine microbial communities from water near the shore, Antarctic Ocean - #280 | ecosystem: Environmental > Aquatic > Marine > Unclassified | place: Southern Ocean | collected 2014-10-01
GCGCGCGACTTCGTCACGCACGAATTCGGGCGTGATCTCGGCCGGGATGCGGGCCCCGAACGCCTGCCCCGGATGCTGGCGCGCGAGCATGGCCGCCATTTTTTGCCCCGTAGGGCCAGCGGCACGCAACGACTCCAGGTATTCGGCACGGCGCTGGTTTTCGCGGATGGCGACGAACTCCATCTCCGGCGTGACGATGCCGCGGCGCGCGTAGTGCAGCTGGGTCACGTTGGCGCCGGGCCGCGCGCGCCGCGGTTGGCGCTGCAGGCCCGGAAAGCGCAGCGCCGCCAACGCCGGGTCGGCCGCCCGCGCGCGTCCGTAGGCACTGCTCGGCGCAGGCAGCTCCTCGGTATCGCCGCGTTCCTCGATCCAGCGCTGCCGCAGCGCGGGCAGGCCGCGGCGGATGTCGATGCAGGCATCGGGGTCGGTGTAGGGCCCGGACGTATCGTAGACGAAGATGGGCGGATTGGGCTCGGCGCCGAACGCGGCTGGCGTGTCGCTTTGGCGGATTTCGCGCATCGGCACGCGCAGGTCGGGGCGAGAGCCGGTCACATAGATCTTGCGCGCGTTGGGGAACGGCTGCACGGCCGCTGGGTCCACGTGGGCGGCTTCAGCCTGAAAGGGTTCGACGGGGGCATTCATGATAGAGGCTCCTTCGGGGCGGGGTGGCGATACGGCTCCGAAGGCGGCCTCTCGAGAGGAGCGGTCCAAAGACCCTTTGGGCCTCCGACCAGCGCCCACCTCGTACAGGCGGCTGCGGCTCTTCTTTCGCCGGTATGAACCGGATCAAGTTCGCGGGTTCGGCCCATGGCCATCTCAGCCCACCGTTGGTGGACACCCCGGAGCACGACTCGATTGTAGAGGGCAAGCCCGCGTCCGCGGCCACAGGCGCCGCAAACCCACGCCGCACAGGGGTTGCGCCCCCGGGTCAGCCGGTGCCCACCGGGGTCGGGTCGTCGTTGCGCCGATCGTGGTACCGCAGCGTGAGCCGGCCTTTGCCGTCCCCCTTGGACGTGTACATCAAGCGATCGGCCGCGGCCAGTAGCGCCGGCAACGGATGTGCCCCTCGAAACAGCAGCGCACCGAGGCTGACCGAGACCGCCACGCCTGCGTCCGCAAGCGGAATGGGCTCGCCCAGTTTTTCCAGCAACGCCAGCCCGATGCGCCGCACCGTGGCTTCCGCTGGCCCCGGCTCGGGGCCCAGCTCGGTCAGCAATATCACAAATTCGTCACCCCCCAGTCGCCCCACGGGATCGACCGCTCGCACCATCGCGCGCAGCCGGGCCGCCACCTCGACCAACACGGCGTCGCCCGCCTCGTGCCCGCGAGTGTCGTTGATGGTTTTGAAATCATCCAGATCGACGAACAGCAACGCCGCCCAGCCCGGATCGCGCTGCTGCCGCAGCAGGACTTGCTCGATGCGGTCGAACAGCAAGCGCCGGTTGGGCAACGCCGTCAGAGGGTCATGGAACGCCAGGGCCTGCAACTCGGCCTCGCGCGCTTTGAGCTCGGTGATGTCGCGCACGAGCGCGATGAAACGCAGCGCGGCCCCTGCAGGCGCGGTCTTGCGCGCCATCGAAGACTCGAACCAACGTTTCCCGCCCGGCAAAGTCATGGCGTATCGGTAGCCGTTGGCCTGCCCGGCGCGCGCTGCCTCGGCCATGGCGGCCTCGGTCAAGTCGGCCACCGCCGGGGGCAGCAGATCGCGCAGGTGCCGACCCACGATCTGTTCGGCAGGCACGTACAGCCATTCGGGGCGCGGGGCGTGTACGTGGCGGAAGATGCCGTCGGCGTCGATCTCGAACATCAGGTCCGGCAACGCCCGCAGGGTGGCGTCGAGCTCGGCTCGCGCCTCGTGCAAGGCCATCTCGGCACGCTTGCGTGCGGTGATGTCGACCGCCACCCCGGTGTAGCCCAGAAAGCGGCCATCCTCGCCCCGGCGCGGCACCCCGCTGATGCTGGTCCAAGACGGCTCGCCGCGGCGAGTGCGCCACTGCAGCTCCAGACCCCGGAACGGCTCGCTCCGCCACAGGGATCGCCAGAGCCGGCGCGTGCGGCCGTCGGGCTGCAGCCACACGTCACTCTCCCACGGTCGGCGGCCAACGAGCGACGCCAGCCACGACAATCGGCCGGGGTCACCCTGCAGGGGCTGGGCCTGAATGACGCGCAGGCTGGCGTCGGTCGCCCACACCCAGTCGGCCACCAGGGCCAGCAGGGACGACTCGTCCACCGCGCCTGCGGAAGGCGGCGCGGGGAGGGAGTCTGACTGTGAGCGGGGCATACGATTGCCACTGAGGATTTTGCTCTAAAGCTGCCAAATATAACACCAAGCGGCGACGCGCGCCATCCCCCAAACAGGGGAGGCGCGCGTCCGCTGGTGGCCCCGGGAGGAGCGGCGTGTCACGGCTGCAGGTCGTACCGGTCGGCGTGCATCACCTTGGCCCACACGGCCACGAAGTCGCGCACGAACTTCTCACGCCCATCGTCCTGGGCGTACACCTCGGCGTAGGCGCGCAAGATGGCGTTGGAGCCGAACACCAGATCGACGCGAGAGGCGGTAAAGCGCACGCGACCGCTGGCGCGCTCGACGATCTCGAAGCGACCATCCCCCAGCGGCCGCCAGGCGTAGGCCATGTCGGTCAGGTGCACGAAGAAGTCGTTGCTCAGCACCCCCACCCGGTCGGTGAACACACCGTCGGCCGAGCCCTCGAAATTAGCCCCCAGCACGCGCAGGCCGCCCAGCAACACCGTCATCTCCACCGCCGTCAGCCCCATCAGCTGGGCGCGGTCGATCAGCAAATCCTCGGGCGCCACGCCGATCCCGGGTTTGACATACTGGCGAAACCCGTCGGCCACCGGTTCCAACCAGCGAAACGACGCTGCATCGGTCCACGCTTCGGTGGCGTCACCGCGCCCCGCGACGAACGGCACCTCGATGGGCACCCCGGCTGCCTCGGCCGCCATCTCCACGCCCACGTTGCCACCGAGCACGATGACGTCGGCCACGCTCGCACCGTAGTCCCGCGCGATGGGTTCCAGCACCGACAGCACTTTGTCCAGCCGCTGCGGCTCGTTGGCTGGCCACTGGCGCTGCGGCGCCAGGCGGATGCGCGCCCCGTTGGCACCGCCGCGAAAGTCGGACTGGCGGAAGGTGCGCGCGCTGTCCCACGCCGTGGCCACGAGCTCGCCCACACTCAAGCCGCTGGCGCGGATGCGCGCCTGGATTGCGCCAACGTCGATGTCACGGGGCCCCGGCGGTACCGGGTCTTGCCACAATAAATCCTCTTTGGGAGCACGCGGGCCTATGTAGCGCGCACGCGGTCCCATGTCGCGGTGGGTGAGCTTGAACCAGGCGCGCGCAAACGCCTCGGAAAATGCCGCGTGATCGCGCCAGAAGCGCTCGGCGATCGGGCGGTAGATGGGGTCCATCTTGAGCGCCATGTCGGCATCCGTCATGATGGGCAGGGTGCGGCGCGAGGGATCTTCGGGGTCGGGCGGCATGTGCTCGGGGCGGATACCGATCGGCTGCCATTGCCACGCGCCCGCAGGGCTCTTGGCCAACTCCCACTCATAGCCGAAGAGCAGCTCGAAGTAGCCGTTGTCCCAGCGCGTGGGGTGGGTGGTCCAGGCACCTTCGATGCCGCTGGTGACCGTATCGCGGCCGATGCCGCGGCTGGCGTGGTTCATCCAGCCCAGGCCTTGCTCTTCGATCGGCGCTGCCTCGGGCGCCGGCCCCAGGTTGGCCGCACTGCCGTTGCCGTGTGCTTTGCCCACCGTGTGGCCACCCGCGGTCAGGGCCACGGTCTCCTCGTCGTTCATGCCCATGCGGGCAAAGGTCTCGCGCACATGCAGCGCGGTCTTGAGCGGGTCGGGCTGGCCATTGACCCCCTCGGGGTTGACGTAGATGAGCCCCATTTGCACCGCCGCCAGCGGGTTTTCCAGCGTCTCGGGCCGCTCGACGTCGGCGTAGCGCTGCTCGCTGGGCTGCAGCCACTGGTGCTCCGGCCCCCAGTACACGTCTTTTTCCGGGTGCCAGATGTCCTCACGGCCGAAGGCAAAGCCGTAAGTCTTGAGCCCCATCGATTCGTAGGCCACGTTGCCGGCCAGGATCATCAGGTCGGCCCACGAGAGCTTGTTGCCGTATTTTTTCTTGATCGGCCACAGCAGCCGACGCGCCTTATCCAGGTTGGCGTTGTCGGGCCAGGAGTTGAGTGGTGCGAAGCGCTGGTTGCCCGTGTTGGCCCCGCCGCGGCCGTCGGCGACCCGGTACGAGCCGGCCGCATGCCACGCCATGCGGATGAACAGCCCGCCGTAGTGGCCGTAGTCGGCCGGCCACCAGGGCTGGCTGTCGGTCATGAGCGCGCGCAGGTCGCGCTCGAGCGCTTCCACGTCCAGCGTGCGCACCGCGTCGCGGTAGCGAAAACCGGGCAGCGGGTTGGTTTTGGTGTCGTGCTGGTGCAGGATGTCGAGGTTGAGCGCATGGGGCCAGGGAGCGGTCGGCGCCTGGGCGGGATCCTGGCGGGTGACGGCGCCGTGGTGGAAGGGACAGCCCCCGCTGCGGGCAGGTTGGGAAGCGTTCATGTTCATCTCCAGTGAGCGATGTTTCATCGATGACGTCAATCGAAAAATATTTTATCAATTGACAGATCTACTGTAGCGCGACCTCCCCGGCCGTGGATTCACTTCTGTCTATGGCCGCCATAGCGGATGCACGAACGCTCGATCGTGTTATGATGACCGTGTATCCACCCGCGGCCCCGCCGCACGAGGAGCGACGCGATGCAATGGCTGGTCTTGGGTCTGATCCTGTTTCTGGGCATGCACTCGGTACGCATCGTCGCCGACGACTGGCGCAGCCAGATGATCGACCGCATCGGCTTGGGCGCCTGGAAAGCGTTGTACTCACTGGTGTCGCTGCTGGGACTGGTACTGATCGTCTGGGGCTACGGCCTGGCGCGGCACAACCCGGTCACGCTATGGGTGCCGCCGGTGGGCATGGCCCATGCCGCCTCGCTGTTGACGCTGCTGGCCTTCGTGTTGCTGGTGGCGGCGTATATACCGGGCAACGCCATCAAGGCCCGGCTGCAGCACCCCATGGTGCTGGGCGTCAAACTGTGGGCCTTCGCGCACCTGTTGGCCAACGGGGCGATGGCCGACGTGCTGCTGTTCGGCGGCTTCCTGGCCTGGGCCGTGCTCGACTACCGCTCGGCTCGCCGTCGCCCTGCAGGCCAGCCCGACGACGATGACGATGATGCCGCCGACGTGGCCGAGGTGCGGGGCGCGCGCAGCGCCCTCGCGCCCACGGTGGCCACCGTGGTGGTCGGTGTCGGCGCTTGGGCCGTGTTCGCCTTCTGGGCCCACGGCGCCCTGTTTGGCGTGCGGCCATTCGGTTGAGGCGCCCAGAGCGTGGATGGCCTGGCGCTGCGCCTCGGGTCATCGTTGGGACATAACACTCCACGCCAAACAGGTGTGCGGAACGCCCGCAAACGGCGCAAGACTCGCACAAGGCATTGACGATGACCAGTTTGATGACTATAGTCACCTACGTGGTCATCTGCAGGAGAAAGCGCCGTGCCGACCATTCAAGCTTCCGAATTCAAGGCCAAATGCCTCGCTCTGATGGATTCAGTGGCCACCACCGGCGAGATCTGGGTGGTGACCAAGAATGGCAAACCGGTGGCGGAATTGCGTCCCTATTCCGGGCAACGCATCAGCCACCCGTTTGGCCTACACCGCAACCTTGACATTCGTGGTGACGTACTGGCGCCACTGGAAAACGATCTCTGGAAAGCGCTGGCGTGATCATCGACACCCACACCCTGTTGTGGATGGATCGCGACGACCCCGCGCTCGGGGCGCGAGCGCGGCAGCGAATCCAGGCCGACTGGCTGGCTGGGCAGGTGGCGGTCAGCGCCATCAGTTTTTGGGAAGTGGCCATGCTGGCGGAACGCGGCCGCATCGTGCTGCCCATGCCGGTCGGGCTGTGGCGCGAGGACTGGTTGCGTGCTGGCCTGGTGGAAATCCCGGTCGATGGCCGCATCGCCTTGCTGTCGACCCAGCTCGAGAACCTGCATCGCGACCCCGCCGACCGCTTCATTATGGCCACCGCCATCGACCGCAACACGCCACTGGTGACCGCCGACCGGCTGATCCTGGATTGGGTCGGCACCCTCGAGCGCATTCCGGCCGACCAGTAGAGCGGCGCCATCATCGCACCCCCGGAGATCAATCAGCCGGATGGGCTGACTGTGCGGTATCGTAGCGCCCTACCATCGCGGCAGCACCGGCGGCGGCGATGGCCGCCAGCAGCCCCATGACGAACACCGCGGCCAGCCCGAAGCGGCTGCTCACCCAGCCGCCCAGCGCGCCCGCCACCACGCCCGAGGCGCCGTAGCCGATCAGGGCATACAGGGCCTGCCCGCGCGCGCGCAACCGTCCTGGAAAGTGTCGATGGATGAGCGCGACGCACACCGTGTGGTGCGCGGCGAAGGTGACGGCGTGCAGCCCCTGCGCCAATGCCAGCACCGGCCACCACCCGGCACCCCAGGCCGTGGCCGCCATGCGCACGGCGGTCAGCACCGCGGCCAGCAGCAGCCACTGCGGCAGCGCCAGCCGCGGCAACCACCGCCCCTGGGTGAAGAACCAGGCCACTTCCACCACCACCGCCGTGGCCCACAGCGCGCCGATGGCGCCCTTGCCGTAACCCAACCGGTCCAAATAGAGCGAGAAAAAAATGTAGACGAGGACGTGCGCCAGCACGTGCCAGAACAGGGCCACGAAAAACCACGCCACCGCGGGCTGGCGCAGCACCGGGCCGACGCGCGCTGGCGCGGCGCTGGCGGCCAGGGGCGCCTGCCGCCACGGCGGGATGGCCCACACGGCCGCCACCACCAGCACCAGGGTTAGGTTGGCCCAGAGGGGAAAGCCACCCAGCCCATGCCGCTCGAACCACACGCCCGCGGCCAGCACGGTCAGCAAAAAGCCCAACGAGCCCCACAGGCGCACGCGCCCGTAGCGACCGGCGTCGAAGCGCCCCGCCGCGCCCATGGCGTGCGCGAGCACGGTCTCGGACAGCGGCATCATCGCGCTGGTGTGGGTGAACAGCAGCAGCAACACGAGCGGCAACCACCAGGGGGTGGGTTGCCACCACAGCCCCAGTGAGACCCCCAGCGCCGCCCCGGCACACACGCGCAGCCAGCGCACCGGGTCGCCACTGCGGTCGCTGAGCCACCCCCACAGGTAGGGCGCGAACAGCCGGGTGGCCGACTGCAGCGCGGTCAACAAGCCGATGGCCCACAGTCCATAGCCCAGATGCTGCAACCACAGCGGCAGGTACGGGTTGAAAAACCCGATGTGCGCGAAATACCCCGCCGAGAGCGCCGCAAACGGCCACAGCGAGCGCGCGGGGGCAGCAGGCGCCGCCGCCTGTGCGCTCATGACCGCGTCGTCGGGTCGGTCGGCGCCTGCGCCGCCACGGGCCCGGGCACCACCCGCACGTCACCGCACTGCGCGCGGTGGCGCAGCGCGTGATCCATCAGCACCAGGGCGAGCAAAGCCTCGACGATGGGCACGGCCCGGATGCCCACGCACGGGTCGTGACGCCCTTTGGTGATGACCTCGGTGGGGGCGCCCGTGGTGTCGATGGAGGGACGCGGCACCAGGATGGAGCTGGTGGGCTTGATGGCCAGCGTCACCACGATGTCCTGCCCGGTGCTGATGCCCCCGAGCACACCACCCGCGTGGTTGGAGACGAACCCCTGCGGGGTGATGGCGTCGCCGTGCTCGCTGCCGCGCTGCGCCACGCAGGCAAAGCCGTCACCGATCTCCACCCCCTTGACGGCGTTGAGCCCCATCATGGCGTGCGCGATGTCGGCATCGAGCCGGTCATAGATGGGCTCGCCCAACCCGACTGGCACCCCTTGCGCCACCACGCGCAGTCGGGCACCGACCGAATCACCAGCCTTGCGAATCTCACCCAGGTACGCCTCGAGCGCGCTCACGTCGGCCGTGGGCGCGAAAAACGGGTTGGCATCGACGTGCTCCCACCCTTCGAACGGCACGGCAACGCGGCCGATCTGCAACAAGGCACCGCGCACCACGGTGCCATAGTGCTCGCGCAGCCACTTGCGGGCCACGGCACCAGCCGCGACGGTGGGCGCCGTCAACCGCGCCGAGGAACGCCCACCGCCGCGCGGATCGCGAATGCCGTACTTGTACCAATAGGTGTAGTCGGCATGCCCGGGCCGAAAGGTCTGTGCGATGTCACCATAGTCCTGACTGCGCTGGTCGGTGTTGGCGATGAGCAGCGCGATCGGCGCACCCGTGGTGCGACCTTGGTAGACCCCGCTGAGGATCTGCACCTGATCGGCCTCGCGCCGCTGGGTGACGAACTTGCTGCTGCCCGGACGGCGCCGGTCCAGATCCGGCTGGATGTCGGCCTCCGACAGGGCCATCCCGGGCGGGCACCCATCGATGACACAGCCAATGGCCGGTCCGTGCGATTCGCCGAAGTTGGTGACGCAAAACAGGGTGCCCAGGGTGTTGCCGCTCATGCCCGCCATTATCCCGCAGCGCGTCGATCATGGCCGGCACCCAAGTCGGCCAACAGCAATGCGCCTTTGGTCATTTGTTGCAAGCCTCGGCGCAGCTCACTGATGGCGCGCAACCAGGCGTCCATCGCGTCCAGTGACAACGCGCCCTGGGCGCCGGCACGCAGCAGCGCATCTTTGAGCACGGCGTAGGCGTCTTCGGCCTCGGTCAGCGCCGCCTCCAGGGCGGCCGGATCGTCAGCCACGTCGCCCTGCAGCGGGGTCAGCAGCGCCTGTGCCCGCTGGCGAAACGCCGCCAGTTCCAGCCGCGGCACGCCGGGGGCCACGGCCGGCCACGGTGCCAGCGCTTCGGCCGCTTCTTCGGCCTGCTCGACGGCTTGGTCGGCATAGCGGGCCACGCGCAGCAGTTGCGGCAGTTGCGCCGCGCCATCGCGCCCCAGTTCGGTGCGCTGCAGCGCCGTCACGAATTCGCCCACGGCCCGCTGCAGCCGACGCGCGACCGTGCGCGCCGCTACCAGCCGCGCGCGCCGTTGCGCCTCGTCGGCGTCCGGCGCCACACCGGCCGTCGGCCCGGCCAACGCGGGCAGATCGCATACCGTGCGCAGGGCGCGCGCCGCCAACCCTTGCAGGCGGTGCAGCTCGCGTGCCAAGGCTTGCAGGGCCAGGGCCGGCACGGTCAGCACGTTCGGGTCCAGGTAGCGGGGCCGGGCCTCGTCCTCCTCGGCGGCGCGAAAGCGCCCCTGCAGCCAGCGCGTCAGGGTCGGGGCCAGTGGCCACATGAGCGCCACCCCCATGACGTTGAAGGTGGTGTGAAACATCGCCACCGTCAGCGCGGGCAGCGGCGGCAGCCCCAGTGCCGCCTTGGCCTGCAGCAGCCACTGCACCAGCCACGGCAGCAACAGCAGCGCCACCACGCCCGTCAGTACGTTGAAGACCACGTGCGCCGCCGCCGCACGCCGAGCGTTGGCCGTGGCCTGCAGCGCCGCCAACACTGCCGTCACCGTGGTGCCGATGTTGGCGCCAATGACCACGGCGGCGGCCCCCTGCGCGCTGATCAGCCCCGCCTGAGCGGCGCTCAGCGCCACCGTCAGCGAGGCGCTCGAGCTTTGCATCAGCACGGTCAACACCAGCCCCACGAGCAGTTGCGCCAGCACTGCCGTCCATCCCATGCCGGACGGCAACTCGATGCGCCGCGCGACGTCGTCGAAGCCGTCCTTGAGCACCTCGATGCCCAAGAACAGCAGGCCGAATCCCGCCAGTGCCGTGCCCAGCGCGCCGCGCCGCGCCGACGCGCCGCTGACGCGCAACCCCACCCCCAGCCCGATGAGCGGTAGCGCCAGCGCGTCGATCTTGACGCCAAACCCCAGCAGCGAGACGATCCACCCCGTCATGGTGGTGCCCACGTTGGCGCCGAACAGCACCCACAGCGCACCACCCAGGTTCAGCAACCCGGCGTTGACGAAGCCGATCGTGGCCACCGTCACCGCGCTGGAGGATTGCACCACCGCCGTCACCAGCACGCCGGCCGCCAAGGCGCGCCAACGCGTGGCGGTGGAGGCGGCCAGGATGCGCTCCAGCGACGGCCCCGCCGCCAAGCGCAGGCCCTCGGTCATGAGCTCCATGCCGAGCAAAAACAGGCCAATGCCGCCCAGCAAGGCGGCGGCCACGGCCCAGGCGCCGTCCGCCATGGCCGCTCAACTCACCCGGGCTGACCGCTGGTCTGCGAGGCGGACTCGGCCGCCGGGGCGTCGTCCTCGGGCCAGTCGCGGATGTAGGCCTTGAGCATCTTGTTCTCGAAACTCTGCGACTCGACCACCGCCTTGGCCACATCGTAGAAGCTGATCACGCCCATGAGCATGCGGTTGTCCATGACCGGCATGTAGCGTGTGTGGCGCTCCAGCATCATGGGGCGCACGTCGTCGAGCTCGGTCTCGGGCGTGCAGGTCATGGGGTGGTCTTCCATGATGCTGCGCACCGTGGTGGTGCCCACCGTGCCGCCATTGCGGGCAATGGCGGCGATCACCTCGCGAAAGGTCAGCATGCCCACCAGCTCGCCGTGCTCCATCACGGCCAGCGAGCCAATGTCGAACTGGGCCATGGTCTCCACCGCACGCGCCAGCGTCTCGCCGGGCGAGACGGTGTAGAGAGTGCCGCCTTTGACGCGCAAAATGTCTCGGACTTTCATGGTGAGGGCTCCTGATGTCACGGGGACGCAGCGGACACGCTGCCGCGCAAGCTAATATAGACCACAACACGAGGAGACACCATGCCCGGTTACACCGATCCCGGCTTCGACACGCTGGCGCTGCACGCGGGCGCCGCCCCAGACCCTGCCACTGGGGCACGCGCCGTGCCCATCCACCTGACCACGTCGTACGTCTTTGCCTCGGCCGACCATGCCGCGGCCCTGTTCAACCAGGAGCGAGCCGGGCACGTCTACAGCCGCATCAGCAACCCCACCACCGCGGTGCTGGAGCAGCGTGTGGCCGCGCTCGAAGGCGGCATCGCCGGCATCGCCACGGCCAGCGGTCAGGCGGCACTGCACCTGGCCATCGTCACGCTCATGGGGGCGGGCGGGCACATCGTCGCCTCCAGCGCCCTGTATGGCGGCAGCCACAACCTGCTGCACTACACCTTGCGCCGCTTCGGCATCGAGACCACCTTCGTGCCGCCGCGCGACCTGGATGCCTGGCGCGCCGCCGTGCGGCCCGAGACCCGGCTGTTCTTTGGCGAGACGGTGGGCAACCCGGGCCTGGACGTGCTGGACATCCCGGCGGTGGCCGACATCGCGCACGCCGCGGGCGTGCCGCTGTTGGTGGACTCGACCTTGACCACCCCGTGGTTGATCCAGCCATTGGCACTGGGTGCCGATTTGGTCTACCACTCCGCCACCAAATTTTTGAGCGGCCATGGCACCGTCATCGGTGGCGTGTTGATCGACGGCGGCCGCTTCGACTGGGAGCGCGCACACGCGCGCGACGGGCGCTATGCCGAGCTGACCGAACCCTACGACGGCTTTCACGGGATGGTGTTCAGCGAGGAGTCCACCGTGGGGGCGTTTGCGCTGCGCGCGCGCCGCGAGGGGCTGCGCGACTTCGGTGCCTGCATGAGCCCGCACACCGCGTGGCTGATCCTGCAGGGTATCGAGACCTTGCCGCTGCGCATGGCGCGACACGTGGACAACACGGCCAAGGTGGTGGAGTTCCTGGCCGCGCACCCGATGGTGGCGCGCGTGGGGCACCCCATGCTGCCCGATCACCCCAGCCACGCGCTGGCGCAGCGGCTGCTGCCGCGCGGCGCAGGTAGCGTGTTCAGCTTCGACCTGCGCGGCGGCCGCGCCCAGGGGCGGGCCTTCATCGAGGCGCTGCGCCTGTTTAGCCACCTGGCCAACGTGGGCGACTGCCGCAGCTTGGTCATCCATCCCGCCAGCACCACCCACTTCCGCATGGACGACGCGGCCTTGGCCGCGGCCGGCATCGGCCCGGGCACGATCCGGCTGTCCATCGGGCTGGAAGACCCCAACGACCTGATCGACGATCTCAAGCGCGCCCTCAAAGCCGCAGAAAAAACCACCTGATGCCCGGAGACCGCCCATGATGATCGACGTCCTCGGCGCGCCGCTGTACGCCTACACCGGCGGGCGCCCCCTGCAGGCCGACCGGCCCACGGTGGTGATGATCCACGGTGTGCTCAACGACCACAGCGTGTGGATTCTGCAAAGCCGCTACCTGGCGCACCACGGCTTCAACGTGCTGGCGATCGACCTGCCCGGCCACGGCCGCAGCGCGGGCAACGCACCCGCCAGCGTGGAGGAGGCGGCCCGCACCGTGCTCGCACTGCTCGATGCACTGGGCGTGGCGCAGGCGGCACTGGTGGGCCACAGCTGGGGCTCGCTGATCGCCTTGCAGGCCGCAGCCGACGCCCCGCAGCGCGTCACACACTTGGCGCTGGTGGGCACGGCCTACCCCATGCGCGTGTCCCCCGCCTTGCTGGAAGCGTCGCTGCACGACCCTCGGCGCGCCATCGACATGGTCAACGTCTTCAGCCACTCGACGCTGGCCCCGCCACCCTCGGCGCTCGGGCCCGGCACGTGGCTGTATGGAGCGTCTCGCGCGCTCATGCACGCCGTGCTGGCCAGCAACGCGCAGGTCAACGTCTTTCACCGCGGCTTCCTCGCGTGCGACCGCTACCAGGGCGGCGAGGCCGCGGCGCGCGCGCTGCGCTGCCCGGTGCAGTTCATCCTGGGCACGCGCGACCAAATGACCCCGCCCAAAGCCGCGCAACCACTCATCGACGCCGCACACGCCGCCGGCGTCCCGGTGGACGTGGTGCACATCCCCGCCGGCCACGCCCTCATGACCGAGGCGCCAGACGGGGTGCTCGACGCACTGCGGCGGGGACTGCAGGCGTGACAGCCATGGCATCGGCAGCAGAACAGGCGGTCGTACCCGCCGACATCACACCACCGATGACGCCCGAGCGTGCGGCCAAAATCGGGAGCGATTTCGACCTGCGTCGGCTGCCGCCCGATTTTCTGGCCAACCCCTACCCGGTGTATGCGTGGTTGCGTCAGCATGATCCCGTGCGAGCCATGCCAGATGGCACGTGGTTTCTCACCCGACACGCCGATCTGGTGGCCGTCTACCGAGACGCTGCCACGTTCAGCTCCGACAAGCACATCGAATTTGCCCCCAAGTACGGCACCGAGTCCCCGCTGTACGAACACCACACTACCAGCCTGGTGTTCAACGATCCGCCGCTGCACACCCGGGTGCGCCAACTCATCATGGGGGCGCTGACCCGGCGCGCCATCGCCGCCATCCGCTCGACCCGCAGCGCGACGTGCTGACACGGCTCATCCAAGGCGAGCAGGATGGCGAACGGCTGACCGAAACCGAGCTGCTCCACAACTGTATCTTCCTGCTCAACGCGGGTCATGAAACGACCACCAACCTGATCGGCAATGCGCTGGTGTGCTTGCACGAGTGGCCGCAGCAGAAGGCCTGGCTACAGCAACGGTTGCGCGCTGCCCGCGACGATCCGCAGCAGTGCGACACTGTCCTCGACGCAGCCGTCGAGGAGTTCCTGCGCTTCGAGTCGTCCAACCAACTGGGCAACCGGCGTGCGTTGCGCGATACCGAGGTGGGCGGCGTTCGGCTGCCCGCCGGAGCCCTGGTCACACTTTGCATCGGAGCGGCGAATCGCGATCCTGCGGTCTTTGCCGACCCCGAACGCCTCGATCTCAGCCGGACCGAAAACCGACACTTGGCGTTCGGGTTCGGCGTGCACCAATGCGCGGGCCTGAACCTGGCGCGACTGGAGGGACGCATTGCCATCGGCCGCTTCTTGGCACGCTTTCCGCACTACACCTTGAGCGCGCCGCCGGTGCGCGGTGGACGCGCCCGCTTTCGCGGCTTTCTGCGCGCACCGTTTCGAGTTTGACAGGCACGGCGTTTGCTTTGATCCGGGTATCCGCGGGCCTGTCCCGCGCTGCTTTGGGGTACCCGGATGTTGTCGTCTCCGATCGATCTGCTGTGGGTGCTGCTCTGTGCCGGCTTGGTCTTCGTGATGCAGGCAGGCTTTCTCTGCTTGGAGTCGGGGCTGACGCGCAGCAAGAACTCGATCAACGTCGCGGCCAAGAACATGGCGGACTTTTCCGTGGCCGCGTTGCTATTCTGGCTGATTGGGTTCGGCCTCATGTTCGGCCCCAGCGCGGGCGGTTGGATCGGCGCAGGCTTGTTTGGGTTGTTCGACCAACTGCCCGACGAACCCCACTTGCTCGGCTTCGTGCTGTTTCAGGTCATGTTTTGCGCCACCGCGGCCACCATCGTCTCGGGTGCCGTGGCCGAGCGCATGCGCTTTGGCGCGTACTTGGCATTGTCGGCATGGGTGTCGCTCATCGTCTACCCGGTCTTTGGCCATTGGGCATGGGGCGGCGCATGGGCGCCGGGTGCACGCGGCTGGCTGGCCGAGATGGGCTTCGTGGACTTTGCCGGCTCCACCGTGGTGCACAGCGTGGGCGGCTGGGTGGCGCTGGTCGCGGTGTGGCGTATCGGCGCGCGCGCTGGGCGGTTCCCGGCCGACGGGCCGCCGCCGGTGATCCCAGCCGGCAGCCTGCCCATGGCGATGCTGGGGGCGCTGCTGCTGTTTTTTGGTTGGCTCGGGTTCAATGGCGGCAGCACCCTGGCGCTGGATGGCCGCGTCCCCGGGATCTTGCTACACACCACGCTGGCCGCCGCGGCCGGCGCGCTGGCGGGCTTGGCCGCAGGACGGCTGCTGCATGGATATTTCGAGGTGATGTACCTCATCAACGGCCTGATCGCCGGTCTGGTGGCCATCACAGCGGGCGCCCATGCGCTGTCGGCGCCCGCGGCCGTCTTCACCGGTGCCATTGGGGCATGGGTCATGGCCTGGGCCAACGAGCGGCTGTTGCGGCGACGCATCGACGACGCCGTGGGCGCCATCCCTGCGCATCTGGCCGCTGGCGTTTGGGGCACGCTGGCCGTGGGATTGCTGGGCGATCCCGCCTTGCTGGGCACTGGCTTGAGCCGAGCGGCCCAAATCGGGGTGCAAGCGCTGGGCGTGGTGGTGTGCGGCGTTTGGTGCGTGCTGGCCACCCTCGCCTTTTTGTGGCTGGTGCGTGAGCGCGATCTGCGCGTCACCCCCGATGAAGAGCGCAAGGGGCTCAACGTCGCCGAGCATGGTGCGCGCACCGAGCTGATCGAGCTGTTGGAGGCGATGGAGCGTACCCGCCAAGGCGGCGACCTGAGCCAGCGTGTCCCCGAAGAAGATTTCACCGAGGTCGGGCAAATCGCGCGCGCCTACAACCGCGTCATGCAGGCCCTGCAGGCCGCCACCGCAAACACGGTGGCGCTGGTGCGCGAAATGCGCGACGGGCTGCTGACGTTTCGGCCCGACGGCACGCTGGTGAGCCTCAACCCTGGTGCGGAAAAGCTGCTCGGCGTTCCTGCCACCGCGGCGGTGGGTCAGCCGCTGGTGCATGTGCTGCGCGAAGCGGGCCACGCGCTGCCCATCGACAGCCAACGCCTGACCCATCCTGGTGCGTCGCTGGAGCTGCGCATGGCCCGACCTGGTGCGCGATTTGCTGCGCGGCGCGGCGCCAGCCACCCGGCGAGAACACGCCTTGCTGCTGCGGCGCGACGGTGAACAGACCCCCATCATCGACACCGCTGCACCGATCCGCAACCGCGATGGCTTTTTGATCGGTGCCGTGCTGGTGTTTCACGACGTTACGGTCTCGTTGAATCTGGCGCGCGAGCTCAGTCACCAAGCGACGCACGACGCCTTGACGGGCGTGCCCAACCGGCGCGAGTTCGAGCGGCGCTTGCGCGAGCTTCTGGCTCGCCCCGACCCGGCATCCCACGTCTTGTGCTATCTGGATCTCGACCAGTTCAAGATCGTCAACGACACGTGCGGCCACGTCGCCGGCGATGAGCTGCTGCGCCAAATCACGCAACTCATGCGTGGCCACCTGCGCGCGGCCGACACGTTGGCGCGCTTGGGTGGCGATGAGTTTGGCCTGATCCTACAAGGCTGCGACTTGGAGCCCGCGGTGGCGCTGGCACAGCGCATTCGCGAGGCCATCGCTGACTTTCGCTTCGCGTGGGGGGAGCGCTCGTTTGGGATCGGTGTGTCGATCGGCCTGGTCCCGGTGGCAGGCCACGAGCGCGACGCCGATACCCTGTTGGCAGCAGCGGATGCGGCTTGCTACGCCGCCAAAGAGGCCGGGCGCAACCGCATCCACGTCTATCAGCCCGACGACCGGCACCTGCTCGAGCAGCAGGGTCAAATGCAATGGGTGTCACGCCTGCAATCGGCGTTGGACGAAGATCGATTGCGGCTATACGTGCAACCCATCGTGCCGCTGCACCCCACGCCGGGCGAGCGCCCCCACGCCGAGATCCTGGTGCGACTGGAGGAAGACGGCCAACTCATCCAACCCGGGGCGTTTTTGCCGGCGGCCGAGCGCTACGGCCTCATGCCCCGCATCGATCAGTGGGTGGTTCGCAATACCCTCGCGTGGCTGAGCGATCGCGTGCGCCGCGACGGCGATCTCGACCGGGTATTTGCCATCAATCTCTCTGGTGCATCGTTGTCGGACGAACAATTCCGACAGCACCTGCAGGCCCAACTCGAAACGTTGCAATTACCACCGGGCTCACTGTGTTTCGAAATCACCGAGACCGCCGCCGTGGCCAATTTGTCCAAAGTGGTGCATTTCATCGGGGAGGTCAAGCGCTTGGGCTGTCTGTTCGCGCTGGACGACTTCGGCAGCGGGCTGTCCTCGTTCGCCTACCTGAAGAATCTGCCGGTTGACTTCCTGAAAATCGACGGCAGTTTCATCAAAGACATCGAATCCGACCCGGTCGACCTTGCCATGGTGCAAGCCATCAACACCATCGGTCATGTCATGGGGCTGCGCACCATCGCCGAGTACGTTTCGTCCGAAGCGATCCTGGCACGCGTACGCGAGCTGGGTGTGGACTACGCCCAAGGCTACCAAGTTGGCATGCCGCGACCCCTCGATGCGCTGGCACCCGTGCGCCGCATGCCGCGCTAAAGCCCCGGCCGACGGCACGGGCCAGCGTCAATCGCGGCCGCCAGGCAGCACCTGGGCCACGGGTATGCGGTCGAGGGCGAGCGCGCGCCACAATGGCTGCGTCGAGGCGGTCTTGGGCAACCACAGCCGCTGCGCCAAGTCGCCCAGGTGGCGCTCGTGCAAATCGACCAACAGCACCCAGCGCCCCTCGTCGTCACTGAGTTGCCCCACCCACCCCAGGGCCTGCAACGCACTCAGCGGCTCGTCGAGCTGCAGCGCATCGACACGCAACCGGCGCGCCAGCTGCGGCACCGACAGCCCGGGGCGCGGCGCTGCACGCGCCGCATCGAGTGCGGCCAGCAGCTCTAGCGCGAGTTGAAACGGCCAGCCCGGCGTGTCGCCGCGCCGCGCCACGCCCGCCAGTAGGCTGGGCAGGTAGGCCACGATCACCGCCCCCAGCAGCACGATCAACCACAGCAAGTAGAGCCAGACGAGCAGGATCGGCAGCGTGGCAAACGCGCCGTACACCGCCGAATAGGTGGGCACCGTGCGCAGATACCACGCCAGCGCCTGCTGCGCCAGCTCGAACGCGATGGCAACGAACACCCCGCCCACCAGCGCATGCCGCAGGCGCACCGGCGCATTGGGCACATAGCGGTACAGGGCGGCCACCCCCAGCACCACGAGGGCAAACCCCCCGATGTCGAGCAGCCAGCGGACCCCCGCATGGACGGCTGGCAGCCAACCTTTCGACACCGACAGGGCGTACGAACTGGCGCTCAGCGCCGCGGCCAGGCACAACGGCCCCAGGGTCAGCAGTGCCCAGTACACCAGCACCCGCTGCGCCAGCGGCCGCAAGCGCCGCACGCGCCAGATATCGTTGAGCTGGCGGTCGATGGTGAGCACCAGCGCCAGCGCCGTGATCAGCAGCACCAGCGCGCCGCTCCAGCCGATCTTGGCCGCGTTGGCTGAAAACTGCCACAGCGCGCTCGAAACCTGGCGCGCGATGCTCTCCGGCACCAGGGCCTCGACCATCCAGCGCTGCAGGCGCTGCTCGACGCGCGCAAACGCCGGAAACGCCGAAAAGATCGCCAGCGCCACGGTCAGCAGCGGCACCAGCGAGATGGTGGTGGTAAACGTCAGGCTGCCTGCCGCCACCCCCAGCCGGTCGCGCGCCAGGCGCTCGCGCAGCATGGCCAGCGTGGTGCGCCATGGAAAGTCGCGCAGCGCCCGCCACAGTCGGGCGCCTTCGGCCCGCCAAGGCGCTCGCCAATCGGCCTGACGACGGGCCAGGGAATGGGTCGGGGTTCGCGAATCGGTGGCGCTCATGCCGTTATCATGCCAGCCGATGACTGCCCCGTCTGCTCCCCTTGCCCCGCCGCTTGCGCCCCACCCCACCGACGAGGCGCTGCGGCTGGCCCGACGCACCCGTGCGCTGGCCGTGTCGTGCCTGCTCGCGCTCATCGTCCTAGGCCTGGCGTGGGAACTGTGGCTCGCTCCGCTGCGCCCCGGCGGCTCGTGGTGGGCGCTCAAGGTGTTGCCACTGACATTGCCGTTACCGGGTCTGCTGCGGCACCGCATGTACACCTACCGCTGGCTCAGCCTGCTCGTGTGGCTGTATTTCACCGAAGGCATCGTGCGCGCGACGACCGAAAGCGGCCTGTCGGCCCTGCTGGCCTGGACCCAGGTGCTGCTGTGTCTGGGGCTGTTTGCCGCCTGCGCGCTGCACGTGCGCTGGCGGCTGCGAGCGGCGCGCCAAGCCGCCTCCGAAGCGGCAACCACGCCCTGATGGAGATTCTGGATCCTGGACGCGCCCCCATGCCCCGCACCGATCTGCTGACCGAGCTGCGCGCCGCCGTCGGTGCTGCCCATGTGCTGACCGCTGCCGACGGCGACGACCTGACCGCTTACGAGCAAGACTGGCGCCGCCGCCACCGTGGGCGCGCGCTGGCCGTGGTGCGCCCAGGCAGCCCGCAGGAGGTGGCCGCCGTGGTGCGCCTGTGCGCCGCGCACGGCACCCCTATCGTGCCACAGGGGGGCAACACCGGGCTGGTGCTGGGCGGCGTGCCCGACACCAGCGGCCGCCAGGTGGTGCTGAGCCTGCAACGGCTGCAGCGCGTGCGCGCGCTCGACCCCGACAACCTGACCCTGACCGTGGACGCTGGCTGCGTGCTGCAAGTGGCCCAGCAGGCCGCCGAGGCTGCGGGCCTGTGGCTGCCGCTGAGCCTGGCCTCCGAAGGGAGCTGCACCATCGGCGGTAATTTGGCCACCAATGCCGGTGGCACGCAGGTGCTGCGCTTTGGCAATGCGCGTGACCTGTGCCTGGGGCTGGAAGTCGTCACCGCCGACGGCCAGCTCTGGGACGGCCTGAGCGGCTTGCGCAAGGACAACACGGGCTACGACTTGCGCCACCTGTTCATCGGCAGCGAGGGCACGCTGGGCATCATCACTGGGGCGGTGCTCAAGCTGGTGCCACAGCCCGCCGCACGCCTGACCGCGTGGGCCGCCGTGTCGGGGCTGACCGACGCCCTGGCACTGCTGGCACTGGCGCAACGCCGGCTGGGCCCGACACTGACCGGCTTCGAGGCCATGAACGCGTTCGCGCTCAGCCTGGTGGACCGGCACTTCCCCGACCTGCGCGTGCCACTGTGGCGCGAACACCCATGGTGTGTGCTACTGGAGGTGAGCGACCACGATAGCGAAGTGCACGCCCGCGGGGCGCTGGAGGCCACGCTGGCCGCGGCCATCGAGCAGGGTGCAGCGCGCGACGCCATCGTCGCCGAAAGCCTGGCGCAGGCGCGCACCCTATGGCACATCCGCGAAAGCATCCCGCTCGCCCAAGCGCAGGAGGGGCTCAACCTCAAGCACGACATCAGCCTGCCGGTGTCGCGCATCCCTGCCTTCTGCGCGGAGGCAGAAGCCGCGCTGCACGGGACCGTGCCCGGTGCGCGCGTGGTCAATTTTGGCCACCTGGGCGACGGCAACCTGCACTTCAACGTGCAGGCGCCGCCGGATACGGATGCCGCCACGTTCCTGCAGGAACACGAAGCCCACGTCAATCAGCTGGTCTACCGCCTGGTGCAGCGCCACGGCGGCTCCATCAGCGCCGAGCATGGTATCGGCGGCCTCAAAGCGGCGCTGCTGCCCGCGTTCAAGGACCCCACGGCGCTCGCGATCATGCGCGCCATCAAGCGCGCGCTCGACCCTGCGGGCCTGCTCAACCCCGGGCGCGTGCTGCTGCCCGATAATGCAGCCCCATGAGCCAGCGCCCGATCCGCACGCAGTACGAAGACTTCATGCGCCACGTCTTCGAGCACGGCACGCCCAAGACCGACCGCACCGGCGTGGGCACGCGCAGCGTTTTCGGCTACCAGATGCGCTTCGACCTGCGCGAGGGCTTTCCGCTGGTCACCACCAAAAAGCTGCACATCAAGTCCATCGTGTACGAGCTTCTGTGGTTTTTGCGTGGCGACCGCAACGTGCGCTGGCTGCAGCAGCACGGCGTGACCATCTGGGACGAATGGGCCGGCCCGGACGGTGACCTGGGACCGATCTACGGTGTGCAGTGGCGCTCGTGGCCCACCCCCGACGGCGGACACATCGACCAGATCCGCGAGGTGCTGCACACCCTGCGCTCCAACCCCGACTCGCGTCGCATCATCGTCAGCGCCTGGAACGTGGCCGACCTGCCCAAGATGGCGCTGGCACCGTGCCACGCGCTGTTCCAGTTTTACGTGGCCGACGGGCGGCTGTCGTGCCAGCTGTACCAGCGCAGCGCCGACGTCTTTTTGGGCGTGCCGTTCAACATCGCCAGCTACGCGCTGCTGACCCACATGGTGGCGCAACAGTGCGATTTGGAGGTCGGCGACTTCATCTGGACCGGCGGCGACTGCCACATCTACACCAACCACGTCGAGCAGGTGCAGCTGCAACTGTCGCGCGAGCCCTACCCCTACCCGCAGCTGCGCATCAAGCGCCGTCCGCCGACGCTGTTCGACTACACGTTCGACGATTTTGAATTCGTCGACTACCAACACCACCCCGCCATCAAGGCGCCCGTGGC
>Ga0308017_1000173_pt1 | contig 21096 bp, 12 predicted proteins | sample Neamet280_FD_203145 | JGI IMG/M metagenome (GOLD analysis project Ga0308017, IMG submission 203145) | Marine microbial communities from water near the shore, Antarctic Ocean - #280 | ecosystem: Environmental > Aquatic > Marine > Unclassified | place: Southern Ocean | collected 2014-10-01
ATTTTCTACGAGTTGAGAAAACGCTTCAGGGGAGGAGGCCAAGCTGATTTGGCCTGAAATATCGTGAGGGGCAAAGAAGGTATACTGCCACCCGTTCGCTTCTGTATAATTGAAATTTACTTCAGTAGGATTAAAGTTAGGAATCCAAGCTCCATCTCTTTTAGGTTGAATGAAATGAGATTCAGGGTTTAATATATTTCTCCAGTAAAGAGAGCGTTCTCTAAATATTTCAGATATTGAATCCTTGCCTAAGCTTGCCGCAAATGCTGAAATACAGGCGTCGTCAAAACAGTACTCAAGTGTTTTTGAAGTGCCTTCACTTTCTTTCTCGCTTGGTATATAACCCCATTGTTTGTAGCTCGGGATACCTAAGTGCGCTGAATCGGCTGCCTGAATCATCGCTTTGAGTGCAAGTTCTTCGTCCCACCCAGTAATTCCCCATGCTTTGGCATCTGCGATCACTGGGACGCTGTGATACCCGATCATACACCCCGTATAATTGCCGGCCAATTCCCAAACGGGCAGTTGCCCTCCATCTTGATACATTCTGAGCATCGTTCTTATAAAATCACGTGTTCTTCCAGGCTCAATCCATGACAACAAAGGATGTAAAGACCTGAAGGTGTCCCACAGTGAGAACACGGTATAATGCAAACCTTCGTCCTCCTTCAGTTGGTGGACTTGAAGATCTGTCCCTCTGTATCTTCCATCTATATCTGACGCCACGTTAGGCACTGTACATGAATGGTAGAGAGCTGTATAGAATTTTGTTTGTTCATCCTTCGTGGCTCCGCTTACCTTGATACGTCCAAGTTGATCCTCCCAACGTCTTTCATTTGCCGATCTATATTCTGAAAAGTTGTTGTGGGGCGCTTCTGCATTCAAATTACGGACAGCTCCCTCAACATCGCAAAAGCTTAATCCTACCCTGACTGTAAGCTCATCGATGACACCGAAATCAGCTGCGAATACAGGCACGAAATCCATAGTCTGCTCAACAACTCCTCCAGATATGTCATCGCTAATGGTTTTAAGTTCAGATAGTTGGTCGCTCCATATAAAGCTCTTGTTGAATCTAATGGCAAAATATACATGCTGTTCTTCGGCCCAGTTTTTTGACAATCGGTGACCTACAATTGTACTGTCATCAAGCGGGTAAATACTGTAGTTTATCAAATCATCCCGATGTTCCAAATCGATGATCAGCGTTAATGTATCGGGATTTACCAATGAATATTTATGAATACCCACTCTTTCTGAGGTTGTGAGTTCAGCCTTTATGCCATGGTCTTTAAGCGCTACAGTGTAATATCCAGCATGGGCATATTCAGTACTTTTATCAAATCCGCTTTTATATCGTTCTCTCCATGTCTGTGTGCCTGAAGCGAACTGTGTGCAGGGCATTAAAAGAATATCTCCGTAATCACTTACACCTGTTCCTTGGAGGTGTGTGTGGCTGAAACCGTAAATAATAGAATCTGAATAATGATACCCCCCACATCCATCCCAGCCCTCTAGTCTTGTGTCGGGACTTAATTGAACCATGCCAAATGGTGACGTAGCTCCAGGATATGTATGTCCATGCCCACCCGTTCCAATCATAGGGTCCACTTTGAGGTGCAGAGACTCAGAACCAGAGCTTCCTTTTTGAGCAAACATCTGCGAAGAAGCGCAACATATTCCTATTATGGCAGTAAAAATAAAGGGAACAAATAAATGCTTCATTTTGATTGGTTGGGAGGTTTACACACGTTGCAGTCCGCTCTGTTGTGTAACCCGAAATGTAAAACAGCAGGTCGATTTGGTGAAGTTAATTCCTGAAAGACAGTTCTCATTTTTAAAGGTAAAACAATTTGAATTGATGTGTTGCGGCGTGTGAGACACTGCTTGAGGTCTTTTGTGATTCTTTTGAGTTCTTCAAGCGTGGCATTTTTGCGCAGGTTTTTCAACTCAGAGATGCACTTGTCACCCTCTAATAAGATCTTCCACACTTCTTTTCGTGTCGACCCACCCCAATCTCTTACTCTAGAATATACGGTCTCCAATTCCTTCCAGATCATTTTTGATTCTCGATCGATAAGGTGTGATTCATCACCTACCTCAGGATTTGAAATCCAATCTCTGATAGCGCCTTCTATTGGGTCGTTCCCAGAAATTAAGTCTTCAATGTTACACTGAACCCACCTTGTAGGTGCCACAGGTCTCATTCCCATTTTTATTTCGTCATCCATCGAGAAAATTCCAGAAGCAATCGAAACCTTGAGTCCTGATTCGGGCAACTCGTAGTCAACAGGATCTGAAAACGTGCCGGAACGTGCTCCCATACAAGCCTCACCAAATATCGGCCCCAGTTTTTGTTTTCTAAAAACCCCGGCAAATGAAACGGATGCAGAAGCTGAAAAACCATCAATGAGTAGGGAAGTAGGTCCGTCCCACAGATGTTTCCCACCCATCTTTCGCCCTTCGAATCTGACCGTATCTAAGTTGTTCCCGTCGCGCAAATCATTTGGCCTGATGTAAATAGCGGGCACTTTGATTGTTTGGTCACAGATATAGTGAAGCACCTCACTCATTCTGGCTGAATACCCACCTGTATTCCCTCGTAAATCGATCACCAATGCCTTCGTTTCCCACTTCCTAGAATTCCTTTCTAGCTTTCTAAACCCTCGTCTTAACACTCTGAAATACACCCTCGATTTGCCTTTGCCAAAGGATTTTATTTTCAAGGTCACGTGCTTATCTCCAACATGCCATTCGATGTATTTTGGATGTGTCAGCATACTTTTAAAGGTTGCTTTCTTTTTCTTTAAACCAAATCCGTAGTACGCGCCATTCACTTGAATCCTCCCTTCGTGACTTCCCTCGTTAAGTGCGACAGATACTGGGACAAGTAAAGCTTCTGCGAAACGGGTTTTGCCCGTCCAGCTGTTTCCTTCTTGTGGCGCGATTAACAATGCTTTTGACAAAAGCACTTCAGACGCGATGCCATTTATAGATTCGACGCGTGTGCCCGTTTTTATTTGGCCCAGATCATCTCTTTTCACATAGACCAAATCTTCTATGGAAGTAAATTGCAAGGAATTCGCGCGATATCCATTTAAGATGTCTTTTCTCCAGGGTTCTAAAGAAATAGATGTGTGGCTGTCTTTCAAGACACTTAACAGTTCACCCACAGCTTCAACAAATGCGATTTCTGTCCCCTCTGTCTTTACTTTTACTTTCGCATTTTCATGCGCACGCGTCCAATCTTCTTGAGCGCAACGTGCAAAGGGGAGGGGGTGATGTTTTTCAACCCAAACCTTGAGGGTGTCTAAATCTCTTACAAAGGCGGATGAATCAACTCTGCTCTCAAACGAGAAACATGTTGATGCAATACCTATTAATAAGGTTGTAAATGTGATGATGCGTAACACCTAAATCGTTGTCTTTGTTCAATCAGGGTTTTGGTCCAACCGCTTAACCATGGTCAGGATCGTCGCAATGGCGACTGTTTCACCCGTTTCATCGTAAACATCGACCAGGTACTTCACGATTCCTTTTGCGATATCTTCTGGTTCACGACGTTCCTGAGAGATTTTCTCTTTCACAGTCAAACGGACGCCAATGGTTGCGCCAGGATAAACGGGTTTTGTGAAACGACACTCTTCGATGCCATAATTGAGTAACACCGGTCCTTTTTTTGGTTCAACAAATAAACCAGCGGCCTTACTTAATATAAAGTATCCGTGAGCCACACGCTGTTCAAAAATGGTTCCTTCTAAACTGGTCTCATCGACGTGAGCGTAGAAATTGTCACCTGAAACATTTGCGAAATTTGTAATGTCTGCTTCAGTAACGGTGTGTTTCGCTGTCGTGACAGTGTCACCGACATTCAGTTCTTCAAAATGTTTCCTAAATACGTGAGGATCTGATTCGGGTTGAACCGATCCAGGTTGGTATTGCTCTGTGATTGCAGTGAGCATAGATGGATGGCCTTGAATCGCCGTTCGCTGCATATAGTGTCGTATTCCTCTTAGTCCTCCCATTTCCTCACCGCCTCCCGCGCGTCCAGGACCTCCATGGACAAGAAGTGGGAGAGGAGAGCCGTGCCCAGTGCTTTCTTTCGCGCATTCACGGTCAAGAACTAAAATACGGCCGTGCATACAAGCTGCATTCCTGACGAATTCTGTCGCTACCTCAGGGTCGTGGGTCGTAATACTACAACACAGCGAGCCGCGTCCTTTCTTTGAAAGATTTACAGCTTCAGCCACAGTACGATATGGCATAATTGTGCTCACTGGACCAAAAGCTTCAACCTCGTGCACCTTTGTAGCAGCGTCCACATTCGTGACCCTCATTAGTATTGGACTCATAAATGCGCCCTTCTCAGAATCTGCGCCACGAACATCAACCCCATCAGGCGATCCGAAAACAATCTCAGACTCTTCTTGAAGTATGGCAATTTGAGCGCGAACGTCCTCGCGCTGGGCTTGACCTACCAGCGACCCCATACGTACTCCTTCTGTAGAAGGGTCTCCTATGACAACCTTCGAAAGCTGGCTGATCAAACGCTCCTGAAAGGCATCTATATGTTGTTCCGGCACCATTATTCTACGAACGGCAGTGCACTTCTGACCACATTTGACCGTCATTTCGTTTCTAATTTCTTTGACAAACAAGTCAAACTCGGGTGTGCCTGGCCCTGCATCTGTACCCAGAATTGCCGCGTTTAGTGAATCGGCCTCCAAATTAAAAGGGACACTGTGTTGAATAATACGGGGGTGAACCTTAAGTGCTTGTCCGGTAGAAGCAGATCCAGTAAAAGTGACAACATCTCTTTCGTCGACAAAGTCCAGAAGGTCACGCGCAGATCCGCATACGAGCTGTAAGGCACCTTTAGGCAATATTCCACTCGCATGAATTTCTCTCACCATATACTCTGTCAAAAAGGATGTCACAGTCGCGGGTTTTACAATGGCAGGAACGCCCGCAAGAAGGTTTACTGCGATTTTTTCGAGCATTCCCCAAATTGGGAAGTTGTATGCATTAATATGTACTGCGACTCCTTCCTTTGGAACAAGGATGTGATGACCACCGAAAGTACCTTCTTTAGATAGGGGAATGAAATCCCCATCCACCGCAAAAGATGTGTCTGGGAGTTTTCGTCTCAGACTTGCATTTGCGAACAGATTGCCTATTCCGCCTTCAATATCTATCCAGCTATCTATTTTGGTAGCTCCTGTTTCAGCGCTGACAGTATAGAATTTATTCTTCATGCTATGAAGATGTAGGGCCAGTTTCTTAAGCATGATGCCCCGTTCTTGAAAAGTCATCTTCCTTAGTGTATAGCCACCATTAGATCTGGCATAGTCATACATCGCATGAATGTCAATTCCATCTGTACTTGCTGAAGCTATAGGCACTCCATGAATGGCATTATATAAGGTAGTTCCTTCACCCGTCCCTTCAATCCAACGGTCTTCGACAAGATTCCCCAGCTTTTTCATAATTCTTCTTATTTTGAATTGGCAAGTTAGAAAGATTATGCTGAGGCAACCTTTTAATATATACGGCGTCTTACAAGAGAAATCAAACTTATGTAAAGTCAACTCATCGATTAATTTAAGACGTTCGTCGAACAAATATTTAGAAACTCCTTAATAAAGGTTGTGATTTTTGAGAAGAATGTCTTATCTTTAGCGCAAGTCTTATGATTAGACTTAACAGAATTTGAAAAATAACTAAATCCGAGATAACTTTTAAACCCATTCTCATGAAGAATCTTTTTGCAATGACCGCGGCCCTTTTGATTGGCTTTGGAGCTAACGCTAACAACGTCGAGTTGATAGTAGAAGCAGTAGACAACGGAGGCGTTGTACCTGGTAACACTTTCCGTGTATACGCAGTACTCCCTTCAGCACAACATTCACTCCACGCGATTTTCGCTGCTGAGGAGCACGTTTTAAACGTTGCTACAACTGGAAACTTCTTCCAGCACCAGTACGGATCGTCTTCATCACTTGACGTGAACGAAGCAATCGTTGGTATTGAGCCAGGTTTAGCTTTTGATAGCTGGGTAACCGTTGGAGCTGACAATAGCGAAAACAATAATCTATGGACTATAGGTATTGACTACACGAACTTCTTAGCTGGTAACGAACTTACTGTTACTGACGGAGCTTGGTTTGTAGTTCCTACAGATGTTCAAGCTGCTGCTGAGGTAGGTAACAAAGTTCTTCTTATGCAACTTACTACTGACGGAACAGCTACTGGCGTTCTTAACCTTCAAGGTCGTGATGGCGAAGGTGGAACTTGGAGAGCTCATGATTTGACTTTCTCTACTACAGATGCTCAAGTATTCGGTTGCACAAACGTTGCTGCAACTAACTACAGCAACAATGCTACTTACAACGACGGTTCTTGCGAAGGTCAAGCTACTGACGGTCTAGTAGGTATTGCTGAAGACACGAAATTCAATGTATTCCCTAATCCAGTATTTGAGTCTTCTTTCAGCATGCAGTTTGATGCTGAGCTCGTACTAGGTGACCAGAACATCATCATTGAAGCTACTGACTTAACTGGTAAGAAAGTTCTTACTAGCGAGTACACACAGCAAGATGTTGTAGGTGGTAACCGTCTGATTATTAAGCATGGTTTAGCTGCTGGTGCATACACATTGACTGCTATTCATAAGGACTTTTCTCAAGCAACTAACTTCGTGGTAACACGCTAAAAGTTGTACTGAGATTCCTTAGAATCTTATAACTACTATAATAAAGAGGGAACCTTCGGGTTCCCTTTTTTTATGCCTTAATTTCGGCAAATGAATAAATCAATTTCTGTTTTATATTTTTTGCTATCAACGTTCATTATTTTAAATGTGACGGGATGTATGCATTATGCGTCCACATGTGAGTCAACGTGTGAGCCCTCTTGTTGTATAGCAAATCCAGTCGTTGTTAGTGGTCCAATGTTGGGGCACGTCAGCATGAGGTCTGCGAATGTTTGGACTCAGGTAGACACCAAATCAGACCTTGCGATGATGTATTGGGAAATGGGAATGGATGAGGCGTCATCTCAATTAACGGAATGGGAAGTTGCCACATCTGCGACAGCCTTTAGTGCAAAGTTTGAAATCGGCAATCTTGAACCGGGGACAAATTATCAAGCTGTACTGTTTTCAAATGGAGAAGCGTTAGGCGATACGATATCAATAACAACCCAAACGCTTTGGGATTACCGCATGGACCCACCAGATTTTAAAGCTGTAGTAGGCAGTTGTGTGTTTGTGAATGATTCAATTTATGACAGACCAGGGAAAGGGTATGGAGGAGCGTATAAAGTGTTTGAGTCAATCGCAGATGTCGCGCCTGACATGATGCTCTGGCTCGGGGACAATGTTTATCTAAGAGAAGTTGATTTCCAAAGCTACTCAGGGTATTTATACCGATATACACATACCAGGGCTTTACCAGAAATGCAAGTGCTTTTGAAGGCATGTCCCAATTATGCGATTTGGGATGACCACGATTTCGGGCCAAATGATGCAGATATGTCGTGGATACATCGTGATTGGGCACAAGAAGCTTTTAAGACGTTTTGGGCAAATCCCAGTTATGGTGCTCCATCAGGTGCTGATAACGTAGGTACCGCTTTCAGGTTTAACGATGTCGAATTCTTCCTGTTAGACAACAGATCACATCGGATTCATCCAAACAACAGAACACAGGATCTTAAGGTTCTGGGAGATGCGCAACTCGATTGGTTAATCGCAGCTTTAAATAAGAGTTATGCGCCATTCAAGATGGTCGCATTGGGTGGACAGTTTTTAAACGATGTCGCCAAGCATGAGAATATGGCAAATTATCCTGAACGGCAGGAAATTATAGATCGCATAGAGGAGGAGCATATTCATGGCGTCATTTTCCTTACAGGAGACAGGCATTGTACAGACATGAGTCGTTTAGAACTCGAAGGTGGTGCTGTGATACACGACTTGACAGTCTCGCCTTTGACAAGTAGTGCCTATGACAATTCAAAAGAAAACAACACGTTGAGGATTGAAGGAACGACTACGCCTCAACGAAACTTCGCTGAATTGAACTTTTCAGGGCCCAGGAAGGACAGATCATGTGAAATAGTCATCAAGGACAATGAAGGCGTAGAAGTATGGTCAAAAGTCCTCAAATCTAAGGAGCTGTAACAGTTAGCATTGTATCTATGAAAAACATCCAAAACATAAGAACTGATTATGTAAAGGGCGTACTGCGTCTTCAAGATCTACAGGATTCTCCAGGTCAACAATTGTCACAGTGGTTACAAGATGCCATCACAGCAGAAGCGCTAGATGCCAATGCCTTTTGTTTGTCTACATTGAATTCAATGGGATTCCCTAGAGGGAGGAACGTTCTTGTGAAGGGAGTAGAGGAGGAGGCAATCGTGTTTTATACAAATAAGACGAGTTCAAAGTCAGCAGACCTTTCCTTAAACGCCAAAGCAGGAGCCACGTTTTTTTGGCCTGAGTTAGAACGCCAAGTTTGTATTTATGGCAATGTGACTGAGTTGACTGAAAAAGAAAATGACGGTTATTTTGCTTCCAGGCCTAGGGAAAGTCAATTGGGGGCCTGGGTGTCAAAACAAAGCCAACCTTTAGATTCACGTGAACAATTAGATGCCACTCTAGAAGCGGTCAGAGAAAAGTACAGAGACCTTGATGTTATTGATCGACCCACTCATTGGGGCGGTTACAGAATTGCTTTTGTGAGCGTGGAATTTTGGCAGGGACGTACATCTCGATTGCACGATAGAATCGTCTATACGAAAGGTGAAGGTGGACAGTGGCAGAAAGGTTTGTTACAGCCCTAAACAGTTAGTCTACTCTTAGCACAAGCCCCTTTAGGTATGAACCCTCGGGGTGAAACGCGCTTACAGGATGGTCTGCGGGCTGATGTAGACGATGTAAAATACGAACGGTTCTATTTGACTGTATGGCTGCAGCGATAATGGTGTTTGTAAATAGTTTTTCATCAACAGCTTGACTACAGGAGAATGTAAAGAGCAAAGATCCAGGCTTCATTGATTCAATCGCGCGAAGATTTATCCTCTTGTATCCCTGAACAGCTGCGTGACGTGCTGTTGCACGCTTTGCAAAAGCGGGAGGGTCAAGAACGATGATGTCGTATTCACTTAAATCTTCCTTCAGATAAGCAATCGCATCTTCCTGAAGACATTTGTGACCTTCAGGGGGCAAGTCATTCAGCAATACATTCTCATCACATATTTCTAATGCGCGAGCGGAACTGTCTAAGCTGTGAACTTCAGTCGCACCGGCTTTCATAGCATAGACAGAAAATCCTCCAGTATAACTGAAGACATTTAATACTTTCTTTCCTTTCGAGTAATGTGCAAGCAGATTCCTGTTTTCACGTTGATCTATGAAAAAGCCTGTTTTTTGGCCTTTTTCCCAGTCGATCTTAAATTTATGGCCATGCTCCATTGCATGGTGGTTTTCTGGGAGTTTTCCCCATACCAAACCATCTTCACTTATGATACCGCCATGTTTTGCAAGTGATTTCGAACTTTTATCGTATACCGCAAAAAGTGCGTCACCCAAAGCTTCTGAAAAAGCCGCACACAAAAGTTTCAATTCTTTGTGCATGCCAGGTGTGTGGCATTGAATGACAAGGACGCCACTGTAGAAATCAGCAATAAGACCTGGAAGGCCATCACCTTCAGCATGTATTAACCGACATGTATTGTTCTCGTTATTTTCTAAGAGCCCCAGTTGACGCCTCACATTTACAGCTTCAATTATTTTTGCTTTCCACCAATCATCGTTTGGAATGTCCTCAGCAAATGTCAGCAATCTGATTGCGATAGAGGTGCCTGGAGAATAATGACCCCAACCGAGAAGCGCCCCTTTATTTGCCCTCACACAAACCCAATCCCCAGCACTGGGTTTCCCGTCGATGGATTTAATAGCTCCACTAAAAACCCAAGGATGACGGCGTAAGATGCTCTCTTGTCTTTTAGGTTTAATGGTAACAGTGCAGTAGTTGGTGTTATTCATGTCGCGAAATTACGATATACTGTATACCGTCGTCCCTTTTGTTCTGATTTCTTGCTTATTAAGTTGTTCTCGTAGTAAAGTTGAGATGCCAGCGCGATGACCTGGTGGGAATGACCGAATCAATGTGAATGCATCAACGCCTTCCTTCCCGGATTCCCTCAAAAGGAGTGATAGACTTGCTTTAATGCCTTTTGCATCCCATTTACAAGAGTCGCAAACCCCACAATTTTTAAAATGGGTTTTGTCGCTGTTGTCAAAGTAAGCGTCTAAATATTCAGCTCGGCATCCATCTGAGGATATGTAAGATTGCATAGAAAGCCATTTTTCTGCAACAGATTTAATGCGGTCAGAGTAAATGTGTGATGGCAGCACGACTTTTGACGCGGCTATTCTAGCTGTAGGCCAAACTATTTCAAACTCCGCTGGTTTCGGGGACCATTCAATACGTCCCTGAGCATCCAAAGCGCTCAATGACATTGCAACAACTTGCTCTCCCAAACCTATTTCATTTCCGATCATTTTTGCCGAAGTATGGAACGGAGAATCATCCGTACAGGTTCTCATTAACCAATCTGCAACGACCTCGTTGGGATGGGTGTTTTCATTGAGGATTCGACTGTAGCCTCCCAGCCACCTTAACGTACCCAGTTTAGATCGTTTTTTGTCCTTTAAGGAAATCAATAATGCACGGTCTAATAATTTCAAACACGACACAACTTGAATCGTTGTGTACGGTGTGTTTTGAACCGTCGCTTTAAGGTCAAATTCAGTAGGAACTGTAGGCGTGTCGCCTATTGCGACTCTGCCCTGGTTGGCCAAAGCTTGGTATATTTCACAAATGATTTTTCTTGAGGGAAATTGTGAATTCATGTTCTCCTCAGCTTTTACGCGCTCTTTCTCTCCTTGAAATAACAAACATCTCGCAGGCTTTCCATCTCTTCCGGCTCGTCCGGACTCCTGAATATAACTTTCAAGATTTGAGGGTGCGCCTACATGAATAATCCATCTCACGTCAGGCTTGTCGATCCCCATCCCGAAAGCTGAAGTACAGGCCATAACAGCGACCTTATTTGAAATCCAATCACGCTGACGTTTCTGCTTCACTCTCGGTTCAAGGCCGGCGTGAAAGGATGTCGCATTAAGGCCGATTGACGTGAGCCTTTCCGCCCATTTATCTGCTTCATTTCGGGTTTTCACATAGACCAGTCCAGATTCACGGTGATTTGTAGATTGTGCAAACTGCAGTATTTCTGCTTCGGTATCTCCCCACGTACTTACCTCATAACTGAGGTTTGGTCTGCGCATCGATGCCTTATGTATAGAAGCTTCCTCTAGACCTAACTGCGTTGCAATGTCACTGAGAACCTCCTTCGTTGCTGTTGCCGTATATGCCCCTATTGCAGCTTTGGGATAAAGTTGTTTCAGGGTATTTAAGTTTCGAAATTCAGGCCTAAAGTCATGACCCCATTGAGATATACAATGTGCTTCATCTATTGCAATTGTTCTTACATCAAGTTTGTCTGCCCTTGCAATAAACATCGGGTCCTTGAGTCGTTCTGGCGACATATAAAGGAACTCAAGTCCGCCAACTCGTGCATTTTCAAGGACTCTGTCTATTCCGTCTTTGCCCAAGTTCCCAGATATAAATGCTGCGCGGGCGCCTATTAGTTTGAGTTGGTTGGTTTGGTCCTCCATCAAGGCAATGAGTGGAGAAATAACGAGACACAGACCTCCTCTCACAAGAGAAGGTAGCTGAAAGCACAGAGATTTACCGCCACCAGTAGGTAGCAGAGCTATGACGTTCCGACCAGAAATCAAATCCTCCACAGGCCCTTTTTGAAAATCCCTCAATGAACGAAATCCCCAAAATGATTGTAAGGTGTCTTCTATGTTGGGTTTTGAGTCAGTGTGAGGCATCTTTGCATAAATAATTTACGTCCCATAATTCAAAGATGATGAGGAATATCGTAGCAGGAAACTGGAAAAGCAACAAATCTATCAATGAAGCCCGAAATTGGATGAGCGAGATGGGTGAATCTATGGATAATTTGCCGAAAAACGTTAGAATTATGGTCGCTGCACCTGCGCCATATTTGGCGGTATTGGCAAATGAGAAACACCCTCGAATACTTATTGCATCCCAACAAGTTAGTGCTACTGGGCACGGTGCTTTCACTGGAGAATTTACTGCTGACATGCTTGTTTCTTGTGGTGTGGATTACGCATTGGTCGGACATTCTGAAAGGCGATCTAATTTCGGGGAGACTGATGAAATCGTTTCAGACAAACTGAAGCAATGCACTGAAGCAGGTTTAGGCGTTGTGTTATGTTGTGGTGAACACTTGAATGAAAGAGATTCTGAAAGACAAGAGGAGGTGATTAAAAGCCAACTAGAATCCGCACTTCATGGAGTGACAGCTGATGACATGAAGAATATCATTGTTGCCTATGAGCCAATTTGGGCAATAGGTACTGGAAGGACAGCAACTGCTGATCAAGCAGCAGAGATGCACACATTTATAAGACGATGGATTTCTGAAAAGTTTGACCTACACACTGCGGAGAACACCTCGGTTTTATATGGTGGCAGCTGTAAGCCTTCGAATGCAAAAGAATTATTTGCAAGCAAGGATGTCGATGGTGGTTTGATTGGAGGAGCGTCATTAAATTCAGGGGATTTCCAATCCTTAATCTGCTCTTTTACATGAGCAGAGCGTTCATCAGAGAGGATTACCTCAAGGTTGAAATCACATTTGAGCCAGTTCTTCCAGCACGTGAGGTTGCGATAGGGTGGTTGTCTGAATTGCCATTTGAAGTGTTTGACTCTACAGAAAAGGGTTTAATTGTTTATGCACCGAATAAATTCATCAATCCGAATGAATTAACTCAAATTAAAACTAATTTAGAAGCAATCGCATCTGTAAAGTGGAAGGAATCAATCGTCAAGACTGAGAATTGGAATGCTGCGTGGGAGTCTGATTATGAACCTGTAAATATCGAAGGCAGAGCCATGGTAAGAGCGCCATTTCACGCAGCACCTCCATCGGGACTTGACATTGTTATTGCGCCGCATATGTCTTTTGGTACAGGGCATCACGATACAACTTGGCTAATGATTCGTACGCTTTTAGATCTAGACATCAAAGGAAAGAAGGTGCTCGATATGGGGTGTGGAACAGGTGTCCTTGCACTTACAGCTCTGAAACGCGATGCATCCTTTGTACTAGCCATAGATATTGAAGTAGGTGCATGTGAAAATACGCGTGCAAATGCGGCATTGAATGGCTGCGAAAATGAAAACCGACTCTGTGTAAAATGTGGTGACGTTACATTGTTAAAACAGCATCACAACCACGATGTGATCCTTGCAAACATCAATCGGAACATTCTTTTACAAGATTTAGAAAGCTACGATCAAGTGCTTAATGTGGGCGGAAACATAGCGTTGTCGGGGTTTTTCACGGGTGACGTGCCAGTGCTTCAAGAAGCGATTAAGAAGCTGGGATGGGAATGTTTGGAAGTGTCAGATAGTGATGGTTGGGCGTGTATTCTTTGTGGGAAAACTCAAAGATAATTTCGCAATTGATTGACGTACAAAACCTACCTTGTGGATTGATGAACACACCTAGTAACTCATCCTATATGTCTCATATCTATGCTTTCACAATAGGCATTTGTCTATTTGTTTTTCCGGGGTTTTATTCGTTGGCTCAGGACTCAACTGATTCTGAGCTTCTTTCTCCATCAGAATTTGTCAAAGAAATGGAGGCAAACTTTGCAAAAGGTCTTGTCGAGAACGCAAAGTGGATGAGAAGAGAGTTTGGCCCAAAATTTCTGGATGACAACTTATCTACCGCCATTCAGGATACAATTATTTCTACTGTCAGCCAATTACAAGGTGTTCATATTCGGAATTCTTCTGGCGTTTTGGCCTACTTGCAGGGTGCACTTGTGCAAATTGAAAATGGCTTGGATCACAACTCATTAAATGATTGGCGTTCTTGGAACACCCAAATTCGTGCAATGATTGTCAATAAGAGATGGCGAAAGAAACTCGTTCCATATCTCCAATTGTCTCCCGATTTATTTTCTTCGGGTCTGATTGCAAATAAGAAAACAGTGGTTTGGCAATTTCAAGATGGAGGTGTGGAATTTGGCCTAGATTCATTGCCCTTTGTGAAATTTAACAATGGAACTCTGGTGTGTTATTCGAATGGAGACAGTGCAAGAGTAAGATCTACTTCAGGGGTGTTTTTTCCAACTTTAGGTCGTTGGAAAGGGACAGGTGGTCAAGTTCATTGGGAAGGAACAACTTTCAATGACAGCTTGCAATTTGCAGAGCTGAATGACTACGAAATCAAACTGTCGGGCAGTTCATTTAGAACGAGTCCCGTCATTTTCCATACGGAACTCATAGACAGGGAGTTAGTGGGAGGACTGACGGTGAAGGTGAAGTCTTCGAAATCTCTACATGACAAATATTACCCAAAATTTGAATCCAGAGACGAAAGGTTAGTTCTCGAGAACATCTATCCGAACATGGATTTTGAGGGTGGCATTGTCGTTCGGGGTTCAAGATTAGATGGCACTTCAGTGAGTGGAAAACCAGGTTACCTGAAGATCTATCATGAGGACACGTTGTTTATTCGCTGCGCCGTAGATGAGATTTTATTCCAAAATGATGGATTTGTAGCATCTAAAGTTGGGATGTCTATTTATTTGGATGAAGACAGCATTCACCACCCAAGTATTGGTGTTAGATATGATCGAAACAGTGAGTTTGTCAGATTTGTCAGGGATGAAGATGGCATCGGATTGCAGGCCTTTTCTGACTCGTATCACAAAATGGATTTTCAAGTTGAAGCATTAACATGGAAGTTAAGCGGAAAGACGATTGATTTGGGTCCACTTCTTCCAACTGGACGTAGTGTCGGCATTTTCAGATCTCAATCTAATTTTGACAAATACACCTTTGATGAAATGTCAGCCTATGCGTCTATTAACCCATTGATAGAACTAGGCAAGTTTGTACACGAAAGAGAAGATCCGGGCTTTTACGCAGTTGATTATGCAGATTATCTTAAGTTGAACGAGGTACAGGCCAGGATGTTGTTGATCAATTTGGCGTTAGATGGGTATGTAGATTATGATGTCAAAGAAAGATGGTGCACCTGGCTTCCAAAAGCTGAAAAACATTTAAAATGCAACAGAGGCAGGGTCGATTATGACGTCATCGCCTTTAAATCAATCGTCCGATCTGGTGCAAATGCCAGACTGGGTTTAAGTTCGAGAATATTAGAAATAGATGGTCTTTCTAAATTCAAGTTAAGTACAGAACAAAATGTGATTGTGACCCCTAAATATGGTCGGATCAAGATGTCTGAAGATCGAAATTTCACTTTCTCAGGCAGAGTTGAAGCTGGGAATTTTGAGTTTTCCGGTTCGGGTTTTGAGTTTCATTATGCAGACTTCCTTATTGCATTGAATTCTGTAGACAACATGCATATAAGGGCTGAGATAGATGGTGAATTAGGGATTGATGGAAAGCCCAAAACAAGAGTGGTGAGAAATTCGATTGATGGAATAACGGGGACTTTAGAAATAGATGACCCATCGAATCGCTCAGGTTGGAAGTCTGAATACTACACACACTATCCTGTTCTGAACAGTGAAGGTCCGTCGTACGTTTATTACGACAGCCCCAGTATACACAAGGGCGCATACCATAGAAACAGGTTTCGTTATGCCTTGGAACCATTTGATATTGATAGCTTAGACAACTTCGTGAAAGATGACCTGAGATTCAAAGGAGAACTGTTGGCAGGCGGAATCGTGCCCGATTTAGATGTCGATTTACGTCTTATGGAAGATTTCTCACTTGGGATTAAGACGACAAACCCTCCTGGAGGGTTTCCTCTTTACGGTGGAGTTGGCACCTTGAATGCGGACTTAACGCTTAACATGGATGGACTGCAAGGGACCGGGGCGATAGACTTTTTGACATCTCATTTGGTAGGCGAAGCGATGGTGTTTGTTCCTGACTCAGCGTTTGGAAAGACTACCGCCTATACGAATGCGTCTTCTGCGGACCATGTGCCATCCCTTGAAGCCACTGAAACTGAATTTGCGCTCCACACGTCATCTGGACGCGGTGAACCCTTGTTAGACGTTAGGTCTGAATTTGACAGATTAAGATGTTTTGATGATGACGTGATGCTTGCAGGAGCAATACATTTGAGCTCAAGTGGAATGACTGCCCAGGGTGAGTTTGAATTTGAAGAAGCATTCCTGAGCTCCAAAGATTTCACGATGGGTGAGCTAGGTATGAAAGCAGATACGTCACGATTCGAAATTCAAGGAAATGATCTGAATGCCCTCGCTTTTAAAACGGACAATGTGAAAGCAGATGTGGATTTCAATACGCGTGTTGGAGACTTTGTTTCACATGCAGGGCTTACAGAAATCGCGCTTCCAGCTGTCAGATATTTGTGTACGATGGATCGGTTTAGATGGTTTATGGACGAAGATCAAATCGAGCTTGAGAATACGTTTACCGACAAAGAAGAATTGGTTTTCGCAGATCTGGCAGACAAGTCCTTTTCGAATTTTGTCTCTGTCCACCCCAATCAAGACTCACTTCACTTTGCCTGTACACGCGCCTTATATAATGTAGAGAAAGCAATCGTCGTCTGTCGAGACGTGAAGGCTATTGCGGTTGCAGATGCTGAGGTTTGGCCTGACAGTGGCAAAGTAACCATTCGACGTGATGCGGCGATGGATCCTTTGAAAAACGCAATGATTTATGCAAATGATGTCACCAGATATCACCGTTTTTTCGATGCGACGATTCAAGTCAAAGGTCGACTTGACTACAGGGCGTCTGCTTCATATTTATATAAGGACGCTCAAGGCATAGAGTGGCCCATTTTCTTTGACAAGATTGATGTAGATACGTCATATTCTACAACTGCAATGGGTTCCATTGCGATGGGGCAAGAGTTCTATTTGAGTCCTTATTTTGAATTTACAGGCGATGTCAAACTCTTGTCTGGTCGCAAAGATCTTGAATTTGATGGTGGCACGAGGTTGGCTTTTGAATGTGAAGACTTTAAAAGACATTGGATACAGTTTCAATCTGTCATTGATCCAGCTGATGTAGCCATACCTCTTGATTCAATTGTTCAAGAAATGACGAAAGCCCATCTTGGTGTGGGGATAATCATGTCAGATGATGCTCCCTTTACGTCTTATTCCGCTTTCTTTACTAAAAAACCCGACCGTGGAGACAGAGAGATTTTCAAGCCAGAAGGTGCCCTTAGATTTGACATTAAAAAAGCAAGGTATGTGGTCTGTAAAGCTGAAAAACTTCGTCGTGAGGGGCTCCCGGGAACATTCATTGAATTGCCTGAAAATGGATGTGGCGTCTATTCGTCAGGGGCATCAAAACTGCCATTCGACTTCAGTATCATTGACCACACCTTTGTTGGCTCTGCATGGGAGTCTGAGTCAGGTAAGATTCAAATGAAAGGTTCTCTGGCGCTTGATATTTATATGTCAGAAGACCTTGAGTCACATTTGGCAGATCAGCTTACAAACGCAGCTGTTTCCACCCCACTGGATTTCAGTTCTACAAATTATGAGTATGCCTTAAGAGAACTCGCTGGAATGGAAGCTGCAGACAATGCACTTAGAGAATTGTCACGTGAGGGCACCTTCAAAAAGGTCCCAAAAGAAATTCGGTATACAATGATGCTCACGGGTCTTGAATTTTTCTACGATTCATATGAGGACGCATTTGTTTCAACTCCAGAACTTGGTATCGCTACGATAGGAGATGATGCCGTGTTTAGAACAGTGCCTGGTCGTGTTGAGCTCGTTCGTGACAGGGGGCGTGATGAACTTCGAGTATACTTCCATTTAAGTGAGGGTCATTGGTACTACTTCGAATATGATACGTTTTTTAATTTCGAAACGAATGACATTAACTTTATGGAGGTTTGGAATAACTTAAAGGACAAAGATAAAAAGCTCACAAACCCCATTACTGAAGCGTCTATAAAAATGCAAGTTTCGAGAAATGGTCTGAGACAAGACTTCGTTGACAGATATCGTGACTTTGAATAAACCATCCCACGTGAAGCCCCACACATCATACCCCCACTTATTCTCTCCCCTTAAAGTTGGGTCAACAACGCTGCCTAATCGAGTGATTATGGGGTCGATGCATACTGGGCTTGAAGAATTAAAGGGTGGCTTTCCACGTTTGGCAAAATTTTATGCTGAAAGAGCAAAGGGTGGAGTCGGACTTATCGTGACTGGAGGGATTGCACCAAACAGAGCAGGTGTTACCGCATGGGGAGGTGCGCGTATGACAAGAAACAGGCATGCGATAGCGCATCAGCAGATCACGAATGCCGTTCACAATGAAGGAGGGAAGATTGTGATGCAAATCCTTCATTCGGGTCGCTATGCCTACACGCCATTTGCTGTCGCTCCATCGGCGATTAAATCTCCCATCAGCAAATTTAAACCACGCGCATTGTCAAGCAGGGGTGTGAAGCGGACCATCAAAGATTTCGTTAAATCGGCAAAGCTCGCAATGGCCGCAGGATATGACGGCGTAGAAGTCATGGGGTCGGAGGGATACCTCATCAATGAGTTTATAGCTTCCGAAACGAACAAGAGAACCGATGAGTGGGGAGGATCGTTTGAAAACCGGATACGTTTCCCAAAAGAGATCGTACGCCAAATCAGAGAAAACACAACCCCTGACTTCATTGTCATTTACCGCCTCAGCATGCTGGATCTGGTTCATGGCGGCAGTTCTTGGGATGAAGTGGAGAAACTGGCAAAAGACATAGAGCTCGCTGGAGCAAACATGATCAATACAGGAATAGGATGGCATGAGGCGCGCATTCCTACCATTGCAACCATGGTGCCTAGAGGTGGGTTTGCCTTTGTTACAAAACGTCTTATGGGGAAATTAGGAATCCCCCTGATTACGACAAATCGCTTCAACGATCCAGAAAACTGTGAGCGTGCACTTGCCGATGGATGTGCCGATATGATCTCGATGGCACGACCATTTCTGGCGGACCCTCATTTAATGCGTAAATCTCTGGAAGAATCCCCGGAAAGCATCAATACATGTATCGGCTGCAATCAGGCGTGTTTGGACCATGTCTTTGAACAAAAAATTGCTTCTTGTCTCGTGAATCCCAGAGCGTGTGAAGAAGATATTTGGCATGACGCATCAATTGTCAAGCCTTTAAATGGCCATAAAATTGCCGTTGTAGGAGGAGGGCCAGCAGGTATGAGCTGCGCATCCGAGCTTGCGACTTTGGGGTTTGAAGTTGATCTTTTTGAGAAAGCCAAATCTTTGGGTGGTCAATTCAATGTCGCAAAGAAAATTCCAGGCAAAGGTGAGTTTGAGTCTACAATTAGATATTTCACGAATCTCTTGTCAAGTTTGAATGTAGGGTTGCATCTCGGGGAATCCGTGTCCGAAGATCAATTGATTCAATCAGGATACAGTCATGTCGTTTTGGCTTCGGGTGTAAGTCCCAGGAAATGGACCTTGTCCGGTGCCGATCGCCCCGAAGTTGTAAACTATCTGGAGGTTCTAAATGGAGATGTCGAAATAGGTAAAACCGTTGCAATCGTCGGTGCTGGTGGGATAGGGTTTGACGTGGCGGACTTCCTGACCCACGACTCAGAGGCCTCAGGGTTTTTAAAATCATGGGGTATCGATGAGAGCCTGTCAAATAGAGGTGGACTCTCAAAACCGGAGAGAAGTGTCTCTCAACGGAAGGTGTATCTCCTTCAGCGTAGCCCAGGAAAGCCTGGTTCAAAATTGGGTAAAACCACTGGGTGGATTCACAGGGTGACACTCAGAAAAAGAGGTGTAGAAATGTGGTCTGACATTGATTACAAGCACCTAGATGAACACGGCTTGCATCTATCTCATCCTGAAAAAGGATCGGTTACTTTGCCTGTAGACAACGTCGTGATTTGTGCGGGTCAAATGCCTTTCGCGCCACTCTTGGACACGCTAGAAAATGCAGGAGTGAAGGTCACTTGTATTGGTGGCGCATCAAATGCACGGGGATTAGACGCTCAAAGGGCCATTCGGGAAGGTTTAAAACTCGCGACTAAACTTGAATCAGAACTGGTCAGTGAGTGACTTGTTTCTTTTCGTTTGACAACGCAACCACAGCATCGTAACACTTGTCTCGGAGTTCCTCCACATTCGTGGAATAGATGGGCGCGCCATACTTTACCGTCACGACGCCAGCTCGAGTGATTTTAAAGTCACCTTTAGGAAGCCAAGGACCGACACCTCCGAAATGAACCGGTATCACTGCTGCTCCTGCATTTGCGGCCAAATGAAAGCCTCCCTTTTTAAACATCCTGACACCTTCAAAGCCTTTTTCACATCGTGTTCCTTCAGGAAAAATAAGCACACAGCGGCCTTTTTTCAGTCCCGCATCAAGCGCTGATATTGCTTTAAGTGCGGATTCTTTGTTGCCTCTTTCTACAAAGACGGTCCCTACTCGCGCATTTGCGCCACCTAACAAAGGCACCTTTCTCAAGCTTGCCTTTCCGAGAAACACAATAGGCGCGGGGCTAGTCGCAAAAGCGACATTGATATCTAAGAAGCTTGAATGATTTGCAACGAGTACAGCACCCTGTCCGCTTTCAAGAAGTTCTAGCGCAGCAGGGTCAATGTCAACTTCTAAGGGCATTCGTACAATCCATTTAAGCATGGGAATGCTCCATCGTTTCTTTGCGAGTGTGGTTAATGTATATCGCGCAGACGAAGGAGAAATCATCAAGCATACAAGTGCGAATCCACACCACCAAGCAGAGATAACAATTGAAAGAATAGATTTTATAGTGCCAACCATTAGATAAGTACCCCTACTTCAGATTCACTTAATTCTCTGACTTGGCCAGCTTTTAACTCTTTCAATTTAAATGGCCCGATCGATTCTCTAATGAGACGTAATGTTGGGAAACCTGCAGAAGCTGTCATTTTTCTGACTTGC
>Ga0308017_1000175_pt1 | contig 21068 bp, 24 predicted proteins | sample Neamet280_FD_203145 | JGI IMG/M metagenome (GOLD analysis project Ga0308017, IMG submission 203145) | Marine microbial communities from water near the shore, Antarctic Ocean - #280 | ecosystem: Environmental > Aquatic > Marine > Unclassified | place: Southern Ocean | collected 2014-10-01
ATCACCAGCCACTCATCATCGGTCAGTTCAAATCTACGACGCGTCATCCAAAGCTCCTTCCCGAAGCCTTGAATCAACCGCGCCCGCGCCGCGCAAGTCAGTTTATGAGTTTACGGCCTAGCATCGGCGGCCCTGTGCCCTCTCCGCCCCCTTGAAGGAGCCGCCCGCGATGTCCGATCCCGCCCCGCCCGCCACGACGCCCGCTGAAAACCCCGCCACCGCTCCCGCCACCGCTGCCGCGCTCGTGCCCGATCCGGCGCTGAGCGCGCGCAAGGCCGATCGCCCGCTCACCCGCGCTTTGCAGGCCGAATTCATCGAAGAACTGGCGCGCTGGGGCAATGTCCGCGCGGCGGCGCAGCGCATCGGGGTCAGCCGCGCCCATCTCTACCGGATGCGCCGCGCTTGCGAGACCTTCCGCTTGCTCTGGGATGCCGCGCTCGTGCTTGCCCGCCCGCAGGTGGAAGATGTGCTCGCCGATCGCGCGCTCAACGGTGTGTCTGAAAGCGTGTTCTATCATGGCGAGGAAGTCGCCACCCGCACGCGCTATGATGCGCGGCTCCTGCTGGCGCATCTCGGGCGGCTCGATCGGCTCGAAAACACCCACCGGGTGCAGCGCACGCTCGGCGATTTCGAAGCCGAACTCGCACTGCTGCAGCGGCTGCGTCCGATCCGGCTGGCGCCGCTCTCGCCGGGTGATGATCCGGCGGATTGAGCGGCGGAGCGGGAGGCCGGTTTTTGCGCCTATAACAGTGTCTCAATTGTCTCCATCACACCGGAAAGGCGCGGTTGATGTGCGCGGATGGGCGCTTGCCGATATGGTGATTGTGGCGCCCGCGCTCAGCGGTGGTAAAGCTGAAGCCCCGGCGGCGGCTCGGGCAGGGGCGCGCCTTCTATCACCGCCTCGCCAATCTTGAGCGCGGCGGCGAGCACCTTGTCCGAAAACGGTTTGGGCAAGCAGCCAATCGCCAGCTCGGGCTTGGGGCCGTTGGGCGGATTGCCGGTCAGGAAGATGCAGATAACGCCGCGCTTTGTCAGCTCGGCGGCGGCATCGATCCCCGATGATCCCTTGGCAAGCTGGATATCGACAAAGGCAAGCTGGGGATTGGTTTGCTCTGCCTGATCCTTGGCCGATACGACATCATCGGCAATGCCAACCACCTCATAGCCCAGTCGCTGGATCAGGGCCTTGAGTGTCATGGTGAAGCGGCCCCCAAAATGACCGGACAGGACCTCACACTTATGTAAGAGTGAGGCATATGACCGACAGTAATCCCAGGAGCTATGTGCATGCGGAGGTTCTCGGAGGGGTTCAGCGCCGTAGGCGCTGGACCCCGGAAGAGAAGCTCCGCATGGTCGAAGAGACCTTCCTGCCTGGCAACAGCGTATCGCGTGTGGCGCGCATGCACGGGGTAGCGCCGAACCAGCTGTTTGGCTGGCGCCGGCAGGCGGCAAGCGGCGCCCTGACCGCTACCCGTGCCGGCGGCGAGGTGGTTCCGGCCAGCGAGTATCGCGCGCTCGAGAACCAGGTTCGCGAGCTGCAGCGCATGCTCGGCAAGAAGACCATGGAGAACGAAATCCTGCGCGAGGCGATCTCGCGGGTGGCAGGTCCCAAAAAAACGCCGTTGCGCACGCTCTCGTTGCCGGAGGGCGACCTGTGAGCGCGGTGGCAAATGCGCTCGGCGTCTCCCGGCAGCATCTCTCGTCAGCCAGACGCAAGGCCGCTGCACGCCGCCGCGGCCGACCTCCGCTGCCCGACGAAGAGCTCGTCGCGCGTATCCAGGGCCTGATCGCCGATCTGCCGACCTATGGCTACCGCCGGATCCACGCGCTCCTGCGGCGGCAGGCGCGCAATGGCGGGCCATCTGCGCCCAATGCCAAGCGGGTCTACCGGGTGATGAAGGTGCATGGCCTGCTGCTGCAGCGCCATAGCGGAAAGGCAGGCGAGCGTCGGCACGATGGGCGCATCGCCGTCGATACCCGCAACACCCGCTGGTGCTCCGACGGCTTCGAGATCGGCTGCGACAACGGCGAGAAGGTGCGGGTCGCCTTCTCCCTCGACTGCTGCGATCGCGAGGCAATGGGCTTCGTGGCCACCACTGCCGGCATATCCGCCGAGGACGTGCGCGATCTCATGACCGCCACCGTCGAGCATCGCTTCGGCCGTGTGAACAGGCTGCCTTCTGCCATCGAATGGCTGACCGATAATGGCAGCTGCTACACCGCCAGGGAGACCCGTCGATTCGCCCGCGAGATCAACCTCAGGCCGCGCACAACCCCCATCGAAAGCCCACAATCCAACGGCATGGCCGAGGCGTTCGTGCGCACTATGAAGCGAGACTATGTCCGCGTCGCCGAGAAGCCCAACGCCAGAGCCGTGATCAACCAGCTGCCCCGATGGTTCCACCACTACAACACCGTCCACCCGCATCGCGCCCTTGGCTACCTTGCCCCGCGCGAATACATCATCCAATCAACCAGTGAGGAACTGTCCGGGAATTAAGGGGCAACGACACATGGCTACCATGAACTCGTCTTCGACAATCAATATCTTCACGGAATTCGGCCCCTCTTGGGAAATGGGATTAGTGTCTGGTCGGAATGGTGAGAACCGTCGCCATGCCCGGCTCGAGGTTCTGGGTTACGATTTCGCCGCGCATCTGATGCACGAGCCCCTGGATGATCTGGCTGCCCAGTCCCGAGCCGTTCGCGCTTTCCTTGAGCGCGATGCCGGGGCCATTGTCGATCAGCTTCAGCGTCATCTGTTCGGCGGTCTGATCGATCGAACAGGTGAGCTTGGGCTGTTCCGCGCCGAGGCCATATTTGATCGAGTTGGTCACGATCTCGTTGATCACGAGGATGAGCGGCGTGGCCTGTCTGATATCGAGCATCAGATCGCCGGAGAAAACAAAGTCGAGATCCACATCGTCGCGCCCTGCGGTAAACAGCAAGTCCTTGACGACTTCTTCGGTCGCCGGGCGCATGTCGACGCTGCTATGTGTGCCGCTTTCATAAAGGAGCTGGTGCACGCGGGCGATCATGTCGACCTTGTTGCGGGCGGACATGATGGCAGCATGGGCGAGGCTGCCTTCGAACTTCATCGACTCCAGGAACAGGAACGAGTTGACGAGCTGGAGGCTGTTCTTGACGCGGTGATTGACTTCGTAAAGCAGCAACTCTTTGGCCTTGAGCGCATCTTCAAGAGCAATGCGGTTATTGTGTTCCTCGTCAGTATCCACCAAAGCGATGACAGCCCCGCTGGCTCTTCGTCGCGCTTCGCGCACGGGCCGGGCCAACAGGCGCGCCCACGCTGTGGAGCCGTCAGCGCGCTGATATTGCACCTCTGAACTGACATCTTCCTCGCCGCCCAGCATCAATTTCGCAAACAACGTCTTGTGTTCGTCGGTGGACGGCCCGCCTTCCTGAAAGACAATCAACTCATCAAGATCGGAGATGTCCGATGTGTGGAGGAGCGGGCGCCCGAGCATCTGTTCGGCATAGCTGTTCCCGCCGATGATCTTGCCGGACGGAAGGTCCGCCACCAGAATGCCGAGCGGGACGGTTTCCACGATTGTGTTGAGTTGTGCTTGTTGGGCAGCCAACCGATCCACCGATCGCGCCGCGGCTCTGATCAGAGCGATGTCGACGGCGGCAATAAAAGCAAAAAAGCCCAAGGCAACGGCGCCGCCGTAGCTGAGACTGAAGGAGCCCGGATTATCGATGAACCAGTACCAGACGGCCAGAAATGACAGGGCGGTGCAGAGCATGCCCGGACGGGTCCCGGCGATGAAGGCCGAGATGATGACCGCCGGGAAAAAGGTCAGGAACGGGAACCCGGGCGGCAGCGAGTCTTCGATCAGGAAACGCAGCCCCAACGCCAGCGCGAAAGCTAACAGGGCAAAGCTATACCCCAGCGCTAGATTGGCGCGAAAAATCGAAGTTTTTGATAGCAGGCGCTGGGCTCCCAGACTGTCACCTAAACGCGCGCTGATGATCATCGCAAGAAGCCTGCCATATTCTCAACGCTGAGCCGTTGTGGGATCGCTGTCAAGATAGCGCCGCGCTCTGTAAGCACAGTTTTAGTTGTGTCGGATTTATTCGGAAATCCCTATTTATTTAATTATATCAATGGTTTTGAGAATAGAATTGCGCAAACGCAAATTCGCATAAGTTTACGTCGTGCCTATTTCGACGCTGTTCGCAGCCCATGTGCCGAAGGCGCGACACGTGTGCCACGCCTTCGATTACGGCCTTTCCTGGCCCGCTTCCAATGTACAGGAAAGACGGAGTGATGCTGCCCCTCTTACAGCCCGAAACGATAGCCATAGGCGAGGCCGAGCGTGAATTGGTTACGCTCGCCGCGTTCGCGGATGAGGGTGGAATCCGCAACGACATCGCCAAGCCGGTCATAGCTGCTGAACAATGTCACCGCGCCATCGCGCCCGAACCGGCCGAGCGGCTTGGTGAGCGAGGCATTGACCCCGGCGCTCACCAGCCCGCTGCCGGTGCGGAACGGGGCAAGGCCGGTGGCGGCCGATTGCAGCGCGTTCACGCCGAAATAGGCGTTGGTGTAGTCGCTGCTCGCCCAGGTTGCCCGCACCCCGGCGCTGTAGAGCAGGCTGCGGTCGCGCTTCATGCCGTTCCACGACAGGTTGGTATCGGCCACCACACCTTCGTGCCCGCCGGTGCCCTGACGGACTTCGGCGCGGGCGCGCAGCTGGTTGTTGACGAAGCCCTTCTGGACAAAGCCACCGAACTCGAGCGCGAGATCGACATCGCCCATGCCTTGCAGGGCATCGGAACCGCCGGCGATAAGGAAGGGCGAGCCGCCATTATCCTCGTTGCGGCCGAAGCGCAGCTTGGCGAGCGGGCCGATCTTCCAGCCGTTCCGGTTCACCGCGTTCCAGCCGAGGCCATCGGGGACGGAGAAGAAGAGGTCGTCCTTGTAGTTCAGGCGGATGTCGGGGAAGATCGACAGCGCATAATCCGTGCTGCCTTGCCATGCGGGCGAAAGCACCGGGGCAAAGCCGATGGTGAGCGTGAGATCGGCTTGCTGTGGCGGTGCCTGTCGCTGGCCCTCGATGGTGGTGGGAACGCCGGGCGCCGGGCCTTGCTGAGCAAGGGCTGGGGTCGCGGCAGTCGTCGTCGCGGCGAGGGCAAGCGAGGCAAGCAGGATATGGCGCATCGGGGGGTCTCTGGTTTGGGGGTGGGCACGCCTCGGGGAAAGGCGTAGGCGGCGCATAATGCGAAAGCGCCGTGTCGCCAAGACCTTGTGTAGCGCTTACCCTTTGGCTGCCGAGGGTGCGCTGCGCCGTTCGGCAAGGGCAAACAGCGCGAACACCGTGATGCCGCTGGCGAGCATCAACAGGAAGGCGCCGTCAATGCCAAGCCACCAGTCCCCGATCGCCAGCACCGCCCCTTGGGTGAGGATCGCGGCGATGGCGGCGCGGCCCGATCGGGAAAGACCCGCCAGCCCGGCAATGATCGGCACCGCGAGCACCGCCGCGATGGCACCGGCATCGAGCACGAGATTGCGCAGGCTTTCGCCTTGTGCGGCGAGCAGTGCCGCCACGAACGCCGCCAGCACGGTTGCGGTGCGCGCGGCGCGCAGCAGCGCGACCGGCGAGGCGTGCGGGGCAAGGCGGCGGTATCCGCTTTCGGTCACCACGCCCGAAACCGCGAGCAGGGCGGAGTCCACCGACGAAAGGATCGCCGAAATCAGCGCGCCGGTGAAGATGATGTAGAGCCAGGGCGGGAACAGCGCCTCGGCAAGACTGGGCAGAAAAGCCTCACCTTCGCCAAACGTGATCCCGAGTATCGGGGCAAGGGCAGGGCCGAACAGCCCGAAGCTGACCGGAATAAGCCCGGCAGTGAGGTAAATCGCGCCGCCCGCCAGCGCACCCTTGCGCGCAATGTCGGGCGAGCGCGCGGCGAGGGTGCGGGCGATGGCTTCCTGGCTGACCATGGTGCCGATGATCGGGATGAGCCACAACTCGATCCCATCGGCCCAGCTTTCGCCCGGAACAGTGAAGGTGAGGCTGGCCGGCGAGGCAGCGGCGAGGGTCGGCCCGATCCCGCCGAATGCTGCCACCATCAGGCCGAGCAGGATCGCGATGCCGACAATCATGATCGCGCCCTGGACAACATCAGTCCAGACGTCGCCCGCGAGCCCGCCGAACAGGGTGTAGGTCATCACCACCAGCGTGGCCGCGGCCAGTGCCGTCGGGAAATCGAGCGGAGAGACGCTGACAAGAATGGTGGCGAAAGCGAAGAGCTGCGCTGCGGACCAAGTGGTGGCGCTCAAGGCGATCACCACGGCGGCAAGGCTTTCAGTGCCCGGCCCGAAGCGCTCGCGCAGGAAATCGGCAATCGTGATGTAACCGCCCGCGCGCAACCGGTGGGCGAAGTAGAAGCCGATGGCGAAGATGCCGATGGCATAGGCAAAGGGCTCTGCCCGCGCGCCAGCCAGCCCGTCGCGCGCCACATCACCCGACGTGGCGATCAGGCTTTCTGAGGCGAACCAGGTGGCGAAAACCGACATCGCGACGGCAAAAGGGCCTAGCCGGCGTCCGGCAACGAGATAATCCGCATCCGAGCGCGCACCGCGCCCGGCCCAGATGGCGAGCATGACTTGCGCCGCGACATAGAAAAGGATCAGCCAGAGCGTCAAAGCTGTGTGTGCCCCCGCACAAAACCATAATAGCCCGATGCTGCTTGGCGCTCGGGAAAGAGGGGTTACCTAACGGGGAAATATCGGGGTGCAAGCCCCGCAGCAGAAGGCTTAGTCTTCCAGCACTTCAAGGTCGACCGGGGCATGGCCGCGGGCAATCAGCCCGAGTTCCTGTGCCGCTGTGCGGCTCACATCGATCACGCGGCCTGCAGTGAAGGGGCCGCGATCATTGATACGGACAGTCACGCTCTTGCCGTTGGACGGGTTCGTCACGCGCACGAGGCTGCCGAAGGGAAGGGAGCGGTGCGCCGCAGTGAGTTCGGCAGCCCGGTAGGGCTCGCCGCTCGCCGTGCGGCGCCCTTCGAACTTGGCGGCATAGTATGACGCGCTGCCACCGGCGATCGCGCGGGCGGCAGGAAGAGCTGGCGCGGCGATGTCGACGACCTGCTCGCTGGCAGGCGGCACGAAGCTCTCAACCGCGCTGTCATCAGCCCCGGCCGAGGCGCTCAGGCCCGAAAGCGGGACACAGGCCGCACAGGCTGCCAATACCATATGGCGAAGCGGGCGCACGACGCGGGTTGATGATGAAGGCTGGGCCTGCATAGTGGGATCGCCATGATCCGGCCCGGCGGCGAAGGCAAATCGGCGGCGCGGATCATCGTGCGTGCCATGCAACTCACCTGTGAGGCGTGGCACAAATGCGGTGAAATGAGTTTGGCCTGTGGATGAAACGGGCGGCGGCAAGCCCGTCAAAAGCCTCGCGATGGCGCCGCGACTCGCGGTGAACCCGGCTTGTTATGGTCTGCGCGAGAAAGAAAAAGCCAGATGAAGCGCTGAAATTGCGAGGGAAATCGGCCCTGTAGTGCAAATGGGGCCGGCATTGCTGCCGACCCCACTCTCACCGGCGTGTGGATGACCCTCGCTCGTGTGGCGTCCGGCGAACCTTCCGCTTCATCCGCGTGGGGCCATGCTTGGCGCCCGATGTCTAGCCTCTCGCTGCCCGGCCTTGCGGCTGGCCTTGCCAGAGATTTGTCACCGGCGCTCGCGCCGGCATCCGGCTTTCGCTCCCGCTTCCCAGCGTATGGTCAGAGCCGAAGCCCGTTCCCGTCGCTATCAAAGCCGTCGCTTGGCCGAGACTGCCTGCCTGTGTGGCTGGAAACCCTTGCCGAATGTCAGCCGAAGCCTTCACTCACATGATTGTCCAACCAGGCCTGCAACCTGTCCGGTAACACTGCTTCACACCCGTCCCGAGAATGGTCGACTTGCATTGGGCCGAAGCCTCCTGCATGCCGTCTCAAGACGTGCGCGGGGACAGCGGTCACCGCCATCTTCGGCACATAAAATCCTGTGGTATCAGGGCCTTGCGGCCTTTCGTCCCAGCGATCTTTTGTCCCGAAGACAGCTTGAAACTGCGCCTCAACCGGCGATCTGGCAAGCTGTGCAACCCCGAGTTATCCACTTTTCCCCAGTTTGCCTGTGGACAGAGGTGGATAAGTCAACGTCTTGTCGCATTTGTCGTAAAGGCGCGCGGAACGGGGAACGCAACCGGCCCCAAAGCGTCGATTTGAAGCGCATATCCGGTCCCGAGCGGGGCGCGACTCGCGTCAGGCGTCGCGGTTGCGGCGCGAGAGCAGGCGCAAGCGCAGGCCATTGAGCTTGATGAAGCCTTCGGCGTCCTTCTGGTCATAGGCCCCGGCATCGTCCTCGAAGGTGACATGCGCTTCGGAATAGAGCGAGTAGGGCGACTTGCGGCCCACCACGCTGGCGAGCCCCTTGTAGAGCTTCAGCCGCACCGTGCCGGTGACCTTCTCCTGGCTCAAATCGATCGCCGCCTGCAGCATCTCGCGCTCGGGGCTGAACCAGAAGCCGTTGTAGATGAGCTCGGCATAGCGCGGCATCAGCTCGTCCTTGAGGTGCGCGGCGCCGCGATCGAGCGTGATCTGCTCGATCCCGCGGTGCGCACGGGCGTAGATTTCGCCACCGGGGGTTTCGTACATCCCGCGGCTCTTCATGCCGACGAAGCGGTTCTCGACGAGGTCGAGCCGGCCGATGCCGTGCTTGCGGCCGAGGTCATTGAGCGCGGCGAGCAAAGTGGCGGGGCTCATCGCCTCGCCGTTCAGGGCAACGCCGTCACCCTTCTCGAAATCGACCGTGATGTATTCCGGCTGATCCGGCGCGTCCTCCGGATTGACCGTGCGCGAATAGACGTAGTCGGGGGTCTCCTCCCACGGGTCTTCCAGCACCTTGCCCTCGGACGAGGTGTGGAGGAGGTTCGCGTCGGTGGAGAACGGGCTGTCGCCGCGCTTATCCTTGGGCACCTGAATCTGGTGCGCCTCGGCCCAGGCGATCAGCGCGGTGCGGCTGGTGAGGTCCCACTCGCGCCACGGGGCGATGACCTTGATGTCGGGATCGAGCGCATAGGCGCTGAGTTCGAAGCGCACCTGGTCGTTACCCTTGCCGGTCGCGCCGTGGGCGATGAAGTCGGCGCCGGTCTGGTGCGCGATCTCGACGAGACGCTTGGAGATGAGCGGGCGGGCAATCGAGGTGCCGAGAAGGTAATCGCCTTCATAGCGGGCATTGGCGCGCATCATCGGGAAGACGAAATCGCGGACAAATTCCTCACGCAGATCTTCGATGAAGATGTGATTGTCGGGAATGCCCATCGCCCTGGCCTTGGCGCGGGCGGGTTCGATTTCCTCGCCTTGCCCCAGATCGGCGGTGAAGGTCACCACCTCAAGCCCACGCTCCACGCTCAGCCACTTGGCAATGACGCTGGTATCGAGACCGCCCGAATAGGCGAGGACGACTTTCTGGGGCTGGGCCATGGGTGGTTTCCTTGGGACTGAACTGCGCGGGCGCCCCTATCAGCGCAGGGCCACGCGCGCAATGGAGCAGCATCGTCCAACCTTGTGCGAGCAGTAATGTATTAAAGTATCATCATAATTTGTGCGACGAAGCCCGGAAGACATGCTATGGCGCACGCGGGATCGGTTGTTTGGAGGGCTTTGGCCATGACACGATTCCTTGTTCCCCTTTGCGCATTACCCCTGCTGGCCGCACCGCTCGCCGCGCATGAGGTGATCCACGCCGCGCATGAAAGCCACACCCATGGGGCAAGCTGCGGTCATGCCGCGCTCGATCATGGTGGGCATGTTGATTACCTGCATGATGGCCATCTACACCACGGCCACGATGGCCATGTGGACGAGCACGCGATTGAAGTTAGCGCTGCCAACCCCGCGGCTGAAGAACTGGTAGCGCGCGTCACCAGCGATGCGCACGCCCATGGCCATGATGGTGAAGAACACGCCATGGTGCAGCACGGCGCGCACATGGATTTCATCCATGATGGACGCCTGCACCATCGCCATGGGGATCACACCGATGATCACGGGCCGGTCAAACTGCTGGCGATGCGCTAATCCGGGGCGCGCGCCGGCTAGGTTTTGAGCAGGCGCGCTTCCTCGGCAGCAAGATAATCGCGGGTGATCGGCAAGGCGCGGCGGCTGCGCACATACTGGATCTGGTAATTGCACATGCTGCCATGTTCGAAGACCGTGGCTGCGCCTGCGAGGTAAAAGGTCCACATCCGGTAGAAACGTTCGTCATACATGGCGATGATTGTGTCGCGGTTGGCTTCGCAATTGGCATACCATTGGCGCAAGGTGCGCCCGTAATGGAGCCGTAGATTTTCGATATCGCTGGCAATCAGGCGATATTTTTCCGAGGCCTTGAGGGTTTCGGACAGTGCCGGGATGTAGCCGCCGGGGAAGATGTATTTCCGGGTGAAGGCATCTGTCATCCCCGGCTCACCCAGCCGGCCAATCGTATGCAGCAGCATGACACCATCATCGGCGAGAATATTGGCGCAGGCCTTGAAGAAGGTTTCGAATTGGGCCTGTCCGACATGTTCGAACATGCCGACCGAAACGATCCGGTCAAACCGGCGGCCAGCGGCGGCAAAATCGCGGTAATCGACCAGCTCGATGCTCACCCGGTCGGCAAGGCCTGCCACGGCGACTTTTTCGCGGGCAAGAGCGGCTTGTTCCTCGGACAGGGTGATGCCGGTCACGCGCACATCATAGGCCTTCGCGAGGTAGATCGCCATGCCGCCCCAGCCGCAGCCGATATCGAGCACGGTGTTGCCAGGCTTGATCGCCAGCTTGGCCGCGATATGCGCGAGCTTGGCCGTCTGCGCTTCGCCCAAGGTCATGTCTGCGCGCGGCCAATAGGCACAGGAATATTGCCAGTGCTCCTCATCAAGCATCAGCGCATAGAGCGCGTTGCCGATGTCGTAGTGATGGGCCACATTGCGCTTGGAAGCGATCGCCGAGTTGATCTGTTCCGCTGCGAAACTCGCGCGGTTGATAAGGCCGCGCCACAATTTCGGCGATTCAATCTCGCCGCCCTGATCCCAGGCCGAATTGGCGCGCAGCAGACCGATAAGCCCTATCACATCGCCTTCGGTGATGATCAGGCGACCATCCATGAAGGCCTCGGCTGCCCCCAAACGTGGGTCCATCACGATGTCGCGCGGCACCCGATCATCGGCAAAGCGGATCACGATATCCGGAAATCCCGCTGCGGCCGTGCCATAGGTCACGGCGCTGCCATCGGCGAAGACCACGCCGAGCCGCCCTTGCCGGACACCGCGCGAGAGAAATCGGTCGAGAAGCTGCTTGCTCATGGAGATCCTTTCGGGGATGGTTCGCAAGAGGGTGATAGCCGAGCGTGCGTTAATCGCAATCATCGTGGCTTGGCAGAGGAGGGGCCATGGCAGAGCCAAAGACGAGGGCAACCGATGCCTCGGTCACGGCGTTTCTCGACAGCGTCGAACCGGCCAGCAAGCGCGAGGAGGCCGCGCTCCTCGATGCGCTGTTTCGCCGGGTAACCGGCGCCGAACCGCGCCTGTGGGGGCCAAGCATCATTGGCTACGGGGAATATCACACCACCTATGCCAGCGGGCGCAAGGTACACTGGATGCGCACCGGGTTCAGCCCGCGCAAGGCCAAGCATTCGCTCTATCTGATGGGCGGCTATTGCGATGATCTTGCGGCCGGTGATCGGGCTGAGGCCTTGGCGCGGCTGGGCAAACACAGCGCGGGCAAGAGCTGTCTTTATGTCAACAAGCTGGCGGATATTGATCTGGCGGTGCTGGAGGAAATCCTTGCCGCCGATTGGCACACGATGCTGCGGCTCTATCCCGATTAGATACCCGCATACCATTGATAACCGGCAAGGTCTTCCCAGAACCCGCCTTTGCCTGCGCCAATATCATCAAGGCTCGCCACTGCTTCGATCGCGGTGAGATATTTGGCGTGCTTGTAGCCAAGATGCCGCTCGATCCGCATCCGCAGCGGCGCGCCGTTCTTTTCGGGCAGCGGCGCGCCGTTCAATTCATGCGCGATGATCGTTTGCGGGTGATAGGCATCGACCAGATCGATGCTCTCGTAATAGGCGCGGCCATAAAGTTCATCAGCGCAGCGGAACACGATGAAATTGGCCTCGGGCGCAAGGCCTGCCGCATCAAGCAAGCTGCCAAGCTGCGGCCCGCGCCACTCGGCAATTGCGCTCCATCCCTCGACGCAATCGTGCCGCGTGATCTGGGTGCGTTGGGGAAGCGCGCGAATGTCCTCCAGCGACAGGCTGAGCGGTGTCCTGACAAGCCCGCTCACCGCGAGCCGCCATGCCGGAAAGCCGCTGGCCAATTGCTCGCGATAGAACGGACTGTCGACCGTCAGCGAGCCATTGCCCCTGATATCGGGCGAGCGTTCATGCGGGGCATATTCGGGGGCCAGCCGCTCGCGCACGGCAAGCATCCGGTGCGCGGCGCGGTGCCATTCCTCTGCGGTGCGGAAGGCGTCTTGTGCGGTCTCGTTCTTGTGGAGATCGCTGCATGCGCCCGCGCCGAGCGCGCCAAGCCCGGCGAGCAGCCCGCGACGGTTGATGGATGTCATGTCCGTGCCCCTTCGCGGGTGCCGCCGTGCAGCATCGTGCCGATCAGGTGCAGCGGGCCAGAGATCAGGGTCAGCAGCACATGGCCGATCGCAAAGCCAACCAGCGCCCAGGTGGTGATGAAATGGAGCGAACGCGCGCTTTGCCGCCCGCCAAGCGCATCGACCAGCCAAGGGGCTGCGGGCTCGAAGCCGGGGCTCATCGCGAGGCCTGTTGCCACCATCAGCGGCAGCATCACGCCGAAAACCGCGCCATAGGCGATCTTTTGCAGCGCGTTATAGGGCGCCCGCGCGTGATCATGGCCCTTGCTGCGATGGCTTGCCAACGCCGCGCGCCAAGCACCAAGCCGCCAGTCCCGCTGGCCGGTGGCAAGGTCGCGGCGGAAATGGCCATTGGCCAGCATGGCGACCCAGATGATCAACAGGCCGAGAGCAAACACCCACGCGGCGGTGTTGTGCCAATCGCGCGCGGCGGCAAGGTTGTAGCGCGCGGGCAGGGTCAACCAGCCGGGAAAGCGCATGACGTTGAGCCAGGCATCACCCGGATCAAAGCCGTAATCCCCCCAGTAAAGCCAGCGATGCGCATTCGAGATCGTCAGCCCCGACATGAACAGGATGATGAGCGCGCCCGCATTGATCCAGTGCCACAGCCGGGTGGAAAGCGCGTGGCGTTTCACGTGGCGGCCCCGGCGGCTGCCGCCTGTTCCCGCGCCAGCCAGATCACATCACGCGGTTGGTCCAGCAGGTGCTGGCCGCTGTCGATGAACAGGCTTTGCCCGCTTTTCATCACCCCGCTTGCCAAAAACAGCGCGGCGGCGACGATTTCGTCCGGCCCGGTCTTGCGCCCGAGCAGGTTGAGCCGGTGCGAGACTTCGGTTTCGTCTTCGCTCTGATCATGGCTGGCGAGGATCGCGCCCGGCGCGATGCCATAGATGCGCGCGCCGGGGTCGGCGGCGTGGCCCTTCGCCAGCATCGCGATGGTTGAGGCAAGCGCGTGCTTTGACATGGTGTAGCTGAAGAAATCGGGATTGGGATTGTCGAGCTTCATATCGGTGATCTGGATCACTGCCCGCTGCGCGGCGCTGCGCGCGTGGGCAAGATAGGCCTGCGCCATGCGGGAAGGAGCCAGCGCGTTGACCTGCATGGCCTCGCGAAAGATCGCCGGATCGAGCCCTTGCACACTGTCATAATCGAACACCGAAGCCGAATTGATCAGGCACCGCCAATCGGGCAGCCGTCCGGCCAGTTCGCGGATCATCGCCACGGCTGCTTCGTCATCGGCAAGATTGCAGGCGATGGTTTCGGCAGAGGGCAGGGTTGCGGCGAGGGCATCGGCCTCTGTCGCCGAGCTGCGATAATGAATGATGGTATGCCAGCCCGCCGCCGCAAAGCCGCGCACCAGCGCAGCGCCAATCCGGGTTGCCCCGCCGGTTACCAGAACTGCGGGGCGGGTCATTCCTTTATCGGGGGGATAGCGCGGAGTGTCACCCTGCAAGACTACCAAAGCGGCAAGCGCCCGGCAATCGGCGATGCATCCTCAAAAAGGGACGAGGCGCTGCGGCATGGGGAACAACCGCAGCGCCTCGCAGTCTTCAGCGACAGCGCAGCTCGCCGCGGTCAATCTCGCGGCCAATCAGGCCGCCGCCAATCGCGCCAAGCAAGGTGCCCGCCGAACGATCGCCGCGGGTATCAATGGCGCGTCCGACCAGTGCGCCGACCCCGGCGCCAATGACGAGACCGGTCGTCCCGTTATCGCGGCGACAGTAATAGCGATCACCATCGCGCCAGATGCGATCATTGCGGCCAAGACGGCGCGGCTCGAGGTAGTAGCCACGGTCATCATAGATCCGGTCCTTGGCACGCTTGCCCCAAGCAGGAGCATGCGGCGGCGGATCGGCCTGGGCAGGCGCAGCCAAAGGCAGCGTCATCGCGCCTACGGCGAAGAGCATCGCGATCTTCTTCATGGTACAGCCTTTCAATCCTGTGCGACCCAACGGTTCCCTATCCTGCATGGCAGATGCGTAACAGATGCGCGGTGCGGAGCGGGCAACCGGTAAACCGGAAGCGCCCCCCGCCTGGCGCTTAACGACAGCGGAAATCGCCGCGGTCAATCTCGCGGCCGATCAGGCCACCGCCGACCGCACCCAGCACCGTGCCCAAAGCGCGGTCGCCCTCGGTGTCGATTGCGCGGCCAAGCAGCGCGCCGGCACCCGCACCGATAATCAGACCGGTGGTGCCATTGTCGCGGCGGCAGCGCCAGCGACCATCATCGCCGCGCCACACGCGATCATTGCGACCCAAGCGGCGTGGTTCCCGATAGCGACCACGATCATCATAGATCCGGCCACGCTTGCCCTTGCGGTGCTCGGCAATCTCCAGCCCCGCAAGCGTGCGCGCCTCGGGCGAGGCAAAGCTGTCCGTGCTCAACGATGCCAGCGGTGCACGCGGCAATTCAGCGGCCTGTGCGGGGAGGGCGGGCAAGGCGAGAGCCATGGCCGGAGCGGCGATGGCGAGAAACGAAAAGGTCTTCATTATTCTATCCCTGATTTCATTCATTGGGGGCGAGTGAGGACAAGGTATTCAGCCGACACGAATGCTGGATGAACGGCTTGTTGGGATTGCCCGGCCTGCGGTGGGTTGTGGGGTGCGCGCGCTGAATGGTTAGGACAGTGCAGCGCTTTGCGGCCGGCATTGATTTCTGTACGGGTGGATCGACATGGCGTGCGTGCCCATGCGCTGCACGCCATGCCTGATCCTTGCGCCAACGGGCTATGCCCTATCAGCGGCAGCGCACGTCGCCGCGGTCGATTTCCCGACCAAGCAGCCCGCCGCCCACCGCGCCGAGCACGGTGCCAAGCGTCCGGTCGCCGCGGGTATCGATGCTGCGGCCCAGCAGGGCGCCGACGCCTGCGCCGACAAGCAGACCAACCGTGCCGTCATCACGGCGGCACCGCCAGCGTCCACGATCATCGCGCCAATAGCCGTCGCGGCCCCGATCCCAGCGGCGATCATCACGCCAGCGGCGATCATCGCGTCCGCGCCAGCGGCGATCATCGCGTCCGCGCCAGCGGCGGCGATCATCATCCCAGCGGTCGCGATCATAGGCGGCATGGGTCGACAGTGCAGGGGCACTGGTATCGAAGCCGGCAAACAGCGACGCACTTGCTGCCGGAGCAACCGGCAGTTCGGCGGCCTGCGCCGGCGCGGCAAAGAATGCCATCGAACCGGCAGCGGCGATCAGAGCAAGGTGTTTCATGATGCGTTTCCTTGTGGCGGCTCCTTCGGGAGCCCCACTCTTTTCGTTCAGGTTAGGCGAACGCAGGATGAACGGTTTGTCGGGAAACTGTCAGGTGCGACGGGCCGTGGGTGGGGCGCGTCGAGCCGCTAGATTGCGCTCTTGGCCGCCGCGCGGGCGCGCATTTCGGCGCTGAGCGCGGGGACTTGAGCGAGCTCGGCCAAGTCGCTCGGCTGCGCGCCGCTGCCATGGAGAGCGCGGAACGCGCGCGCCACATGCCACCGCGTGTCTCCAAGGCTGACACGATCCAGCTGGTCGCCCGCGGCCACGTCGCCCGCTTCGATCACGCGGAAATACCAGCCGCAGCGCGCCGTTTCGACGATCCGGGCGACCATGCCCTTGTGGCCAAACCGATGCTCGATCTTCCAGCAGGGTTTGCGCGGTTGGCTGATCTCGACCAGCGCAGTCCCCAGCCGGAAGCGATCCCCGATATGCACCGCCTCTTCGGTCACGCCGCTGACCGCCAGATTCGAGCCGAATGCACCGGGCTGGTCGAGCAGATCATGAGCGCCAATCTGTGCGCGCCAATAGCTGTGATGATCAAGCGGGTAGAGATGCACCGCCATATCCGGCCCACCGTGATGGCGCCTGTCCGCCTGTTCATCGGGGGCGAGCCCGTTTGTAAGGACTTGAACCCGCTCATCGCGCGGATATTTCGCGATCGCGCTCAATTCTGCGCCATTAAACGGGCGTGCGGTGCCGGTGCAGACGGCTTCAATGGTGCGGACGAGCGGCGCGGCCATCAGCCGGCAGCAGCGGGTGCCGCAGCAGCTTCGGCCGCTTCGCGATCACGCTGGGCGCGGCTCTTCTTTTCCGCCGCGGTCTTCAATTGCCCGCAAGCGGCATCAATATCGCGCCCGCGCGGAGTGCGCACGGGTGCAGAGATCCCGCCTTCGAACACGATATCGGAAAAGCGCCGGATCCGCTCGGGCGTCGAACATTCATACCCCGCACCCGGCCAGGGATTGAACGGGATCAGATTGACCTTGGCCGGCAGGTTATAGGCCTTGAGCAGCCGGACCAGCTCGCGCGCATCCTCGTCGCTGTCGTTCTTGTCCTTGATCATCACATATTCAAATGTGATGCGCCGCGCGTTGGAGGCACCGGGGTAATCCGCGCAGGCCTGCAAAAGCTGCTCGATGCCGTATTTCTTGTTGAGCGGTACCAGTTCGTCGCGCACGTCCTTGCGCACGCCGTGCAGCGAGACGGCAAGGTTCACGCCGATTTCTGCGCCGCAGCGTTCCATCATCGGGATGACGCCGCTGGTCGACAGCGTGATGCGCCGCTTGGACAGGGCAAGCCCGTCACCATCCATCACCAGCGTCAGCGCATCGCGCACGTGATCAAAATTATAGAGCGGCTCGCCCATGCCCATCATCACGATGTTGGTGAGCAACCGGCCATCGGCGGTGTAGTGGCCCGCTTCGTCGTCTTCATCCTCGCCGCCCGCCATCGAGCCCTTGGGCCATTCGCCCAAGGCATCGCGCGCCAGCATAACCTGCCCGACAATCTCACCGGGCGTAAGGTTGCGCACCAGCTTCATCGTGCCGGTGTGGCAGAAGGAGCAATTCAGCGTGCACCCGACCTGACTGGACACGCAGAGCGTGCCGCGCGCTTCATCGGGGATGAATACCATCTCGAAATCATGGCCATCATCGGTGCGCAGCAGCCACTTGCGGGTGCCATCGGTCGAATGCTGCGCTTCGACCACCTGTGGGCGACCGATCACAAAGCGTTCCGCCAGCCACGGGCGCATCGTCTTGGCGATATCGGTCATGGCGTCAAAATCCGTGACGCCGCGGTGGTAGAGCCAGTGGAACACCTGCTTGGCGCGCAGCTTGGCTTGCTTGGCATCCAGCCCGGCTTCTTCGAACAGCTCTCGGATACGCGGGCGGGGCAGACCGATCAGATCGACACGGCCATCGGCGCGCGGCGTGATGTCACGCGCGGCGGGAACCGGGTCCACAAGCCCCGGGATCGACATGAGAGCAGTATCGGCCATGATCGGCCGCGCCTATACGCGCGCTTGCGCGGTTTGGCCAGTCAGGATGCGCGCGTGGCACAGCCGACGCTCGCCGCGTCGATGGCCGTGGCTGCGCCCGCCAGCGCATAGCGATCGGTAAAGGCGCCCTGCGGGCCGCGCGCGGTCACGCGCATCGTGCTTGCCGAGCGCAAGGCGGCGACAATGCTGGCATCCATCTGGGCATCCGCCCCCCAGGCGTTGCGCCCCTTGGCGATCAGCGCGAAATCGCGCGCGCCGACGCGCAGGCGCACGGCGGCACCCGGTGCCACGTCACGGCTGAGCACGATGTGCACCGCGCCGCGCACCTTGCGATCCGGCCAGATGGCAATGCTGGCTGCCGCATCGGGCGCAGCCGCGGCGTTCTGCGGCTTGGCAATCGCATAGCAGCGCCGCGGCGAAGCGTCGCGGAACGCTGCCCAGCCATCGAACACGCCGAGACTGTCGCGCGCTTCGAGCTGCGATGCGCCGAGCACCAGCACGGCAAGCGCTAGAGCGGAGAGGCGTCTAGTCATAAGCAATCTGCATCACTTCCCATTCGCGGGTGCCCGCTGGCAGGTGCACGGTGCGGCAATCGCCCACACCCGCGCCGCGCAGTGCCTTGGCCAGCGGTGAATTCCAGCCGATCCGGCCCTGACCGGCATCGGCCTCGTCATCGCCAACAAGTTGCACGATCTGGCGGGTGTCATCCTCATCCGCGATTTCGACCCGCGCGCCGAAGAACACCCGCGAGCGATCAATCTGCGCGGCCGGATCAACCACACGCAGCACTTTCATCCGCCGCGCGAGATGCGCCAGTTCGCGATCAATCTCGCGCATTTTCTTGCGGCCGTAGAGATAATCCCCGTTCTCCGAACGATCACCATTGCCTGCCGCCCAACTGACGATCTCGACAATCGCCGGGCGCTCGGTGCCCAGCAGATGATCGTAACGCGCCTTGAGCGCGGCCATCCCTTGCGGGGTGATTGGCGGGCCAGCAGGCTTCATCACGGGTATCGATCAGCGCAGGAAGCTGTCGATCGGGCGGGGGAAGCCGGCCTGATCGGGATACATGTGCGAATAGGTCACCGCATTGCCCAGCACCCGCATGATGTAATAGCGAGTCTCGAAATTGGCGGGGATCTTCTCGATCCAGGTGACGTAATCAATCGCGCCGGTGCGCGGATCGCCATTGAGGCGCAGCCATTCATTCACCCGCCCCGGCCCGGCATTATAGGCCCCAATGGCCAGCGGGTAGGAGCCGCCGTAATAGTTCAGCATCCGCTGGAAATAGCCATCGCCGAGCTGGATGTTGTAGCTGGGGGAATCGATGAGATCGGCGGCGAGATAGGTCACACCCAGCTTGCCCGCTTGCTCGCGCGCCGTGCCGGGCATCAGCTGCATGATACCGCGAGCGCCGGCATGGCTGACACGGGTGCGATCAAATTCGCTTTCCTGCCGCCCGATCGCGTGCACCATCGTCCAGTCGGCCACCGGAGGGGTGGCAAGGGTCGGGAAGCCAAGCCGCTCCACGCCCACCATACCCATTTCGCCAGCCTTCATGCCAAGCACGACGGCAAGCTCCTTCATGCCGGTTTCCGCCGCGAGCATATTGAGCAGCGCGATATCCTTGGGCGAGGTGGCGGTTTCGCCCAGCGCTTCGAAAAAGCGCCGTTCGGTGCGCCAGTCACGCCGCGCCCCGGCGAGCGAGCGGATCGCGCGCACCAGCGGGCGGTTCTCGAACTCGGCGCGGGTGGCGGCATCGATCGCCACCACGGGCAGCGGATCAAAAGCCGGCATCGGGCGGCCGAGCGCAGCCAAGGACAGCTGGCCGTAATAGTAATGCGGCCAGATGCTTGCCCGTTCGAAATAGGAACTGGCCTCGCCCGCCAGACCGGCGCGCCGCGCCGCGCGGCCTGCCCAGTAATAGCCTTTGGCCTTGGTCAGCGGCGTACGCGCCGCATCGCCATAGCGCGCGAACAAGGGCGCAGCACTGGTGCCATCGCCGAGCGACCACAAGGCCGATGTGCCGCCGAGCCACATCAGATCAGTGTAGCGGTCGCGCAGGGTGTAGGAGCCTTGGGACACATCCACACCGGGGGCGAAAACATCATCAATGCGGCTGGCGATCCGCGCGGCATCGCTGGCGCTGGCACTTTTCGCCGTCGTCAGCATCAGCCCGACGAAATCTTCGGGATCAAAGGCCGGGCGGCTGAAGGGCTGGCGATTGGCGAGCACTTGCACCGCGTCATAGTTGCGGCCTGCACCGCGCAGATAGCGCACGTAATTGGTCACATAGCCCGGATCATTCAGCGCGCCGAAGGGCACGGCCAGCCCCGCTTCCTCCGGCATCGTGCCCCGCAGCAGGGCAAGCCGGGCGAGCGCCATCGGTCGATCCGCTTCGGCAAGGTTCATGATCTGGCGGCTCGCGGCGTCGGCCTTGCCTTGCACCAGCAGGGCATCAGCGCGCGCAGCGTGGTCTTCGGGTGTGAACCGCGCCTGATACAGCCCCATCAGGTACAGCTCGACAGGATCGGCCAAGGCACCGCCGCGCCACGCGGCGCGCGCCATGTCGAGCGCTTCGGGCCGCTGCACACTGGCCAGCGCCAGCGCATAGCGGGCGCGGCCATTATTCGTCAGCGGCGGGAAGGGATCGAAAAAGCGCAGCAGTTCGGACTGCGGCGGGGCTTCACGATCCAGCGCGTTCTCGGCGCGGATGCGCAGGATTTCGAGACGGGGGAAGTCGGGATAGGCCAGCACAAATCCGGCATATTCACTGAAGGATAATTCGCGATTGGCCTGCAATTGCTCCCAGCGTGCAACCGCCGGGCCCAAGGTTCCGCCTTGCCGCGCGACGAGATCATCACCGCCCGCCTGCGCCAGAGTCGGCGCGCTGCTTGAGCCCGCAGCAAGCACGGCAAGAGCGACAGCGGTCAGAAGGCAGGTGCGAACCATGCTGGACATTATGCCGATAGGCTCCTTATCAGGCGCTGAACGGGGGCCTGGGCGGAATTCTTCGCGTTCAGTGCTCTCAAGTAAACTGCAATGATGGGAAAAATGCAATGTTCGCCGGATCAATCCCCGCTCTTGTGACTCCTTTTCGCGGCGGGTCGTTCGACGAGGCGGCCTTCCGCCGTCTGATCGACTGGCAGA
>Ga0308017_1000177_pt1 | contig 20959 bp, 17 predicted proteins | sample Neamet280_FD_203145 | JGI IMG/M metagenome (GOLD analysis project Ga0308017, IMG submission 203145) | Marine microbial communities from water near the shore, Antarctic Ocean - #280 | ecosystem: Environmental > Aquatic > Marine > Unclassified | place: Southern Ocean | collected 2014-10-01
TTGCCGCACGACCGACCCTGGTACGCGCTGGACCGTGCCGGGGCCGAATATCAAGCCCTCGGGTATTGTTATGCCGAGGTCGGGGCTGCCCTGTGCCAGCACTGGCGCTTGCCGCGGGTGTTGGTGCAAGCGGTCGAGCAGCACGTCGATCCGCTGCACCGCGATGTGGCCGACCCGTTGGCGGCCGTCGTGCACATGGCCGCCTGGCGGGCGCGGGTGTGGGCGCTGGGCAACCAACGCGACGTGCTGATCCATACCTACCCGGATGCGGTCGGAGAGTTGCTGGCGCTCGACCCCGACGTGCTGGTCGACCCCGGTATCGTGGAGACGGAGGGCCTGGTCTGATGCGTGCGTTGCGCATCCACGCCGGCCCGACCGCGTTGGCCCACCTGCAGCGTGAGGGCTTGCAGCCGAGCGCGGTGGGCATCATCCCGGGGGCCGCAGGCGGGCCGAAAGGGCTCATCCTGGGGCCGCTGGACCGGTTTCTGTTTGGCCAATGGTTGCCGCGCGGCGGGCACTCCGTCGACTTGGTGGGCGCTTCCATCGGTGCTTGGCGCATGGCCACGGCGTGCCTGCCCGACCCCGTGGCGGCGTTCGAGCGACTGGAGCGAGACTACATCGCGCAGGCGTACGAGGTGGAGCCGGGGCGGCGCCGCCCGCTGCCCGAGCACGTCAGTGAGGCCTTTGCGCGCAATTTGCGCGACTTTTTCGGCCCACATCTGCCCGGACTGCTGCAGCACCCGCGCTATCGTCTGCACATCGTGACCACGCGCGGGCGGCACGTGTTACGACGAGAGGGCCCATGGCGCACGGCGGCCGGTTACGCGGCTGCCTTCGTGGCCAACGTGGCACACCGCCGTGCGATGGGGGCTTGGCTGGAGCGGGTGGTGTTCTCCGCGCCATCGGCGGCGTCGCCGGGGGTGGGTGGGCTGCCGGCGCTGCCGTTCGACTCGTCGGACTACCGGACCCGGCAGGTGCCGCTCGACGGCGGCAACTTCATGCCCGCGCTGCAGGCGAGCTGTTCCATCCCCTTCGTGCTGCGGGCTGTGCACGACATCCCCGGCGCGCCGCCGGGGGCGTACTGGGACGGCGGCATCACCGACTACCACCTGCACCTGCGCTGGCGGCCCGAGCGCGGCTTGGTGCTCTACCCGCATTTTCAGCGTCAGGTCATCCCGGGTTGGCTGGACAAGGGATTGCGCTGGCGCCACCGGCCCACGTCGGCGCTCGATCGCACCATCGTGCTGGCGCCCGACCCGGCGTGGGTGCGGTCGTTGCCCAACGGCAAGCTGCCCGACCGCACGGACTTCGAGCGCTACGGCCACCACCTGTCCGAGCGCATGCGGGTGTGGCAGACGGCCGTGCGCGAGGCGCAGCGCCTGGTCGACGAATTTGCTGCCTGGCTCGAGCAACCCGACCCCAGCCGGGTCGAGCCGCTGTGAGCGGCGCGCGTTACATCGACGCCTCCAACATTGCGCGGTAGTCCTCGCGTGAGGCGGTGCGCGGGTTGGTGCGGTGGCAGTGGTCGGCAAGCGCCCCGTCGATGATGCGCTCGAATTGGTCGCGTCGTACACCCAGCTCGGTCAACCCGCGGGGCAGGCCCAAGCGGGCATTGAGCGCACGGATGGCCGGGCCGATGTCTTCCGGGGCGGCCAGGCCCATGGCTTGGGCCATGCGTTCCAAGCGGCGTTCGCGGCGCACGCTCTCGGCGTCGGCATTGAAGGCGATGACCGCGGGCAAAAAGATCGCGTTGAGCGTGCCATGGTGCAGGGTGGGATCGAGCCCGCCCAGGCTGTGGCTGAGGGAGTGCACGCAGCCCAGCCCTTTTTGGAACGCCATAGCCCCCTGCATGCTGGCGCACAGCATGTGCAGCCGGGCGTCGAGGTCACGCCCGTTGTGCGTGGCTGGCTCGATGTGGGCCCAGCCACGCGTCAGACCGTCGAGCGCGATGCCGTCCGCCGGAGGGTTGAAGGCCGGGGCCAGGAAGGTCTCGATGCAGTGGGCGATCGCGTCCATGCCGGTGGCCGCGGTCAGGCGCGGGGGCAAGCCGACGGTCAGCTCGGGGTCCAGGATGGCGGCCTTGGGCAGCAGGTGCCAGCTGTGAAAACCCAGTTTGCGGCCATCGTCGACGATCAGGATGGCGCCGCGCGCGACTTCGCTGCCCGTGCCGGCGGTGGTGGGGATAGCGATCAACGGCGGTACGCGATCGGTGATCAGGGGTGAGCCGCCTTCGATGGTGGCGTAGGTCTTGAGCGGGCCGTCATGCGTGGCGGCGATGGCCACGCCTTTGGCACAGTCGATGGCGCTGCCGCCACCGAGCGCGATCAGCCCGTCGCAGCGGTGGTCGCGGAAGCGCTGCACGGCGGCGCGCACCGCCGCTTCCGTCGGGTTGGGCGGGGTGCCATCGAAGACCGCGCAGGGCAGGGCGTCGCCCAGCACGGTCAGCGCACGCGCCAGTAGGCCCGCGTCGCGCACCCCCGCGTCGGTGACGATGAGCGGGCGCCGCATGCCGACGCGGGCGCATTCGGCAGGCAGCAGGCGCAACGCTCCCGCTTCGACCTGGATGGTGGTGAGGTAGCGAATCTCGGCCATGGAGTCTCCTTGCCTTTTGTTTGGGGGTGGTGTTCGTATTGTGCGGTGGCCGACGGTAACGCCACTGCGGGTGGGCCGGCAAGTGCGTGCGTGACAACGCGGGTGGGCATTGGGGTGACAATCGTGCCCATGTCGAATGGGGACCCACACCACCTGTTGACCCCCGCCATGCGCGGCGTGCTGGCGCGCATGGCGCGCGCCCGCCGCCCGCCGCTGCACACCCTGACGGTGGCGCAAGCGCGCGCGTTTTACGAGGCGGGCGCCGAGGTGTTGGAGCTGCCGCCGCCACCCATGGCCCGTGAGCAGTGCTTGTCGGTGCCCGCGCGCGATGGCGCCGTGTTGAGCGCTGAGCTCGTCGCGCCGCCCGCGACCGGGCAGGCGCCGTTGCCGGTGTTGTTGTATTTTCACGGGGGCGGCTTCGTGGTGGGCAGCGTGCGTACCCATGCGGCCCTGTGCCGACGTTTGGCGGCGCTCGCGGGCTGCGCGGTGCTGTCGCTCGACTATCGGTTGGCGCCCGAGCACCGCTTTCCCACCGCGGTGCACGATGCGGTCGATGCGCTGGCCTGGCTGCGCGGGGCTGCGGCTGACCTGGGGTTGGACCCTGGCCGTATCGCCGTGGGGGGCGACAGCGCGGGAGGCACCCTGGCGGCGGTGGTCGCCCTCCATGCGCGCGATGCCGGCTGGCCGCTGGCGCTGCAGCTCTTGTTCTATCCGGGTTGCAGCGCGTGGCAAGACACCCGCTCGCACCGCCGCTTTGGGCATGGCTTCGTGCTCGAGGCCGAGACGATCCAGTGGTTTTTTCGCCACTATGTCGATGACGCGCAGCGCGAAGATTGGCGCTTTGCGCCGTTGCTGGCGCCGGACTTCGATGGCGTGGCGCCGGCGTGGATCGGTCTGGCCGAGTGCGATCCGCTGGTGGACGAGGGCGTCGAGCTGGCCGATCGGCTGCGCATGGCAGCGGTGCCGTTCGAGCTGGAAATCTACCGCGGCGTCACGCACGAATTCATCAAAATGGGGCGGGCCGTGCCCGAGGCCCAGCAGGCCCTTGCCGATGCGGCGCGCGCGCTGCGCGGTGCGTGGGGTATCGTAGGGGAATCGCGCGAGTCTCCCTGATGCAAAAAGGGCGGATGCGGCAAGCGTGCGCCTGCAGCGCTGCGCGCGCGTAAACTGAAAAGCTTTTTTCCATGGACGCCTGCGCCCGATGAACGCTCCGCTCGACGTCTCTTTCTTTCCGCGCGATGCCAAGCCGCTGACCAGCTTCAAGCCATACTGGGCCAAGCGCTTCGGCACGGCGCCGTTCCTGCCCATGAGCCGCGCCGAGATGGAGGCGCTGGGTTGGGATTCGTGCGACGTGATTCTGGTCACGGGTGACGCCTACGTCGACCACCCGAGCTTTGGCATGGCGGTGATCGGTCGCGTGCTCGAGGCGCAGGGCTTTCGCGTCGGCATCATTGCCCAGCCTGATTGGCACAGCGCCGAGCCGTTCAAAGCCCTGGGCCGGCCCAACCTGTTCTGGGGCGTGACGGCGGGCAACATGGACTCCATGATCAACCGCTACACAGCGGATCGCAAGATTCGCTCCGACGATGCCTACACCCCTGGCGGCGTGGCGGGCAAGCGGCCGGATCGTGCCTGCATCGTGTATGCCCAGCGCTGTCGCGAGGCGTACAAGGACGTCCCGATCATCCTGGGCGGCATCGAGGCCAGCCTGCGCCGCATCGCTCACTACGACTATTGGAGCGAGACCGTGCGCCGCTCCATCCTGCTCGACGCCAAGGCCGATCTGCTGCTCTATGGCAATGCCGAGCGCGCGCTGGTCGAGGTGGCGCACCGTCTGGCGCGCCGTGAGCCGATCGAATCCATCACCGACGTGCGGGGCACTGCCTTCGTGCGCCGCGGCACACCCGAGGGGTGGTTCGAGATCGACTCGACCGAGGTGGACCGCCCCGGCCGGGTGGAGGCGCACGTGAACCCCTACCTGATGGTCTCGGAGCAGGCCCAGGCGCAGGGACAGACCTGTGCGCGCGAGGCCGAGGCGCAGGCCCAGGCCGAGGCAGCCAACACGGCGTCCGCGGCACGGTCGCCCGTGGCGCCTGTGCGCTTCATGCCCAATCCGGCGCTGGCCCGCCGAGGAGGGCTGCCGCGCGAGCGCACCGTCATCCGCCTGCCCAGCTACGAGCAGGTCAAGGCCGACCCGGTGCTGTACGCGCACGCCAACCGCGTGCTGCACCTGGAGACCAACCCCGGCAACGCGCGTGCGTTGGTGCAGGCGCATGGCAGCGGCCCTTCGGCACGGGACGTGTGGATCAACCCGCCGCCCATTCCCCTGACCACGGCCGAGATGGATTGGGTGTTCGGCCTGCCGTATGCGCGCAGCCCACACCCGGCGTATGCCGATGCGAACGGCCGCCACGATGGGCCGACCAAGATCCCCGCTTGGGAGATGATCCGCTTCAGCGTCAACATCATGCGGGGCTGTTTTGGCGGTTGCACCTTCTGTTCCATCACCGAGCACGAGGGGCGCATCATTCAGAGCCGCTCCGAGGCGTCCATCCTGCGCGAAATCGAGGAAATTCGCGACAAAGTGCCAGGGTTTACCGGTGTCATCTCGGACCTGGGTGGCCCCACGGCCAATATGTACCGCCTGGGGTGTCGCAGCCCGGCCATCGAGGCCGCCTGCCGCAAGCCCAGTTGCGTCTACCCGGACATTTGCGCCAACCTGCACACGGACCATGGACCACTGGTGCAGCTGTACCGCCGTGCGCGCACGCTGCCGGGCGTCAAAAAGATTCTGATCGGATCGGGCCTGCGCTACGATTTGGCGGTGCGCAGCCCTGAATACGTGCGCGAGCTGGTGCAGCACCACGTTGGGGGGTATCTGAAGATCGCGCCCGAACACACCGAGCCCGGGCCGCTGTCCAAAATGATGAAGCCGGGCATCGGCACTTACGACCGCTTCAAGCAGATGTTCGACCGCTACTCGCGCGAGGCAGGCAAGGAGCAGTACCTCATCCCGTACTTCATCGCCGCCCACCCGGGCACCACGGACGAGGACATGATGAACCTGGCGCTGTGGCTCAAGCGCAACGGCTTTCGCGCCGACCAGGTGCAAACCTTCTATCCAAGCCCCATGGCCACGGCCACCGCGATGTATCACACGGGGCTCAACCCGCTCAAGGGCATCCACCGCGACGAGCGCACCGAGAAGGTGGATGTGGTGCGCGGCGAGCGGCGCCGGCGCTTGCACAAGGCGTTTTTGCGCTACCACGACCCCAACAACTGGCCGCTGTTGCGCGAGGCGCTCAAGGCCATGGGCCGTGCCGATTTGATCGGCAACGGCAAACACCACCTGGTGCCTGCGTACCAGCCCGTCACCGATGGCGGCTACCGCGCGCCGCGACGCGCCAATTCCACGCCACCGGCGGCCAAGGCGCGCGCGCCCGGGCAAGCCACGGCGGCCGAGGCGCCACCGCCCCGCGGGCGGCTGTTGACCCAACACACCGGGCTGCCGCCGCGCGCCACCGGGGCCGAGGAGCCGACGCGCCGCGCGCCGCGCACCCCGCAGGCGCGGCGCAAGCGCTAACAGCCAGCCGCCCCATCGCCATTGAAGGGGATTCCGACAGTGCGCTGCGTGGCTCGGCTCGGCAGTCGCTGGCTGATTCTGTCGGTATGGCTGGGGGTGCTGCTGGGTTGCAGTGGCGCACCGCCAGCAGCCGACGGCGCGGGCGCGCTCGCGGTTACCGTCATCGCCGTGCACGACGGCGACACCTTGCGCGTGCGCGATGGCACGGGGCGCGAGCGGACTGTGCGGTTGGCGGTCATCGACGCGCCAGAAATCGCGCAGCCGTTTGGCGAGCAGGCGCGCGACGCGGTTCGCGCGCTGGCGCAAGGGCGGCTCGTGCGGCTGGAGCCGCGCGGACACGACCGCTACGGCCGCCTGTTGGCCGTGGTGTGGGTGCCGGATGGACCGTTGGCGCCGACCGATCTGTCGCTGTGGCTGCTGCAGCAAGGGCTGGCGTGGCACTACCGGGCACATGCCGATGAACAGCCACTGCCCGAACGGTGGCAGTATGCGCTGGCCGAAGCGCAGGCACGGTGGGGCCGTCGTGGCCTTTGGCAGCATGCGGATGCCGTGCCACCGTGGCAGTGGCGGCGCCAGCGGCGCATCCCTTCGGCCCATACCGATGGCGCGCATCCGGGGCACGGCTTGGCTCCGGATGTGAGCAGCCCGTGACGTCACCGCAGGACCACCACGAGGTCAGACGTCGATGGCTTGGACGGAGCCAACGCGCTTGCGCAGTTCGAACTTCTGGATCTTGCCAGTGCTGGTCTTGGGGAGCTCGCCAAACACCACCGCACGCGGGACTTTGAAGGCGGCCAGGTGGGCCCGGCAGTGGGCGATCAATTCCTCGGCCGTGACTTGCGCGCCGTCTCGCAACTCGACGAACGCACACGGTGTCTCGCCCCAGCGGGGGTCGGGCTTGGCGACCACTGCCGCGGCCTGCACCGCCGGATGGCGGTAGAGGACGTCCTCGACCTCGATCGAAGAGATGTTCTCGCCGCCGGAGATGATGATGTCCTTGCTGCGGTCCTTGATCTTGATGTAGCCGTCCGGGTATTGCACCGCCAGGTCACCCGTGTGAAACCAGCCGCCGGCGAATGCCTCGGCCGTCGCCTGTGGGTTTTTCAGATAACCCTTCATGACGATGTTGCCGCGGAACATGATCTCACCGATCGTCTCGCCATCCCACGGCACCGGCTGCATCGTGCCGGGGTCGAGCACCCGCGCGTCCTGCTGGAGGTGATAGCGCACGCCCTGGCGGGCGTTGAGCCGCGCGCGCTGCGCCAGTGGCTGATCGGCCCAATCGGGTTGCGGCGCGCAGACGGTGGCAGGGCCATAGACCTCGGTCAGGCCATAGACGTGGGTCAGCTCGATGCCCATGCGCTCCATCGCCTCCAGCAGCGCCGCTGGCGGGGCCGATGCCGCGACCATGCCCCGGATGCCCCGTGGCAGTCCGGCCTTCATGGGTTCGGGCGCGTTGGCCAGCATGGCGTGCACGATCGGCGCGCCACAGTAGTGGGTGACGCCGTGTGTGCGCATCAGCTCGAACACTGCGGCCGCCTCTACCCGCCGCAGGCACACGTTGACACCTGCGCGCGCGGCCAGCGTCCACGGAAAGCACCATCCGTTGCAATGGAACATCGGCAACGTCCACAGATAGACGGGGTGCTTGGGCATGTCCCACTCCAGTATGTTGGACAGCGCATTGAGCGCCGCCCCCCGGTGGTGGTACAGCACCCCCTTGGGGTTGCCTGTGGTGCCGCTGGTGTAGTTCAGCGCGATCGGATCCCATTCGTCCTCGGGTGGCACCCAGGGGGCGGTCGGGTCGCCGCTGGCAAGGAAATCCTCGTAGTCGATGGCGTCGAGCGCTGCCGTCGGCGGTCCGAACGACGCGTCGCGGGTCAGCACGACGAGCGGCGGTTCGCGGCGCTGCCGCAGGCGCAGCGCCTCGGCGGCCAGCGCGGCAAACTCCGGGTCCACCAGTAACGCTCGCGCCTCGCCGTGGTCGAGCATGAAGGCCACCGCCGCGGCGTCGAGGCGGGTATTGATGGCATTGAGTACCGCGCCCGCCATCGGCACGCCAAAGTGAGCCTCCACCATTGGGGGGGTATTGGGCAACAGCGTCGCGACCGTATCCCGCCGTCCAATACCGCTGCGTTGCAGCGCACTGGACAGCCGCCGGCAGCGTCGTTCGGTCTCCTGCCACGTCTGCCGCAGCGCCGATTCCCTCAACCCGTAGACGATTGCCGGGCGTTGAGGGTACACCTGCGCGGTGCGCTCCAGAAACGACAGCGGCGTCAGCGGCACATGATTGGCCGCACAGCGGGGCAGGTCGCGATCATCGATGGGCATCGAGACGACTCCTAGAACAGCGCGCAGGGAATCAGGCGACGAGATCGGTCGCCGTCGGGGGCCACCGTGAGGCCCAGTATCGCACGAGGTCGCCGTGGGCTGCAACGGCTTGTGCCACGGCGCTGGCCAGCACGTCGGGCGGTGCGGCGTGGACGTTGGCCAGCCGGGCGCCGATCAGGCCGGCCAGCACGTCCCCGGTGCCGGCGGTGGCCAACAGCCCGTCACCGCTGGGATTGATGATCGGGGTGACCCCGGGTGCGGCGATCACGGTGCCGCTGCCTTTGAGTACCACCACCGAGCCGAGCCGCTGCGCGAGTGTGGCGGCAGCGCGCACGCGGTCGGATTGCACGTCGGCGCTGTCGGTCCCGAGCAGGCGCGCCGCCTCCAGCGGGTGCGGGGTGAGCACAGTACACCAGCCAGCGGCTCGGCGCCGGGCCCAGACCGGGTCGGGCGCGGCGTCGGCCGCCGCCGCAGCACCCAGCGCATTGAGCGCGTCCGCGTCCAGCACCAGCCGGGGGGCGCGCGCCAGCAGCGGGGGCAGCGCATCGGCCATGGCACGGCCGCCACCACAGCCCGCCACCACCACGGCCTGCTCGACGAGCGGCGACTGTAGCGCCGCTTGTGCCGTGCGCAGCATCAGCGCGGGTTGCCCCGGGTCGACAGCCGGCACGGTGTCGGCGTCGCCGAGCAAGCCCACATAGACGCGACCCGCGCCCGCGCGCAAGGCAGCACGACCGGCCAGCAGCGCGGCACCGGTCATGCCGATGCCGTCGCCGGTCGTCGGTAGCTGACCGCCGATGATCAGCACATCACCGCGTTGCCCTTTGTGGCTGGCGTGGTCAGCCCGCAAAGTGGGAACCTGCGGCCAGGCGTCGTCCCACGCCAGCCAGGCATCAGGCGCCTCGGTGGCGGTGACACCCAGATCGTCGAACCAGAGGGCTGATCCCACACAGGCGCGCCCAACACCGGTGAACAAGCCCGGCTTGAGGGTCAGCAAGGCCAACGTCACGCGCGGGCCGCACGCATGCGGCGGGGCGTCGGCCCACCAGCGCCCGCTGTCGGCATCCAGCCCGCTGGGCAGGTCCACGCACAGCGTGGGCGCGGGGCACGCTTGCAGCCAGCGCAGCGCGTCCAGCGCGACACCCGTGACCGGGCGCGACAGACCCAGGCCGAACACTGCGTCGATGACCAGATCCGCCCCCTCGTCCAGACCCGATAAGTCGTGGACCGCGGTCACACCTGCCTCCAGCGCCGTCGCGCGCGCCCAGCGGGCATCGTCGGGCAGCCGGGTCGGGTCGCTCAACAGGCTGACGACCCGCACCTGCGTGCCTGGTACTCCCCCCAGATGACGCTGCAGCAGCGCGGCGGCGAACCAGCCATCGCCGCCGTTGTTGCCGCCGCCGGCCAGCACCGTGACGCGGCGCGCGTGCGGTTGCCACGCGCGCGCCAGGCGCGCCACGGCCGTCCCGGCGCGCGCCATCAGGGTGTGGGCGGGCAGGGCAGCCGCTGCCCGGCGCTCGATGGTCCGAGAGGCCGTAGCCCCGTAGAGCGGCCAGCGGCGGTGCAAGGGCGTGGTGGGTGTATCGGCGGGCGGTGGCAGCAATCGTTGCAGGGGCATGGAGCCAGTATAGGCCGCGGGCCCGGGCACCGCACGCGTGCATCGCAGTTCGATGCGACGCGCTATAATCGATAGGTTTTGCGACCCGTCGGCCGCGGTGCGCGTTGGCAGTGGCAAAGCAATCGCGAGCCGGCCCATCCCAGGTGTCGCGTCGGTCGGGCCTTGTCGCTTGCCGCGTGATCCGGGCCGTCTTCAGACCCAACCTTCGGAATAGAAAGACCACCATGTCGATTTCCATGCGCGAAATGCTGGAAGCCGGTGTCCATTTCGGGCACCAGACGCGCTTCTGGAACCCCAAGATGGCCCCTTACATCTTCGGCCATCGCAACAAGATCCACATCATCAATCTCGAAAAGACGGTGCCGCTGTTCGAGGAGGCGCGCAAGTTCGTGCGCCAGCTCACCGCCAACGGCGGCACGGTGCTGATGGTGGGCACCAAGCGCCAGTCGCGCGAGATCGTGGCCGCCGAGGCGCGACGCGCCGGTATGCCGTATGTCGATCAGCGCTGGCTGGGCGGCATGCTGACCAACTTCAAGACCGTCAAGACCTCCATCAAGCGCCTCAAGGATATGCAGGCGCAAAAAGAAGCCGGTCTGGAGGGGATGTCCAAGAAAGAGCAGCTGCTGTTCAATCGCGAGCTGGCCAAGCTGGAAAAGGACATCGGCGGCATTCAGGACATGACCGCGCTGCCGGATGCGATTTTCGTGATCGACGTGGGTTACCACAAGATCGCCGTGGCCGAGGCCAAGAAGCTGGGCATCCCCGTCATTGGCGTGGTCGACACCAACCATTCGCCCGAAGGTATCGACTACGTCATCCCGGGTAACGACGACTCGGCCAAGGCGGTGGCCATCTACGCGCGCGGCATCGCCGACGCCGTGCTGGAAGGCCGCAGTGCTGCTGTCGAGCAGGTCGTGCAGGCCGCGCGTGCGGGCGGCGACGAGTTCGTCGAGGTCGAGGAGGCCTGACGCCCCGCGTCACCGGCGACGAAGGGGCTGCGTGCCCCTTTTTTGTCACCGTCTGGACATACCCCTGATCCACACTCGGGTGGCGCACGCCGCCCCAAGGAGCAACACAATGGCAGCTATCACCGCTAGCATGGTCGCGGAACTTCGCGCCAAGACCGACGCCCCCATGATGGAGTGCAAGAAGGCCCTTACCGAGGCCGACGGCAACATGGAAAAGGCGGAGGAAATCCTGCGCGTCAAGCTGGGCAACAAGGCCGGTAAGGCGGCCAGCCGCGTCACCGCCGAAGGGGTCGTGGCGTCGCACATCGATGGCAACACCGGCGCGCTCATCGAAGTCAACTGCGAGACCGATTTCGTCTCCAAGAACGAACTGTTCGGCAGCTTTTGCCAGGCGCTGGCCAAGCTGGTCGCCGAGCGCGACCCGGCCGATGTGGCGGCGCTGTCGGCGTTGCCGCTGTCGATGGAGGGTTTTGGCCCCACCGTGGAAGACGTGCGCAAGGGGCTGATCGGCAAGATCGGTGAAAACATGACGATCCGCCGCTTCAAGCGTTACGCGGGCGGCGGCCAGCTGGCGGCCTATCTGCATGGCGTGCGCATCGGTGTCATGGTCGAGTACGAGGGCGACGCGACGGCAGCCAAGGACGTGGCCATGCACATCGCGGCCATGAAGCCGGTGGCCACGTCGTCGGCCGAGGTGCCGGCCGAGCTGGTCGCCAAGGAGCGCTCGATCGCCGAGCAAAAGGCGGCCGAATCCGGCAAGCCCGCCGAGATCATCGCCAAGATGGTGGATGGTGCGGTGCAGAAATTCCTCAAGGAAGTCTCGCTGCTGGACCAGGTGTTCGTCAAGGCCGCGGACGGCAAGCAGACTGTCGGCCAGTACCTCAAGGGTGCCAATACCACGGTCAAGGGCTTCACCCTCTACGTGGTGGGCGAAGGCATCGAGAAGAAGCAAGACGACTTCGCCGCCGAAGTGGCTGCGCAGGTGGCGGCCGCGCAAAAAGCCTGACGCACGCGTTTGTTCTGCCGACGGCCGGCTCCTGTTCAGGGGCCGGCCGTTTTTACAGGGCGATCGTTGCCCACCGTCCAACCCCCGTACAATCCCCAGCCAGATTGCGAGACCCCGCCATGCCCGCTTTGCAGCGCATTCTTCTCAAGCTCTCCGGTGAAGCCCTGATGGGCGACGAGGCCTTCGGCATCCACCGCGGCACCATCGAGCGCATCGTCGCCGAGGTGGCCGAGGTCAACCGCCTGGGGGTGCAGGTCGCCATCGTCATCGGTGGGGGTAACCTGTTTCGCGGGGTGGCGGGCGGTGCCGTCGGCATGGATCGCGCCACCGCCGACTACATGGGCATGCTGGCCACCGTCATGAATGCGCTGGCCATCGGTGACGCGCTGGAGCGCGGCGGTACCAAGGCGCGCGTGATGTCGGCTATCGCGATCGATCAGGTCGTCGAGCCCTACGTGCGCCCGAAGGCGCTGCAGTATCTGGAAGAGGGCAAGGTGGTCGTATTCGCGGCGGGCACGGGCAATCCGTTTTTCACCACGGATACCGCGGCCGCGCTGCGGGGCGCCGAGATCGGCGCCCAGATCGTGCTCAAGGCGACCAAGGTCGATGGCGTCTATACGGCCGATCCCAAGAAAGATCCCACGGCGACCCGATATCCGCGCATCAGTTTCGACGAAGCCATGGTGCGCCAACTGCAGGTGATGGACGCGACCGCGTTTGCGCTGTGCCGTGACCAGAACCTGCCGGTGCGGGTGTTCTCGATCTTCAAGCCCGGCGCGCTCAAGCGCGTCGTCATGGGCGAGGACGAGGGGACCCTGGTGCACGTCTGAGACCACGAGAGGCCATTCGATGAGCAGCATTCCCGAGATCAAAAAAACCGCCGAGCAAAAGATGCAGCAGTCGCTGGAGGCGCTGCGGGCCAATCTGGCCAAGGTGCGCACGGGCCGCGCCAACCCGGCGCTGCTGGATACGGTGCAGGTGGAGTATTACGGCAGCATGGTGCCGTTGAGCCAGGTCGCCAACCTGACGTTGCTCGACGCGCGTACGATCGGGGTGTCGCCCTGGGAAAAGGGCATGGGCGCCAAGATCGAGAAAGCCATCCGCGAGTCGGACCTGGGGCTCAACCCGGCGTCGCACGGCGACCTCATTCGCGTGCCCATCCCGCCCATGACCGAGGAGCGCCGCAAGGAGTTGACCAAGGTCGTCAAGGCCGAGGGCGAACACGCCAAGGTGGCGATCCGCAACCTGCGCCGCGACGCCAACGAACACGTCAAGCGCCTGGTCAAGGACAAGCTCGCGTCCGAGGACGAGGAGCGACGCGCGCAGGATGAGATCCAAAAACTGACCGATCGCATGATCGCCGAAGTGGACAAGATGGTCGCGTCGAAAGAGGCGGACATCATGGCCATTTGAGTGGCGGGCACGCGCATGTCCGATTCCCAGGCCAAGCCATCCGGGCAGGGCGTCGGTGTCACCGTCAGCCAGGTGCCCGGGCACGTGGCCATCGTGATGGATGGCAACGGTCGCTGGGCGCGCCAGCGGTTGCTGCCTCGGGTCGCCGGGCACCGCGCGGGCATGGAGACGCTGCGCCGCGTCGTGGGCTGGTGCATCCAGCGCGGCGTGAAGGTGTTGACGGTTTTTGCCTTTTCGTCCGAGAACTGGAGCCGCCCGGCGGACGAGGTCAGCGGCATTTTGCGCCTGATGGTGCAGGCGCTGATGGAGGAAGTGCCGCGCCTGCACGACGCAGGCGTGCGGCTGCACGTGCCGGGTGAGCGCAGCGGGCTGCCGCAGGCGCTGGCCGACGGCATCGCCGACGCCGAGCGGCGCACGGCGGGTAACGATCGCTTGGTGCTCAATGTCTGCTTCAACTACGGTGGACGCTGGGACATCGTGCAGGCCGCGCGTGCCGTGGCCGCCCGAGGCGAGTCGATCACGGAAGCGTCGCTGGCGTCGGCCTTGGCGTTGTCGCACGTGCCCGACCCGGACTTGGTGATCCGCACCGGTGGCGAGCAGCGCATCAGCAATTTTTTGCTCTGGCAGATCGCTTACAGCGAGCTGGTGTTTTCCGATCGGTTGTGGCCGGCGTTCGACGAAGCCGCGTTTGACCGCGCCCTGGCCGATTACGCGCAGCGACAGCGCCGCTTCGGGCGCACGCCCGAGCAGGTGCAGCAAGCGTCGGCTCCGGCGACGGTGTGAGTGGCGATTGCCCGGATCGACCATGCTGCTGCCACGTGTCATCACCGCGGTCGTGTTGCTGCTGGTGCTGCTGCCAGCGATGTTCTACCCGGCGCCGCTGCCGTTTGCCCTCGTCACGGGTGTGCTGATGGCCGCCGCCGTCTGGGAGTGGTCGCGCTTGCATGGACTCGGGACGCTGGCATCGGTGGGCAGCGCGCTGCTCGTCGGCTTCGTGCTTGGCGTCGCCTGGTGGCACACGGGAGGGCACGCCGGGTCGGCGCCGTGGTGGTGGGCGGTGAGTGCCACCTGGGGCCTGGTGTTGGCGGTCTCGCTGCGGCAGGGGGTGGATGCCTGGGGCCGTTGGCCGCGTTGGCTGCGCTTGGGTTTCGGATGGCTGGCGCTGGCGGCCGCGTGGTGGGCACTGGTCAGTCTGCACACGCACGGCGTTGGCATGCTGCTGAGCGCGTTGCTGCTGGTGTGGGTGGCAGACATCGCGGCGTATTTCGGCGGCAAGGCCTTCGGGCGGCGCAAACTGGCGCCGCGCATCAGCCCGGGCAAGAGTTGGGAAGGTGCCGCCAGCGGGGCGTTGGCGGTTCTGGTGCTGGCGCTGGGGTGGACGGCCGTGGCGGCCGTCTGGGCACCGGCGGGGGCGGCGTTGTATCCCTGGCTGGCGGCGCAGGGTGTTGGGTTGGCGTTGCCCGCCCTGCTGGTGCTGACGGCGGCCAGCATCGCGGGCGATTTGTTCGAGTCGCTGGTCAAGCGCAGCGCGGGCGTGAAGGACTCCAGCGGTTTGTTGCCCGGTCACGGCGGGGTGCTCGATCGCGTCGATGCCCTGTTGCCGGTGTTGCCCTTGGTGATGGCGCTGTTGATGTCGCGCCCCGCCTGAAGCCGACCGTTCGCGCGGCGGCGCTGCGTTGGAGATTTTCCTGTCTTTTCTGTCATGACCCCCCATCCGCTCCATGATCGCACACCGCAGCGGCAGCGCCTGGCCGTCCTTGGCGCCACCGGCTCCATCGGCAGCCACACGCTCGACGTGGTGGCGCGCCATCCGCAACGCTTCGAGGTCGTGGCCTTGAGCGCCGAGCGGCAAGTCGATGCGCTGCTCGAACTGTGCGAGCGTTTTCGGCCGCGCTGGGCGGTCATTGGTGCGGCTGGATGGGCCGCGTTGGCGTCCGGGCTGCGCGCTCGCGGGCTGTCCACCGAGCCCCTGGTAGGGCCGCAGGGGCTGGAGGCGATTGCCGCCCACCCGGAAGTGGATACCGTGATGGCCGCGATCGTCGGCGCCGCCGGTCTGGCGCCGTGCCTGGCGGCTGCGCGCGCGGGCAAGCGGTTGCTGCTGGCCAACAAAGAAGCGCTGGTCGTCGGTGGCGAGCTGTTCGTCGACGCGGTGCGCAGCGGCGGTGCCCGCCTGCTGCCGATCGACAGCGAGCACTCGGCGATTTTTCAGGCGTTGCCGGAGGATCCGTCGCACTGGCCGCAGCGGGTCGAGAAGATCGTGCTGACCGCCTCCGGTGGCCCGTTTCGGCAGCGCGATCCGGCAACGCTGGCGACGGTGACGCCCGAGGAAGCCTGTGCACACCCGAACTGGGTCATGGGGCGCAAGATTTCGGTCGACTCGGCCACCATGATGAACAAGGCCCTGGAGGTGATCGAGGCCCGGTACCTGTTTGGTTTTGCGCCCGAGCAGATCGAGGTCGTCATCCACCCCCAGAGCGTGGTGCACTCGATGGTGCAATTTCGCGACCGCTCCGTCGTCGCCCAGTTGGGCACGCCCGACATGCGCGTGCCGATCGCGTATGGGCTGAGCTGGCCCGAGCGCATCGAATCGGGGGCGGAGGCGCTGGACTTCGCCACGCTGGGCGCGCTGACCTTCGAGCCGGCCGACCGGCAGCGCTTTCCGGGTTTGTATCTGGCTTGGGAGGCCTTGTGCGCCCCCGCGGGCACCACGGCCGTCCTCAACGCTGCCAACGAGGTGGCGGTCGATGCCTTTTTGCAGGGTCGGCTGCGCTTCGACCGCATCTACCACGTCAACCGCGGAACGCTGGAGGCGTTTGTGCCCTCCAAGCCCGAGTCGTTGGCGGATTTGCTGGCCATCGACCGTGAGGCGCGCGCACACGCAGCGGCGCGCGTGCAGGCGCTGGCGGCGGGCTGATGGTTTCTGCGGCACAACGGACATTGACATGTTGACCCTTCTGTCGTTTCTGGTGGCGATTGCCATCCTGATCGCGGTGCACGAGTGGGGGCACTACCGCATGGCGGTGGCCTGTGGCGTGCCGGTGTTGCGGTTTTCGATCGGGTTTGGCCGACCGCTGCTGACATGGCGCAACCGCCACGGCACGGAATTCGTGCTGGCCGCGCTGCCCTTGGGCGGCTATGTGCGCATGCTCGACGGGCGTGAAGGCCCGGTGCCCGCCGCGCAGCGGCACCTGGCGTTCGATGCGCAGCCGTTGGCGCGCCGGGCGGCGATCGTGGCCGCCGGGCCAGCCGCCAACCTGCTGCTGGCCGTTGTTCTGTACGCGTTCGTCGCGTGGTGGGGCGTGTCACAAGCGCAACCGGTGCTGGGCAGCCCGACGGCGGCGTCGTTGGCCGAGCAGGCCGGCATTCGGGGCGGCGAATGGGTGACGGCCGCGGCGCTGCCGGGCGCGGAGCCCGAGCCCGTGCGGTCGTTCGAGGATGTGCGCTGGGTCTTGACCCGGGCGGCGCTCGACGGCAGCGACGTGCGCCTGTGGCTGGCCGAGGCGCCGGATGCCCCTGGCCGTGAGGTGGGGTTGCCGCTGTCGACGCTGCAGGCGCGGGAGGTCGATGCGCGTCTGTTCGAGCGCATCGGCATCGTCGCCCCCTGGTCGGCGCCAGAGATCGGGGAGGTCATGCCGGATGGTGCCGCTGCCGCGGCTGGTTTGCGCCCTGGCGATCGCGTGCTGGCCGTCGATGGTGAGCCGATCGCCGATGCGCAGCAGCTGCGTGCGCGCATTCGCGCGGCGGTCGATGCCAGCGGTAACACGCGCCCACAGCGCTGGCGCATCGAGCGTGCGGGCGAGGTGATCGACGTCGTCGTCACGCCGCAAGCGCAGCGTCAGGGCGATGCCTGGGTCGGACGGGTGGGGGCCATGATTGGCGCCGCGCCAGCGATGACGACGGTCTCGCATGGCCCGCTGCAAGCGCTGGGCGAGGGGCTGCGCCGAACGGCGGAGGTTTCGGTGTTGTCGCTGCAAATGATGGGCAAGATGCTGACCGGGCAGGCGTCGTTGAGCAACCTCAGCGGGCCGTTGACGATCGCCGACTACGCCGGGCGCTCGGCCAGCTTGGGGTGGGTACCGTTTTTGTCGTTCTTGGCGTTGGTCAGCGTCAGCCTGGGCGTGCTCAATCTGTTGCCGCTGCCCGTCCTCGACGGGGGTCACCTGTTGTATTATCTTTGGGAAGCGGTGGCTGGCCGGCCGCTGTCCGACGTTTGGATGGACCGGCTGCAGCGGGGTGGTATGGCAGTGCTGATCGCCCTGATGTCGCTGGCCATCTTCAACGACCTTGCCCGATTGCTCGGTTGACCCCGAGCCGGATCGCATCGCATGAAACCCATCTCACAGCGCACTTGGCGCGTGCGCGCCGGCGTTTTGCTGGCGTCGCTGGCCACTGCCTTGCCGGCCTGGGCCGTCAATCCGTTCACCGTTCGCGACATTCGCGTCGAGGGGCTGCAGCGGGTCGAGCCCGGCACCGTCTTTGTCTCGTTGCCGTTTCGGGTCGGTGACACCTACTCGGACGAGCAAGGCGCTGCCGCGATCCGGGCTCTGTTCGGGCTTGGGTTGTTCTCGGACGTGCGCCTGCAGGTCGACGGTGACGTGTTGGTCGTCATTGTCGAGGAGCGCCCGACGGTGGCCGACGTCAGTTTTACGGGCATCAAGGAGTTCGACAAGGACGTATTGCGCAAGGCCCTGCGCGACATCGGGCTGACCGAGGGGCGGCCCTTCGACCGGTCGTTGGCCGACCGCGCCGAGCAGGAACTCAAGCGCCAATACCTCAACCGCAGCATGTATGCGGTGCAGGTGACTACCACCGTCACGCCGATCGAGCGCAACCGCGTCAACCTCAATTTCAACGTGGTCGAGGGTGACGTGACCAAGATTCGCGAGATCCGCATCGTCGGCGCGCAGGCGTTTTCCGAGAAAACGCTGCTCGACCTGTTCGACCTGGACACGGGCGGGTGGCTGAGCTGGTACACCAAGAGTGACCGCTATTCGCGCGCCAAACTCAACGCGGACTTGGAGACGCTGCGCTCGTACTACCTGACGCGTGGCTATCTCGAGTTCAACATCGATTCGACCCAGGTCGCGCTGTCGCCGGACAAGTCGTCGCTTACCCTCACGATCAACATCACCGAGGGGCCGCGCTACCTGGTGTCGGCGGTGCGCATGGAGGGCGACTACCTGGGCAAGGAAGCGGAGTTCCAGTCGCTCATCCGCATCCAGCCCGGGCAGCCTTACAACGCCGAGCACGTCGAGCAGACCGTCAAGGCATTCACCGACTTCTTCGGCGCGTTTGGCTACGCCTTCGCCCGGGTCGAGGCGGTGCCCGAAATCGACCGCGAGAAAAACCGTGTCGCCATCGTGCTGCGCGCGCAGCCCTCGCGGCGGGCGTATGTGCGTCGCATCCAGATCGAAGGCAACAACCGCACGCGCGACGAAGTCATCCGGCGCGAGTTTCGCCAGCTCGAATCGGCGTGGTACGACAGCGACAAGATCCGCCTGTCACGCGACCGGGTGGACCGGCTCGGCTTCTTCACCGAGGTGCGCGTCGACACGCAGGAGGTGCCCGGCGCGCCGGACCAGGTGGATCTGGTCATGACCGTGGTGGAAAAGCCCACTGGCAACCTGACCGTGGGAGCGGGTTACTCGCAGTCGGAAAAGCTCTCGCTGCTGGCAGGCATCCAACAGGAAAACGTGTTCGGCACGGGCAACTACCTGGGGTTGAACGTCAACACCAGCAAGTTCAACCGCCAGTTGGTGCTCAGCACGACCAACCCTTACTTCACCGACGATGGCGTGTCGCGCACGCTCGATGTGTACTACCGCACCACGCGGCCGTTCGATGCCCAAGATGGCGACTACCGGCTCGTGACGCCGGGCGCATCGATCCGCTTTGGCGTGCCATTTACCGAAACGGATACGGTCTACTTCGGCATCGGCGTCGAGCAGACCAAGATCGAGCCCGGCAACCGCATGCCCGTGGCGTACAACGACTTCATCGCCCAGTTTGGCGACTCCCCGCTGTCGGTACCGGTCACGGTCGGCTGGGCGCGCGACGAGCGCGACAGCGCGTTGGTGCCATCGCGCGGGACGCTCAAGCGCCTCAACGGTGAGCTGGGTATCGCGGGCGATACCCGCTACGTCAAGGGCAGTGCCCAGTACCAGCAGTACCTGCCGCTGAACAAGAAATTTACGCTCGCCTTCAACGCCGAGGCCGGGTGGGCCAAGGGCCTGGGGGGCAAGCCGGTGCCATTGTTCAAGCATTTCTACGGCGGCGGTTTGGGGTCGGTGCGCGGGTTCGAATCGGGCACGCTCGGCGGCACCAGCGCCATCGTCGGCAGCGCCGACCGCGCCTACCTCGGTGGGACCAAAATGGTGCTACTCAACACCGAGCTGATCGCGCCGTTCCCCGGCGCTGGCAACGACCGCACGCTGCGTCTGTTTGGCTTTTTCGATATCGGCAACGTGTACGCGCCTGAACAGAAGTTCACGCTCTCCGACTTGCGCGCCTCGGCTGGTATCGGCGTGAGCTGGATCTCGCCCGTCGGCCCGCTTAGAATCGCCTTTGCCAAGCCGGTGCGTAAGCAGACCGGCGACAAGACGCAATCCATTCAATTCTCGATCGGTACCGCATTCTGATGAAACACACGACCCGGACTTGGGGCGCCCGCTGGGTGCTGATGGCGGCGCTGGCCGCGGCGAGTGCTGCCCCCGCGCTGGCCCAGGACATCAAGATTGGCTTCGTGAGCACCGAGCGCATCCTGCGCGATTCCAACGCGGCCAAGGCCGCGCAGACGCGGCTGGAACAAGAATTCTCCCGTCGCGAGCGCGAGATCGAGGCGCTGGGCAACCAACTGCGCCAGGCGAGCGAAAAGTTTGAGAAGGACGCCCCGACCCTGTCCGAGTCGCAACGCGCCGCGCGCCAGCGCCAGCTCGCCGAGCTCGACCGCGACTTCCAGCGTCGCCGCCGCGAGTTTCAGGAAGACCTGGCGCAGCGCCGCAACGAGGAGCTGCAGCAAGTCATCGAGCGCGCCAACCGCGTCATCAAGCAGATTGCCGAGGCCGAAAAATACGACCTCATCTTGCAAGAGGCCGTGTACATCGCGCCCAAGCACGATATCACGGACAAGGTCATCAATGGCCTGAACAGCGCCAAGTGAGCGCCACCCTGCGCACGCTGCACGCCGCCTTGGGCGGCGTTTTGCATGGCGCGGCCGATCGCGTGGTGCACCGCATCGCACCACTGGCCGAGGCCACCGAGGACGCGCTGGCGTTCGTCGCGCATCCGCGCTACCGGGGCGCGGTGGCGCACTCGCGCGCCGGGGTGATCCTGGCGCCGCCCGACCTGGTGGCCGACGTCATGGCGCGCCCCGATCCGCCCGAGTCTGGCTGGGCCTGTTGGGCAAGCCCCGACCCTTATCTGACGTTTGCTCACCTGACCCAGTGGTG
>Ga0308017_1000180_pt1 | contig 20798 bp, 12 predicted proteins | sample Neamet280_FD_203145 | JGI IMG/M metagenome (GOLD analysis project Ga0308017, IMG submission 203145) | Marine microbial communities from water near the shore, Antarctic Ocean - #280 | ecosystem: Environmental > Aquatic > Marine > Unclassified | place: Southern Ocean | collected 2014-10-01
CAGCAACCGCCTGGCTGTTCATCGCATCAATCCAGCTCTTCACACGCCGTATCGCAAGAGCATGAAATTACACGAGATAGTTTTGAATCAGACTCTGAGGCATCCCAAACAGTCTGTGGCAGCAGTCCCTCTGCGTTTATTCGCCATTTTCGATAGACTGCAGGCTTACCGTTGGTGTCCGGCTTGACCTTCAGATGAGCGATGTTTGCCAGGGCAGTCTCGGCACCGAAGTCCCATATGCGCTCGCGCCCTTTGTCATCGATAGGCCAAAGTGTCACTTCATTCGCTGCAGGCTCTTCGTGGACGATCCAAATTCGTTTGGCATTATCCCATTCCATTTGCGGAATGCGAAGGTGCGTGTCGGTGACATAGATTGGGTAAAACTGACGAGGACGCTCGGTACGATAGGTGTTGCCGCCGCCATGCTTACGAAAGTTGGTCCATTCGAATGCCCCTATTTCGTCCCGCTCTTTATAGCGGGCCTTTTGCGCCTCCGAGTGCTCTAATCGACCAACGCGGGACAGCTCGTGATCCCCGAAGAAGAGTGCGTATTCATGACACGTTGAAAATCCAACGGTTCCAGTTCGTCCGGCCGGATTGTTCTTGATCGCGACAACACCAAGTGCCTCTGATCGACGTTCTTCTAGCATCACTTGGAGCTTGTGCATCTCAACGTCGTCAATTGTAATGCACGTGATTGTTCCGGGCATTTCCAGAGGCTTTTGCGCATCAATTCTGTTCGAAACGAACGACAGCCAAGATGAATCCTTATAAGCGTTCTTATAAATGATTGGTGCTGCATCGGTGTTGTAGGGTGGGTCGATGTAGACATCGGTGACCTTGCCGCGATACCGCTGGCTCAGCAGCATCATCGCCTGGAAATTGTCGCCCTGCACGAGCAAACCATCCGTGCTGGCATCCAGATCGGAGATGGTCTTGAGCAAATCTGCACGGAAAGTGGCATCGAACAGCGCCGTGTCCACCATCAGGTAGGGCGATGCCTTCAGGTCATCGACGCTGCCGGGTTCCACACTGTTTCGCATCCCCAGTGCATGCCACTGCGCCCACTGCGCCGGATTGGCGGCAACTGCTGGGTAAAGCTCTTCCGGTACCCGGTCGAGCGTGAGGCAGTAATGCGCCGACACGACGAACTTTTTCTTCAGCCAGAGTTTCTTCTGGAAGTCCTCTATCTGCGCAAGGAAGGCAATCAGGTGCAGCGCGATAGTGCGCAGGCACTGGATCATGCGCAGGTTCTTCTCGATCGCGCCGAATGCCGCGGCGTTCTGCACGTCGTCGAGGTTCATCACCTCGTTCTTGATGTAGAAGTCCAGCTCCTGCCGCAGGAACCCGCCCAGGTTCTTGTGAACGAAATAGTCGGCGGTGTTCTTCTGCGTGTAGTTCGTGAGGCACTTTTCCAATATGGTGCGCTGCGGGTTGCTGTCCGTCGGCGCACGCTCGGTCAGGCCCAGCCAACGCGCCTTGACTGTCTCGTCCGCCAGCACGGCGACGACCGCCTGGCTGACCAGCGCGTCCTGTTTCGAGCCCTTGGGCATTGCCTTGTAATCGAAGCGGATCACCAGAGCGCCGTCTTCCTCGCTGACGGGGACGATGGTTTCGTCGTATTCCTCGCCATCCTCGTCGACGCGGGTGACGGTGCGAGCTTCGGCCAGGACGAACCGCCGCTCCTTGTCATTATCCTTGCGATTGTCCTTTGCGGTGTCGGCTGCGACCAGCCGGAATTGCACCGACCGCCCATCTTCCAGCTTGAAGCCGTAGTTGCTGAACGCCTCGCCGGACTTGGTGTAGTACTGGTCCTTGTTGGCCCAGTGGAGCACCACCTCTTCCCCGGAATAGGGGATGGCATAGGTATCGCCCTTGTACCGGCGCTGACTGATGAAATCGCCCTTGTCGTAGTAGCGCGAGAAGAAGGTTAGCAGGTGGGAAAAGACCTGATTTTCATGCTCTGACGCACCGGTGGTGGCCGCGGCGATGGCCTCGCGGAGCTTTTGCACGGCTGGCACGGTATCCGGATTGACGCCGTCGGCCTCATATTGAGCGATCTTGTCGGTCAGCTCCTTCGCCAGCGCGTCCGTGTTGGCGACAGCGCCTGCAGTAAACGCCTCGGCCACCTGCTCCTTAAGCCGGGTCGTCAGATAAGCATCGATCTCGCCTGCGCGCGCGTTAAGGATGCGATAGACCCCGAAATCCAGCTCGGGCCGGTCAATCTGGAAAATTTCACGAAGTTTGGTGACCAGCGCGTCGAAGTTGCTCATTCTTTTGGTACTTCCCGGATTCTCTTAATGCGTCCGTAGTCCTATACGACGGACCAGCGGATCGTGAACAAGGTTTCACTCGCTTGCGCACGCTGCATGCGTTTCTGCAGCCCGGCGATCAGCTCATCACGCTTGTCGGCGATCTCGTCCTCTTGGGAAAAGATGTCCTGTCGCTGCTTACGCTGGCGGCGCTCCAGCTCCTGGATCCGTGACTGGAAGCCGTGCTCTTCCTCCAGGGTGGTCGCTTGACGGGCCTCGCGGCGAAGCATTTTGATCTGCTCCTTGGTGTCCTTCAACGCCTTTTCGGCAGCGAAAATCTTGTCCTCCGCCCATTGCTCGAGCCGATCGCGAGCGACTGCGAAATGCTTGTTGTTTGCCTCCAGCGAGCGATTGAGCGTGGCACGAACGTGCTGATCGGCTTCGGCATCCAGCCGGGCGGACAGGTCTGGCGGCAGGGTTGCACATTCGTGAACCGTACCGGCAATCCCGAATAGCTTAATGCAGGCCTCCTGATCGATGGATCGTCCGGCATCATCGATAGCGGAGAACAGCAGATACTCTTCGGTCTCGAATGCGGACACAGTCAGGCGCCGCAGGGTGAGCCAGCCGCTCCGTCCCTGCAACGCTTCGACAACCGCGACCCGCCCCGGATGCGAGGAGATGTCAAAGCGCAGCTCGGCTGCAGGGCGCTGACCGGCGGCATTCCGGGATATCAGATGGTACCGCCCCCTGGGAATGTCCGCGGCGGGAGGTGACGTCAGCTCGAACGTCAGCGCCTCTTCATCAAAGATGGCGCGGTCCTGCAGCACAAATTCGGTCAGGTTCCAGAAAGCGCGGCCTACCCGATCAAGCTGCTGGCGCGCATTTTCCAACCGAAGTCGCAGCCTAGCGTGAACGTCCTCGTCGAAGTGCTCCAGCAGAGCCTTGCGGGTATCTTCCATGCGGGCGTTGATCTGTTCGTCGAGCTCTGCCTGCAGGGCATCGAACGCTGCAACGATTTCATCTGGTGTACGACAGTCCTGGTAAATCGCCAGGATCCGCTTCTCGAAATCAACGCCAGATTCGATCGAGCCAAGCACGTCGTCGGATGCACCGAAGACACCGTCGAACAGGTTGAACTTCTCGGTCAGCAGGGCGTGAACCCGCTGATCAGCATCGTTGCGTTCGTTCAGGAAATTGATGACGATGACATCGTGGGTCTGTCCGTAGCGGTGGCAGCGGCCGATGCGCTGCTCGATCCGCTGCGGGTTCCAGGGCAAATCGTAGTTGATGACCTGTGAGCAGAACTGCAGGTTCACACCTTCGGCCGCAGCCTCGGTGGCGATCATGATCGAGGCATGGTCTCGAAATTCGTCGATCAGGGCGCTGCGAAGGTCGATTGCGCGTGATCCCGTGAGTCGGCCACTGTTGGCATTGGCCTTGACCCACTGGTCATAAATGTCGGCTGTGCGCGGACCATTATTGGTGCCGCTGAAGGTGATGACCTGGCCGGCATATCCATGGGATTCGAGGAAGGCGTATAGGTAATCCTGGGTGCGGCGGGACTCGGTGAAGATCAGAGCCTTACGGGCGGCCCCCATTCTGCCCTGTTCGGCAAAACCGATGTCGAGTGCGGTGAGCAGGGCCTTGGACTTTGTATCGGTGCCGATCGAGCGTGCCATTGCTGCCAGCGCGGCAATCTCATCAATTTCGGAACGTAGCCTAGCTGGCTCTATGACGGCGGGGGACTGATCGGTTTCATCTTCATCGGCAAGCCATTCGTCGAGCAGTTCCTCCTCGATCTCCTCGGCTGTGATGATGTCGTCGGTCCAGTTGTCATCTGGCTCGGCGCCGTCGCGAAGATCGACCAGCCGCTGTTGCAACGTGGCCAATGTACCCGCGATGGCGTGTGAAGATGATGCGAGTAACTTGCGTAGGATCAGGACGGTCAGATGCCGTTGCCGTGCCGGGATCGCGTAGCTGTCCTCACGCTGCAGAAACTTGGAAATGGCGTCATAAAGAGCCTGTTCGGCGTCTGTCGGGCAGAACGGCTGCGTGACGGCCCGGCGCTGGGTGTAGCGGACGTATTCTAAAACCTGCTTGCGCAGGGTGCGCTTGCAGAATGTCGCCAGCCGTTGGCGCAGCCCAGGGATGTCGCCGCCAGCGTTTACATATTTGGCGCGGAAGGCATTCGGGTCACCGAAAATGTTCTCGTCAATGAATGAGGTCAGCCCATAGAGTTCCATCAGGCTGTTTTGAAGCGGTGTAGCCGTGAGCAGGAGCTTCTTGCGGCCTTCAGTCCCCCAACGTAGCGCTTGGCCAATACGATTGCTCGGGCGGTAGGCGTTGCGGAGCTTGTGGGCCTCGTCGATGACAACGAGGTCCCAGGCGATATGACGAAGCTCGTCCTGCAGCTTGGCCGCGTAATGGTACGACAGGATGACCACAGCTTTTTGCTCCAGCGGCAAACCGTGGCCTTCGCGCCGAAGTGATCTGTGCGTTTTGGCATCAATAACGACTGCCGGAAGGTTGAATTTCTCCGTCAGCTCGTTGGCCCATTGCTGCCGGATCGATGCTGGGCAAATGATTAGAAGTCGTCTTTTGCGCTCTGCCCATTTTTGGCAAAGTACTATTCCTGCTTCGATCGTCTTTCCTAGCCCGACCTCATCGGCAAGGATGGCCCCTTCTGATATTGGTGACTGTAAAGCGAACATCGCTGCTTCGATCTGATGGGGATTAAGATCGACCGACGCATCGAATAGGGACATCGAGAGTTGGTCGGCATCGCCCGGAGGTGCCTGCTTCGTCAGATCGTAGGCTATGTATTTGCTATGGTATGCGGTTGGCATGTGCTGTGTGTAGGCAATCGACCGTGTCCCTGTCGAGCGCATACGCAGGTTTGCCATCCAGCATCATCTATCTTCGCGCAGCTTTGACGAGAGAGTTCGTCCGCAGACTCTCTCCCACCGCCAGCAATCCATCATTCACGGCAGGCTGGCGCGGCGGTTTGCGCGACTAGGCCGCGCCATGCGGCTCTCCTGTGCGAATCCCGCGCGGTGATGCGGCGAAAGACGGCGATTCCAAGCATTGCTGCGTGTGATATCCTGCCCGCCGCAGGTGTCTCGCTTCGCCGGGCAAGCCCCGCGGCGCGCACTTCTTGACCAACCTTCCCCTACTGCGGGGCCGTTTTGCCAGATGCGATCGCCCAAGGCGGGCAAAAGCCTCTTTTCCGCGTCCGCAGGGCGTGACAAGACGTATGGCAAATCGAAACCGATTGAGAGGAGAGCTTCCCATGAACCTAGAGTTCACCCCCGAAGAGCAGGCCTTCCGCGACGAAGTCCGTGCCTTCATTGCCGAGAACTATCCCAAGCATCTCGCCGATTTCGGCATGCGCGAGGATATGGAGCGCGAGGATTTCCTCGCCTGGCACAAGGTGCTGGGCAAGAAGGGTTGGTCGGTCCCGGCATGGCCCGTCGAATATGGCGGCACCGGCTGGACCCCGACCCAGCGTTATATCTGGTCGGAAGAAAACGCCCGCATCAACGCGGTGATGCCGCTGCCGTTCGGCGTCTCGATGGTCGGCCCCGTGATCTACACCTTCGGCAGCGTGGAGCAGAAGGCCAAGCATTTGCCTGGCATCGTCTCGGGCGATGTGTGGTGGTGCCAGGGCTATTCGGAACCGGGCGCAGGTTCGGACCTTGCCAGCCTCAAGACCACGGCCGTGCGTGACGGCGATCACTATGTGATCAACGGCCAGAAGACCTGGACGACGCTTGCCCAGCACGCCGACTGGGGCTTCTTCCTGTGCCGCACCGATCCGACCGCCAAGGCGCAGGAAGGCATCAGCTTCATCCTCGTCGACATGAAGACGCCGGGCGTGGAAGTGAAGCCGATCAAGCTGCTCGACGGCGGCTATGAGGTCAACGAGACCTGGTTGACCGACGTGCGCGTGCCGGTCGAGAACCTCGTCGGTCAGGAGAACAAGGGCTGGACCTACGCCAAGTTCCTGCTCGCCCACGAACGTTCGGGCATCGCGGGCGTGGCGCGCTCCAAGCGCGGCGTGGAAAAGCTGCGCGAGATCGCGACGCATGAAACGCTCGACGGCCAGCCGCTGATCAAGGATTTCGACTTCGCCAAGAAGGTGAGCCAGCTCGAGATCGACTTGGCGGCCCTCGAGATCACCGAACTGCGCACGCTGGCGGGCGAGCAGGCGGGCAAGGGGCCGGGGCCGGAAAGCTCGATCCTCAAGATCAAGGGCACCGAAATCCAGCAGCGCTTGACCGAGCTGACGCTGGAAGCGGTCGGCACCTATTCGGCGCCCTACATGGGCGGGGTGTCGAACGACAACGGCTCGAACGAGCACCCGGTCGGCCCCGACTATGCCCAGCATGCGGCGGCGACCTATTTCAACATGCGCAAGACCAGCATCTATGGCGGATCGAACGAGATCCAGCGCAACATCATCACCAAGATGATCCTCGGTCTGTAAGCACCTCGAGGACGGGAGAGAATTCGTGGATTTCAACTTTACCGAAGAACAGGACATGGTGCGTGACGGGCTGTCGCGGCTGGTTCGGGAACAATACGACTGGGAAACCCGCCGCAAGGCCATCGCCAGCAACGCAGGATGGAGGCCCGAAGTGTGGGCGCAGCTCGCCGAGCTTGGCATTCTCGGCATGCCGTTCAGCGAAGCCGATGGTGGCTTCGGCGGCGGCCCGGTCGACGCGATGGTCATCATGGAAGAATTCGGCAAGGGGCTGGTGATCGAGCCCTTCCTGCCCACCGTGGTCTGCGCGGGCGGGTTCCTTAAGCACGGCGGCACGGCGGCGCAGAAGGAAGAGCATATCGGCGCGATTGTCTCGGGCAGCGCGGTCTTCGCCTTCGCCTATGCCGAGCCCAAGGGCCGCTATGACTATGCCGACCTCGAAACCACCGCCAAGAAGGACGGCGCAGGCTATGTGCTGAACGGCCACAAGGCGGTGGTGATCGGCGCCCCTTGGGCAAGCCACCTTGTTGTCACAGCCCGCACCGGCGGCGAGCGGCGGGATCGCTCAGGCATCTCGGTGTTCGTGCTCGCCAAGGACACGCCGGGCGTCACCACCCGTGATTATGTCACGGTCGATGGCCGCCGCGCGTCGGAAGTTTATTTCGAGAACGTGGCGGTGGGCGCCGAGGCGCTGATCGGCGCCGAGGGCGAAGGGCTGGCGCTGATCGAGCGCGTCACCGACGAAGCCATCGCCGCGCTGTGCGCCGAGGCTTGCGGCGCGATGAAGGTCGCCCATGCAATGACCGTGGAATACTCGCGCCAGCGCAAGCAGTTCGGCGTGCCGATCGGCAGCTTCCAGGTGCTCCAGCACCGCATGGTCGACATGTACACCGCTTATGAGACCGCCGTTTCGCTGACCTATCTTGCCACGCTGCGGCTCGGCGCGGACGAACGCGAGCGCAAGCGCGCGGTTTCAGCCGCCAAGGTAGGCGTCGGGCAATCGGCGCGGCTGATCGGGCAGGAAGCGGTGCAGATCCACGGCGGCAACGGCGTGACCGACGAATATGCCATCGGCCACTACTTCAAGCGGCTGACGATCTTCGATTCCGAATTCGGGAACGTCGATCATCACCTGAAGCGCCACGTCGCGCTGTCCTGAATCACCATGGCCGCAAGGCAAACAGGCCCCGCTCTCGGCAGTCGAGAGCGGGGCCTTGTTGTGTCAGGTGCCGCACATCCGCACGCAACCGGCGGATACCACCTCAGAATGTCATGAACAGATTGACGTTCGCGGTGTGGTCCACCCGGTCGCGGCCATCGCGGACAACATATTGGTTGAGATAGCCGGGCACCACTTCGACACCCTTGGCAAGCGGGATCGCAAGGCCCGCGAAATTGCGCCAGATTGACAGTCCGCCGCGCTGCACCCCGGTTTCGTTGAGATCGATGAAGGGCTCGCTGTAGACCACCACCTTGTTGTTTTTGCTCACCGGCACACGCAGCTGGACAAAGTTGCGCAGCCGCCATGAGGTGTCCATCCGCTCTTCGAAGGTGCGCTGTTCAAGCCGGGTGCGCGAGTCCAGCGTAACGCCGTCCTTGTCGATCAGGCGGATGTTGAGCTCCTGATAGTACCGATGCTCGTTGAGCCTGACGGGGCCGACCGGATCGGTAAGGATGAAGGCATAGCCAACCCCCGCATTCACTGTGTTGGTGAAGCGATAAGCGACCAGCGAACGCAGCAGCAATTGGCCGAGCCGCTCAGCATCATTGGTGAACCGCTCTTGCGCCTCAAGCCGCACATAGACCTTTTTCGACGCGTTGATCGTCGCGAATTGACCCAGCCAGACATTGGCATCCTCCTCGGCGGCGACAGCCGGCGAGGCCGCAAGGGCGAGGGCGAGCGCGAGGCCAACAGCAGGGCTGAGCGCGGGCGAGCGAGAAGTGCGCAGGGGCATTATGAGAGTCCGGATGAGAAAGGTCAGCGCGGGCCGCCCGAAAATCCGGCACGACCCGCGCAACGCAGGAGGCTGGCGCGTCTCAGGCCCCGTTATAGGGAACCGACGACTGGTGCACGACGATCTTCAGCGCGCCGTCGAGCCCGCGGATATAGCCAAAGGTGTACTCGACCTTGGTTTCCTCACCGCTGGTCGTCGAGGTGAAGTAGTAATTGCCCATCGCCACGGCCATGTTGCACGAATTGTTGGTGATGCCGACGTTCTTCCAGCGCACCTTGCTCCAGGGCTTGATCGCAAAGCCCTTGTCTTCGGGATAGGCGGGATTGCCGCCGACGAAATAGGACAGCGCGGAATCAAACGAGGTGCGGAACTGATCAACCGAGGCCAGCGTCGGCTTGAACAGGACGAGGCTCAGATCATAGGCATAGAACTGGTCGATATGCGCGGCCGCCGCGGCGGAATAGTCGCCGCCTTCCTGATACACCTTGCCAATCTTGATGATTCCGTCGCCCCAGGCCTTCTGGGCAGCGACGACTTCCCTTTCCGTGATGCAGTTGACCGTCTGGTCGACTGGCGCGGTGGCCGTGCGCGTGCGTTCCTTGGCATAGCCGGGGCTGCAGGCCGTGGCGAGCACTGCGGCACAGGTGAGGGCGAGGGTGCGGGTCTTCATCGAGCGTCTCCGAAAGCAAGTTGGGGGTGTTTGCGGTGGGACAGATCTTGCGAAGCGATCGGCTTCGCGCATCGGCTGGATGGCGGGCCGGACGGCCTATGCCGTTCGGCATATGACAAAGGCGTGATTGGCGTTTAATCTCACCCGCGATGACCGTCGCCCCCGCGTTACCCGAAACCGCAGCCGATCTGCGCACGCTCTATCGCGCCGCCGAAGCCCGCGCCGCGCGCCTGCGCGTGCTGGTCGAGGCGAGCCGCCTGCTCGCTTCCTGTGAAGCGGAAGGACTGGATGCAGCGGCGCAGGATGTGGCGCAGCAGGCGGCGCATCTTGCAGGCTTTGCGACGGGGCGTATCGCGGCACGTGATGCCCCGCCGCCTACCGGTGACGATGCGCTGGTGCTGCCGCTGGTTGCCCCCGGCGCCGGTGGGATCACAATCGGCGCGCTCGTGCTTGAGCAGCGCCTCGGCACACTCGCGCCCGAAGATCGCGAGGCGCTGGCCATCCTTGCCCAGTTGATCGGCAGCGCGCTCGCCGTCCGCGCGCGCGAGGCGCGGTTGGCACGCCTGCTGGCAGAATTGCTTGGTGCACAGGAAGCCGAGCGCAGCCGGGTCGCGCACGAGCTGCACGATGGGGTCGCCCAATCGGCTGCCGCGCTGGCGCGGCGGCTGGAGCTTGCCGCCGATGGCGATCACGCTGATCTCGCCGAAGCCACCCGTCAGGCCCGCGCGCTGGTGCGTGAGCTGCGTCAGGTCATCACCGGAATGCGGCCCCCGGCGCTCGACGATCTCGGCCTTGCCGCCGCCCTCCACCAATTGGCCGAGGATGCGCGTGATGGGATCGCCGTCTCGCTCGCGGTGGACCTTGCCGCGCGCCCCTGCGAGGCGATCGAGACCGCGCTGTTCCGGATCGTGCAGGAAGGGCTCAACAATGCCCGCCTTCATGCCGGGAAGGATGCACACGTGATGGTGCGGATCGCGGAAGAAGAAGGCGCATACCGCATCGCGATCACGGATAATGGGCCGGGCTTCGATCCGCGTGCGGTGGCCGCGCCCACTGGCGCACGCGGGCTCGGGCTGGCCTATATGCGCGAGCGCATCGAGCGGCTTGGCGGGCGGCTGGATATCATCGCAGCGCCCGGCGCGGGTTGCCGTCTGCTGGCCGAGATCCCCGCTGCATGAGCAACTGCCCCAGCATCCTCATCGCCGATGATCACGACCTCGCGCGCGAAGGTCTGCGCGCCTTGATCGAGCGCAGCGGCGCTTACGCCGTGGTGGCCGAGGCGTGCAGCGGCGAGGAGGCGCTTGCGCTTGCCGCAGAGCATCAACCCGATCTGGCGCTGCTTGATATCCGCTATGCTGGCGGCGAGATTGACGGGTTCGCGGTGGCGCGAAGCCTTTCCGAAACCCAGCCGCATACGGGCGTTATCCTGATCACCATGCACGATAGCCCGGCCTATCTGCGCGCTGGTATTGCCGCGGGTGCGCGCGGCTTTCTGGCCAAGGATGCCTCGCGCGAGGAGGTGCTCGCCGCGCTGGCGCAGGTCGCGGCAGGGGGCGTGGCATTCCCCCCGGATTTGATGCGCCGCGCTGTCAGCGATGACGGGCGCAGCGCGGTGCTGGCCTCGCTGGATCGCCTCACACCCCGGGAACGCGAGGTGCTTGGCGCGCTGGCAGGTGGCAGCACCAACAAGGAAATCGCCCTTGTCCTTGGCATTTCCCCCGGCACGGTAAAAGCCCATGTGGAGCGCCTGATCGGCAAGCTCGGCGTGCGTGATCGCACCCAGGCTGCGATCCTCGCGACCCGCCACGGCATGGGGCGAACAGGGTGATGATGCGCGCGATTTCCGCCTGGTGGGCCAATCGCCCGCTCGCCACCAAAGGTCTGGTGGTGGTGGCTGTGCCGCTGCTGATCTTCCTTGGATCGGTCGCCGCACTCTATGCCATCAGCCGTCTGGAATCCCGCGCCGAGCAGGATGTGCGGCTGACCATCGCCATCCAGAACGATGTGAACGAGGTGCACGCATTGCTGGCAGAGGCTTCCTCGGGGGTGCGCGGCTATCTGCTCACCGGCGAGCCGCGCTTTCTCCAGCCCTACCGGCGCGCCGAACAGCAGGTGCCCGAAGTCACCCGGCGCCTGCGCGCCTCGGTGCGTGATCCCGAAGCCGCCGCGCGGCTCGGCCGGATCGAAATGCTGGCGGGCGAAAAGCGCGAAGGCCTTGCGCTGCTGCTGGTCGCGCGTGAGCGGACCGGGCCTGCGATCATCGGTGACGCCACGATCACGGCCGGCCTGGCCGCAAACAAGCAGGCGCTTGATGCGCTGCGCGATGAGATCGAGGGGATGCAGGCGCGCGAGCGCGAATTGCTCGCCGCGCGGCAGGAGCGCCTCAATACGGTGCGCCGCAATGGTCTGATCGCGACCGGGGTGCTCACCTTTGTCGGGCTGGTCGGCAGCCTGTTTGCCGTGTTTCTGTTCTCAAGCGGGATCGTGCGCCGTGTGCAGCGGCTGGAAAGCGATGCGGTGCGGCTTGCCGAGGGGCAGGCGCTTGTCACGCGCGGGGCGGAGCGCGATGAGATCGGGCTCTTGTCTGCGCGGATGATCGAGGCCAGCCGGCTGTTGCGCGCCCGCGAACAAGCGCTGCGCGAGGGCGAGGAACGCTTCCGTCTCGTGATCGAAGGCGTGCGCGATTACGGCATCTTCGCGCTCGACCCCGAAGGCCATGTGGTGAGCTGGAACACAGGCGCGCAGCGCATCAAAGGGTGGATGGGCGATGAAATCCTCGGTCGCCACTTCTCGGTCTTCTATCCCGGCGAGGATGCGCATGACCGCTCGATGCGCAATCTCGCCGATGCGATGCGCGATGGCCGGACCGAGGATGAAGGCTGGCGGGTGCGCAAGGATGGGACGCGCTTCTGGGCCAATGTCGTGATCACCGCGCTGTATGACGAAGCGGGTGAGCTGCGCGGCTATTCCAAGGTCACCCGCGACATCACCGAGCGCCGCCGCGCGCAGGAGGCGCTCGAGCTGGCCCGCCAGGAAGCCGAACAGGCGAGTGCAGCCAAGAGCCTGTTCCTCTCGCGCATGAGCCATGAATTGCGCACCCCCCTCAACGCGATCCTCGGCTTTGCCCAATTGCTGGAACTGGATCGCACCCGCGCCCATGCGGGGGAGACCGATCGGGCGAGTATTGATCACATCCTGCGGGCCGGGCGGCATCTGCTGGGTCTGATTGACGAGGTGCTGGATATTGCGCGGATCGAGGCGGGCAAGTTGGGGCTGGCCATCGCGCCGGTCAGACCCGCGGCGGTGATTGCCGAGGCGGTCGGCCTGTCCTTGCCCGAGGCCGAAAGCCGTCAGATCACCCTTGTGAATGCGGCCACCAGAATCCCGCCGGTCACCGCCGATCCGCGCCGCTTGCTGCAAGTGCTGCTCAACCTGCTGAGCAATGCGATCAAGTATAACCGCAAGGGCGGCACGGTCACCATCAGCGCGCAGAGCGACGACAAGCGGGTGCGCATCCGCGTCGAGGACACCGGCATCGGGATTGATGCCGATCAGGTCGGAGAGCTGTTCCAGCCCTTCACCCGCCTTGCCCAAGGTGCTGCGCGCAGCGAGGGGACCGGGCTTGGCCTGTCGCTGTCGCGTGCGCTGGTGGAAGCGATGGATGGCCGGATCGGCTATGCGCCGCGCGCCGATGGGCAGGCCGGGGCCTGCTTCTGGTTCGATCTGCCGCTAGCGGACGAAGCAGCGGATTCCGATCCGCTGCCGCAAGTGACAGCTCCGCCCACTGTCGCCGATCCGCATTCGGTGACGATCCTGCTGGTCGAGGATAATCTCGCCAATGCCCAGCTTATCGAGGCGGTGGTGGCTCGTCACTTGCCACAGGCGCGCCTCATGAGCGCGATGCAGGGACGGCTCGGCCTTGATCTTGCCCGGCGCCACCGGCCCGATCTCGTCCTGCTTGACCTGCATCTGCCGGACAAGGATGGCGACGGGGTGCTTGACGAGTTGACCTCCACCCTGCCGGATTTGCCGGTGATCCTGCTTACCGCCGATGCCATTGCGGCGCAGGGGGATTGGGCGGGGCGGGGCGCGCGGGCGGTGTTGACCAAGCCGATTGATGTGCCCGCGCTGCTCGAAGCGATGGATCGGGCGCTGCTGGAGCGCACGCGGTGAACGCCGGCCGGGGCGCGGCCAACGCGCGTATTCTTGTGATCGATGACGAACCGGCCAATCTGGCGCTGGTGGCGGCGGTCCTCGCGCGCGAGGGCTATGCCGAAGTCGAGACGCTGGCCGATCCGCAGCGCGCCGCCGGGCGCTATCTTGCATTCAGGCCCGATCTCGTCCTGCTCGATCTGATGATGCCGAGCATCGATGGCTACGCGCTTCTTGATAGTCTCGGGCGGCTTACCAGCGCGGATGAGCTGGTGCCGATCATGGTGCTGACGGCTGATACATCGATCGAAGCCAAGCGCCGTGCGCTGGCGCTTGGCGCGCGCGACATTGTGACCAAGCCCTTCGACGTGTTCGAATTTGCGCTGCGCGTGGCCAACCTTATCGAACTGCGCCTGCTGTTCGAACAGACGCGGCGTGCCCGCGATTAGGACGCAGCTCCTGAGCCGATCTCAGGCCGCGCTGGGCACGTCTGCCGCATCGAGCAAGGACCGCAACGTCGTTGCCAGCAAGGTGCGGCTATAGGGCTTGGGCAGAAGCTTGAGCGATGCATCAAAGGTTCCGTTGTCGATGATCGCATTCTCGCTGTAGCCTGAAGTCAGTAGGATCTTGAGATCAGGACGTAGCGCCCTTGCGGCGTCGGCCAGCTTGATCCCGTCCATATCGCCCGGCATGACGATATCGCTGAACAACAGATCAATTTCCTGCGGCTTTTCCAGCTCGGCGAGCCCTTCGGCGCCATTGCAGCTGGTGATGACGCTATAGCCAAGCATCTGCAATTGCTTGAGCACATGCGCGCGGACCAGATCATTATCTTCCACCAGCAGGATCGTTTCTGTCCCACCGGGGAGCGCATTGCTCTGCCCACTGGCCTGTGCAGCGGGCTGCTTTTCGCGCGCGCGCGGCAGCAGCAGCTGGACAGTGGTGCCAACCCCGACTTCGCTTGATACCGAGACATGCCCGCCCGACTGCTTCGCGAAACCATAGACCATGCTGAGGCCCAAGCCGGTGCCTTCGCCGATGGGTTTGGTCGTGAAGAAGGGATCAAACACCTTTTCCAGAATATCAGCCGGAATGCCGGTGCCGCTATCGGTGATGCGCAATTGCACATAATCGCCGGGCTTGAGTTCCGGATCGATCCTGCGGAATTCAGACGTGACCTTGTAATTGCTGGCGGCCAGCGTCAGGCGCCCACCCGCAGGCATCGCGTCCTTGGCGTTGAGCGACAGGTTGACGAGAGCGCTTTCCAGCTGGCCGGCATCGGCTTCGACTTGCCACAGGTCGGCAGCGCTCTCGACCGCGATGGTGATGTTTTCCGGCAGCACGCGGTTCAACAGGTTGACCGCGGCGGCAAGCTGTTCCTCGATCCTGAGGGTCTTGGGTTCGAGCGGCTGGCGCCGCGCAAATGAAAGCAGGCGGCTCGTCAAATCCGCGCCATGCCGCGATGCCTTGGCAACCAGATCCACCATGTCGCGCGCTTCGGGCGGCAGATCGTAATCGCGCAGCAGTTCGGCATTGCCGCCGATCACCAGCAGGAGATTGTTGAAATCATGCGCCACGCCGCCGGTCAGCTGGCCGATCGCTTCGAGCTTCTGCGACTGGCGCAGCCTTGCATCCAGTTCGCGCTGCTCGGTGACATCGGTCATGCTGCCAAGCAGGCGGATCGCCTTGCCATCGGCGTTGCGGATGATCGCTGCACGATCCTCCACGATCAGGATGCCGTTCGAGGAATCAATAAAGCGATATTCCGCTGACCATTGCAGATCGTCTCCCGCAATCGCAGCCTGCATCGATTGATCGATCATCGCGCGATCATCGGGATGGATGTGTTGCGCCCAGAAATCATAGCCCGAACGCCGATCAACCGGATCAAAGCCCAGTTTGCGGACCAGACCTTCGCTGCGCCAGATATCGCCGGTTTCGAGATTCCAGTCCCACACCACATCATTGGACAAGCCGGCCACCACCCGGAACCGTTCTTCGGAGATCTGCAATTTGCGATCGGTTTCCTTGATTTCGGTAATGTCGGAGATGGTGCCGATCATGCGGACCGCTTTGCCCTCGGCATTGCGCGTGATCATCGCATAGGCCTTGGAATAACCGATCGAGCCATCGGACTTGATGAAGCGATAATCCTGCACCAGCCGATCGCGCCCGCTGGCAACCGCATGACGCAGATCGGCGAGCGCGGCCGGGCGATCTTCCTCGCACAGGTGCACCGCCTTGAATTCATCAAGCTGGATCGCATCGAAGGGGGCGAAGCCGAACATCGGCTCGAAGTTGCGATTGGCCCAGAACTTGCCGGTTTCGAGATCCCAGTCAAAGACGACATCCCGTGTCGCCAATGAGGCGAGGTCGAAACGCTCGCGCGCCAATTGCGCGGCGCGTTCGTGGTTCTTGAGATCGGTGATGTCGGTGAAGCTCGTCAAAACCTCGGCAACCGCACCCTGATCATCCAGCACCGGAAAGGCACTGCACATCAGCCATATGAGCTTGCCATCACTGACCCGCTGGTTGCCGAATTCGAGATTCATCACCGGCTTGCCTTCGGCCACCGCGCGATTGACCGGATATTCCGCAATCGGCAGCAATTCTCCGTTTTCGCAGATGAACTGCCAGCGCGGATCGGTGTTGACCGCGCCGACGATGGTTTCATCCTCCACCCCAAGCAGCTTGCGCGCCATCGGGTTGGCGTAGAGGATCGTGGTGTCTGCCTTGTGCAGCACCAGCCCGGCCTGCGCGTTGTTGAAGATGAGGCGGTAATCGGCTTCGAGCCGGGCGAGCCGCAACTCATCCAGTTTCTTGCTGGTGATGTCGCGGATCACCCCGACAAAATTGCCCACCGAGCCATCGTCAAGGCGCTGCGCTGCCAGCGTCAATTCGTTCCAGAAGGTCTCACCGCATTTGCGGTAGTGCAGCACTTCACCGGTGAATTCGCCGCCGCTCGCCAACGCGGCTTCAATCTCGGCGAGGGTGGCAGCGCTGGTCTCGGGCCCATTCAGAACGGCGAAATCCTGGCCGAGAATTTCATCCTCGCCATAGCCGGTGATGGCGGCGAAAGCCTTGTTGAAAAAAATGATGCGGCGATCCGGTGCAAGAACGATCACCCCTTGCGAGATGGATGTGGTGACCGCTGCTAGAATGGTGCTTTCCACACCGTGCTCCCGTTTGGTGATTGAGCATACAGGATGCTCTGTCTGTCTGCTATCGAATTAACTGACTGGCTTACCAATTTGGAGGACGGTCTGACTAAAATCTGTCCAAATTTTGCGAAGCAGAATAATAAAAACAAATAAAAACATTATCTTAACGTTAAGATTTATTCTGCATCAAAATTTTTCAAGCGGCAAAACATAAGAAATTGGCACAATAAACATTGTGTTATGTTATAATTTGCCGCGGTGTTTGAGGCGCTAAAGACCCACCGGCCGCGCGCGCCAGGCGAGCAGCCGCAATCTGCATCCCCCGCCTGGTTTCTAGCGAAAGCGGTCGGACGCGAACAGTATCAATCAGCGCGGGCACAGCTCGGATGGCAGATCACGGGCGTTCTGATGAAACAGAAAAAGGGGTGAGCCGCGCGCCACATGATCGTGGCACTGGCTCACCCCCGAATGTCTGGCGCTACCCGGCGCCCGGCGGAATCAGAAGATGTAGCTCAGCCGGCCATAGAGGAACCGCCCGTTGAAACCGAAGGGCGAGAAGCTCGAGAACGGCAGGAAGTAGTTATTGACCGACAGGTTCTGCAATGCACCCGTCGTGGGGTTGATCGCCTGACCGGTCGGGTTCGCCGTCGGATATTCATCAAACAGGTTATTGGCCCCGAAGGCGAGTTCAAGCCGGTTGGCCCAACCTTCTTGCGGGCGGATGCGAATTTCCGCATCGGTGATCCAGCGCGGGCGCAGCACCAGGTCATCGATCGGCGAAGCGCCGGCTGACAGCACTTCGCCAAAGCGGTTGCTGCGCAGGGTGACGCTCAGCCAGTTCCATTCCCAATCCGCGCCCAGATTGATGCGATCGCGCGGCTGGCCGCGTTCGATGCGGGTCGATTCCAGTCGCCCGAACAGGTTGATCCCCGGCACTTGCCCGAGTGCACCCGGATTGTCGCGCCGTCCGGTAATGTCGACCTCATTCCAGTTATAGCCTGCCGTCAGCGAGACGGTCCCGGCATTGCCCACGCTGGTGCGATAGGTCGCGATGGCGTCAAAGCCGCGGGTGCGCGTGTCGATCCCGTTGAAGAAGAAGCGCGCTGCCGAAATATTGGTGAAGCCCGCATCATTGAGAATCTGGGCAATTGCCCGGCCCGTGCCCGTGCCCGACGGGTTGCCTGCGGCATCGCGGGTGGCGGTGAGGTTGTCGGTCAACACGATGCGATCATCAATGTCGATCTGGTAATAGTCGAAGGTGATGTTCAGCCCGCGCACCGCGTTGAACACCGCACCACCCGACCACGAGAAGGACGTTTCCGCCTCCAGCGGACTCGAGCCCAGGGCAAGCGCCACCGGATTGTTCACCGGCAAGGTCACGGCATCGACCAGCACGCCGCCGATATTGTTGGTGGCAGCTGCGGCAAAGAACTGTTGCTGAAGCGAGGGCGCGCGGAACCCGGTCGAGATCGCGCCGCGTAACGCAAAGCCTTCCACCATTTCGAGGCGGGTGGCGAGCTTGCCATTCACCGTCGAGCCGAAATCCGAATAATCCTCGACCCGGCCTGCCACCTGGACGTTCCACGCCTTTGTGATGTCGGTATCGAGTTCGACATAAGCCGAGAAGTTCTCGCGGCTGTTGGCCTGGGTCACATCAACCCCGCCAATCGTCGCCTGGAAGCCGGGGAAGACCTGGCTGCCGGGCGCGGCAAAGGCAGTCGCGGCAGCGCCGGTGATGAACGGGTTGTTCGTGCCCACCCGCACCGGGCCAGCGATAAAGCTGTTCGGCTCGCCCGCGCCAAGCTTATACCGCTCACGGCGCCATTCGGCCCCGAGCGACAGGGTCATCCGTTCGATGCCGGACACGGCCAGATCGCGGTTCACATCGAAATTGGCCATCAACTGGCTGTATTCGAGCGAACCGGCATCGAACTCGGTCTGGCTGGCAGCCCCGAGCGAGGCGTTGAGCGTGTTGGTGATCCGGAAGTCGACCTGGTTGCTGCCGTACGACATCGACAGATCCCAGTTCCAACCCTTGTATTCCCCGTCAAACCCGCCGGTGATGGCAAAATCCGTCGTGTCCGTGTTGATCAGCGGGAGGAAGCCATCGGGATAGATCGCCACCACATTGCGGTTATCCGCGGCGCGGCGATAGAAGCCCGCCGACTCCCCTTGCCGGGTTCCGAAGGTGCCGAAGGCGTAGAATTCGGCGTTGTCGGACACCGGCACGCCCATGTTGACGACAAGGTTGAAATCTTCGGTCTTGGCATCGCCATAGCGGTGGCTGCGGCGGTCGAAGGTCAGCTCGCGCGGATCGAGCGGGCCGCTTTGCGAATACTGGCGGCGCGGATCATAGCCGGTGCGATTGGTGTCGCCCCGGTCGCGGTATTCGGCAGTGATATTGATGAAGCCTTCGGGGCCAAGCGGCAGGCCGATATTGCCCGAAACCGCCAGCACCTCGCCGTCGGTGACACGCAGCCCGCGGCCCGTATCATTGAGCTGGAGCACCCCATCGGGCGTCAGTGTCGGCACTTGTCCGGCGGTGGCGTTGACACCGGTGACTTCGTTCACACCGGCAATGCGGGTGTTGAACGCGCCATAATTGACCCAGAACCGGCCGCCTTCGCGCGAATCGTTGAGCTGGAAGTTGATCACCCCGGCAATGGCATCCGAACCATATTGCGCCGCGGCGCCATCGCGCAGCACTTCGACCCGCCCAAGCGAGGATGCGGGGATCTGGTTGAGGTCAACCGCCGAAGACCCGCGCCCGACCGAGCCGTTGATGTTGAGCAGCGCGGCGACATGGCGGCGCTTGCCATTGATCAACACCAGCGTCTGATCCGGGCCAAGTCCGCGCAAAGTGGCCGGGCGGATCACATCAGTGCCATCGGTGATCGAGGGCTGCGGGAAGTTCAGCGAAGGCACCAGATCGCGCAGCAGGCGCGCGGTCTCGGTCAGGCCGGATTGGCGCAGCTGATCATCGGAAATCACATCGATCGGCACCGCGCTGTCGGCGACCGTGCGCCCGGCTCGGCGGGTGCCGGTGACGATGAGCTGGCCCATCGGCGTTTCATCCACCGCATCGCTGGCGGCCTGCTGCATGGTCGCAAGGCCCGTCGTCGCCGCAGCGGTCACGACCACCGGCTCGGCGCTGGCGCTGTCCGTTTCGGTGCTTTCAGCGGCAGCTGCTACCGAAGGCAGGGCGGCGGCGCCAAGCAAGGCTGCGCTGGTCGCAAGAAGCGAGGTGGAATGAAAAACACGTGATGAAAGGCGCATGACGAAATTCCCTGTACTGCTTGATCTCACAACCCATCGGCCATGTGGTGGACGGGTCTGAAAAACCGGACGGACAGCGGAGTGCGCATGCCATGTGGCGGCAGGCGGCGGGGTCCGGCCGAAGCGCTCCGGCTTTTTTGCGATGGGGCGCTACACTGCGGCACTGTTGCACAGCGCGCACCCTTCGATCTGCGGTGCCGGCGGACAAGACCCCCAAGCGTCGGACGCGGCACGCAGTGGCCGTTGCACGGCCTCACCGTGGCGACAAGTCTGTTGCAACAAACGCAGGCGATATATTGTTACTTTCGTTCGTTGCTGTCACGTATCTGCAACAGTTTATTACGTCAGGGTGCTGAAGGGCGAACCTGCGATCGATCCGCGCCCGAACCTGACGCACAAACGCCGGACTGTCTTGCGACAGCCCGGCGCATATTGTGGGATTGGTGTGAGGCTTAACGCAGATCGAAGCGATCGAGCATCATCACCTTGTTCCAAGCCTTGACGAAGTCCTCGGCGAATTTCTTGTCGCCGCCCTTGACCGCATAGGTCTCTGCGACAGCGCGCAGCTCCGAATTCGAGCCGAACACCAGATCGACTTCGGTCGCGGTCCACTTGAGTGCACCGCTTACACGGTCGCGGCCTTCATACAGGCCCTTGGTTGCCGCCGGCTTCCACACATTGCCCATGTCGAGCAGGTTGACGAAGAAGTCGTTGCTCAGGGTGCCAGGGCGGCTGGTGAACACGCCGTGCTTGGCCCCGCCGCTGTTGGCATCGAGCATCCGCATGCCTGCCACCAGCACCGTCATTTCAGGCACGGTCAGCGTCAGCGTGTCAGCCTGATCGATC
>Ga0308017_1000184_pt1 | contig 20464 bp, 18 predicted proteins | sample Neamet280_FD_203145 | JGI IMG/M metagenome (GOLD analysis project Ga0308017, IMG submission 203145) | Marine microbial communities from water near the shore, Antarctic Ocean - #280 | ecosystem: Environmental > Aquatic > Marine > Unclassified | place: Southern Ocean | collected 2014-10-01
CCGGAAGTTTGTTGCAAAACCCCGTGAATCAGCGACTTGGGATGGCGTCAAGCTAACCCGCTGACACCACTCAACTTAATTTCGGATCAGGCTCTTAGATGCCGGCGTGTCGTGCTGGTCCCCGCGGCGAAGTTGCGCGATCAGTGCTTCGCCAAGTCGATTCCCATGAAGTTGGACATGGTTGCGCAGCACCTTCGGTGCAGCTGCGGCCACCGCGGGGCGAAGATCGATGCTACGGGCGTAATCCTTGATCATGAACCGTGAACCGTGACTGTGAACCGGGGGGTTGCCGATCAGCTGAGGCTGTCGAGGATGTAATCCTCAAGGTCGCGCTCGATCTCGAGCAGCGTGTCGCGTGGCAGCGTAGCGAACCCCGGAGAGTTATCGCGTTCGCGTTCGTCGCTGTCGCAATCGAGCATGACGAGCGTTTGCCGCGCGCCCGAGAGTGGGTGGTCGTTTTCGGTGCTCATGGTGGCAAACAGCCATGTGCAGCTCGCCCCGATGATCGCCAGTATCCGGTCGTCGACTTCGTCAATGGTGTCCATGAGGCAATCTGCATCGCGCAGATGCAGGTAGTCGAAGGTGGGGCGTAGCAGATCGACCTGCAGCGCGGAAAAGCCACTGAATTGCCCGGCGTGGTCCGCGAAGTGATCGCGCGCATGCGGATCCCAGTAGGTCCAGTCCTGGTGCGGCTTGCTCGCATCCTTGCACATGACGGGCGAGAGGGCGGCGAGAGCGCGCTGCTGGCATTCTTCGTGAGAGAGGTGCTGCCAACTGACCATGACGAGCCGGTCGCGGTAATTGGGCAATGGTCTGTTGTGCATGTCGAGATCCTTTTTCGCGTGCTTCTCAGCAGGGTAGTGACGACTGGGTGATGTATGGGATCGATTAATGCTCCGTTGTTGCCCCTGGCTCAGGCTTCGCTTTGAGAATTGCCATTTCAAGGGCGTTAAGCAGGCCGGCGTCGACGAGTGCTTTGACTTCTTCGGCTGTAAGGTCAGCGTCCGTTCCATTGATGAGGGCGATCGAATGCTTCTTGAAGATTTCTGCGGGGACGTTCTTCGGGTCGAATGGCATTGTAGGATCCTTCTGTTGGTGTGCGTCGGGTGCGAAAGTTTCTTGATTTCGCGAGGATAACATCAGCGCCATTCGGTTGGCCACAGGACGTTGGTCGGCGCACTGGCGAACATCGGCTCGATTTGCTCGCGACGATAGCCGGCGAGGCCGCATTTGATTGGTGTGAGCTGAAATGTGAGGTCGGGACGCGTATCGGACGGCAGCTGCTGGGCAGCGCGGACAAAGGCGGTATTGAGGATGGGCGCAAGCGATGACATGGTCGTTCTCCGATAGAAGCAAAGTGAGGGGCGGCACCGCGGTGCCGCCCCTGCGAGGTCAGATGAACATCACGTTCTCGGCGATGATCTCGGTGCCGTAGCGTTCGGTGCCGTCGGCGTCCTTCCAGCGCGAGTAGTGGATGCGCCCGGTGACGGCGAGCTGGTCGCCCTTCTTCTTGTGCTCGCGGAGCGGCAGCCCCATGCCATTGAAGACGGTGACCTTGTGGAATTCGGCGTCCTTGAGAGCGTAGCCGCTCTCGGCATCCTTCTGGACCTTGCCGTCGCGGATTACGGGCCGCTCGGTGACCAGGATCAGCTCGGTGACGCGGGTTTCGCCGGTGTCGCGGGCGACGGGGTCCTTGGCGAGACGGCCGACGAGATTGACGTTGTTCATGATGAAGCCTCCTTGTGGCCGGCGGCTCGTCCGCCGGTGCCCTTATCGAGCCTCGGCGGGAGTGGTGGGACACCGCGCGCATGCGCGGGAAACCTCGAAAATCGAGGTGGTGCGGGCAGCTCGGCTTGCCGAGCAACACGGCTCGCATTTTCGCAGGTTGGCCCTAACCGCGACCAGAGAGGCAGGGGCACTGGCGGCGGACGGGCTGTCGGACACGAGGGGCCTTGTTTGGGCTGAACAGCGCCAAGCTCGTCGTGCACAGGCTCGCCGCGGGAAAACCGCGCCTTCCACGACACCGGACGGAAACGATACGTGGAGCCGATCCCTTGTCAGCGGGTGGCCCGCTGCGGCGGTGGTCGAAGGGTGCCGGAAGTGGCTGCGCCGGACGTCTGAATTTCGTATGTCACAGGCTTCGGCATGGGGCTGCCTGCTTCCGCAGCACGCAAGGGCAGCCGGCTCGTCGGTATCGGGCATTCCAACGCGCTGGAAGGCGGCGGCACCGGATGGAGCGGCGCTGGTCGTCAGTTCGAGGGCGAATTGTCCGTCCATGACAGGGGCGGCGCTGCGGTGCTGCCACTGGTTTGCTGTACAAGGAGAGGCCGGCGATCGGGCTGAGGCGGCTGCCACCGCCGAAGGCGGTGCATGATCAGTGCACGGCGGGCCGGATCGCGCGGAGCGTGGCTCGGGCGGACCGGACGACTCCCGGCGGTGCCTCATCGAGCCCGTCTGCATAGTGGTTGGCATCATTGGCGAGTTCGCCGATGGCAGGGTCGTAAGCGTCCGGCCAACCACGAGTTGCGGGGTTGCCGCTGAGCAATGAAGGACGGTTCCTGAAGGGAGCTCTTTCTGGACTCCAGAAGGAGGTCTTGTGATCGACGGTGGTGGCGTGATCGTGCGGACGGAGCGGCGGCGGCGCTATTCTGATGCGGAGAAGGCCGCGATCGTCGCGGAGAGCTTGCGGCCCGATGTCACGGTCACGTCGGTCGCGCGCAGGCATGGCATCGCCAAGAGTTTAATCTACAACTGGCGTGCCAACCGGTGCGAGGCTGAAGCGATTGCAAGGAAGGCGCTGGAGTTTATCCCATGCGGCCAGTTCGTCGAGGCCACAGCGGACACTTCGGCTCCCGCGATCATCCCTGAGGGGCCAGAGCCGTCGGTCGGCCCTTTGGTGGCCGGTGTAGCGGCTTCTCCGCCGACCGAGCCGCCACGAGCAGGCACGATTGCCATCGAGCTCGCCAACGGAGCGCGCTTGACCGTCGACAGCTTCGTCAACGAGAAGGCGCTCGCCCGGGTTCTGCGCGCGTTGAAGGCCGTGCCATGCTGAGCCTGCCGCCGGGCACCAAGGTCTATCTCGCCAGCAAGCCGGTCGATATGCGCAAGGGCTTTGCGGGCCTGAGCGTGCTTGCCAGCGAAGTCTTCAGGCTCGACCCTTACAGTGGGCACGTTTTCCTGTTCCGCAGCAAGCGCGGCAACTACCTCAAGGCGCTAATCTGGGACGGCACCGGCCTGTGCCTTTTCGCCAAGCGGCTCGAGCGCCATCGCTTCGTGTGGCCGCCGCTGGTCGATGGGGGTGTGGTGCTGACACCGGCGCAGTTTTCGCTGCTTCTGGAGGCTATGGATTGGCGGCGGACGGTGGCGCCAAAGCCGCCCAAACGGCCTGTGCATATCTAACGAATCGGGCGCGGTTTTCCTGCCTTCGGCTTGGTCAAGATCGCCCATCATGTTATCCGCTGTTCGTGTCTCCCGCCGACCTTGATTTACCCTCCGATCCGGACGAACTTCGGGCCTTTGCCGAGGCAATGAAGGAGCGCCTTTCCGCTTCGGAACAGGCGCTTGCTGACGAGCGCAAAGCACACGATGCAACGCGAGACGAACTCGGTGCCGCGCGCAACGCGATCAAGCTGACGACGCTTCAGATCGAGAAGCTCAAAGCCCAGCTTGCCAAGCTACGGCGGATGAAGTTCGGCCAGTCGTCCGAGCGCATGACGCAGCTTGCCGACCAGCTTGAGCTGACGCTCGAGGATCTTGAAGCCCGGCAGGCCCATGCCGAGTGCGTCGTGCGCGGGCAGGTCGATCAGGACGAGAGTGAAGAGCCGAAGCCCAGGCGCAAACCCAAGCGCGCGCCGCTGCCCGATCATCTGCCGCGCGATGTGATCATGCATCCGGCGCCCGGCGCGGATCGCTGCGCGGCGTGCGGCGGTAAGGCGAGCGTTCTAGGTGAGGACGTCACCGAAGTGCTGGAATATGTGCCCGCAAGCTTCCGCGTGGTGCGCCATGTCCGTCCCAAAGTCGCCTGCAAGTGCTGCGATACCATCGCCCAAGCACCAGCACCCGCTCTGCCGATCCCGCGCGGCCGTGCCGGTCCCGGGCTGCTGGCGCACATAATCGTTGCCAAGTTCGCCGATCACCTGCCGTTATACCGCCAGTCGCAGATCTATGCGCGCGAGGGCGTCGAACTTCCCCGCTCGACGATGGCCGACTGGCTCGGTCAGGTCAGCTGGCTGCTCGATCCACTGGTCGAGCGGCTTTGCTCACACGTCATGGCGAGCCCGAAGCTCCACGCCGACGACACGCCCGTCCCGGTGCTGGCTCCCGGAACGGGCAAGACATCGACCGGGCGATTATGGGTCTATCTGCGCGATAACCGCCGATGGAGCCCCAGCGACAAGCCCGCAGCCCTGTTCCGCTATAGCCCCGATCGCAAGGGCGAGCGACCGCGCGAGCATCTTGCGGCCTTTGCAGGCTTTCTGCAGGCCGATGCCTATGCGGGGTTCAACGCCCTCTATGACTCAGGCCGCGAGCCCGGCCCCATCACGCCCGTCGCCTGCTGGGCGCATGCGAGGCGCAAGCTGCATGACGTGCTTGTTGCTGACCGCGGCTCTGCCGCGCGCAAGGGGCTCGCCATGATTGCGCAACTCTACGAGATCGAACGGTTGGTTGGGGGTGAGCCTCCCATGGAGCGTCTGCGCCAGCGATCGGCATCACAGCTCATTGCGCTCGATTTCTTCGCATGGGCAGACAGCGTGCTCGGCCAGGCATCGGCGCGCTCACCGCTTGCTGAGGCGCTGCGCTATGCCGTCAAGCTGAAGCCCGCGCTGCTCGCCTACACCCAGGACGGACGGCTCGAGATCGACAACAACCTTGCCGAGAACGCGCTGCGCGGCATCGCGGTCGGGCGCAAGAACTGGCTGTTCGCCGGCGCGGATTGCGGCGGCGAGCGGGCGGCCGCGATGTATTCGCTGCTCGAGACCGCCAAGCTCAACGGCGTGAACCCGCAGGTCTGGCTGACCGACGTCCTCGACCGCATCGGCAAAGGCCATCCCATCAACCGCCTCGACGAGCTCCTGCCATGGGCGTGGAAGGCGGCTCGTTCCAGTGACCCCGACGTTGCGTGAGGACCCATTGCGCCGATGGCAGCTATCTGCGATTTTCCGCCAGAAGCCGACATTCAGCAAGCGACCCCAAAGCGGTCATTACGTTGCTCGCTGCGGTGATGTCATAAAGAATTCTTTCCGACCCGCCAACGCTCACGGCGGAGGCTATTTTGGCTGCAAATCCTCATGATCTTATCAAATGGGTCGCCCGTTACATCATCCCGGCCGAACCACAGGTGCGTGCCAGTCTCAGGGCGGCGGGCGCGGCCCCGGATGTGGTCGACGATCTGATCCAGGACGCTTATTGCAAAATTGCGGGGCTTACGAATTTCGCGCAGATCGAAAAACCGGCCGCTTACTTCATGCAAATCGCCAAGAACCTGCACCGCGATCGATTGAGACGGGACAGGATCATCCGGTTCGAACAATTTACGGAAACCAGCGATCCGTTCGTCAACGATCGCAGCTCACCTGTAGAGGCGGAAATCGGAGCGCGCAGCGAACTGCGGGTGGTTGATCGCGCGCTGAATTCACTGCCGGAGCGATGCCGCGAGATCTTCAGGCTTAAACGGATCGAAGGGCTGAGCCAGAAGGAGATTGCCCGAACCTTGAATGTGACCGAAACGATTGTGGAGAACGACGTGCGCAAGGCAGTGAAGGCCTTGCAGACGGCACTGCGCGGCGATGACATGGTAGAGGGACACGAACAATATCGTGCGGCCGACCGAGAACGAGCAGGATAGCGACATGGACAGCGAAGCTGCTGCATGGGCCGCGCGCCTTGATGCGCGTCCGGACGAAGCGGTGCCAGAACTGGAGGCATGGCTTGCCCGGGACCCGCGCCGGACCGGCGCACTGCTCCGCGCGCAGGCGATCCTCGCCGCGCTAGGTGGCTTGGAGGCGGATGCCGGAATGGCCGCTCAGGAAAACAGCGACAGCGCCGCGCAGCCAGTAAGGCGTTCGTCTCCGGGGCGGCGCTGGCTCGTCATGGCAAGCAGTGGCCTGACCGGTCTCGCGGCGGTGGCGGCGATGATGTTCCTCGCACTGCCTGGCACGTTGCAAGTCTACGAGACGGAGACGGGCGAGATCAAACAGATCGCGCTGGCCGACGGATCGGCGATGGCCATCGACGCGCGTTCGCGGCTCGAGGTCGATTACGACAACGAGGTTCGCCTGATCCGGCTGAACAATGGTCGCGCGATTTTCCGCGCGGCCAAAGGTGATCGGCGCCCTTTCGTGGTTAAGGTGGGCGAGGTAACAATTACCGACATCGGCACAGAGTTCCAGGTGCTCGATGATCCTCGTTCCGGCACGATCGAAGTTCTGGTGACCGAGGGTGTGGTAGTGGTCGACAGCGGCGCGCAGCGGGTGACCATGGCAGCAGGCCAGCGCCTTCGGGTGGGCCGGGGCAAGCAGCAGCCCACGCGCCTTACCCCCGAAGCGCTTGCCACCCGCGATACGCTTCGCATAACTGCGTGGCGCGAAGGGCGTCTCGAACTCGATGGCGAGACGCTGGCCGAGACAGTGGCTCATCTCAACCGCACCAATCGCCTACAGATTGTGATTGCCGATCCTGCACTCGGCAAAAAGGCGCTATTCGGCACCTTCCTTGCCAGCGATCCGCGCGGATTTGCCGAGGCGGTTGCGGTTAGCCTCGATACGCGCATCACCGAGAAAGACGGGGCTATCGTCATGGGCCCCTAGAATTTTTTCAGGCTCCATACGGAAATTACGCCGCTGCGCGTCGGGTGGGCGGAGACGTCCTGTCTCTGCCAATACAGGGGAAACCATGATCAATCTCGCCCGCGCGCTGTGCATCAGCGCCGCCGTTGTCGCTTGCACCGTGCCCGCAATCGCTGCAGCCCAGACCGCCGAATTTAACGTCCCACGCGAACCGGTCTCGCGCGCGATCCGCAAGATCGGCCAGCAATCAGGTGTGCAAATCATCGTGTCAGGCGATGCCGCGCGCGGCAAGACCGGTAATGCGATCAGCGGAACCATGGGCGTGGAACAGGCGCTCGCCCGGCTGCTCGCCGGGACCGGGCTTGAGGCGCGCAAGACCGGCGATCGTACCTTCGTTCTGGTTCCGGTGGCGGTAGGTGCAGAGAATGCCAAGACACCCGAAGTCGGGGAAATCATCGTCACCGCCGAAAAAAGAGAGCAGAAGATCGAAGACGTGCCGATCGCAGTCAGCGTGATCAGTGGAAGCGAGGCGGCTGATCGCGGGGTTGCCAGCTTTTCCGATTTGGTCAACGAGATACCCGGCCTCTCGATCAATTACGCGTTCGGCGGGGTAAATTACCCTTTGCTGACGATCCGCGGCATCGGCGGCGCGGATGACTACAAGCCCAACGGCAACCCATCGGTGGCGTTGCATGTCGACGGGGTTTACCAGACCTCGAACCTCTATCTGTCCACCCCCCTGTTCGATCTGGAACGGGTCGAAGTGCTCAAGGGCCCGCAGGGCACGCTTTACGGGCGCAACACCACGGCGGGCGTTATCAACGCCATCACCCGTACCGCCGGGGACACCTTCGAGGGTGAGGTGCAGGTTGAAGGCGGCCGGTTCGATTTCTGGAGCGTGCGGGCGGCGGCCGGCGGTCCGCTTACCGATCGGATCGGGCTGCGTGTTGCGGTGCTTGCCCAGGGCGGCGGCGGTTTCATGGAAGGCCAGGGTGCAGGATTGCTGAGCGGCTTCCAGCTTGCCGTGGGCGGCGTGCCGCAGCTGCAGGTTCCCCGGATTACCGATCCTGGCCGCCGTTCAGGCTGGGGCGATACCGATATTTTTGCCGGACGCGTCACGCTTGATGCGCAGGTTACTGACAGCACGCTGTTGACGCTCCGGCTGTTCGGCAGTCGCAACCGCGGCGAAACCCAGCCCTATGACCGGATCGAACGCGCGCGCGACAACACCGTGTTCAATGCAGGCGAGGACAGCGATCCGTTAGCGTTTTTCACCAACCGCTATGTGCGGCACGCGATCGATATCTACGGGGCCTCGGGAACGCTCGAACAATCGATCGGGGACAATGTGCTCTTGACCGTGCTGGCCAACACGCAGCGCGCCGAACAGCAATCGGGCGGCAATGGCGATGGCACGCCGTTTCCGCAGTTCCAGTTCGATTTCGACGAGCAGCTGCGGCAGTCATCGGTCGAGGCGCGTCTTTCCAATCGCAGCGGCGGGCCGATCGACTGGGTGGTGGGGGCATTCCATGTTGACGACACGATTGATTTCGACAGTCTCTGGACCAGCTTCTCAGTGCGATCCGTCTACACCTCGCCCTATCGCCAAACCCGGCAGAGCAGCGCTGCATTCGGCCAGATCGACGCCGATGTCACCGATTGGCTGCGCGTGGGCGGGGGGCTGCGGTATACGCGCGACCGCGCCAGTTTCGAAGGGGCGAACATCGATCTGAACCCGTGGGGGATCAGCACATTCAACCGGACCTTCGCGACCACCAGTCCGTTTCGCTGGAGCGAACGGTTCGCGGATGACGATTTGTCGGGCCGTGGGACAATCCAGCTCAGGCCGACTGACACGATCCGGGTGTTCGCCTCGGCAGGCAACGGCTATCGCGGGGGCGGGTTTGACGGGACTTCGATCTTTACCCCTGAGGAAACCCTGCCATTTCGTTCGGAACGGGTCCGCGCGTTCGAAGCCGGCGCGCGCTACACCATTGACCGGTTGCGACTGTCATTCGACGCCTTCGATTACCGCTTCCGTGATCTTCAAGCGACCACCCGGTTGTCCAACGACACCAACGGTCGGACAAACGTGGGCCGGGCGCTGGTGCGGGGCCTTGAAGGCAGCATCGCGGCAACCCTGTTCCGCAGCGAGACTCAGACGCTCGATCTCAACGTGGGGGTGACCTATCTGGACACACAAATCCTCTCGTTCATCTCGAACAGGGTTGCGGATGTGACCTCGACCGTGGGGGATCCGCTTCCCGGCGCGCCCGAATGGACGCTCAACGCCGCGCTTGAGGCCGCAAACGACTGGGGCAATGGCTGGCGCAGCCGGGCGCGGTTCAACATCGCCTATCGCGACGAGGAATCGAACCGCCTCAATGCGCAGCCGAATAATATCTCGCCCGCCTTCACCCTCATCAATTTAAGGGTCGACTTGACCACGCCCGCCGGTTTCGATGTCTTCGCGTATGGTCGCAATCTGACCGATGCGGTCTATTTTCCCGAACTCAACGGTGCCTCGCGACTGGTCGGCGCGCCGCTGACGTGGGGCGTTGGTGCGACGGTCCGATTCTGACGAAAAAGTTCAGAGAAGGAACTTCTGATTGGGAAAAGGCACATCGCTGGAGGCAGGGCAATATCTGCGCTGTCTCCAGCGACCATCCATAGCAGGCACCGGAGCTTGAAGTGGACGCGCGGCTTCCCACCCACACCCGGTCATTCAGGACGACAGGCAGCATGCCCGAAAGCTGCCGTATACTATCTTTTCCGGCGTAATCTGCCTGCAAAACCCCAGCAATGCGGCCTGAGTCTGACTGGCCTATGCTTTCACAAAAAATCGGTCAGCGCACGCCCGGCGAAGCGCGTTCATGCCGCCAGCAGCAGCTCGATCCGCTCGACTTCCCGTGCGAACTCGAAGCGCAACTGGTCCCGCTCATCCTCGGGCAACCAATTGGCCATTTGCGGGAAAACCACCTTGTGGTATTTGAACGTCTGCCTGTCCCACGGACATTCGGCCTGGGCGCTACGAGCCTCGGCCAGTATGTCGTGCAACTCACGGCGGACCTCATCGCGATCCGGCTCATACGACGGCGCAGGCACATCGTCGCCGAGGTCGAAGCCCAATTGGGCCGACCCGCCAAACAGATTGCCAGAATCTTCCGCCATTTACTTGTCCAAAGCCGTTGCGGGCACAGCATGCCCTGTGCCACAGAATATGCACGGGAGGCATCGGGTGACGCAAGCCAAAACCATCGAAAAGGCTGTGGGGGAATTCGGCGCTTCGGCCAAGGCCAAGCTCGCGGGCGGGGACGGTCAGCCGGAGGATCAGCTTCGCGCGCCGCTCGAAACTCTCTTCGCCGAGGTTGCGGCAATCCTGCATCCGGCAGTGCAGAATCTTGTATTGACTGGCGAAACCTCGCTTGCGGAGATGCGCACCCGGCCCGACTATGCGGTCAAGGTCAAGAAAGCCCTCGTTGGCTTCATCGAGGTGAAGGCCCCCGGCAAAGGGGCCGATCCGCGCAAATGGAAGACCGGCCACGACAAGGAACAGTGGGACAAGCTCAAGGCGCTGCCCAACCTGCTCTACACCGATGGTGACAGCTTTTCGCTGTGGCGCGATGGCGTGCTGGTCGGGCAGATCGTCCACCTCGATGGCGGGATCGAGCAGGCGGGAGCGAAGCTCGCCGCGCCGCAAACCTTCCTCCCGCTGCTCAGCGATTTCCTCACCTGGAACCCCATTCCCCCCAGAAGCGCGACCGAACTGGCGCGCGTTTCCGCGCGGCTGTGCCGGTTCCTGCGTGACGAGGTGCTGGAACAGCTCGGCGCGTCCGAAAAGAACGCGAGGCTGACCGACCTCAAGGACGACTGGAAGGCGCTGCTCTTCCCCGATGCCGATGACGCGAAGTTTGCCGACGGCTATGCGCAGGCCGTCACCTTCGGCCTGCTCATGGCGAAGTCAAAAGACATGGCGCTGACAGGCGGGCTGGACCATGTCGCACGCGAGCTCGGCAAGGCCAATACGCTGATCGGCACCGCGCTGCGGCTGCTGACCGAACAGGACCTCAAGCTCGGCCCTGCGCTCGATACGCTGACCCGCGTGCTGGACGAGGTTTCATGGGCCAAGGTGTCCAAGGGCGATCCCGAGGCCTGGCTCTATTTCTACGAGAATTTCCTCGAGGTCTACGACAACAAGCTGCGCAAGCTGACGGGCAGCTACTACACCCCGCCCGAAGTCGTGCGCACCATGGTGCGATTGTGCGACGAGGCACTCAAGAGCCCCCGCTTCGGCATGGCCGATGGGCTGGCCGGCAAGGACGTGCATATCGTCGATCCCGCGACCGGATCGGGCACCTTCCTGCTGGGCTTGATCGAGCGGATCAAGGCCACGATCGCCGCGCGCGATGGCGAGGGCAATGTCGCGGCATCGATGAACAAAATCGCGGGCCGCCTGGTCGGTTTCGAGCTGCAATTCGGTGCCTTCGCTGTGGCACAGCTACGGCTGCTGGCGGAGATGCTTGAGATTGGTGCAAACGCCACCCCGCGCCTGTTCGTCACCGACACGTTGGGCGATCCGTTTGCCGATCTCGAAACCGGACAGGGCATCTACCGCGAGATATCGAAATCGCGGACCGAGGCGAACAAGGTCAAGCGGAGCGAACCCATCACCGTCGTCATCGGCAACCCGCCCTACAAGGAGAAGGCCAAAGGCAAGGGTGCGTGGGTCGAGAACGGCAGTCCTGCCAAGCAAAAGCGCGAGGATATTCCGCTCAATTCCTGGCAGCCGCCCAAGGAATGGAAAGTGGGCGCGCATGCGAAACATCTGCGCAACCTCTATGTCTATTTCTGGCGCTGGGCGGCGTGGAAGGTTTTCGAGCAGGGCGCAGGTGACCGCGATGATGATCTGCCCGGTCAGGGAGAGCTTTCCGGGATGGTCTGCTACATCACCGTGGCAGGCTTTTTGAACGGCGATGGGTTCCAGAAAATGCGCGCCGATCTGCGCAGCCAGTGTGACGATATCTGGGTGATCGATTGCACGCCCGAAGGCCATCAGCCGGATGTGCCGACGCGTATTTTTCAGGGCGTGCAACACCCGGTCTGCATTGTGCTGGCAAGCCGCTCTCGCGAGCCCGGCAAGGACGCTGCGCGGGTGCGATACCGGGCGCTCGCCAAGGGTCGTCGTGAGCAGAAATTCGAGGAGCTGAAAACCATCACGCTGGCGGGCGGTGGGTGGAGTGATTGCCCCTCCGATCCGCGCGCGCCCTTCCTCCCGGAACTGCGAGAAGGGTGGGGCGCATTCGCCCCGCTCGATGCGGTAATTGGCGATTGCGGTTCGGGCGTAATGCCGGGGCGCACATGGATCATCGCCCCGGATGAAGTGTCGCTGAAGCAGCGCTGGAAGCGGCTTGTTGAAGAGCCGAAGGCGGATAAGCGCGCAATGCTTTTCCAGCCCCATATGCGCGACGGCAAACCCGGCGACAGGCATATCGGCAAGTCCGGAAAGGCGCTTTGGTGGCCTCAGCGCGAGGTGCTCACTGCTGTCGAAGATGCACCAAAGCAGGTTGACCACGAGGACCAGAAACTACGGCTTCTGGCGCGTCGCGCTCTCGCTGGGGAGGCTCCGGTTCGATACGGTTTCCGGTCGTTCGACCGGCAGTATATCCTGCCCGATGCGCGGGTCATCAATCAGCCGAATCCGGGCCTCTGGGACAACTACAGCGACAAGCAGATTTTTCTCTCTGCGCTTATGGCGCACAGTCCGAAATCCGGCCCTGCGATTTCAGCAACGGCTCTCATACCGGATCTCGATCAATACAAAGGGTCATTCGGCGGGCGAGTGTTTGCCCTGTGGAAGAACGCCGCCGCGACCGAATCCAACATCTCGCCCACCGTCGTCGCGCTGCTCTCCAAGGCATTCGGCGCAGCCGTCGATCCGGTCGATATCTTTGCCTATGTCGCGGCGCTGCTGGCCCATCCGGCCTACACCGCCAGCTTCGCCGAAGACCTAGTTCGCCCCGGTCTGCGGGTGCCACTGACTGCCGATGCGGCGCTCTTCGCGGAAGCCGCCAAGCTGGGCCGCGAGGTGATCCGGCTGCACACCTTCGGGGAACGCTTCGCCACCGAAGACCCGCCCCGTCCGCCGCGCGTTGGCGAAGGTGGCCCGACGCAGCCCAAGGACGGCGCAATCCCCTCCACGCCCGAGGGTTTCCCAGACACGCTCGAATACGATGCCGCCAAGCGCCGACTGCTCGTCGGCACCGGCTTCATCGACAATGTCCCGCCCGCCGTCTGGGCCTATGAAGTATCGGGCAAACAGGTGCTGCGCCAATGGTTCAGCTACCGCCGCAAGAACCGCGAACGCCCCCTGATCGGCGACAAGCGCCCGCCCTCTCCGCTCGGCGATATCCAGCCCGATCGGTGGCTGTCCGATTACACCAGCGAGCTCATCAACGTGCTCAATGTCTTGGCGCTGCTGGTCGAGCTGGAACCGAAGCAGGCGGACCTTCTGAAGCGTGTCTGCGACGGCCCCCTGATCCCCGCCAGCAAGCTGACGGCATGAGTCGAACCGCTATGGCTGACCGCGCGTATTGGGGTCCCGGACCTGCGGGCGAAATCAATGCCGCGAGCATACCTGCCAGTGATGGCTATTTGGTCCCCATTCCGGAACAAACCAAGATTTTGGCCACGGCATCGCAGCAATCTCACGGCCGCATGGCCCCGCTTATCCCCACCGGAAGCCCGAAAAATCATGCATTTCCAAAAGCCGCTACAATTTCAGGATCACGGCCAAAGTCCCTCTTGACGAAAGCACACCGAATGCGGCGCCCGCGTGCTGAAAACCTACGGTTTTCAGACCTGTAACGATCTGTAGCAGCGTAACAAACTGTAACGCCTGCGTTCTATAGCATTATTAGCGCGATAAATCAACGCGTTAAACTTGCGTCAAAATGTTACGCCTCGAGCCTTTCGGAGGCTTGGACATCGTGTTATACACGTCTCACGAAACCCCCACCATCCACCAACAGTGGATGTGTGATGCCAAAAACAAACAGCCTAATCGGCGTTCGGTGCAACAGCGACGAGCTCGCGTTGATCGACGCAATTGCGGCGCAACGAAACTGCTCTCGGAACGAAGCAGTTCGCATAGCGATCCGTGCCGGAGCCAAAGGTGTGCTCCACGGCTATTCGATCGACCCGCAGCGCCTCATCCTTCTCCTCGAATACACCCAGGCTGCGGTCGACCTGATCGTCCACCGGGAACACAGCGATCTTGCTCCCGGCCTCGAGCAGATTGCCCACGAACGCATGGAGGAATTCCATGCGCCGGGATGACATCCGTTTCAGCGGCAAGGGTGCCACGATCCAGCATCATTCCGCACGCGGAAAGGTAACCCGAAATGCCGGCAATTTCACCCGCGGCTCGCAGCTCGTCACGCACGAATTCTGGATGTGGTTTGCCGGGATCAAAATCCCGCTGCTGATCTGGTTTCTGGTCTTCAGCCTCGCGCTTGCCACGACCGTCAGCCTCTCGCTCAGCACGCCTGAAATTCATCTCGTCCTGATGCGCATGTATTCGGGTCTTTGGTCGCTGATGCTGCTCGACCCGACTGAGGTCATTCACCTCACTCTTCCCAATGGGATGATTCGCCCCACGCTGATGGGGGCAGTGCCTTACGACCCCTACGTTGCCTCTGCCTCGGCCAAGGCGCTTCGCTGCCTCCTTGGATCGGCTTTCATGGCCATCTTCATCGCTGCACCGCTCAGCATCTGGTTCATCGAGTTCTCCCGGAAACGCGGCAAGTCGATCCTCGAAGAACGCCATGAGCGCGGTGCCATGCTGGTCGAGCGCGAAGTCCTGCGAACGGAAGTCCGAGCCCATAACGGCAACCGTTTTGCCTATGAATGCTCGCGTCTCGATCCTCCGCGCGAACCTACTGACATCATCAATCTGGACCGCCAGCAGAAACGAGAGCTTGGGATCCATCAACCTTACATGATCGCGGGCGTACCCTATCCATGGCGACTCGAGCAAAGCCACACCATGCTGATCGGCACAACTGGTGCGGGCAAGACCACCCAGCTTCGCTCGCTCGTAACTCAACTGCGTGAGCGCGGCCAGAACGCAGTGATCTTCGATTTGACCGGCGCGTTTGTCGAAGCCTTCTACAACCCGGAGAGCGACACAATCCTTAACCCGATGGATCAACGGTGCGTGCCCTGGACCATCTTCAACGACTGCGAACTCTATGCCGATTTTCTGACGGCCGCGACCGCTCTGATCCCGTCTCACCCGGATGAGAAGGAGCCCTTCTGGCAGAATGCTGCACGAACCCTGTTCGTTGAAATCTGCATGAAGCTCAAAGCCGACGGCGAGATGTCAAACGCGGCCATTGCCCATCACCTGATGACCGCCAACCTGAAGCAGATCCATGCCAAGTTGAAGGACACGGTCGCGGCTCCCCTGACGGCCGAAACTGCGGCCCGCATGGCGGAGTCGATCCGGTCGGTCTTCAACACGAACGCCAACGCCATTCGCTACGTCCCCGACCCTTCGCCCGAGAAGCCTGACAGCTTCTCGATCAAGGCATGGGTCAAGGCCTCGGCGCCCGGCTCGATCCTGTTCATCACGTCAAGCTATTCCGACATGAACTTCACCCGGATGCTGCTGACGCTCTGGACCGACATGGCCGTCACCGCCCAGATGACGCTTCCGCGCACACGCGATCTTCGGACCTGGTTCCTGTTCGACGAGGTCAATGCTCTGCATGCCCTTCCTGCCATCGGCAATGGCCTGCAGACCGCCCGAAACTATGGCGGTGCCTTCGTTCTCGGCATCCACTCCTTTGCCAAGCTGGAGGAGACCTACGGCGAGAAAGGTGCGACCAATCTGGCAGGCCTTGCGCGCACCAAGCTGATCCTCGCCACGGCCGATTACCAGTCGGCTGAACGCTGCGCCGAATTCATCGGCAACCGCGAGGTCCGCCAGATGGATGAAGCCTACAGCTATGGCTACAACAACACCCGCGATGCATCGACCCTGACGCCGCGCAAGGCGATCGAACCGCTGGTCATTCCTGACGACATCACCAACCTTCCTTCGATGCACGGCTTCATCAAGTTCCCCGATGGGTTTCCGGCCGCGCGGATCAAGCTTCAGTGGAAAGACTATCCGGAAGTTGCCCAAGGCTTCATCCGGGTCACCAGCATGGAGCCCACGGCCTACAAACCACCAGAACCAAAAAGGCCGGCCGGCCGGCCTGATAGCGCGGAAGGGGGGAGCGAGGGTGGTCCTGAAACCTTGCCGCCGACAGGGCGCGTGGAGGCTGAGGAAGCGGAGCAGGAGACAACCGAGGCGCTGGAAAAGGCGGACGGCGCGGAGAAAGCTGACGGGCGTTCGGAGGCCGAAAAGGCAGCCGATGCGATGTTCGGCGAGAGCGAGATTGTCAGGGCCGTTGCGCCCAGCAACGACAACCCTGCGGATGTCCCCGGAAAAGACGCGGATGCCGATGACGGTCAGCCGAGAACGGCGGGTCTCTCCGTCATGAAACAGCTCATAGCCATCAGTGGCGATCAGACCGAAATCAATCGCGAACAGGCCAAGGAAGCCCTGACCGAAAAGACGCTCGGGAAGCAGGATCGGAACCGGCCCGAAGAGCAAATCCAGCGCGAGACCCGCGAGGGTGCAGGGACTGACCAGAAGGATCAGAGCCACAGCAACGATAGGGAAGCCTCACACGGGACACCCGCGATCGACGACGACTTCGGGTTGGGAGACTGATCATGCTCTCGGTAGCATCGGTCAAATCCGCCTCTGGAGCCGCCGAATACTTCGCCAAGGACGACAAGCACCCGGCTGACTATTACCTCGGCGAAGGCGGCGGCGCGGGGGGCGGTGATGGCGGCCCCGGCGGCGGCGGAGAAGGGCTGGGCGGTGGCGGTGCTGACAAAGGCGGTGAAGCCGGCGTCGGCACCGGGGACGCAGTACGCGGAGCAGCGAACGACAACCCTGAGACAGGATGGGCAGGGAAGGGCGCTGAGGTGCTTGGTCTCAGCGGCGAGGTCACCAAGGATGCCTTCGAGAAGATCCTGAATGGTGAGCTGCCCAATGGCGAGAAGGTCGGACAGGTGCCCAACCGCCAGTCGGGGATGGACCTCACATTCTCGATGCCGAAATCAGCCAGCATCCTGGCACTGGTTTCAGGGGATGACCGCATTCTGGCGGCGCACTGGAGCGCGGTGCGCGAGACCATGCGCTGGGTCGAGAGCAAGTTCGCCGAAGGGCGAACCTATGAGCGAACGAAGTCGGGCGAGCCGGTGCGCACGGGTAATCTCGTCTACGGAATGTTTGCCCACGACACGAGCCGCGCGCTCGATCCGCAAGCTCATATCCATGTCGTAATCGCCAACCTCACCCGCATGGCGAACGGGGCTTGGCAGGCGCTCCACAATGGCCAGCTATGGAAAAACAACTCGGTCATTGGTGCAGCCTACCATGCCGCCTTCCGCGAGAAATTGGCCGAGCTGGGGTACCAGACCCGCATCACCGGCAAGCACGGCCAGTTCGAGATCAACGGCGTGCCCAAGGAGGCGATCGACGAGTTCAGCAAGCGTCGGGCAGAGATCCTCGCCCGAAGCGAGAAACTCGGACTGACCTCTACCGAGAGTCTTCGCAGCATCACGAAGAACAGCCGAGATCCAAAGCTCAATGTCGAGGACCGCGAGAAACTCGCCGCCGACTGGCGAGAGCGCGCCGCCGCGATCGGGTTCGACGGGAAGCAGGTCATCGAGGAAGCGAAATCGCGCGCGGCCGGGACGACACCTGACCGGCTCAACACACCGACCCAGCGCCTCAGCGAGACCATATCGAACATCGTCACAGCGCTCGGCGGGGCGTTCAGGGAGAAAGACCCGCTGGTAACGCAGGGGCTCGACCGCCTCAAATTCTCGCCAGACGACCTGCGCGCGCAGGCGGCAGTCGCTTCGGCCATCCGCATTCTCGAACAGCGAGAGGCGGCCTTTCCGATCCCACAGATCACCAAAACCGCGCTCGATCTGGGCTTGAGGGGTGTCACGGCCGAGAAGGTCGATGCCCGCGTCGAGCAGCTGCTCGAGAGCGGAAACCTCATCCCGGGCCAGTCAAACCGGATCGATGGAGCGCTGACCCATGTCACGACGCCGCACGCCCTTGCGACCGAATCCCTGATCCTTGCCCAGATCGACAGGGGCAGGGGGGCTGCAACGCCGATCGTTGCGCCTGACGCTGCGGTCGAACGCATCAACGCCGTCTCCGGCGACAAGCAGCTCAACACCGGCCAGATGTCCGCTGCCGTGCTCGGCCTCTCTTCCAGTGACCGGATCGTCGCGGTGCAAGGGGTCGCGGGCGCCGGCAAATCAACGATGATCGCGGCAGTGGCCCGGATTGCCGAGCAGGAAGGCAACAAAGTTCTTGGGCTCGCCTTCCAGAACAAGATGGTTGGCGACCTCAGGGACGGCGCCGGGATCGAGGCACAGACCGTGTCGTCCTTCGTGAATGCCTATGCCAAGGCAGCCCTCGAGGGGCAGGGACAGGGTTACGACGCGGCGCGCGACGCGCTGAAGGGCACAGTGCTGGTGCTGGATGAAGCCTCAATGGTCGGCAGCGAGCCGATGAGGCATCTGGTCGGCATCGCCAACGCCCTTGGCGTCGAGAAGCTCATCATGATCGGCGATCGCCAGCAGCTATCATCGATCGACGCCGGCAAGGCCTTCGCGATGGCGCAAGCCGACGGAATTGCCATGGTGCGCATGGACGAGAACCTTCGCCAGCGCACGGACCAGCTGCGCACGGTCGCCGCGCTGGCAAACCGCGGCGAAGTACGCGGGGCGATGGAAGTCTTGGGTGACAAACTGAAGGCCAGCCCTGATCACATCAAATCCGCAGCCGACCAATGGCTGGGGCTTCCCAAGGGTGAGCGCGACCGTACGATGGTGTTCGCCTCCGGGCGGGACGCCCGCACCGAGCTCAATCAGCGCATCCAGGACGGCCTTCGTGCCGACGGAACCCTCGGCAAGGAAAGTGTCACGCTCAGCGTGCTCGAACGGGTCAACACCACTCGCGAGGAGTTGCGCTACCCTCAGACCTACAATGCGGGCCAAACGCTCGAGGTCGCGAGGGCGGTCTCGGAAATCGGGCTGCGGCGCGGCAGCTATCAGGTGCTTGGGGTCGATGCCAAGGGCCGCGTTGAACTGAAGGCGGGGAACCGCACAGTGCGGTTTGACCCGCAGAAGATCGACCCCAACGACAAGCGTGACGCGCTCGGGCTTACCCAGCGCAGCGAGATCAAGCTTCACGAGAACGACCAGATCCGCTGGACTGCAAACGATAAGGAGCGCGGGCTCTACAATGCCTCGCTCGCGCAGGTCACGGGGGTGAGCAAGGACGGCATCAGCGTGAAGAGCGCCGATGATCAGACGGTGCATCTGAAGCAGGGCGACCCCATGCTCGAACGCCTGGGCCTAGCATATGCAATCAACATGCACATGGCGCAGGGCGTGACCACCGACAAGGGCATCGCGGTGATGAGCGGGTCGGAAAGCAACCTGTCGAACCAGCGCCTGTTCAACGTCACCGTCACCCGCGTGCGCGACGATCTGACACTCCACACCGATAACAAGGATCGCCTGATCAGCGCTATCGAGCGCAACGAGGGCAACAAGACCAGCGCGCTCGAGACGGTCGGCCGCCTCGAGATCGATGCGCCGCGAGACAGCGGGGCCGGGCGGGACAAGTCGGACAAGACCTTCAATCCCGAAGTGCCCACCGACCTCGTGAAGCCAGACAGCATGGACCTCAGCAAGCACCGCGTCGCGGTTGAGCCGCGCGTGCCGGACAAGCCCTTCCCCGAAAAAGACATCAGCCTGGAGATCTGATCATGCAACCATCGGTCAATTACGATTACGTTGTCCACGGCAACCACATCCATTGGTGCAATGTCGAAGGCTACGGCATGGAGTTGTGCCAGGAGTGGGCCATGGCAGAACATATGGGCGAACCCGGCCAAAACCCCTTCGCCGAAGCCTACCTTTCGGTCATGCTCGCGATGGCGATCACGCTCATGGCGGGCTTGCTGTGGGGGATGGAATGGCGCGCGCAGAAATCCGCTCGGAAGATGCCGCGCGCGACGGACGCGTCTCAAGCTCTGGAAGTCGCCGCATGACCGTGGCTGCCAATCCTATCGATCACCGAACCCGCGACATGTCAGGCCTTGCGCACCGTATGAAATGCGCGCGGATATCGCTCGAGCTCACACAAGCACAGCTTGCCGCACGCCTCGGGATCGCCCGTCAAACCGTCACCGGCTACGAGAAAGGCCATACAGACCCACCCGCGAGCCTTCTGGCGCAATTCTGCGGAGACTACCGCATTGACCCTCAGTGGCTTTTGCTGGGCGTCAGGCGTCGGCATGCGGCCGAAGATGGCGACCACGAACTCCGCGCACCTCAAACCGGAAAGGAGTCGCGCTGATGGGTATCGATGACCGCGACTACATGAAGGAACGATATTGGGAGCGGCAGGGCAAAAAGGCCCCCTCCAGGTGGAGTTTCAACAAGGCTGAGCGTGATGCGGCAAGAAACGCTGACGAGGTTCCGCGCGGAGGGGCGAGCTGGGTCGGTAAAGACACCAGTTTCGACCAGTA
>Ga0308017_1000185_pt1 | contig 20426 bp, 20 predicted proteins | sample Neamet280_FD_203145 | JGI IMG/M metagenome (GOLD analysis project Ga0308017, IMG submission 203145) | Marine microbial communities from water near the shore, Antarctic Ocean - #280 | ecosystem: Environmental > Aquatic > Marine > Unclassified | place: Southern Ocean | collected 2014-10-01
TGTAGAAAATGCGGGAATGAAATAACAGCTGATAAATCAAGACTAACTACAGAAGTATTTATTAATCAAGCTAGAGAGGTACATGGGAATGTATATGGTTATGAGCTTGTAGATTATGAAAAAGCACATCAAGAAGTGAAAATTATTTGCCCTAGACATGGTCTTTTTCTACAAACACCTAATGCGCATAAAAAAGGTTCAAGTTGTCCAAAATGTTATTCAAGCCATGGAGAAAGGTTGGTAAGAGATATTTTAACTGATAATTCTATAGATTTTGTAGAGCAGAAAACATTTGAATGGTTAAAGATGAAAGCTTTATTAAGGTGTGATTTTTATCTTCCACATTATAATTTAGTTATTGAATATAATGGTAAACAACATTATCAGATTGTTGAACATTTTGGTGGTGAAAAAGGTTTTGAAAGTACAAAAGAAAGAGATAGGATTAAGAGAGAGATATTAAAAGAGCACAATGTAAGATTGCTTGAGATTAGATTTGATGAGGTAGATGTAGAAAAACTTATTTTATCTAAATTAATTAAATAAAAAAACGGACCCTAAAGTCCGTTTTCATAATTTCTATTTTTTCAAATATTTCCAATCCACATAAAAAGTACCAAAGGGTAGGATAGAGGCTAGTAATACAATCCCTAAATCTTTAATTCCCCAGTTTTCATTTTCTTTAATTAGAAAAGCAAATAGTATATAGGTGACAAATAAAACTCCATGTGGCATTCCTAGTAATTTCACATAAGTTGGGTCGCCTAATTGGTATTTGAAATACAAACCAATCGTCATTAAAAGGATGTATGAAACCCCTTCCAAAAGTGCTATTATTCTAAATGTAGTTTTCATCCTATTTAAAAGCATTCTCACCCGTAATATCCATTCCTGTAATCAACAAGTGAATATCGTGTGTTCCTTCATAAGTAATTACTGATTCTAAATTCATCATATGTCTCATTATAGAATATTCTCCTGTAATTCCCATAGCGCCTAAAATTTGTCTTGCTTCACGGGCAATGTTTAAAGCCATATCTACATTGTTACGCTTACACATTGAAATTTGTGCAGTAGTTGCTCTCCCTTCATTTCTAAGTACTCCCAAACGCCAAGTTAACAATTGTGCTTTGGTGATCTCAGTAATCATTTCAGCCAATTTCTTTTGTTGCAATTGGAAAGCCGCAATTGGTTTCCCAAACTGAACTCTTTGTTTTGCATATCTTAAAGCTGTATCGTAACAATCCATTGCAGTACCGATTGTTCCCCAAGCAATTCCGTATCTTGCAGAGTCCAAACAACCTAGTGGAGCACCTAAACCATCTTTATTTGGTAAAATATTATTTTTCGGAATTTTCACATTATCGAAAACTAACTCTCCAGTTGCAGAAGCTCTCAAACTCCATTTTCCGTGTGTTTCAGGAGTTGTAAATCCTTCCATTCCTCTTTCTACTAATACCCCTTTTATTCTTCCTTCTTCATTTTTTGCCCATACTACAGCAACATCAGCAAAAGGTGCATTCGAAATCCACATTTTTGCACCATTTAAAATATAATGGTCGCCCATATCTTTTATGTTGGTTACCATTCCTCCAGGATTTGAACCATGGTCAGGTTCAGTTAACCCGAAACAACCGATAAATTCTCCAGTTGCTAATTTTGGTAAAAATTTCATTTTTTGTTCTTCACTACCGTATTTCCAAATTGGGTACATTACTAATGAAGATTGAACAGAGGATGTAGAACGAACCCCACTATCTCCTCTTTCTAGTTCTTGCATAATAAGTCCGTAAGAAATTTGGTCTAATCCTGCACCACCATATTTTACAGGAATGTAGGGCCCGAAACCACCAATTTCACCTAATCCTTTTATAATTTGTTTTGGGAATTCTGCTTTCTGACAGGCTTCTTCAATTATTGGAGAAACCTCTCTTTTTACCCATTCTCTGGCTGCGTCTCTAATTAATTTATGTTCTTCTGTAAGTAGATCATCCATAAGGAAATAATCAGGAGCTTGGTATAAATCTTGTGACATAGTGATTGTTAATTTTTTGGCAAAAGTATGTATTTTAAAGCTAAAAAATGAGTTCTTAAAAGGTATATTTGCATTCGGAATAACAAGAATAATGATTGCGCTAACGAAAACCATTTTTAATCAGGACATAATAGTTGTATTGCTTACAATCTCATTTTTGTTGATAGCCGTACTAAGAGCATCCTACTGGAAGCACGCTAAATTGCTTTTTATGGGGGTATTTGCTCAACGCTATGCTAATCAGTATTTAAGAGAAGAAAATGCGTTTACCGAAAGAGTCAACTTTATTACTTTCTTGCTGATGAGTATTAATTTTTCCGTGATAATCTTAAAACTAATTCCTAAAATATCATTGCTTGAAACATGCTACTTAATAGGAACTGTAATGTTGTTTTTTGTTTCAAAAATTGTAATAATGATTTTTTTTGGAAAGGTATTTATGGTAAAAGATATTGCGAAATTAGGAATATTCTTTTCTTTTCTTTTCGATCGTGCTTTAGGGTTTTTTCTTTTTCCTTTAGTGGTTGTGCTTTACTTTTTTGCATTTAAAGTTACCGCAACTTTACTTGTGATAATTACGATAGTTTGTCTGCTTTTATTATCACTAAAGTTATTTTGGCTTTGGAAGATAGGAACAAATGCTTTTGGGCTTCCTCAGTTCTATATTTTTTTATATCTTTGCACGCTAGAAATTTCCCCGCTCCTATTGCTAGTAAAAGGAGTAATTTACTAACTAAAAAGACAAAGGAATGTCAGAAAAAAAGAAGAAAGTAAAGTCAATTTTAATTTCACAACCAAAACCAGAAGGGAAATCTCCATATTCTGCAATTGAAAAAAAGCATAAGTTAAAGATTGATTATATTCCTTTTATGCATGTTGAGGAAATTTCAGCTCAAGAATTCAGAGAGCAAAGAATTTCTATTCTTAATCATGATGCAGTAATTTTTACTTCTAAAAATGCAATGGATCATTATTTTGGAATGATGGATAAGTTAAGATTAAGAATTCCTGATTTTACAAAGTATTTTTGTGTTTCTGAAGCAATTGCTCACTATTTACAAAACTTCATTACTTATCGTAAGCGTAAAGTATTTACGGGTGAACAAACTCTTGCTAGTTTGATTCCGGTAATGCAAAAATATAAAGATTCTAAGTTTTTATTCCCGTGTTCGGATGTGCTTAAAAAGCAAATGAACAAATCATTGGAAGAAAGCGGTTTGGAATATACCAAAGCACAAATGTATAAAGTTGCTTGTTCTGATTTATCTGCTTTATCAGAAGTGAAATATGATATGTTGGTGTTCTTTAGTCCAACAGGAATCAAATCCTTATTGGAAAATTTCCCTAATTTTGAACAAGGTGAAACAAGGCTTGCTGTTTTTGGTCCAACAACAATTAAATCAGTGGAGGACAATGGCTTAAGAGTGGATATTGCTGCCCCTAATAAAAAAGCACCATCTATGTCTATGGCTTTGGACCAGTACATAAAAGAAGCAAATAAAAGAAAAAGATAAATTCTCTTTAAATAAATAACCTAAAGGAGCTTTCGAGCTCCTTTTTTTGTAATTTTATCATAATGTTTAGTTTTCCAAAAAAACAAAAGCTGTGTAACGAAACAGCAATTAAAAAAATGTTTTCTAATGGGAAATCATTTGTAGTTGAACCTATTCGATTAGTTTGGAAAGAGGAAGGAAATTCAGATGAGGTGGCTATAAAATCAATTATTGTTGTTCCCAAAAAAAAGTTAAGATTAGCTGTCGACAGAAATGTTGTAAGAAGGAGAATGAAAGAGGCTTATCGCTTGCACAAAACAGAGTTAGAATCGACTTTGAAGAGTAAAAATATCCAATTGAATATTGCCATTATTTATCAAAAAGAAGAAATATTGTCATATAAAGTGATAGACGAAAAAATAAAATTAATTTTAGGCCGTTTAAGTGAAGAAATATGAATGTTATTTTTTCCTTCTTTTTCAGAACAATAATTGTGGTTTATCAGAAAGTAATATCCCCTTTATTACCACCAAGGTGTAGGTATACGCCAACTTGTTCGGCTTACGGATTAGAAGCCATAACAAAATATGGACCCTGGAAAGGAGGAGGCTTAACCTTGAAACGAATATTAACTTGTCACCCATGGGGAGGAAATGGGCATGATCCGGTACCTTAAAAAAATATGAATAAAAAAATTAAAATTATTATTTTAGGAATTGCACTTGCAATTACCTCAGTTGTATCAGTAGGGTTTACTGATAATTATTTTGAAATTTCTAAAAACTTAGATATTTTTACTACACTATATAAAGAACTAAATACTTTTTATGTGGATGAAACTGACCCTGGTAAACTAATGAAAGAAGGGATTGATAAGATGCTGAAATCATTGGATCCTTACACAACTTATATTCCTGAATCAGAGATTGAAGATTTCCGTTTTATGACAACAGGACAGTATGGGGGTATTGGAGCTATTATTACAAAAAGGGAGGATTATGTTTATGTAAGTGAGCCTTACAAGGGTTATCCTGCACAAAAAGCAGGGCTTATGGCTGGAGATAAAATTTTAGAAATAAATGGGAAATCAGCTAAAGGAAAAACAACTGAAGAAGTAAGCAAGGCTCTTAAAGGACAGCCCAATACTTCCGTTACTTTATTGATAGAACGCCCACATTTAGAAAAGCCGTTTGAAGTTACTTTTGATAGAGAGCAAGTGTCTGTAAAAAGTGTTCCTTATTCAGCATATATTGAAGATGGAATTGGCTATGTGAAACTAAGAAGTTTTACTAGGAATTGCAGTAAAGATGTAAAGGAAGCTATTCAGAAATTGAAAGATGAAGGTGAACTTAAAGGCTTGATTTTAGATCTAAGAAGTAATCCTGGAGGGCTTTTGAATGAATCAGTTAATATTGTAAATCTGTTTGTTGAAAAAGGAGAGGAAGTGGTGAGTACAAAAGGAAAAATAAAATCTTGGGAAAAATCATATATCGCCTCCAGAAAACCATTAGATACTGAGGTGCCTCTGGTAGTATTAATTAATTCTTCTTCCGCTTCAGCCTCCGAAATTGTTTCGGGTGCAATACAGGATTTGGATAGAGGAATTGTTATTGGGCGAAGAAGTTACGGAAAAGGATTGGTACAGCAAACTCGAAAATTATCTTATAATGCTCAGCTAAAATTGACAGTTGCAAAATACTATATTCCTAGTGGTAGATGTATTCAGGCTTTAGACTATTCCAACAGGAATGATGATGGGAGTGTTGGTAAAATTGCGGACTCATTAAGGACTGCTTTCCAAACAAAAAATGGGAGAGAGGTGTTTGATGGAGGAGGAATTAATCCTGATATAATAACTGAAACAGGAACGGTTAGTAATATTGTAATTTCTCTTTTCAGAGAACGATTCTTTTTTGATTATGCAACTGATTTTAGGTTTGAAAATGATAGTATTTCGCAAGATTTTATTTTCTCAGATAGTAATTATGAACATTTTGTAAACTATCTTTCAGGGAAAGAATACACCTACAAAACCAAAACAGAAAAAGCATTAGAAAACTTAAAAGAAAAAGCAACTGATGAGAATTATTTTGAATCATTAAGTGATGAGTATGAAACCCTACTCACTCAGTTAGAGGCAAATAAAGGAGATGATTTATTTACGAGTAAGAAGGAAATAAAAGAGATACTTACAGGGGAAATTAGAAGTAGGTATTTTTATCAAACAGGAAGAATTGAAGCCGCTTTAAATTTTGACCCTGAACTAGAAAAAGCAATTGAGGTATTGCAAGATGAGCAGAAGTATAATCAAATATTAGGCAATGAATAGTATAAGAAGTAAAGTTCAACAAGGGTTATTTATCTTATTAGGGGTTTCTATTCCAACATCAATAGCTATTTCTAATTTATTTATTGGTGGTTTGGTATTGTGCTGGATATTGGAAGGTAATTTTAAATCAAAATTTGAGTTTATTAAATCATCCAAATGGATGTTATCTATTTTTGCAATAATAGGTATGTATAGTTTAGGAATGTTTTGGGGTGAGAATCATTTGAATGCAGAATGGCAATTTCAAAGACTAGCATTGCTACTTGTCTTTCCTGTTTTTTCGACAATGGAATTAAACCAAGAGACAATCAAAAGAGCAGTAATGGCATTTTTAGGGACTGCTTTTATTTCAGCAGTAGCAGCTCTTGCTATTAACAGTAATATCATACTCCCTTTGGGAGAATATTTATCTTTTATTGAGGTGTCCTGGAGGAATTCAGCTTTTATAACATATAATTATCATAATGTAGTTTTAGCACTTGCCGCAACATTGGCATTATTTATCCTTATTGAGAAAAAAAGTAAATATACCTACCTACTATTGCTGTTTATTACTGCTTATGCACTGAGTATTTTTACGGAAAGAGGCAGGGCAGGGCAAGTTATCTTTAATTTAGCGACAGTATTTTATATTATCTACTACAATAGAAAGAATTTGGTTCGTTTGGTTGCTTTTCTTGTGCTATTATTTGCTTTTCAATTTACAGTATACAAAACAACAAAGGTTTATAAAAACAGGCTTGATATTGTTTCTAATATTATTATAAATAAAGGAGATAGCGGGGATGGTAAATTAGAGGATATTCGTTATGTTTTTGTTCGAGAATCTATTAGTAAGATTTTTGAAAAACCATTACTTGGTTATGGAACAGGAAGTTTTGGAACAATTTTTAATGAGGAAGTAAAATCAGGGCATATGTTTAATAAACACACTACTCCGCATAATCAGTATTTATATATTTGGTTTGAGTTAGGCTTACTTGGCCTACTCCTACTTCTTTCATTATTTTATCATCAGATAAAAGAATTACTTAAAAAGAAAGATGGAGTTCATAGGGCATTACTACCGTTATCCTTTATGTCTCTAATGCTTGTTGACTCTTACTTTTTTATTTTTATTCTTACGGTTTGCTATATCTTTCTGTATACTATTTATAGCAGATATCAAGAAGAGTAAACTCGTTTAATTCTCCTGTTTAGTGTCGCATAAATCTCATAAGGAATTGTGCCTAATTTTTTAGCAATGGATAAAGTAGTGTTTTCTTTTCCAAAGATAATAACTTCATCACCTGTTTTTGCAGTGCTATTGCTTAGGTCAACTATACAAGAATCCATACTGATTTTCCCAATAATAGGACAAGGAATTCCGTGTACTAAAACCTTTCCTTTTTTATCACTTAATTTTCTGTTTAACCCATCAGCATAGCCAAAAGGAATTATTCCAATTGTCATATTTTGTGTGGCCGTAAAGGAAGAGCCATAACCAATTTGTTCCCCTTTCTTAATAGTCCTAATTTGTGAAACAATACTTTTCAGTGTGCTAATTTGTTGTAGGTTTTCATCAGTAGAAACACCATATAGTCCTATTCCTAAACGCACCATTTCATATTCTTTATTCGCAAAGCGTAAAACCCCATTTGTATTCAGAATATGTCGATCAACTTTTTGATTAATTCCCTTTGAAAATGCATCAAATATTTTATCAAAAACTAGGAACTGTGTTTTTGTAAAGTTGTCTTTTTCAGGATTATCAGTAGCGGCTAAATGTGAACAAATACTTTGCACTTTCAGTTTCGGATATTTCTGTAGTGTGTTTATAAGTAGTTCTATTTCATCAGGATTAAAACCATAGCGATTCATACCCGTATTAAATTTAATATGAATGTTTATTTCTTTATTGAGTTTTCCATACACTTCTAGTAAATTGAAGTTATAAATTACAATATCAAGCTTATTTGTAATAATTTGATTTTTGCTTTTTGTGCCAGGATTAGCAATTATAATCGGAATGGTAATTCCACTATCTCTCAAGCGACTTCCTTCTTCAAAATCAGCAACCCAAAGAGCATATACGCCAAATTTCTCTAATTTTTTAGCAAGGAAAATATCCCCATGCCCATAAGCGTAAGCCTTTACAACAGCAATAATTTTAGTTTCTGCTTTTAGCTTGCTTTTAAGGTAGTTGAGGTTGTCTTTTAATTGACTAATATTTACCTCTAATATGGTTTCGTGTGTCATTCCCATAGCTTATTTCATTTTGTTTGAAAAACATTTTCTACATAAGGGTTTGTATTCTTCCTTTTCACCAATTTTCACTAGTGCTGTATCGGTAGTTTTTCTGTAGGAATGATTTGCAATCGCACTGCAATCAACACAAATAGCATGAACTTTTGTAATGTGTTCGGCAATGGCTAAAATTTGTGGGATTACGCCAAAAGGTTTGCCTAAAAAATCCATATCCAATCCTGCAAGAATCACTCTAACTCCATTATTTGCTAATTCATTGCAGACATCAACTAATTCATCATCAAAAAATTGAGCTTCATCAATTGCTACAACTTGTGCATTATTTGCTAATTTCAAAATATATTTTGCACCATCAACAGCTATTGCTTGAATTGTGTTTTCATCATGAGAAACTACTTTTTCTGAATCATACCTCTTGTCAATTATTGGTTTGAAAACAGCAATCTTTAGTTTTGCAAATTGAGCCCTTTTTAAACGCCTGAGTAATTCCTCAGTTTTTCCAGAAAACATAGAGCCACAAATTACTTCAATACTTCCTTTTTGCATTGGGTGATTTATTTGTGATTCTAAAAACATTTAGCGTAATTTGTTTTGTTAAGTTTGCTAACAAAAGTATAAAAGCTATTCTATTTTATTATGAATTTTAAAAGTTTGTTTTCTTGTGTCCTTTTAGTGTTATTTAGCGCTACTATTTATGCAAAATCGGACTCTACAAAAATAAAGAAGGGCAGAGTATTGATAGTAAGTAGTAGTTTAGGAGCGGCATTAGGAGGTTCCTATTATTACATTCAAAATTCTTGGTGGTCGGAAAAACAAACAACCTTTTCTTTTGATGATGGAGCAGATTTAACCTATGCTTTAAATGTAGATAAAGCAGGACATTTTATGGGAGGTATTTTTGCTGCAGATTTATTTTCTGGTTCATTTCGGTGGGCAGGAATGAACGAAAAGCAATCCCTTTGGTATGGTGCTGCATTTGGTTCGGGTTTGCAGCTAGCCATTGAAATGAAAGATGCATATGCGCCTTATTGGGGGTTCAGCAAATGGGATTTAGCATTGGGTTCTACTGGTGCATTGTGGCCAGTTGCTCAATATTATAATGATGATTTGAAAGCGATAAATTTTAAAATGTCTTATTACAAACGCTCAAATATCTATTGGGATTTGGATAAACAAAGAGGAAAAGAAACCAATAAATATGCTTGGCAAGATGATTACCCGAATCAAACCTATTGGATAACTTTTGATGTTAATCATTTTGCAGAAACTTGCTGTTGGCCCGACTGGTTAAATATTGCAGTAGGTTTCGGGATTGATGATACTCAGTATTTGAATGCGCATAATACCAAAGTAGGAGGGCAAAATGAATGGTATATCGCGTTGGATTATGATGTCCCAAAAATATTGAAGAGATGGAATAGTCCCATTGGTAAAAAAGTAAAACATTGGCTTAATTATTTCCATTTTCCTGCCCCTGCAATAAGAATTAGTCCAAAACTAGAATTTTACCCATTATTCCTATAAATTTGTAAGATGTCAAAACTATATTTAATACCCACTCCAATAGGAAATTTGGAGGATATAACCCTTAGATCTTTACGTCTTTTAAAGGAAGTAGCTATAGTGTTGGCAGAAGATACTAGGACAACCAAAAAGTTATTTTCTCATTATGAAATCATCACTCCTCTAGCGGCTTTTCACATGCACAATGAACACAAAGTGCTTGGGAAATGGATTGCTAGAATAAAAGGGGGAGAAACTATTGCACTTGTATCTGATGCAGGAACACCTGCTATATCTGACCCTGGTTTTTTATTGGTTCGTGAATGTGTTAAGGAAGGTATTGAGGTAGATTGTTTGCCTGGGGCAACTGCTTTTGTTCCCGCTTTGGTTAATTCAGGATTGCCATCAGAAAAATTTATTTTTGAAGGTTTTCTTCCTATAAAAAAAGGACGGAAAACACGATTAACACTACTAGCAGAGGAAGAAAGAACAATGGTTTTTTATGAATCTCCACATAGAATTGTAAAAACCCTAAGTCAGTTTATGGAATATTTTGGAGAGGAAAGGCTTGTTTCTGTTTCTAGGGAGATATCAAAAATGTTTGAAGAAACAAAAAGAGGAACAATGAAAGAGGTGAAGGAATATTTTGAAGAGAAAAAACCTAAAGGAGAGTTTGTAGTAATAGTTGCAGGAAAATAATGGAGATTAAAGAATTCATACATAAAAAACCATACTTGATTGCTGGTCCTTGCAGTGCGGAATCAGAAACCCAACTCTTAACTATTGCTAAAGCAGTTGAAGGCACTGCTGATGTGTTTAGGGCTGGAGTATGGAAACCAAGAACCAAACCGAACTCATTTGAAGGAATTGGAAAAGATGCTTTGTCTTGGCTAAAAACAGTACAGCAAGAAACAGGGATGAAAGTATGCACTGAAGTCGCGACTGCTAAACATGTTGAATTATGTTTGGAGTCAGCAGTGGATATGCTTTGGATTGGCGCCAGAACAACAGTAAACCCTTTTTATATACAAGAAATTGCAGAAGCTTTAAAAGGGGTTGATATTCCTGTATTTGTGAAAAACCCAATACATCCTGAATTAGGTTTGTGGCTAGGTGCTTTTGAACGCTTAAATAAAGTTGGGGTTAAGCAATTAGCTGCAATTCATAGAGGGTTTTATAGTTATGAAAAATCAGTTTTCAGAAATGATCCTAAGTGGGAGTTACCCATCAAATTAAGAAAAGAGGTTAGGGATTTACCAATTATTTGCGACCCTAGTCATATTGCGGGAAAAGCAACATTAATTGAAGATATTGCCCAAACAGCAATGGATATTAACTTGGACGGATTGATGATTGAGACACATAATAATCCGGCTGTTGCTTTAAGTGATGCGGAGCAACAAATCACCCCTGAAGAGTTAAAAAATATTATGCAAAATTTAGTATTGAGAGATACTAAATTAAGGGATGAACAATTTAAAGGTCAGCTTTTGGATTTCAGAAATCAGATTGATAATTTTGACACTCAAATTATTGGTTTACTTAATAACAGAAAGCAAGTAGTTGAACAAATAGCAAATTTTAAAAATGAAAACAGGCTGACTATTTTTCAGATTGAAAGATGGTTTGAAATTCTGAATACCAGAAAAGAAAATGCAAGTTTACTTGGTTTGGATGAGCAGATGGTAGAGGAATTATTTGCTTTAATTCATAAATATTCCATCCTTACTCAAACTCAAATAATGCGTAAGTAATGGAAAAAAAATGGAATATATTAAAGTCGGATAGTACAGTGGTTGCCGAATTAGTTAAGGCTTTAAGCGTATCTGAAATTGTAGCACATTTGTTGGTGCTAAGAGGCATTACAACTTATGATGATGCTAAAGTTTTTTTCCGACCAGAAATGGCTCATTTACACGATCCTTTTTTGATGAAAGACATGCAAAAAGCAGTGGATAGGATTGAGGAAGCAATTGCTAAAAAGCAGAAGGTTTTGGTGTATGGTGATTATGATGTTGACGGAACAACTTCAGTAGCTATGATGTATTCTTTTCTTCAAAAACAATTCTCCGAAATTGATTATTATATTCCTTGTAGATATGAAGAGGGATATGGGGTTTCTCTAAAGAGTATTGATTATGCTAAGGACAATAATTTTGCTTTAATAATAGCTTTGGATTGTGGTATTCGTGCAGTTGAACAGATTGAATATGCCAATAAAAAAGGGGTTGATTTTATTATTTGTGATCATCATAATCCTGGAGAAAAAGTACCTGAAGCAATAGCGATACTTAATCCAAAACAAATAGATTGTAACTATCCTTATAAGGAACTTTCAGGCTGTGGAGTTGGCTTTAAATTGATACAAGCATTTAGTCAAAAAAATAATATTGATTTTTCTGAAATCATGGAATATATGGATTTGCTTACCGTAAGTATTGGTGCAGATATTGTGCCAATGACAGGAGAAAATAGAGTGTTTTCATTTTATGGTTTGCAACAGATAAATACAAATCCTAGAGTTGGGCTAAAAGCATTGATGGAGATAGCAAATAAAACAAATAACCTTACAATATCTGATGTGGTATTTGGGATAGCGCCAAGAATTAATGCAGCTGGTAGGATTGAACATGCCAAAAAAGCAGTTGAAATTTTGGTGGAAAAAGATTATGAAAAAGCAAAGCGATTTGCTGATAAAATTGAGGAAAATAACATCACTAGAAAAGGCTTGGACCAAAGCATTACAAAAGAGGCTTTGGAAATGATTGATAAAAGTAAAAAATCTACTGTTGTGCATAGTGAAAATTGGCACAAAGGAGTGGTCGGAATTGTTGCTTCACGCTTGATTGAAAATTATTATAAACCCACTATTGTTTTAGCAGAAAAGGATGGAATACTAACAGGTTCTGCTCGTTCAGTACACGATTTTGATTTGTATACTGCCATTTCAAAATGTGCACATTTGTGCGAAAAATTTGGAGGTCATAAATATGCGGCCGGATTGAGCCTCAAAAAAGAAAACTTGGCAAAATTTATTGATGAGTTTGAAAAATCAGTGTGCGAAACAATTACTGATGATCAGCTTACTCCAAAAATAAACATTGATAAAGTGATTGATATTGATGAGGTAGATGATAAATTATTTCGAATAATAAAGCAGTTTGCACCATTTGGGCCAAAAAATTTATCCCCTATTTTTGTAAGTAAAGGAGTGGTCGATAATGGTTATGGAAAGCAAGTTGGAGCAGATAAGTCCCACTTAAGAATCAATGTAAAACGAGAAAACAATGCTATTGCAGGGATTGGATTTAGTATGGGTGATTTCTTTGAAAATATAAAAGACAATCAATCTTTTGATGTTTGTTTTTCCATTGACGAAAATGAGTGGAATGGAAGGAAATCGCTACAGTTACGAATACGGGATTTAAAGGTTTAAAATTTTGAGACTAGACTAGCCAACACTTCTCCCAAGTGATTTCGCAATCTGTGTTTTTATTTTTGTGAGTTGACTCAATAGTTTGATACCGTTAGTATCAATACTTCCATCTTTAATTTTTTGTTGCAAATCAGTAATTTGCTTGTCAACATGTCCTTTTTTTAATGATAAAATTGCTTTTTCAGTTGTGGTGCGCATTTTTTCATCTTCCCTACCAGTGTATATTTTATGTCTGCCCTCCCAATTTTCACTAATACTATGCTTATTGCTAATCAAGTCAATTGCTTTTCTGCTTATTTCTTGCTTAGTATGATTGATAAAATGCTGTAAATCAATAATTCCTTTTACTTCAATTATTTGAATAATTTCGGCATACATATCAGAAAATTCAGGATGTGTAAACTGAATATTATCTCCTTCAAGTTCATTTATAATTAATGCGGCAACACTTTCTTGCTCATCATCAATAGTGAAAGTATCATTTCCATAATTTATTAATATGCGCAGGATTTCTTCCTCTAGTTTTAGTAATTTACTATTTGAATTTAATTTTTCTTTTTTCTTTTGTTCGGGTTGATTTTGAGGATTACTTCTTAATGCTGTAGGTTCAAATTTATTGATGCTAGCCCTTGCTTTTGCAACCTCACCCAATAGTATATTCTCAGCAATATCCAGTTTTTTACTATAGGATTTGCAATATTGCGAACGGTTCAAACTATCAGGAATACAAGAGATTGATTCAATAATATCTCTTTTTATATTTGTGATTTTGGTTGGGTCATTAATACTATTTAGCTCTGAAATATTAATTTTATAATCGATAAAATCAATTGCTTCAGTATTTAGGAATTTTTTAAAATCGTCAGTGGATAATTTTTTAGCATAAGAATCAGGATCATCACCTTCAGGGAAGGCTGCAATTTTCACATTCATACCTTCCTTTAAAATCATATTTATTGATTTATAAGTAGCTTTTATTCCAGCATTATCGCCATCAAAAAGAAGTACTACATTTTGTGCTAAACGATTAATGAGTTTAATTTGTTCCAGAGTTAGAGCTGTTCCTGAAGCAGAAACAACATTCTCTATCCCATTCTGATGCATAGAAATCACATCCGTATAGCCTTCAACTATGTAGCACAGCCCTTCTTTCCCAATTGCGTGTTTTGCAAAGTTTAACCCATACAAGACTTTGCTTTTATGGTAGATTAAGGTTTCAGGGGAGTTTAAGTATTTGGCTTTTGCTTTTTCGCTAAATGCTCTTCCTCCAAAACCTAAAGTTCGCCCTGAATAGGACTGTATAGGAAACATAGTTCGTTCTTTAAAACGATCGACTATTTGCCCAGAACTTTCATTTATTAAGGATAGCCCTGAAGAAACAAGCACTTGTTTGTCGTATGCTTTTTTAAGTGCCGCTTTACTAAAAGCATCTTTGGCTTTTGGGTTGTAGCCCAATTCAAATTTCTTAATTGTTTCTTCTGTAAATCCTCTTTCTTTAAAATAACTGAGCCCAACTGATTTTCCTTCTTCAGAATTCCAAAGCACATCCTGGAAATAGTCATTTGCAAAATTGGATACGATAAATAAACTGTCTTTTTCATTGGAGCGTTCCAATTGTTCGGAAGTCATTTCCAGCTCCTCAATTTCAATATTGTATTTTTTGGCTACAAATTTTAAGGCTTCAGGATAATTAAAATGCTCAATTTCCATTACAAAATTGATGCTATTTCCTCCTTTTCCACAACCGAAACATTTGTAAATACCTTTGGTAGGCGATACCGTAAATGAAGGTGTTTTCTCATTGTGAAACGGACAGTTTCCAATATAGTTTACCCCTCTTTTTTTAAGGGATACAAAATCGCCAACAATTTCTTCAATCCTAGCGGTTTCAAATATTTGGTCTATGGTTTCCTTTGGAATCATTTCTTACGATTTACAACATAGTCCAACAATAGGATTAAGGATTTCCTGGCCTCATTATCTTCAAATTCAGTCAATAATTCGAGAGCCGTATTGTGGTATTCTTGCATTATTCCGGTAGCATACCCAAGCCCTCCATTTTCTTTTACAAGCGCTATAACCTCAGCTACTTTCCTGTCATCCTTATGATGGTTTTTTATGATATTTATAATGTAGTTTTTTAACTTTTTATCTACCGTGTTTATGGTGTAGATTAAGGGTAGTGTCATTTTTTGTTCGCGAATATCAATTCCTGTTGGCTTCCCAATTAAAGTGCTTTGGGTATAGTCAAACAAATCATCTTTTATCTGAAAAGCAATTCCTGCTTTTTCACCAAATAAGCGCATTTTTTCAATTACTTCTTTACTTTCCCCTACTGAGTTAGCCCCACTGGCACAACAAGCAGCAATTAAAGTTGCTGTTTTCTGGCGGATAATATCAAAATAGACATCTTCAGTAATGTCTAATTTTCGTGCTTTTTCAATTTGCAAAAGTTCCCCTTCACTCATGTCTTGCACAGCAGTACTCATTATTCTTAAGAGTTCAAATTCTTCATGTTTCACAGCTAATAATAAGCCTCTACTCAATAGAAAATCACCTACTAAAACGGCAATTTTATTTTTCCAAAGGGCGTTTATTGAGAAAAATCCTCTTCTGAAATTTGACTCATCAATAACATCATCATGAACAAGGGTTGCCGTGTGCAATAGTTCAATCATTGAAGCGGCACGATAGGTGTTTTCTTCAAATTTACCAAAAAGTTTAGCGGATAGAAAAACGAACATAGGACGCATCTGTTTTCCTTTTCGTTTTATGATATAATGCATTATCCTATCTAACAAGGAGACATTGCTTTTTAAGGAATCTTTGAACTTTTGTTCAAATAGATTCATTTCCTCTTTAATAGGGGCTTTTATATTTTTTAGTATTGACAAAATAAGTGTAAACTAGAAATGCGAATATACAAAGATTTCCCTCTGATAAATCCTATAAATACCTTTGTTAAAAAGTTATTGCAGCTTGTTTACTAATTGCCCACAAGCAGCATTAATATCTTTCCCTTTACTTTTCCTTAGGGTAACAAGTATGTTTCGTTCCTCCAAGTATTTCATAAAGTTATCGGTAACCCTATTGGACGATTTTTCATAGGGTAAATCATCAACCGTATTGTATTCAATTAAGTTGATTTTACAAGGACTTGCTTTTGTAAATTGAGTCAGTTTTTGAGCATCTTCTATACTATCATTTAAGTCCTTAAATAAAATGTATTCGTAAGTAACTCTACTTCCTGTTTTGTCATAAAAATAACGGACAGAATCCCTAAGCTCTTCAAGATTAATCTTCTGATTGATAGGCATTAGAATATCTCTTTTACTATCGCTTGCCGAGTGTAGTGAAATAGCCAAGTTAAAACGTACCTCATCATCTCCCAATTTTTTTATCATTTTGGAGATTCCAGCTGTTGAAACCGTAATTCGTTTAGGAGACATAGCAAGCCCCTTTTCAGTAGTGATAAGGTCGATACTTCCTAAAACTGCTTTGTAGTTCAATAGTGGTTCGCCCATCCCCATATATACTATGTTGGATAGTGGTTTCCCAAAGTTTGAAATTGCTTCTTCATTTAGGATAAATACTTGATCGTAAATTTCAGCAGCAGTTAGGTTTCTCTCTAATTTTAAAGTTCCTGTAGCACAAAATTCACAAGCCAAACTACAACCAACTTGTGAAGATATACATGCTGTTAATCGATTTTTAGAAGGGATTAAAACGCCCTCCACCAATAATTTATCGTGTAGCTGTAAGCTGTATTTTATAGTACCATCAATACTTCTTTCTCCTTTGTGAATTTTTACAGGATTAATACTAAAATGTTCAGCAAACAAATCGCGCATTGATTTTGATAATGAAGTCATCTCATCAAAAGAAATTGCTCTTTTTTTCCATAACCATTCTTCAACTTGCTTGGCTCTGAACTTAGGTAATTTATGTTCTGCACAGAATTTTTGTAAATCCTCAGCAGTAATATTTCTGATGTCTGTTTTTTTCTCCATTATGTTTGCAAAGATAGTTTACTTTTGTGCTATGCGATTTTTAACAGCCGATTATTTATTCCCTTTACATATTGCCCCAATAAAACAGGGAGTATTGCAAATTTCTAATTTTGGAGAGGTAATTAAAATTTATAAAAATAGGAGTGATGTACCTCAAGATAAACTAGAGATATTTGAGGGAGTGTTATGCCCTGGCTTTGTGAATGCACATTGTCATTTGGAACTCTCTCACCTTTTAGGAAAGGCGGAAAAAGGAAAAGGTTTTTTGGATTTTATTGGAGCAATACAGCAAAGAGATAATTATACAAAAATTGAAAAACAAATTGCAATTGACAAGGCTGAAATGCAAATGATTGCTAATGGGATTGTAGCGGTTGGTGATATTTGTAATACTACTGATACCCTCTTTCAAAAGCAAAAAGGGAATATTCAATACTATAATTTCATTGAGACTTTTGGTATACATGAAAATAAGATAGATGCTGTTTTTATCCATGCAATGGACTTGAGAAATGAATTCAGAATTGCTGGACAAAAAGCAACTATTGTTCCTCACGCTCCTTATTCTGTTCCTCCAAAATTAACGGAAAAAATTGCAAATACTTTTGATGAAAAAGATGAATTACTGACTATTCACATGCAAGAAACAAAAGAAGAAAATCAACTTTTTGAAAATAAAGAGGGTGCTTTTTTTGATTGGCTAGAAGGGATAAATGCAAGTATTACTATTTGGGAGAATAGAAAAAAATCGCTTGCTATTTTACAAGAATTAGGCGATAAGAAAGTACTTTTAGTCCACAATACTTTCGCAAAAAAGGAGGAGTTAACAGCAAATTATTATTGTACTTGCCCAAAAGCAAATTTGTATATTGAAAATGATTTACCAGATTATTCCATTTTTGATACGGATAAATTATGTATTGGTACGGATAGTTTGGCCTCTAATGATTCGCTTTCTATTTTAGAGGAGGTAAAAATTATTCAGGAAAATTCTAATTTTGATATGAATACACTGCTAAAAATAGCGTGTAAAAATGGAGCAGAAGCTTTAGGATTTGAGCAGTTAGGAACTTTTGAAAAAGGAAAAATTCCTGGTGTTAATTTGATAAAAAGTTTGGATGGAGTGAAAGTTACTGCTGAGAGTTTTATTCGGGCTATTTAGTACATATAACCAAGTAAATCTAAATTCTCTCCTTCCCATTTTTTATCTTTGATGGGCTTAATCATGAAGTTAGTATCATCTATTTTCTCAGTCCCAACTCCATAATTTTTATGTTGATGAATTTTTAGCCAAGTAATTGTAGGTTCAACTCTACTAAACCCATACTTTTCAAAGTAGTTTGGAATATTAGTTACTAAAAATATAAAATCAACTTTTTCAGAAAATTCTAAAGATAAATCATCTACCTTTTTTAGTAATGTTTTTCCAATTCCTCTATTTCTATGCTTGGAATTTACGCAAATATCAATTATGCCTAAAACTTTAATTGGATTGCCATCTAAGCTCATTGCTCGATAATCAAGCCCAATTTGCCCGATTAACTTATTGTTTTCTTTTACAAGTATTCTATAATGTGGTGGTTGTTTAAAATAATCTCTTCCTTTAAAATCTAATTTAGAGAAAGATTCTTGTATCAGATTGTTACAGGAAAGACTATCTTTTTTGGTAATTTTAAACTCAGGAATAAAAGTAATTTCTATCATAAAGTCTCAGCAATTTTTAAATCTTCTTCAGTTGTAATTTTTAGGTTCTTTTCCTCTCCCAAAAGTGTATTAATTTTTCTGCCATTTGCTTCAAATACTGAAGCATCATCTGTAAAAAATTCAGAAAAATCTTGAGTATATGCTTCTTTTATATCAGTACTTAAAAAACATTGTGGAGTTTGTACTTTATACAAGTTACTTCTGTCAATATGTGTAGAGTTTTCTCCTTCCACTTTTCGAATAGAGTCCTTTACCCGAACAACAGGAATTACGCCAATGCCATTTTTAGTTTCAGCAACTAAGCTGTCAATTAGTGTAGTAGAAATAAGCGGGCGAACCCCATCATGAATGGCAACAATAGAATTAGCATCTATTTTGTCTAGTCCATTTTTAACAGAGTGAAAACGAGTTTCACCACCAGCAACTAAGCTGTGTTGTTGTGTAAAGTTATGTGTTTTGCATAATTCTTGCCAATATTCAAATTGGCTAGGGGGTAAAACCAAAACAATTTTCTCAAAGTGAGAAAATTGTTTTAAAGTGTGCATTAAAATGGGTGTGTCATTTAATAGTAAAAACTGTTTTGGGATATCCGCATTCATGCGCTCCCCTTTACCTCCAGCAACTATTAAAGCAACCTTTTTCATTTATGGTAATATTAACATTGCATCACCAAAAGTATGGAAATTATACTTTTTCTTAATTCCTTCCTTGTATGCTTTTTTCAATAAATCTAAGCCTGAAAATGCTGCTACTTGCATCATTAATGATGATTTTGGTAAGTGGAAATTAGTTAGCATACAATTAGCAATTTGGTAAGTATGTGGTGGAAACAAAAAGATATTTGTCCAGCCCTTAAATGGAATTACTTCACTTTTAGTAGATACTGAACTTTCCAAAGTACGCATTACAGTTGTCCCTACAGCACAGATTCTTCTTCCATCTTTTTTCCCTTTATTAATTATAGCTGCAGCTTCATCCGAAATAATAATTTCTTCTGATTCCATTTTATGTTTTGATAAATCCTCAACCATAATATCATTAAAAGTTCCCAACCCTACATGCAATGTAGTCTCAGCAAATTCAACTCCTTTCAACTCCATTTGTTTCATCAATATTTTGCTAAAGTGCATTCCTGCAGTTGGTGCCGAAACAGCTCCCTCATACTTTGCGTAAATAGTTTGGAAACGCTCAGTATCTTCTTCAGTTGGCTCTCTGTCAAGGTGTTTTGGAAGTGGAGTATTCCCCAAAGCAGTTAAAGTTTCCTTAAATTCTTCATGTGTTCCGTCAAAAAGGAAACGCAATGTTCTTCCTCTTGAAGTTGTATTGTCAATTACTTCAGCAATTAACTCGTCATTCTCACCAAAGAATAACTTATTACCAATTCTTATTTTTCTTGCTGGGTCAACTAATACATCCCAAAGTCTGTTTTCCTGGTTTAATTCTCTTAACAAGAATACCTCAATCATTGCACCTGTTTTTTCTTTATTGGCATACAATCTTGCCGGAAAAACCTTAGTATTGTTAGTTGCAATTACATCTCCTTCTTGAAAATAATCACCAAGATCAGCAATTGTTTTATGTTCAATTTTTCCTGTTGACCTGTGTACAACCATTAATTTTGCGTCTTCACGATTTTCAATAGGTTTCTTTGCAATTCTTGTTTGTGGTA
>Ga0308017_1000186_pt1 | contig 20307 bp, 15 predicted proteins | sample Neamet280_FD_203145 | JGI IMG/M metagenome (GOLD analysis project Ga0308017, IMG submission 203145) | Marine microbial communities from water near the shore, Antarctic Ocean - #280 | ecosystem: Environmental > Aquatic > Marine > Unclassified | place: Southern Ocean | collected 2014-10-01
CGTTTACGCCGGCACTAGAGGTATCTGTGTAGTATACCTCGTTCTCGCCAGTGAACTTGAACCAGCCGCCGAGCATGCTCCAGATGATGTCGGAGCGCACTAACACCGCGGGGTCGGTGCATTGGTCGCCGACCATCACCGCATCCATTTTTTCTGGCTCGATTGAGCTAAACGTCCTCTTGATCAGCCGCAAGTCCGGCTGCACCCGCTGCTTCTTGAACTGGCGGCCTAACTCTTGCTTGAGCTCCTTGATGACGGTCGCGTTGACGCCCGCGTTTTTCCGACCCTCGATGAAATCCGCGACGTTCGTGATGGACTCCGACTCGGCAGTGACGTCCGCCCCGGCTCGCACGTCGCTGCGGTTGTAGTAAGCGCCGCGCCAGCGAGCGAGGTAATTGCGCGTTTCGCCGCGGCGCGCCAGTTTGGAGCTGGCGGCGTCGGCGCGGTCTTGCATGCCACGGATGTTGATCTCGGCGATCATCTCGGCATGCGTGTAGACGCGCACCGTGGGGGTGGCGGTCGGGGCGTGCGACGGCGAGGTTGTGGTCTCGTACATGCAGCGGCAGCACTGGTTCTCGTACGAGATGGTCGGCGGGACGGTCGGCGAGTCAGTGGGGTTGAGCGTCGGGTACTTCGTGGGGTTGGGCGTGGGAGCCTTCGTCGGTGAGAACGTGGGGGCCTTCGTTGGGTAGACCGTCGGCGACACGCTGGGGAAGTGTGTGGGCGATACAGTGGGGTCCTGCGACGGAGAGGCGGACGGCAGGGTAGTGGGGTACGCCGTGGGTGACGCCGTGGGTTCCGCCGACGGCGAGACCGACGGTGCTGCTGAGGGGTACGCAGTGGGTGACGCCGTGGGTTCCGCCGACGGCGAGACCGACGGTGCTGCTGAGGGGTACGCAGTGGGTGACGCCGTGGGCTCCGAGGTCGGCGAGGCCGAGGGCGAGCTGGTCGGGGTGGCGGTGGGCGCGCATGTGATCACGTTGCACGGCACCAAGAGCAGCGTGAATGACGCGTATGGCGGCACGAGGCCGCCGTTCTGGCAGGCCTCCTCCCCCTCGGCCTCGAGCTCGGCGCACGTCATCCAGGTGCTGTTGTAGCGCGCTTTCGTCGCCGGGTCGTCCATCTCGACGCTTGTCTCGACGCCGCCGACGACGCTCTTCACGTCAAGAGTGGCCATGGTGGAGACGTCTTGAACGATCGAGACAGCCACGACGAGAGGGTTCTGTGTGTCGTCCGTGTTTTCACCTGTGTGTTCGTCCAGCTCCAGCGCAAACGACTCCACCACGACGGCGAGCCCGGCGTCAGCGAGTGCCTGGAAGTCCGCCTGGATCTCCTCGACTGTCTTCTCCTCAACGTACGAGAACCCGTCAAGACCTTGCGCGCCGCCGGTGATCGCGTTGACGGCGGCGAGGTCAGTGCCAACTGGGACGGTGTAGGTGAACTTGACGTCGCCCACCGCAAGCCGGCGCCGCCTGGGTTCCTCACCGTTGTCGATCGCCGCCTTCTCAGCGCGGAGCGCGCGGCTGCGTTCTTGCAGCGCGAGAAGAAGCCCCCGCCTGGCCACGCTGTTTACGTGGTCAGCGCTCGAGCCTGCCGGTACGGTGTAGGTGAACTTGATGTTCCCGGTCTCGAGCTGCCGTAGCCTCGTCTCCACTTCGCACGTGACCCCAGTCTCAGAACAGATAGGGTCGGTGGTGGCGCCCGCAGTGCCAGTGACTTTCTCGGGCACTGTGGTGTTGTCCTTGGCCACGGGCGTTGTGAACTCCGCCGTGATGAGGATAGGCATCGTGGGTGACGTGGTCGGTGCCGCGCTCGGTGCCGAGGTGGGTTCTTTTGACGGGTACGAGGTGGGCGAGGCAGTCGGGTCTGCTGTTGGTGCTGCGGTTGGTGCTTTGCTCGGGAAGCTCGTGGGCGAGGCAGTCGGGTCTGCTGTTGGTGCTGCGCTTGGTGCTTTGCTCGGGAAGCTCGTGGGCGAGGCTGTCGGGTCTGCTGTTGGGGATGGGGTTGGTGCTTTGCTCGGGAAGCTCGTCGGCGAAGCCGTTGGTTCCGATGACGGGGCGCTGCTCGGCGAGGCGCTCGGCGAGGGAGAGGGCGCGTCGGAGGGCGACCTCGTCGGCTGCCCTGTCGGTGATTCGGTAGGAAAGGCTGTCGGTGCGAGCGACGGCGCGGCGGACGGCCACGGCGTCGGCGCCCTCGACGGCGCTGCGGTAGTCGGTGAGCTGCTCGGTGGTTGCGTGGGTGACAGCGTCATCCCACCCGCTCCCGCCGCGGTCACTACGAACCCCGTCCCAACGAAGGCCTGGACGTGGTCGCTGAGAGTCTTGGTGTTGTCGTTCGTGCTGTACGAGACGTCTGTCCCGTCACCCCCGAGCGACGCGCTCACTCGACACACCACGGCGTCGCTCACCATGGTCAGCAGAATCTCCTCGATCTGCGTCGCGAAACCGGTAGAGTCACACGCTGCGCACGACTCGCACCCCATGAAAGCGTAGAAGGGCGCGTCCACAGACACGCTGGCGGGGACGCGCGTCGGTGCCAGTGTCGGTGCCGCGCTAGGCACAGCGGTTGTCGGCGCCACGCTTGGCGCCGGGGTCGGGTCCCGCGTGCCGTCGATCGGGCACGGGCTGCCGACCAGGCCGAAGTAATCGATGCCGGCGCTGCGGGCCGAGTGCCCTTGAGAGCACGGATTCAGCTTAATCGCGATGTAGCGCGCCAGCGTCGGCGTTTTGAGCTTGAACGGAAGCACTCCCGTCCATTTCTTGTCCGTGCTGCCAAAGACGGTGTTTGCACCATACCCCTTAGGCTGTCCGCCACCGTCGTAACCAGAGCTGCCAGACCCCCCCGAGTAGAACGCTCGGGTGCCGGTCCACGGGTCCCAGTTAGTGTCCAGCAAGTTGGGGATACCGCTGTGGGCTGGGTTGGCGCACGTCGTCGCGTAGGCCTGGGAAACATGTATGGCACCGTGACCTAAGTCGCCCGGGATGGTGTCGTCCCACACGAACGTGCCGCCGTATTGCATCACGTCCCCGAACGAGGCGGGCGGCGTGTGGTCCAACGGAGAGTTCCAACCGGCGACTGAGATCCACCTCGGCATGTCATAGCCGAGAGCGCCTGCAATCCTCCCCGGTTGGATCATCACGTGCGTGATGTCGTAGTTGTTGCCCAGGTCAAATACGACCTCGCGGTCCCACCGGTTGGTTGATGTCGATGTCGGCGTTGTCCAATGGTGGCTGTCCGCACTGTACACCTCCCAATACGTGTCCGGTGTACCGACGATGACATTGCCCGAGTCCAGCATCCCCGCCACAGAGCCGCCCGAGCCGCCGTCGTGGAGCACCGCCGGGTCGTATACTGCGTCGGTGATAAGCTGCCCGTAGTCGCACGTTGTTGGGGATGGCGTCGGCGGTGGCGGAGGCGGGGGTGGGTTGAAGTAGAACATGCAACTGTACGCCCAACACTCGTGGTCGTAGGCGGTACAGACGCTGTTGGGGTCGGTGTTCGTCGCGCACTCCGCGACGGTCGGGAAGTAGGCCACCGGGTCCGCGCCCCAAAAATTGTTCCACCCTCCGCCACCGTTGCCCACATATGTCGTACAGCCGGGCGGGAGGCCACTGTGTCTTGTGTACGTTGCAGTGTGCTGGGTGGTCCACCTCTTGTAGTACTCGTACTTCACGGTCCCGTGCGTATTCCACAGGCCCAATGTTCGGTACGGGTACACCGTAGGCGAATTCGACCCCATCCAGACGGTCGGGTTCGGGTACCCCGACGACAGGAGCTCACAATCGGATTTGCGCAGCGGCTCGTACCCAAGCGCGATGTAGTCGCCGAAAGTATGCGGCCCCTCGCTCGGAGGGGACCCGTGGTACGCCATAAACAACCCGCTCGAACCCTGTTCCGAGACCAGCCCGTAGTGGTCGTACACGTCCTTGAGAGCGTTTCGGTGGAGCTGCCATTCCTGGCCGTAATCCACCAGGTTCATCGAGTCCCACCACACGTCATCAAGCAGCCACGCTGTCGTCGTCGGTGACGACGTCGGCGCCGCCGACGGCTGCAGCGTCCACCCGGGGATCTCGCACCCGTGTCTCACACTCAGATCCCGTATCGAAGGACCACTCCACCCGCTTGCAGCCGTCCAAAGCGAATCAGTCCAAAACCGCAGGTAGCGTGCATTTACAAAGCCGGGGTATCGGTCCGTCGGTATGTCGACCGATTGGTACGCACCGGACCAATCCGTCGAGTAAACTCGCATGCAGTCAGGCCATGTGGCTGTACCGGACAACGCCGTCTCTGACCAACAAAATAACCAGCCCACGCCGTTGGGGCCATTCATGTTCGCGTGCACGGAGTTTGTGGAATAGGAGGGCTGTAGGTCGAATCCACCGACAGGTCGCACCGTCTGCATGTCGATGACTACCCAATTCTGGTTTTTTAGCTTCCTGTGGCAGTACCAATACGTTCTTCCAGCCCCACCCGAGTTAGAACCCCCCCAATACGGAACCCCGTTGTTGTTGGTACTGCACCCGTCGTCGCATGTGAACGCGCTGTAATCGTAGTACGTACCGCAGTCCGCTGTGAGCTGGCGCCGCCCGGCCAGCTCGAGTTTCGCGTAGTCCTGATCAGCCACCTCCTCCGCCTCGAGTTTCGCATACACCTCCTCGACCGCACTAGCGTTCGTACCCCCACGCAACAGCGCGCGTGCGGAGTGTAGTGTTAACGGCCAAAAGAGCACGGCTAACACAAACGGCCTCAGCGGGCGCATTTGTTGGACGCTTTGCATGCATTTGTTGGACACTTTATATAGTCGCAGCTCACACTAACTACAAAGATCGCGACTGTGAGTCTCTTGGCATGTCGCGCCTAAATGAGCACAGGTCTCGCCGTCAGCGCTGAATTGGTAAGCCCTCCACTGCGAATCGGTCGTCGGTCCCATCGTCGGTGCTGTCGGCGCCGCGCTCGGGGACCCAGTGGGTGCGAGCGACGGCGCGCCCGACGGCGAGACCGACGGCACTGACGTTATCGAGGGTGTCGGCGAGGCGCTCGGGCTTGACGTAGGTGGGGGGCTCGGCGCTGCGCTCGGCGCCGCGCTCGGCGCTGCGCTCGGCGACGCTGTAGGGGCCTCGCTTGGGGCCGCCGTCGGCGCCGCGCTCGGCGCCGCGCTCGGCGACGACGTGGGCGCGTGGCTGGCGCGGCACCGGCAGCACCGGTCGCACTCGGGGACTGGGCATGCCGCCCCGTCCGGCTTCACAGCTGGGAAGGCCAGAGGCCACGTGGTGTCGGCCCCGCACCCGAGGGCGTGAGCGAGCGTCAACCCCGCGCAGTCCTCGCAGACGCCGTCCCAGCGGCGCTCCGTGGTGCTGTTGCACAGCACCAGCGCCCCCGCGCTCGTCGACAGCGCCACCGTGCTCGCGTCGAAGGTCGGCAGCGCCGCGAGAGTGGCGCTCAGGGCGTTGATCTCGGCGTCGAGGTGGGCGGCGGCGACGCCGGTGGTGTCGAGCGCGACGGACGTGAGTACGGCGTCCTCGCCGGTGGCCTCGCTGATCTCCGACAGGACGTTGCTGAGCTCGGCGACGTCGACGACCACCGTCATCGTGACCGTGGTGGCGCCGAGGCTGTCGGCGAGGTCGGCTAACGCAGTCGTGAGCGCCGCGATGTCCGCCTGGTCCACCGTGAACGTCACGGTGGTCGTGGTCAGTCGGCGCATCCGCGCCGTGACGCACGTCGTGTCCGCGCGCGCGCAGATGGCCGTGCAGTCGGCGACGCACTCGGCGCTGACCTCGTCGACGACGATGCCCGCGTTGGCGATCGAGTCCGCGTCGGGCAAGGTCGCCGTCGTCAGCACGACGTCCACGACCACCGGCGCCTCGGTCGGCGCGCCCGTGGGGTAGATCGTGGGCGAGGGCGACGGCGCGAGCGTCGCGCCCGGCAGCGTCGGGGCGCCGGTGGTGGGGGTGCGCGTGGGCTTGACCGTCGGCGCGCCGCTCGGCGCGCCGCTGGGGTAGACCGTCGGCGACCCGGTCGTGGGCGACGCGGTCGTGGGCGAGTGGCTCGGGGACGCGGAGGGGGCCGTCGACGTGGGCGAGGTCGGGGACCCCGTGGCAGGCACGCACCCCAGCAGTGCCGCAACCTCTCCCACGAACACGCCGCCGCTGCCGGTCCCGCGGTCGAACGCCAACCTGAGGCGCTTCGTCAATACCCCGCCGCCGTTGAGCCCGAGGAAGTAGTCCGTCATCCCAGCCTGGATATAACCCACCGAACCCGTACCAAGATCGTGCCATTGGTTATCCTGCCCCTTGTATTGGACACCTACTGCGCGCGCGTACCAGTTGTAGTTGGCGTAGAAGTTGCCCGAAATACCACCAATAAATAGCCACGTGGATCCTAAACTGAATTCATACGTCGCCACATGATTATAAGAAGCTGAATACTCCCATGCCGTCGAAACACCGTCAATCATGTTATTTATGACGTAGTTGGACCTGCCGGATATTGTCCCGCCCACCGAAGATGATAGCCAGACGCTTGACGGTTGTATTTCCCCATAGTCACAATACGACGTCGGTGCATGTGTTGGTGCGCCTGGTGTATTATCGATGCAAAAAAGACACCGGGGCGCCCCAACGACGCAGCTCAGCGGGGAGCAAGCGTGGGTAGTGTGGATGTACGAGTTGTAGTAGACGTAGTTGTTCGGCTGTGCAGTGTCTGTCCACAGCTGGCACCCCAATGGGAAGCTGCCGCTCGAAATTATCGCAAAGTAGTCGCCTGCAATGTCGTTGTAGTAATCATGACATTGGAGCATACTCAGTGCACTGGGGGTCATGACGGGGGAATACTGACCGGACGTCAGCCGGCGCCCGCCGCCGCTGCACACCGTCATGTCCACCTGCACGCACGTGTCGGAGTAGGCGGCGCAGCTGCCGTAGTCGTCCTTGGAGACCGTGACGGCGTTGTAGAACTCCCCCTCTCGCGTCGGGCTGTGCGTCGGCGGCGGGGTGGGGGAGTCGCTCGGCGCAGCGCTCGGGCTCGCTGTGGGCGCTATGGTGTCCGTGCCGTCGACGCAGTGGTAAATCACCCACCCGTAGTAATCACACGCGTCCTGTGTCCACTTGGTCCGCGTCGCCCCGTCCGTGGTGGTGTGAGTGGCGTTGACGCGCACCATCGCCACCTTTTGGCCCAGATAGACGATCCCGTATTCAACGCGCGTGGGACACACGCCCGTCGACGCGCCGTACCCGGCCGCGTTGTCAGGGCCGCAGCTGTTGCTCACGTACTCGACCCACTCAGATGCCGGGTCGAAGAGCGGCAGGTACAGCTCTCGCAGCCCCGCATCCACGGCGAGGTGGTGGTTCTTGCAGAGGGCGACGTGGGCGTACGCGTCCTCGGTGGGGTCGGTCGCGTAGTTAATCAGGAGGTCGTGGCCACCTGCGCCCGTGTGCGGCAGGTACGTGCAGCCGCGCTTTCGGGTCAGGTCGGAGTAGTAGCCGCTCAAACCCGGGAGTACGGCCTGCCCGTGGCTGTTCGCGTAGATCTCGGTGTACGCGTTGAGGCACTCTGCGTAGTCTAGAATGTCGTGGCACCCGTCGCCCGAATCAATCGGGTTGCCGCTGGCGTGGAGGGTGCCGTTCACGCAGGGGCACCCCTCGCCGGTGCCCCACGTGTAGTAATCGGGCCAGCCGGCCGGCAGAGTCGGCGCGGCTGTCGGCGCGTCCGTCGGCGGGGCTGTGGGCGCGGTCGGCGAGAAAGAGCCGCCGTTGTACTGTGAAATGTCGCGCGTGCACTGGGTCGACGGGCAGCACCGGCTGTCCCTGGAATACCCGTAAGGGCTGTCGTCGTCGTCGCTGGTGTCCCCCGGGGTGTTGCAGGCAGCGGACTGCGTTAAGTAGGAGCAGCACACGCTGTACCGGATGTTAGGGTCACTGAGGCCGTCGTCGTCGCCGTCTATGGAGTCGTTGATGCCATCGCCCCAACCCGTCCCGTACGCATGGCATCCACTCTGCTCGAACGTGTAGCAGTCGCGGGTGGTTTCACCCGGACACATCTCGAACACATTGTTGTTTGCGGTATCTTGGCACGCAAGGCCGTTGTTGTACGTAATCGGCTCATAGTATGGCGGCCCACTAAGGTAGAGACCGCGCTGGCGGTCAATATGCTTGGTTTTGGTGATCAGCAAGTTTTTAATTTTCGTTAGATGGGGGTTGTTTCCGTGCTCCGCAGCGGCGCTCCACCCTAACAAACACAAACACAGCAGCAACGCCGCCATGCTACAGGCTACTCCGTCCCCCCGGCTTAGTTTATATCCACTTATATGTGTTCGCGCGTTCGAACGCGGAGCAACGACCCAAGCTCATGGAAACGGGCAGCAGTGTACTTAGTGGCTGTATTCGACGGTACTGCAGCTTCGCACGTCTGTTGGCGGATGAATTGCGCGAGGTTCTTGCCGTAGAACTTGGTTTTGTCGTCGTATAAAAACATGAACTTGGTCAGCAGCGACGCGACGACCCCGCCGCTGATAGTCGATAGCATGAATTGCCAGTTCGACGTTAGGCCCAGAATCCCAAAAAAACGCCGGATCCCGACCCACACTGCGAAAGAGAGCAAAAAACCACGATCATGTCAGCCAAGAAAGCGAAACCCGAAAACATCTACCTGACCAACTGGGACGGCAGCGTCTCCAAAACGCCGACGAAGTTCGTGGTCGGTACAAGGCTAGGCGAGCTGCAGCAGGGGTACCACCGCGTCATGTTCACGGGGCCCGATATCTACGGCAAGCGCTTTTTTAGGTCAGAGAGGCACTACTTCAATTTCATGAAAAACCGGGCACTGGGCTTCAAAAAGGCAGCCGCAAAACGCTAAACGCTAAACACTCGCGCTCGTATGCAGTGAAGAGCGAAAACAGCTTGACTTTCTCCACCTTTTTCGGTGACAGCCCCCACATTTTGTCGCCGTAGTAAAGACTATCACCACCACAACCCACCTCCATCCTGCCGAAGATGGCGTTGATGACCACGCCGTTCCACTCTGACAAAAAGGCATTGACGAAAAAAAACACGCAAAAGAAGTATTGCTGCCCAGCATCGGAGATCGGGACGTCGAGTACCTCAGGCCGAGTCAGGTTGTTGTCGATGTCCACGCTAAAGAACGCCGCGTCGTGGAACATCTCCCAGCTAAAGAGCAGAGCGGCGACGACCGCGAAGAGTGACCACGAGAATATAATAGAGCACAGCACCGTGCGCTTGTACCAAAAGTCGGGCGGGCGGGGGGGTTGTGTCATATATTAACTGTCCGTCTGCTCTCAGCATGTCTGTCGGTTGTCTTTTATATCCATGGAGCGTTTAATTTCGCTGGGAGAGACAACTAGACGATACTCAACATGGCCGACAAAACCGCTGCTCGTAGTGAAGGGCCCCCGCAGTTACAAGCGCGCGCTGCTTTGGCTGCTGCCGCCCGTAGATGAGTACGTTGAGGCGCGGCGCAGCGGCGGGGTCTTGCTGCCGCCCCACACACGACAGTTCGACTATCTCATCCCAATAGAGCGCGGCGTGCTAAAAGACCCACCGGCTGCGAGCGCTGGCGAGACGATCGACTTCTACGTCCATGGGGATAAACTGGACGTCCGTGCTGCGCAAGCCCGCGTCGAGTTCTCGTGCCCGAGCGGGGGGCCGGCAGGGCGCGGCGCCACGGGGTTCATTAGCTTTACACACTTCGTGTGGCTGCACCCGATCTTCGACGACGTCACGCTACCCTAGGTATTAATATTCGCAGCGCGTTGACTTTAAAAACCCACGATCAGTACAAACAAAAAGGATAAAAATGATGGATCACTACGGATCAATGCCAGCACCTGGTGTGGAAGAACGGCGAAAGATTGCGTCCCAAGACGTACCGCAGTTTCACCATTTGAGGCTTTTTGACTCATTCGTTGTCCAGGCCGTTGATGAGGTCAACCCTGGCAGCTACGCTGGGTACTACGTGTTTGCCAGATCAGAAATCGAACGGTGCGTCATCCAACAGTGTACCAAACATGTTATACAGAAGAAGTGGGCGTTGCTGCTGCGGTGCAAACGCATTGCGCGAGGTTTGCGCGCGCGCGTCGTAGCTAGTTACGTTCCAGGCGGAAGGATGTACAACGTTATCGCAAAGCGGACACTGATTGGGGTTGAAAAATCGACCCTCGGAGAGACACTAACCCTAGGTTGAATATAAAATTTGTCTTTCCTGCATCAAGCTTCAGCTATAAAAATCGAGCTGCGCTCATCCACAAGGAAACCCATGAAGGTTCCTGAGGCGTATTTCAGCGCCGCCGCTGCGCACTTCCGCGGCAGCGGCTGCATGCAGGCATGCAAGGATGATCTAGTAGCGCGCGGCTGCACCTCGGTCCCCATCTGGACGATCGACTGCGGGCTCGGTGGGTACCTGTCGTGCGGGCTAGCGGTGATGGCGGAGCGGATCGAGGCGCTGCAGCCAGCGGGCCGCCGCTTCTACGAGGTGGTGCAGCCCGGGCGGCTCTGCAAGCTGTTCTTCGACCTGGACTGCAAGGACCTGACGTTCGAGGAGCAGCTGCCGGCCTTCGAGCGGGCGCTGGCTGACGCGGTGGCTTCCGAGGGCGCGGCGTGGCAGTTCACGGTGGCGGCGACGGTGGCCGTCGTCAGCGACGCCACCACGGCGACGAAGCTGAGCCGGCACTACCTCTACCCGGCGTACGTGTTCGAGACCGTCGACGTCGGCACTGGGCGCGGCATGCGCGTTTTCGCGCAGGGGGTCAAGCAGCGCTTGCTGGGCGAGTGGCCGCAGATGGGCGAGTGGCTCGACGCGGGCGTGTACACACCCAACCGCAACTGGCGCCTGACCTTCTGCTCGAAGCCGGGCAAGGGAAACTACCTCCGCATTGTCTCGCCGCCCGCCCTCGTCACCGCGCCCTTCTTGGTGCAGCTGATCAAGAGCATGGTCACCACCTGCGTCTTGCCGGCCGCGTGCGTGCCGAGCGCGTGGGCTCACGTCGGCCGCCACGTCCTCGTCGTCCGAGACATCGTCACGCGTCCGCCAGAGGACGCCAAGGTGTCCCGCGGCCCGAAGCGCAGGCGCGGCGCGATGAAGGGCGGCGTGCCTCTGAGCGTGGCGGCGGATGCCGACAGAGTTGAGCGCGGCGTCGTCCGCGCACTGCACCCGCTCGGCGACAGCAGATCGCTACGGGTGGAGCGGAATTTCGAGGACGACCAGTTTGTTTTCTTCGTGCACCCGAGCTTCCCGTGCCCGGGGAAGCTGGTGGACGACATGCCCGCGAGCCACGACCGGAACGGCTCGTGCTTCCGGTGCAGCGTGCCAGACAAGGACGGGGGCTGCATGTTCACGGTGTGGTGCTGCGACCCCGAGTGCAAGCAGCGGGGGGTGCACAAGCAGGGGCCGGCGACGTTCAGGATAAACACTGGGGACTTAAAGGCGCCCAGTGCGACATGAGGTAGCTGCGTGGGTTATGTCTTTGCCGTGCTCGCGCTTGTTCTGCACGTGCATGGAGATATTGAAACGCACCCCACCCCGCGACCTTATTCGCTTCGACAGCTGCCGCCGCAACTCGCGGTGGACACTCGAGGAACTAATCGGCACAGCCAGCGGCGCAGCCAGCGGCGCAGCCAGCGGCGCAGCCAGCGGCGCGCCGTCTACAACTGCTTGCTCTTGTCCGTAAACACTCCAGTCAGCCTCTGGTACCCCATGCTCTCAATATCGTAGTTCGCGCGAGCCCTGCCCGAGTACACACTCGAAAGGACGCGCCCGAGGGCCACCGCCCCAACAGCCACCACCGCACACACGCCCATCGCCAGCGTCCCGACCGTTGCGAAGCCGCGCTCTAACAACGCCATGCAGCTAACGTCGCCGCACAGGTATGTATTCGAAACGACGCGCCGCAACGCTTTGGCGAAGGGCGAGAGCGAAAGAGCGAGTCTCGCGCGGCTGCACACGTCTGAGTACGTCTCACCCATGTGCGCGTAAATGAAGTTGTTCTTGCACAAGTTCGTCAGGACAAACGTGTCGTCCTTTTGCACCTCCATCTCGTGGTACCAGGCCTCTATGAGCATGATCGCGCGAGAAAGGACAAAGCCGACGACCCAGCACACGACGACCACCACTGTGATCCAACGAGGCTCCACATGCATTATAATATGACACTATCGGCGTTGCATTCCGACGCCCGTCTATTATATGGTTGTTGATCTAGAGCGCGGCCGCCGCCGCCCGAGCGAGCGGCTCGTGCGCATCATCAAAGCGTGGGGGGGGCAGCGCCGCACCCTCATCGTCATCGCCGCAGTGTGGGTCGTGTACTGCACCATGGCGTTCGGGCGCGGGCGGGAGTGGACGCCGCGAGCCGCGCGTCCGGACGCGCTGCGCATGTACAGCGACACGGTGGAAAACGCACAGAAGGTTTCGCAGATCCACTCGGAGCTCTATGCCGAGCGGGCCGTCCGCCTCCCCGGGTTCTACTCGATTAAAACCATCAACGCTATGCTCGCTGAGGTGATGGCGGCGCGCGAGTGGGAGTGCCTCGCCGCGATACACATCGGCATCCCGGTGCAGGTTGCTCGCATCGGGGACACGCTGATCATAAACCCCACGAACGTCGTGAACGGCATCGAGACGCGCGTGGTCGACGAGGAGAGCGCCTTCTTCCCGCACACGTACGCCACAGTCACGCGCCACCTAGAGACCGGGATGACTTCGAACGGCAAAAACTACCTGTTTACGGGGTCGCGGGCCATCTGCGCGCAGCATCTAGTCGAGGCTATGGGGTTGGAGTAGGGTTGGAGTAGGTTGTCGAGCTGCACGACGGCCCCGGACTCAGACTCCGAACCAAAATTTAATATTATTATTATTTTCTTGTCTTAAGACAAGCTTGTCTTAAGAAAAGTCACAGTTCCCGAGGCCTGGTAAGATAAGATAGGGCGTGGATCGACAGCTCAAGACAACAAGACAAGAAAAAATTAATAATATTATTTTTTGGGTTCGGAGTCTGAGTCTGAGTCCGGGCTTGAGATTTAATATTAAATCTCGAGAGCCGGACTCAGACCCCGAACCCAAAAAATAATATTATTAATTTTTTCTTGTCTTAAGACAAGCTTGTCTTAAGACAAGAAACTATAGTATTTTCTTGTCTTATAAGACAAGAAAAGAAGAATATTAAATCTCGTCGATCACCATGACCCGCACCGCCCAGAGCGCCAAGAAGAAGGCAAAACCGAAGAGGTCCAAATTCGAGATCCTCGTGGCGCGTCGGGCGCGGCTGCAGAAGAAACAGCGCTGGGAGGAAAGTGCGCTTGAGAAGTCCACGGCCGCCCTCGCGGCCTGCGAGGCAGCACTGCTTCGCATGCAAAGCGCAGGACCGCCCAAGGCCGAGCTCGGCGGCGAAAACGACTGGCCGGAATTCAATGAGACCACGGCCAATCTGCTGGATTCGATGGTGGATACCAAGGACGCCGAGGACAGAGAAGACGTGGTTTAATCCTCGCTCACGCACCGGGCCTCGGACTCAGACTCTGAACCGACTTGCCTTCTTGTCTTACGAGCGAGCGCACGCGATTATCGTGTTCTTCCCGACTCGGACCGCGGAGCGCTGGTACCCGAACGCCGGGAGGTCGGTGATCGAGGGCAGGTGGTCGTACAAGAAGCAGCTGCGCGGGATGTCGAGGCCGTCGAATGACTTTCCGTGCTGCATGAGATAAAGCGTTCCCAAAATCACACTGTTCGTACGCCCGGGCGGGCCGGTGTTGTGCACCATAGCGAGCATCCGAATAACCACGACGGTGATGTCCTCTGTAGGGTAGTTACCCGCGGGGTCGAGAGCGCGAAGAGTTCGCTTGCGGCGGTGGTGGACGCTCTGCTTGGCGCGCGCGCCCTTCTGAGCATCCTCGCAGCACAGAGTCGCGCGCGCTTTGCCGAACAGGAGATTGGTCAGAACTTTCACAACCTCACCCGACGCCGCGCTGTCATCGAAAGCGGGGCGGAGGCGGCGCTGCGCGCGTTTTTTTTTCTTCGCGGTGCCGGGCTTCCCGCTGAAAACCACACCGTGGTCGTTCTTGTACGGGTCGCTGCTAATGTACTGCGAGACGCACCGCCCATCGACGCGACAGACTAGCGTGGAGTCGCGGTTCACGACGATACAAGCGGCGCTGTGGACGTGCGTGGTATCCACCGTGTTGACCCCCTGGAGCCAGCAGGGTGTGTGCTCGCGCGCAGAGGGGGTATATATATATATGTAGTCCAAAATACAAAATGCAGATTCGGGCTCACTGCGATGCGCTCGCTGCATTCAGAGCGCGACGCACACAAAAGCAACCACGGCCTCCCTACCTTCCAGCAAGTCGTCGAGTGCGTCTCGCATAAGCTCTCGGAGACGGGAAGAGACAGCCGGGCCGTTCTGTGCGGCCTCCTCCTCGCACACGTCTTCCACCTCGCGTTTTTGCTCGGAGGCGCCATGCCATGGAAGCACCCGGACGAGTGGGGCGGCGCCGACGCCAACGCCAACGCCACCGCCACCGCCACCGCCACCGCCGCGTGCCACTGGGATTCGGTGCAGGTGAGCTACATACGGGGCTGCGCATGGGCAACGCTGCCGCTGTGGATCATGACGCTGAGTATGCCGCTCGTGCTGTGCGCAATGACACGAGACAACAACTTGTACCAGCTGTTGCTTGCGATCATCATAACCCTCACGATGATCACAGCGTTCACCACGACCGTACCCGCCCTGCTGCTTACGGTTGGGAATTGCCGGTCGGAAATCGAGTACTGGCGCCCGCTTTTATGCTGGGTGGCCGTCGCGTCTCACATCGAGGGGGTAGTGCTCAGTCATTTCTTGTGAGTATAATAGCAACGACGATTGTACTAGCAACGGATAAACGCAGCATGGGGGACGAGCAATACGAACCGCCGGACGACTACACGATCGACTACGAGGACGCGGAGAGCACCGCGAGCGCCGCCGTCCAGCACAACATCGAGGCGTGGGTAGATTACGAGCTCACCAAGTATATGCTGGACCATGCACGCGAGTACAACCTCGCCCCCGCCCAAGTGGGCGCCTTCAAGACACACGTCCTCAAGTTCATCCGCACACGCCGCCGCCACATCGACCAGGACGACGGGTACCGCTTCCTCGTCCACGTGGCCGGGACGACGGGGGTGCAAGTGAACTCGCTGATAGGAAACAGAGACCGCAGCGACGACGCGGTCGAGCGCCTGCTGCTCGACCCCGACAAACTAGAGACGGAGCGCCAGAAGGTGCGCGCCGCCATTAAGAAGCACGCCGAGATGGTCGCGAAAAACCACACGACGGCGCTCAACGCCGACGTGCTGATCGGCATGCTAGAGGACCTCGAAATCTCCGGCGTGCTGCGGTTCACGCCAGCGGTAGCGCAAGCGAGGGACAAGGTCCTCGTGGACCTGAGCTTGAAGCGCGGTGGGGAGGAGGCGACCAGGGGCGACGACATGGGCTTCGGTCGAATGGTGAAAACCACCAGAACGCGTGTGAAGCTGGCGGAGCTCGTCGGGTACCAGATGCTCCTGTTCGATCAGCTCGCGCCGCGAAGGGCCTTCAAGACGGTGGACTACGTGCGGATCAGGGCGAATCACGGCGCGGCGTGGGTGTCGCTAATGGTGCTGTTGGGCATGGCGGCATCGCGCGGGGGAGGGCGCAGCCACAGGCTCGACCGCACGCCAGACGCCAGCACCTTCCTACGCGCGGGGGGGAACTTCCGCACCCCCGATCGAAGCTGGACGGCGCCGGGAAGCTTGAGCACCTGGTAGCTGTTGACTGGTATATTAGCGCACCGCCCGATTCCATTAAAACATCCACTAATGACAACACTCGGCGATGACCCCATGGAAGTGGAAACGCAGTTCATTAGCACGGAGCTCGCCGTGGCCGCGACGCGAGCGCTGCTGTCCCCTGACTTGTTCGACCAACTACAGGGCGACCCGGGCTACGAGTCGGTGGGACTTGTGCATGTGAGGGACCTGCCCATGTGGAAGTTCGACGACAAATTCGTAACGTTCAACCCCGCCGGCCCGAAAACGGTAGTCTTTCACGTCGACAACCCAGCCTCGGCGCTCCGCCGGTTTGCGGAGGCAAACACGCAAAACCCGCTGTTTAAATTCATGCGTGAAGCCGACGACTCGTGGTTCCTCAAGGCAAATGCCGACGCCAGGTGGCCAGAACTGGGCGAGATAACACCGACACCGTATGCCGACGACGACATTGCGTGGAAGATACTCGACCAAACAGGCGGCTCGGCATTCGAGTTCGACAGGACTCCACTCGGGGAACAGCTCACACACGATTACAACGTGTTCATGAAGATGTATGCCCCGCTAGTGCCGTTGGGTCGCGCATTACAAGAGTGGTACTCCCAATTCGGAATCAAAAATACAGCCGACTTCGTCGCTGTCATCCGCACGGGCGACCATTTCATCATGATGCCGCCGCTGGAAATCGATTCCTACTACAAAGGGTTAAACGGTCTCGTGAGCGGTTTCTATGACTTGGGGGTGAATCAGACCAGCAAGGATAATGACAAGCACTTATACGTATTCACGACGAGCGGCACGAAAGCCCGACATGCCGCTCTCACTTTCGGCTTGATGACGGTGGCGGATGCGCAGTGGGTCGCAAAACTGAGCGGGAACGAGTGGCGACTTGGGCTCTCGCCGAAAATATTCACAGAATTAGACAAGGGACGCAAAAAGCTGGAGGAAAAGCGAGAACAAGAGTGGACGGCAAAAGCATTACAGATCGAAAACAAGAGGAAGGAACTGACTCTTCAATACACGAATGAGAAGACGCGGAGAAAAAACCTCCACCAGATGGGGGCCCAAGTTCAGTTCATTGGAGCGCCGCCGCCGCTGCCACCGCTGCCGCAGCAGCCACCGCCGCTGCCGCAGCAGCCACCGCCGCTGCCATCACCAGCGCCAAAGGTAGCGGCGGCGGCTTCGAAGAAACAATGGTGGGCATTTATCTATCCGAAAGACGAACAGTCCGGCAAACGTGAGTGGGAGGAGGATACAAGCCCGGAACGTGTCGAATATGGCGGGACGGTTCATAATATTGACAACCACGAGCAGTATTTCATCGTCAAGACAATTCGAAATGTCTCAGAAGAAGTTACAGTCTTCAAAATTTACTCGACGAAACAGCTCGCCGTGGACGACAAGCGCCGACAATTAAGAGAGGCGGGGCGAGCGGCGAAGGCAGAGGTGGACGAGGCACGGAAGGCGGGGCGAGTGGCGAAGGCAAAGGTGGACGAGGCACGGAAGGCGGCCCGAGAAGATCAAAGAGAATCTCGGGAGAATACCGCCGCCGTCGCCGCACTCAAAAAGGCCGAACATAAATTGCGCCAACTCGATGACAAGATCGCCCGCCATTTCGATTCTTACTTCACGAAGACGACACGACTTGACGTAGAGCTTGAAGCATTCCGCACAAAGCAAGAATTCGATTACAAAATAAAGAGGCGTGCATTGTTTAAAAAGGCCGAAGAGGATGCGAACGTTCCTGTGGGGTCTCTGTTGGCAATTGAGGAGAAACGGCGCGGGGTGTCGAATATGGAATACTACAACGACATTTTTATGTTAGATGAGCGTTGGTATAGCGGGGAGCACATGCTGCGCACCATGCCGCCGTACTCTGCGCATCTAAAGGGCGGTGCGATATCAGCGCCGCTGATAATGACGGTTGGGTCGCTGCCGTCAGGAGGCGGAGCGCAGTTCTTGGAGCAGTTTGAGATTCCGACCCCAGAAGTTCAAATGCTGGGGCAACTCGCGTACGCCTCGATCGATCGGAGGCCAACAAACGTCCAACCGATGTTGACTCTGCAACTCCGCGACGGTGTTTTTCCATGGTATCTGGCAGGGGAGGTCGCCAGCGACGTCGACGTGCTCTACACAGTCGACACCATCCCCCCTGAGGCTAATTGCACCTACAACGTCAGCCTGGAGCAGCTCATGACGCGCTACACAGTGTACGTCAAGCTGGGAGATCAGCGCGTGCCGCTGAACAACTCGCTGTCGCGCTACCTCGTGGCAGACGGCATTACCCTCAAGGCATCCAGATGGTCCTCATCGATCAGGACTCTTTACTGGTGGGACAGCAGTGCTAAGTATGGTGCCGGCGGGTGGGTCGTCAACGGTGATAAGTACAAGATCGAGACCAACACCGACGACGCCGTGCGTAAGCCGTACTGGCAGGAGTACGACCGCCCGTACCGGTCCGACTCGGCTTTCATCGTGCTTAACATAGAGGGGCTTGAGTTCGCAAATCTGCCGACGGAGGCGTTCGGCCGAACGGCGGGGGCTGCGTGGTTGCACCGCACGCTGGCGTACCGTGACTACCCCCGAATCGGACAGCTCATGTTCACGAACTCGAACAACATATTCGGCTTTGTCGTCAACCTGGGGTGCTGCGCGCCGCTCACCACGGTAATGCTGATAACGAGGAGTTCCGATGCCGGTTCCGATGCCGGCAACAGCGCGACGCTGCTGTTCAAGTCATACGACAACAACCTTTACCGCCTGACCCCCGATAAGAAGTTCGTGTGGCTGGGCGGCGACTACAAAGCGGCGACGAAGGCCCTCGTGACGCAGATGGGCAGCGCTTTCGCAACGCAGAACCGCACGCTTGGAGACTACATGATGAGCATGTGGGCCGTGGGCGGCAACAAGCCGGAAAAACGATTCGAGCCGTTCACGGAGGAGGGGGCGGCGAAGTGGTGGTTCTCTTCTGTGGGTGAGAAGCCGTCGCACTGGACTTACATCAACGACGGCAGCTCCGAGCGGCCGCTGCAGTGCATCGGCGACTTTGTGGATGTTGCGGACGCCGCAGCTGCGGCAGCCCCGCTCTTCATGGTCAAGAGGCTGAACGAAGTCGCGCGCCGGGTTTTGAAAAACGCGAACACGGTGGTTCATGGGGGGCTCGTGCCGCTCGCGAAAACGGCGAGGAAATGTTGGTACTGCGGGGTTCATGAGTCAGCTGTGCATGTAGGGGCCAAGCTCAGTTTGTCGTGCGTCAATAGACTTTGTAGCACATAAAAGGAGTGGAAGACTGATAGTATGTCAAAGCGGCCGATGAACTCGCGACGCCGCGCGCTCGAAACTGGATGGGCCGACGGGCTCACCAGAGCCAACAGCGCGCAGGGCGGAGAGATCAGAGCAGCGTACGGGCGGTGGAGTGCGCCAGACAGGGCCGAGATTGAGGGGCTCAAAGCTCGCCTCGAAGTAATTGGCACAAATTACGATGAAGCAGCACAGGAGATACAAAAACTAGCTTCGCTCAACAAGGAGCTCGCGAAGGTGGCGAAGGCGGAGAGCGTCGCATTGAATGCTTTACTCGCCCAAGCGCGCCTAGCTGCAAAAAAAGCGGCAGATGATCTTCTCGCCGCATCTAATGGGTCAGACGGAGCGGAGGTAGCAAGGCTAACTCGAGAACTTGTTGAAGCAAACGGCAACATTCGGAGGCTGCACCAACAGGCAAAGGCAGCAGCAGAAGAGGCTCAGACTGGTCTTAATAAGTTTAAGAAACGGGGGCGGAGAGCAGCATCAGGTGGAGGTGCAAAGACTGGAGCAAGTGGAGCAAGTGGAGCAGGTGCGGAACCAAAACGGCGCCGCCGTCTCCCCAAAGGCGAGCGCAGGGATGATTACGATGATGTTCGAATGGAAACGGAGGATGCCGCAGTAGATTATGTCGAGGAAACTTTTCAAGAGATGCTTGCTCAGCAACCTAGGGACGGCCTCGTGGTTGTAGCTGGGTTCGAAATGCCCGCGATGCGACCCGACGGGACAATGCACCAAAACTTGAAGGACATACCACCAGAACTGATCCCCGGTCAAATAGCACCTCCAGTGTACGCCGGAAGATATAACGATGTCGATTATTGGACCCTTCCGGGGTATGATGGCCGCGTTTTCTACTACCATCTAAACCAGGATAACTACGTAGAGGAATGGCGATCGATGGCATCCAATAAAACATGGCGTGAGGGACGGCGCGCCATGGACGATCTTCGCGAGTTATGGTATGACACCGCGGCCGATAAGTGGGCAGAAATTAGCACCAAATTCTCCATCTCCTCCCGCTACGCCCCCCCCCGCCGAAAAGCTCGCCGCCCTCGCCGCCCTCGCATCGTGGACGTGGGCGCGGACTACTCGATGCACTCGCTTGACCTCAACGCGTGAGGCAGTGGCGCTCCCCTGCCGCGGGGGCCGGGGGGGGGGGGGGGGGGGGGGGGGGGGGGGGGGGGGGGGGGGGGGGGGGGGGGGGGGGGGGGGGGGGGG
>Ga0308017_1000191_pt1 | contig 20079 bp, 43 predicted proteins | sample Neamet280_FD_203145 | JGI IMG/M metagenome (GOLD analysis project Ga0308017, IMG submission 203145) | Marine microbial communities from water near the shore, Antarctic Ocean - #280 | ecosystem: Environmental > Aquatic > Marine > Unclassified | place: Southern Ocean | collected 2014-10-01
TAATTAATTTTTAAAATTCATATTCTAAGCGTTGTGTGTAATGCTACCAAGAGTTTACATTCCTAGGGTAGTTTTCATTATTTGATAATGCGTCACTACAAGCCTTTCTAATATCTGTATCTTCAATAGTAAATGCTTTATAAGTTCCATAACTTGCTCCGTAGGTAGAGTATTGTAATATTCCCTTATTCTCTTTACAATACTGCTCAACTTTATCTTTTCTATCGCCAAATAAACTTGGTGTAAAATTACTTCTACCTACTTGTCCATACTTGTCAGTAGTAGTTTCTCTGTGCATTTGTACTAATACGTCTTTAATAAATCCTTTCATTTTAATTTAATTTAAACTGTTTAATAATCCGCACTACACACAACAATTTGTATAGTGCATTCCACTTTGTTCCACGACACCATACAAGGGGCGTTATATTTCATTGCTCCTTTTGTATTCCTTTACTTTTTCTTTGGCATATTCACCTATAATTGTCTTTAAAAATTTTCCATCTTTATTCTTAGGAGCAACGTCAAAAGCCCAATTCAAAAATAGCTCTGCTATATACATTCTTAATTCTAACTTCAATTTTTTCATAATATAATTTTAAAATATAACACCACCTAAACAGCATTAAAACGCAGTTTAGTCAAACCGTTATAAAACATTAAATACTACTTGGTCTTTACAGTAGTCTCTAAACTCTATTTTAGGTACTTCACCAGTAAATACTAAATCAATATATCCTGCAAATAGTTTTATTATAAGATGATTTCTCTTTTGCGTAAACCCTTGATAAGTACCTTTGTCTTTTAAGTTTATTATTAAGTGGTTACCAAATCTTTTACTGAATACGTGAGAGTCTATGTATTCTTTACCGTGTCTTAATTTTAGTTTCATAATCCGTATTTAAGGTTTCATAACAAGGTATAAAAACAAATTCGTACCTCATCAATTTTTATACAGCCGTTGGTAACAATAAAAAAGAAAAAAGCCTTCAACAACCTAGCAATAAACCCTGTAAAAAACTAAAAAATACTAATTTGAGTATTTGGCTTATAACTTGCGTCATATTTTTTATTTTCTCCTTTAGGGTATTCTTCTTTTTTGTATTTCATATTTAAAAGCATATTTTTTTTATCTTTTCTATTTCCTAAAAAATAAACGTACCTATGCTTTCTACTTAATTTAACCTTATATAAATCATCTACTTTTGTTTTATCAATTCCAATATATCTTTCAGCAATGTTTCTATAATGTAAATTAGGTTCTTTTTTACTTTTCCATTCGTATCTTTCTGCATTTAAACCTGTGTAAATCCAATTTGTTGCTTGGTAAATATATCCATTATGGTTTTTTGAAATATCCGCAAATGAAACAATTATTAAAGGTTTTGGTAATTTTTTTAAACATTGAGAAACAAAAAAAGATGTGCAATTTTTTGGTAAATTATCGTTTGTTATTAATCTATTTAATTCAATAACTTTATTTTTATCATTAGATAAAGAGTAATTTAATTGTATTGATGGTGTTTGACCAAAAGAACAAACACCAACTATTTCTTTATTGAAATATAGAGCAAAACAATAAGAAGTCATTGGAAGTCTTTTTGCATAATGTTTATTTAAAAACCAATCCTTAACAGTAGTAGCTTTTACGCTTTGAACTATATAATTATTTAAAATACTATTATTATTTTTTTCCATTTCTTTTTTTTCTTTTTTACAGTAACCAACAACGTATAAAATCCATTGCGAAAAGCAACGTATCTTATACAACACGTTATTCGTTTCCTAGTGCTTTATTGATTACTTGTTGAAACTTATTACAATCATCTTCATTAAATGTCATTACTAACCCGCCACCAAAAGAACCATTTACCAATAAAGCTAATTCTAACAACTCAGGAGCTGCAGAGATTAAGTTGGCGTTAGCTATGCCTTCTAAATCGTCAGGGTCGATGAATTGATAAAGCCCTTTATAGTGCTTTACTTCGGCTATTCTTTTAGTTCCACACCTAACATAGCTAAAACATTCTTTTATTGTTTGTGTTACTTGCCACTCTCCTTTCGTTCCTTTAAAATCTTTCATCGTTGTATTTTTAAAAATTAATGTTTCTTTTCTTTAATAGTTTAATATATCTGTGTTTATCTTGTAATTGCTTTCAATGAAATCGCTTAACATCTTAGCTAATTCATTCTGTTTCCTCATGGGCAACCAATCTAAGTAGGCTGAATTTATGTCGTACAGCGAATAAGAACCATCGCCCAACATCTCTGTGGTAATATCCATATACTCAATTCCGTCAATCTCTTCATCTATTCCAGGTCTTCCATTTCTCAGGATGATAGCACCCTTTTTGAAGCGATCTAAATCTCTATTTAATTTGTAGTACATCGTTGTATTTTTAAAAATTAATGTTTGTTTTCTAGTTTTTAATAATTATATAAATCCTCCCAAGAGGTAGCACCTATTGGTGCTTGGTATTCGTGCGAGTCTATAGCCTCATTCATTAGCTTGTAGTATATGTCATCTGTCCACTCGCAACGGCTATTGCTTCGCATCTCAAATCCATCGCTGAATTTTATTCTGAACAAGGGACTCATACCTCCTCTGCATCTATCGCAGCTGATTACTCTTAATTCGTTTTCCATTTTAATTTAATTTAAGTTACTAATAAGATTTTCTATAAGGATATCGTATTCATCGTACTTCTCATTGTAATAGTCTTGTGCTTCCTCCGTAAACATCAACTCACCTACTTGCCCTACTTCGCTTGATTCTGCGTAAGTATCTGCACCATAATTCATTTCTGTTATTTGTGAAGCTAGTTTGTCTATATATTCCATGTAGACACTATTATCTATTCTTAATTCGTTTTTCATTTTAATTTAATTCAAGTTGTTTATTAATATATACCTTCAAGCCTTAAGTAAGCGTTTCTAAGGGACTCTTTCTTTTGTTTGGTACTTAGCATTATATCACGATAGAACTCTGTGATAGCGAAGAAGTTTGACTCGTGACACCTAACCCAATTGTTAAGTGTCTCTACCCTTGCATCGCATACGTTAATCAAGTATACTATCTTTAATTTTCTGTGTAACTCTTTCTGCTTATTTAACATTGCGATTATTTTTTTTGTATAACATCTCCTCCCAAACACCTTGATTGATGTCTTGGACGATTTGATGCATCGGGTGACTCATCGCCATCTGCTCAATAGATTCAAAGTTCCACTCCTTCAGTTGATTTGATAGTAAGTTAACTGCCGACATAATTACGTTCTCTCGTCTAACCTTGACATCGTGAGTCTTCAGCCTATCGTATAGGTCTGAGCGAAATGTAATCTCTTGCACTTGCTTCCTAACTGCGGGATACATCTCAGCATACTGATTTATCTTCTTGTTTGAGTGAATGATAGTTGCGTGGTTACGACCACCTAGCATCTGACCTATGTCGTTGTACGATGCACTCGTATACTCTCGGCACAAGTATGTGAACATATCTCTCGCTCGTACAAATTCGCTTAGTCGTGAGTCACTTGTTACATCTGTAATTTCTAACCCATAGTAGCTAGATACGTCTTCTAGTATGCCTCTTAATTGTTCTTGTCTCTTAGTCATCTTATTTAGTTTTACTATTCTTAAAAAGGAGAATGTTTACTCCATATTTTTTCTGCTAACTCTTGGTCGGGGAGGTCAAGCTTCATCTGTATAAGTTTGTCCATTGCAGTAAGACCTCTCTTGTATACTCTGTTGTCATCTGAGCGCATATAGTGCCAATCAGCGTTAGATAGTAAGGTGTCAAGTTGTTCGTATTCGTTCATTTTTTTATCGTGTTAAGTTAAAGATAAATGCTACCGCAATTATAAGGATAGCTAATAGTATTATTAATTTGTCTTGTGTGTTTTCGTTCATCTTATTTAGTATTAGATATTACTATTTGATTTGGCTGATGGTGTAGTGCTTCCAGTTAACCCCCCAATCGTTGCTAACCCCCCAATTGTTGTATATTAAGTTGATTATAGCCTCTTCAAATGCGTGTGATGGCATTTTACTACCAATACTCCAAGTATTAAGTTCATCGATGGTATACTCTCTGTCGTAGGTCTTCCAATCGTATATAGTATACACCTCATCTTGCCACTCAATCACCCATTTTACTTGAGATGCATCAAGTTCAGATGCTTCGTTGTATGTTGGTTGACCAAGTGTATGGACTAGTTCGTAGTACGTTACACCTCTTAGCGTGTTGGTCTTTGATGTTCCGTTGATTAAGTCACCAACCTCGTGTTTCATTAGTTTTTTCATCTTGTTTATTTTTTGTTGTTTAAAGTTTAATAATTTGTGCAAATGTAATAAATTTATCTTAAGTAAGAGAGGAGGACATCACCACTTATAAAATTGTGTAACTAATTTTATTTCATTGTTTAGATAATCAATTGCTTCAACGTTAAGCCTAGACTCAATCAATATTTCGGCAAAAGTCGGTGCGCTCCTGCTTGTCTTTACGAAACTTATGTATAACCTAGCTTTCTTTGCTTGCTCTATGCTTAACTGTCGCTCCAATGCTTCTTTGTATGTTATTTTTTTCATGTTTCTTGTGTTTTTATGTATTAAATTAAGTTATTAATTCATTTTTATAATTCAGGAAATGAGGTATGTACATTTCAGTACCTAAGATTAAGTCAATTCTTAATAATCTTCCTTCAATTGTCCTTTTTATTTCGCAAAACTCACTTTTAAATAGCGTTTTCATTAAAATATTCGATGGTAGGTACATCACCCGTTATTTTATTTAATTTATATAGTTTACTAACTCAAAGTTACCACTTGCCATTCCATACAAGGTAATAGATAAACATTTGCTTGCTTTTCTATTGTCCTTTGACAATTCAATTATAAAGCTATGGTACTCTCCGATTGATGGTCTTAGCCTACCATATCTACCTCCACAAGCTATTTGTGTAAACCATTCTGAATAGTCTACCTTGTAACCTTTCTTTTCTGTTTGCATTTTAGCATATTCAACTGCTGATGTTGCCGATTTAAAATAGACTTCTATATTCTCCACTATGTTTTTGTTTTAAATTAAGTTTAAATTCTATTTGTTAATTATTAAATTATAGGTGTCATCGTTTCAATAGTAACTCTCTTAAAGTCTTCGTCACCACTTATACACATACCATCAATGGCATTACTAACGCTACAAGAGCGTTGCTCATTTAGACTGAATATATTTGTATCTGAAAACATAACTTGTTCTTGTACCCACTCAAAAATATCATCAAAAGATGCTTTTTCACTAAAGAAAAGTGTTGTGGAATTTCCGTTTATAAATAACTGCTTCATATGCGTTTCTTTTTTCATCTTGTTTTTTTTAATCTTAGTAAACAAAAAGAAATAATCGCAGCAGTCAAGCCCGAATTTATCCCAAGCTATATCGTGAGCTTCTGTTTCACTTGAGGCATCAACTGACTTGTTGATGTATATGAAATGCAGGTTATGTAAATAGTACTTCATGATTTATAATTTTAAGTTAGAGAGGGGAAATACTCCCCCCTCTGTGATTTATTTACTGTTTAATTTATTGATTTATTATAGTTCTTTTTTATTTCCTTAAGTTCTTTTTCCTTACAGTTGGTTTGAATGAATGCACCATACTCAATACCATTGTCCAAACAATACCTTCTTAAATTCTGACCATAGTCGCAAGATATCACGTTAAATTCTGTTAGTAGCTTCTTTGCTTCTTGCTCGTACTGTGTGCCGTAACCGTACTGGAATGGAATTAAAAACTCTTTGTCATCTACACCTAAGTAATGTGTTTCGACTTGAATTGTTCCTGCAAAGTAACTGTTACCATTCGCCTTGTCAAACCATTCTTTTGCGTTGATTACTATTGATTTTATCATCTTAATTTTATTTTAAATTATTAACTAGTTTGCTTTCTTCACCTTGTGTGTGATTGATTGTGTTTGGATATAAATTTCTACCCTTTACCTTGACACCATCTATTGTAAAGGTGTGCTGATTAGTCTTCGCACCATACGAATGATTGGTCACAACTCCTTTTATTATGTACCCTTTGGATACGTTGAAGTATTCGATGTAACACCCACTTCTTATTGCGTGTGGTGTGGTGTGTGTTTCTACTTTTTTCTTCGCCTCCAAAGATTCTATGTATGCTCTTTTCTGTGCCGCATTCGGCTTCCAACGGTATCCCATAACTATTTTAAATTAAGTTTAAATTGTTTTTTACCACCAAAACCTCGCATATCCCTATGCAAGGTAGTAGTGTTCCGTTACTTATAAATATTAAGTCAATGTCACAACAATGGATATGTCCACATATTTAATGTGGATGATAACAAATCCACTTGGACTTATTTCAGAAGTGGTATCATACTCTGCTTCCAATATCCTAACAATAGACGAGTTGTAATCTCCTTGAATTGTTACGCTATTTTCGCTGAAACCAACACTGTAGAATGAATATTCACTGTTAAATGATTCAATTTTCGACATAATCTCAGCAACTACTTTGCTTTGCTTGTTAAAGTTTTCCATTTTTAATTGTTTTTAATTTGTAAATTAATTTAAATTATCTACCCCACGCTTCCTTAATGGTTACCCATATTATAGCTTGAAGTTCATATCCTTTTAGTCCCAACCCTCCAGCTACCATAGATGTAAGTTGTTCAATTCGTCTGTATTGTTTAACTGTTATAGACTCTACACAATCTACTGCCCCCTCATCAATTCCGCACAAACAAGCTCTGATGTGCCACTTATCTATCGTTATATGCTCAGATGATAACCTACCTACATTCATAGCGAATGCGTGAGTTTTAGGTGATGATTCGGCAATTAGTTCCCCATTCAACACCCTGAATGCTTTCAACTTGTTATTGTTGTAGGTACATACCTTTATGTTTTCTGGACTAATTCCGTTAATGAATGCTACAATTACCGCCTCTGCATCAATCTTGTTGCGTAACCATTTGTTATTAGGTGATAGGCATGATACCACCGCCGCACATATATACAAGTCAATTCCATACTTTTCATTCAAGTGCTTGCAAAAGTCTTGTGCCTCTTTGTACCACATCATCCCCTTTCGAATGTTACCACTACTTACAGATGTATACCAATCCTTTAACTTAAAGATTACATCATCATTGTTTACTTTGTTAATACTACGTTTTGACATCTTTATTTTTTTTAATGATTAATAATCTACTTAGCGAATTCGCTATGCTTTTCAGTAAATTTAAAAGTATCTTTTAATTGGTCTTGTACAATTGTTACATCATTATTTTCAACCCACTTACCAAAATTGTTTATTGATATGGTTAAGTCTTTCGTTTCAGTTTGAACAATAATATCGATTGGTTGAGTTTTTCTAATCATTGATATATTCAATCCTCTTTCTTTGGAGCGCTTACAGTACTCAATTGTATCTTTACAAAAATCAGCTATTAAAACGGATGCTTCATGGATTGTTTTTCTACCGTCTAAATTGATGATTTTTTTTGCTGAAAAAGTAACTTTGTTACTATCTGAATTGCTTCTTTGAACTAATTTGATTGATGTTTTCATAATAAAAATATTAGGTTTATAAATTAATGTTTGAGCGCTTTAAAAGTCTAAACCAATTGTATTCTTTACAATTGACCAACACCAATAAGGTGTTTGCACATTAATTGCTTACGTCCGTTTATGCAGTGGTCACCTGCTGCGCTGCTGCGCTTATATGTCGTATCTATTATCTAGAGCGCTTCGCTCTCCTACTGTTGCGCTGATTTTCGCTTCTGTTCTCTTTTCTGGTCTGTTCCTCAGCCATCCTCATAAAGGTTACTGGCATTCTGTCAGCTAGCCCCATACATCTCACAATCTTGTTAGATTTGGCGCTTCGTGGTGACTGCTCCGCACCCCCCGTCTTTACTGCTCTAACTCTTAACTTAGTAGTAACCTTGAAGTCATCTATATTTACCGTCAATGTACCCTTTAATCTCGTTTGTCTTAGCATATCGTTTGAATTAATAACACTGCAATATTAGTACTAATAAAAGGTTACTGACAAATAATTAACAAAGTTTTAACATCTTTTAACATTTACCTCATTTCCTCTTTTTTATATAGAAACACATACACGCGCACGTAAACAATAAAATTGAATTGAGATGTTAACAAGTGTTAAATAATTTAACTACATTATGTAACTACTTGATTATCAAGCGAAAGAACTATCTTTTCTTTTAGGTACTATGCATCCATATTAGCACAAAATCTCTTAAAACGTCTTATTTTGCATGGTGTAAAATAAACGAGATTAGCAATAGGTTACTCACATAGTTGTTAACAAGTTTTATGTTAGTAATTAAAAGTAAAGTTTTGTTTGGATATTAGAATTTAAATTAGTATGAGGTATTGTGTTATGCTATCTCTCATCATACGTAACAATGTATGTAATTACAATTAATACAATTGAATTAGTTACAGTTGTATTAAAAGTTGAAACAGTAGATACAAACGTATATAAAACCTAAAAACGTAAACCGAAACGATAAAAAAAGGGGGGGGGCTGGGTCAAACTAAAATGGTTTTCTTTTGGAAAAAAATTAAAATCTGTGCGGTATAACCCCTAACCCCTAGATATGTGACGTGATTAAAAAACCACTCTATAAGAGACATTACTCACCTCCTACAGATACCTTCTTTGCTACCTTTTCCTTTATTATTGACCCTTCTATTTTAAAAACAGAGGGTCACGCCACCAATTATGTGTACCTTTACACCATAATTTACACCTTAAACCCTAGACACATTTATGGAAGCATCACAGGCAAAAACATCTTGGTCAGACGACCACTTACTACAATTAACAGACCCACATAACCACAGGATAAGGTACGACAGGGTAGGATTCATTTGGGAACACCGTTTAGATGGAAATTGGGACTTACATTCTGTGTTTAAGCACAGGACTCACGGGTACTACTTTCACCTTATTAGATTTTGGACGTACAATTGGAGTAAGGAGCTAATGGACAGGAGGGTCAGTTTATCTAGGAGCATTATAAATGGGTTTGATTCTTTGTATAAGGACTCTAAGAAAGTGAAGAAGATATCTGAGGATAGTGGGATAGGTGTAAAGGAGAAAGTTAAGTTGATTAAAGATATACTGCCAGGAGAGCCTTTGTCTTACATAGCGGATGCGTTGAATATTAGCCTTAGTACGCTGAAGAGGAGGATTAAATAAAAAAAGGGAGTTAACTGTATGCGACTTCTTTGGGTGACCAGACTTTTATATACTAGCATACCCTCGTCGGTTTTAAAACAATACAGAAAACCCCCTTCTAAACTATGAAAACATTAATATAAACAATCAACGGTGCTAAGTTACAAAACTTTTATGGAAAAAACTAATATTATCGGTAATAATATATAGTGTAGGTTGTTATTTATTAACAGCTACAAAATAAAGTTAATAATATGGCCAAACCAAAGAAGAAAGGCGGACCAAAACAGAAGTTGAGTCCAGAGGCAAGGAAGGCTAAGGCTGAAAGAGACTTAGATATAGCTAAGAGTCCAAGGAGAATGAAGATGAAGCGGGATAACTACGCAAAGAGGAAAGAAGCAGGAGGTAAGTTTGGTAAATTGTGGCTATTAGGTAAGGACTACGACCACGAGGACGGTAAGTTTGAGTCAGTAAAGCGTAACCGTGGTAATGACGGGAATGGTACTAAGAAAGAAGGTAAAAAATAAATAGATATGAAAGGAGTTGCACACTATAAGAAAGACGGTACGATTTACAAAGGTAAGGGTACACATAAGGACGCTAAGGGCAAGTTAATGTCTGGTAAGACACATACATCGTCTAGTAAGTTCTTGTTCCACATGAAGGAGCTACCAAAACCTGTACAGGCAAAACTAAAAAAGAAATAACAATGGCAATAAATTATACATACCCAGTAAAGGGTTCGCCCTCCACGGCAGATGAGTTCTTAATAATAGATAGCGTAGACAACTCAACAAAGAAAGTTACTGTAGCTAACATACTATCCTTAGGTGGTGGCGGTAGTGGTGGAACTGGGACCGTAAGTAACATTCAGATTACTGCTCCGTTAACTGGTGGCCCTATAACAACTACAGGAACTATTGGGTTAGGAGTTGCTGGTATTGCTAATGGTGGTACTGGTAAAGACGGTTTGCTTTCAAGCAGTAGGAGTCAAGTACTAGCAGTAAACTCTGGTAGAACAGGTTACGATTTTGTAGACCAACAAGTAATTGAAACTATACAGGCTAATGAAACTTTATCTAAAGGAGACCCTTTATATGTAGTAGGTTTTGATAGTGCTACATCTCTAGCAAAGGTAGCTAAGGCTGACTCATCTCTAGGGTCAAAAATGCCGTGCGTTGGTGTTGCGGCAAATAATATAGCTGCAAATGCAGTTGGAGAAATGATTGTTGTTGGCGTAATAGAAGGCATAGCAACAGATACAATTCAAGGCAGCCCATCAACAGGTGATATAGTTTACGTTAGAACTGGAGGAGGGTTTACAGGTACTAAGCCAGACCAAGGTAACTTAATACAGAATATTGGAATAATCTTAAATGTTGCAGGAGCTGCCTCTGGTAGTATACAAATAATTGCAACTGGAAGGTCTAACGACATACCTAATATACCGTCTGCAAGTGTATGGATTGGTAGTTCAAATCAAGTTGCTACTCCTAGAACATTTTCTGGTGAAGTTAGTCTATCTAACACAGGAGTTACTGAGGTAACAGGTATTGACGGTAATGTATCTATACAAGGGTACAGACCAATAACTACAGTTACTGTAGATTCAAAAGTACTATTGTTAGCTGACAGTGGTAAGTACATAAATTTTGTAGCCACTTCAAGTGGAACTAGCAGTAAGTTTTTAATATTACCATCTTCAGCAAATATAGAGGCTTTTAAAGTTGGAACAGAAATAGAGGTTGTAAATAATAGTATACCTCCTGCTGTTGGAGAACCACAACCTACATTTACTGTAAAGGTAGATTCTGGTTCTAATCCAGGAACCATAAATGGATTAACTAATATTGTGCTAACTGCTAGGTATGCTTCAGCTACATTGAAGTTAATTTCTAGAGCAAATAATCAAGCGGTATGGCACGCAAGAATAATACAATAACATAAATATGGTAAACCCAATATATCAACAAGGCGAGGGACTATTACTAAACCCATTGGGGTCTAAGTTATTAGGGGCTGGTGCGTACACAGCCGTGAACTCTAGCGAGTTCGTTGCACAGGAAGATACTATTATATCTGTCCTTACTGGAGGAGATGTGGCTATAACTGAGGACAACATCGACTACAAGACATCAATGAACCTTGGTAGTGTTACACTAAAGAAGGGTGCGTTAATAGTTGCACCAGTTGGTGAGGCATTCAAGAGTATAACTATTGACAGTGGCGTTATAATCGCTTATAATTGTGTTACTGGGGGAATAAAACCTTCTTCATTTACTGGATTGTTAGATGCTTACCCTAATGCGTCAGCAGCATTCTCACTTAGAAGGTTGAGGACTGCTTACTCAGGCTCGGCAATTAGAGTAAGAAGAACGGACAATGCAGAGCAAGATATTGGCTTTGTTAATAATCAGTTAGATACAGTCTCACTACTTGCCTTTGTTGGTAGTGGGGATGGGTTTGTCTCTAAATGGTATGACCAATCAACTGGTAACGACATGGGGGACGGTATACAAACGACCGCAACACTTCAACCTAAAATTGCAGATAGTGGAGCGGTTACTTTATTTAACGGATTGCCAGTTGTTAAATTTGCCGATAGCGGAATGGAGTTTGATAGTTTAATTACAAATTCAAACGTTAGAACAATATTTACTACTTTCAACACTTCAGGAACGGCGGAGCAACAGATTTTTATAAACAGTAGCGTTGACGGTAAGAGAATGCAATGTTCACTTTATAGAAGCGGTGCAGGTAAGCTAGGAGTATTGTCAACATTACGGTCCCCTGCTAACGGCAATACTGGCGGCAGCATAACAGCTGGGCAGTCATTAATTACAGCAATTCAAAAGTCAGATGCTTTATTATCATTCATTGACAACTCACAGGTTTCAGACAACAATGCCTCAAGAGGTGGTGCTAGTTTAAACAGGTTGGGATACTTAACTGCCAATAATAGGCCACTAATAGGAGGTATTTCTGAATACATAATTTATAATGCCGACAAATCAACCGACAGGGCAGCAATAGAAACAAATATTAATGATTTTTATTCAATTTATTAAATTATGGAAGGTTACAAATTCACAACAGAAAATAAAGCTCAAGAAGCGTTAAGTTTGGTCAATGATTCAATTACATTTTTCGAGGGGGGAACAACTACTTCATGGACAAATTATAGCTACGCAGGAGAGAACTCCCCTGAGTTTTACTTTATTCCTTCAGACTCACATACGGATACTATTTTAAAAGGAAAAGAAACTTTTGAAGTTGTTTATTCTGAATATTAAAAACAAAACAATAAATAAATTAAAATGGCAAATTCAAGTAAGGGTGTAAACCCTAGTAGATTAATAGGTACATTTGGTTCTAAGTATTTAAATAAGGACGTAGCACATACAGCAGTAAATGCTTATGCTTTTATTGCTCAAGAAGATACTGTAATGACAGTGTTAAAAGGGGGTGATGCAAGTGCTGCAACATCTACGGATAACTATCTAACATCAATGTCTTTAGGTAGTGTTACGTTAAAACAAGGGGCGTTAATACAAGCTCCATCGGGGGAGTTGTTCCAGGCTATAACAATGACTTCTGGTGCAATAATAGCTTATAAGTAATGCCGTTTGTATCAGCATCGGCAATATCCCCATATAACAGTATAAGGGGAGGAGCATCGGCATCAGCAAGCATTCTAGATTTTGCACCTTTTAATGTATGGGATAGTGAACACTTAATAGTTACTGGAAATACTATAACATTTGAAGATTTCAATAATGTTGGAAGTAAATACAATTTAGTTAACCCTGCCGCAACAAACAAGCCAGATTTACTTGCATCTGATTCTGAATTTAATGGTTTACCTTCACTTTCTTTTGATGGGGTCGCTGAATATGTAGTTGGTATTGCGTCAAATTATAGGAGTTCAGATACTACGGGGGCTTTTATTTCAGTTATGAGAAAAACAGCAGGAACCAGTACTCGTTTAAATCCTTTTCTAACTACCCAATCAAGTGGCAATAAGTACATAGGGTACTCAATAATAGGTGCTGGTGGTACATTTCAGTTTACAGTAAACCCCAGTTCCAATAAAAGTTTTAGAGGTAGCACAAACATAAACAACAATGACGCTTTTTCTATCGCAAATATTAATACAGGTACATCATACAAACAATACGTAAATGATACCGCCCAAACCGTGACGATGACAGGTGCTAATGATGGGTCCCTTTGGATAAATGATGCAGGGGGTAGTATTAATACGTTAGGTGTTGGTGCGTTGGTGCGTGGTGGAAATCCTAGCAATTTTGCTAAGATAGATTGGGTATTTAGTGGATACTTCCCTTATACAAGTGACGCTCAGATTGAGGGTATAATGACTTTTTTGATTAACAAATACGGATTATAATGGAGTTAGTAAATGGGTGGATAACACCAACAGTAGAACTGTATGAAGAAAAGCAAACCGAACTAGGTTTAGCATACAACATCGATATGCCACGGTATGCGGGTAGAATTGTAGACGGGGTTGTATTTCCTGATGTTGAATTAATAGCAGGTGGGTACTTTATGCGGGACATAAGAGGTCTTGGTCCTGTTTATATTACCGAGGCAGACATAAAGCAAGGCCCTGAACCAGAAGACTAATTTAAAATAATATAAACAAAATATCTAATTAAATCTACTCTATGACATAACAATAAAAACAAAGGCACATGGATAGCGATAGTCTTATATTAGTAGTAGGTGGTTTAGCTGGGGCGGTTGGAATTAAAGAGGTCTGGTCTATTATAAGAAAAAAGATGGACATGAATCACTCTGTGTCCTCAAGCCAGAGTAATTACAAGCAAAAAAGAATTGAGGAGTTAGAGGATGAGCTTAAACAATCTAATCAGGCCATACTTGAGTTAACAGTCAAGGTATCTAAATTAGAAGAAAGAATGCTGCACGTTGCAAAGAATAGAGTAAAAAAGTAAAAAAATAAGTAACTATATATAACAACAACAAAAAAACAATTTAAAATGGCAAACGAAGTAATTAACTTAGACACGGTATTTAGTGGTTTCAACAAAGGAACAGACTTACAACCAAAGAATGCAAGAACAAATAACCAAGGAGTAAAAATAAATGATATCGCAGGATTTACACAAATTCAAGCGGCTGCCCCAGCTACAACAACTGGATTAAAAGGTGACATGGTATATGTTTTGGCAGACCATAAAATATACGTTTGTGAAAATTCGTTTGGAACTTTAGAAGTGGGTACTGTATTAGCTGGCACTCCAAGTTCTGTAACTGGTGCAACGGCTGGCAATTACAGCGGTGTAGCCTTAACAGGTGGAACTGGAACTGGAGCTAAAGCTACTATTGCAATGGCTAACCCAACAACAGTTACATCTATAACTATCGATGTTGAAGGTAAGGGTTATAAAACAGCGGATACGTTAGTTATTGCTGCTAAAACTTTAGGCTCAGGCTCAACTTCATTTACTATTCCTCTTGTAGCAGCAGACACAGCTTCTATTTGGTATAAAACAGCAGCTCTTACAGTATAAAAGAGTAACAATATGCAGCAACAATAAGAAACAAAAAATAGAATGGCAAACGAAGTAATTAACTTAAACACGGTATTTAGTGGTTTTAATGGTGGAACAGACTTACAACCAAAGAACACAAGAACAAATAATCAAGGTGTAACGATTAATGACATGGCTGGTTTTATTAAAATTCTATCAACTGCTCCTGCCTCAAACGTTGCTGGTGATATGTATCTTCTTGGTTCAGTTCTCAAAGTTTGTGTAGTAAGCGGAAATCCAGGTTCATTGTTGACCTTTCAACCAACATAGCAAATCCTTTTTTATAGGATAAAATAGTAACATTACAATCTAATTAAATTTAATATATTATGTCTGACGAAATCGTTAAGAAATTAAACTTTGGAGACGAAGGTAAAAATAAAGTCTTTCAGGGAGTCTCAAAGCTAACCAAGGCAGTAAGCTCTACATTAGGAGCAAGCGGTAAATGTGTTATGCTTGAGGACTCATCTGGAAAACCATTAATCACAAAGGATGGGGTAACAGTAGCTAATTCAGTTACACTACTAGACCCTGTTGAAAATATGGGTGCTACGCTTCTAAAGGAAGCCGCTAGACAAACCGTTAAAGAGGCAGGTGACGGAACAACAACTGCTACGGTACTAGCACACTCTATTTTAAAAGAGGCATTTGAAACAAAGGACTACAACTCAAGAGAGGTAAGAGATGGAATAAGCTCTGCCGTTGAAAAGGTTGTAACGTACTTAGAAAGTAAAGCTGTAGATGTGAGTGGTGATATGCTAAAGCAGGTCGCAACAATATCATCTAACAATGACTCAGTTTTAGGGTCAATGATAGCTAAAGCTTTTGAAGACGTTGGCGAGAATGGTGTGGTTAGTATGGAAATATCTAATGACGAGGAAACATCCGTAGAGGTTGTGGATGGTGCATCGTTAGACAAGGGCTTAAAGAACCATCACTTTATTAATAACAAAGAAAAAGGTTCCTGTGAGTTAAATAACCCACTGGTGTTAATCGTAGAGAGCAAGATACCTAACGTAAGGAAGGTTCAAAGCATTCTTGAGTACATCATTAAGAACAAAAAAGAATTATTGATTATTGGTGATGCTGATGAGCAACTTGTTACAGCAGTCTCAATGAACGTATCTAAGGGAAACATCAAGGCAAATATTATTGACGCACCTGATTACGGTATTAATAAGAAGCAGACGCTACAAGACTTTGCGGTACTAACGGGGGCTACAGTGATAAACGAAGACCTTGGTGACGATATGGATTTGATTGATGTAAGCCACTTAGGAACGTGCTTGAAGTCAATAACAACATCTGACGAAACAATTATTCAAGTAGACGGAATGAGTGATGACGTTAAAGACTTAATCAAGCAGCTTAAAAAGGAGTTAAAGACCACAAAGATTAACGGCAAGAAACACTTACTTGAGAAAAGACTTTCAAGACTTGGAGGCAAGGTGGGAGTTGTTAAAGTAGGTGCAAATTCGGAGGTTGAATTAAAAGAAAAAGCTGACAGGGTTGAAGATTCAATCTGTGCAACTAAGGCAGCGATTAAAGAGGGTATACTTCCAGGTGGAGGTATTGCTTTACTTAATGCTAGTGACAATATTAAATCTAAGAATGTAGGAGAGGCAATATTGCTAAAGGCGATAAAAGCACCATTCCAAACAATAATGGACAATGCTGGTGTTAAAATTGGATTTGTAAACTCAGAAGAGGGTTTAGGAGTCAACGTAATAACAGGAGAGATTGTTGATATGGTTAAGTCTGGAATAGTTGACCCACTACTTGTTACAAAGAGTGCATTGAAGAATGCGGCATCTGTAGCTAATACGATACTAGCAACCGATTGTGTAATTAATAACTTAAGAGCATAATGAAAGCAGTAGGAAGATATATGTTGATAGAGCCTGTAAAAGAAAACGAAGTATCTACAAAGGGTGGTTTAATCTTAGGAGAGAGCCACAGAGAGGATATAAGATTCAGGGAGGCAAAAGTAAAAACCATAGGAACATTAGTTGAAGGAGTACAGGAGGGAGATACCATATACTACGACAGACACGCAGGGTTTGATATGGAGGTTGATAAGGTTATTTACAAGGTCATTAAAGAGTTTGACGTTGTTGTTATTTTGTAATGAGAGGGGGTAAGTTAGAGTACTCCGACTTAAGAGAGTTTAAGATACTTAAGCACTATAGAGTTATTCGGAAGTGGGTTGCTAAAAACAACGACATTAGTACGGCAGACTTAGAGGTGTTAATATACTTAGACTGTGTAGGATTCTTCAACAGGTTAGACTTTATAGATGGTCAGTACTCACACAGTTGGGATAGCGCAAGGTGGTCTAGGCTTATGGATGGTGGCTGGATAACTATATTCTCAAAAAGAGATAGGGTACACGCTAAGAAGAATACCTATAAAGTATCATTTAAAGGTAAGAACCTTATCAATAGAATCTACAAGATAATGGTTGGAGAGGAAGACATACCAACAAGTAAAAGAAGAAACGAAATAATGAAGGGTCGGTCTTACACAAGTAAGGTTCTTATTAAATCAATAAAAGACGTTAACAAAGATAAAACAATAAACAATGGGATATAAAACAAAGTCAATGATTAATCAAAGGGGACCTGGACAGCTACCTGGTTTTGACATTGAAAACTTTAAGTCAATAGATAACAACCTAAAGAAGTTGACGACGAAGTTTAAAGGAATTAACGAAACCAAAGCAATTCAAGAGATTAGAAAAAAAGAAGGACCTAGTGGTGCGATTAATACTTCTAATTTACTTCAAGAGAATCTAAACAAAGAAAGCTCTAAATCTAGTTCCCCAACAAAAGCTAAGAAAAAGTTGATAGAAGGACGTAAATTAAAACGCTCTCAAAGAAAAGAAGTTAGAGAGGCTGGGAAAGAAGCTGCAAAAGATGTTGATACAAGTTTTAAAAAAGCTGAACTAGCAGGAACAGATTTTAATTCTTTATTAATTGGTACGATTCAAAATCTTACATCATCATCAAAAGCTTCAAGCAAAAAAAGAAAAGTAAAAAAAGCAGCTAAAGATACGAAAAGAGAAATGCTTTCTAAAGGTAGACCAACAGAACCTATGGGAGAACTGGGAAATAAAAAATCTCAGACATTAAATGCTATAAAGACAAGTATAGCTCCTGAGAAAAGTAAAGTTACTGAGGCAAGTGCAGTTACTAAAAATACGAATAAAACTAATACAGCTCCTATACCTGGAAGCGACCCATTTTTAGTACCTAAAAATGCAAATACAATAGACTCAAAATTAGGTGATGATATTATGAGGTTTGGTATAAATCCAAACCAAAAAACAGCTAAAGGTCCAGCTAAAGACCAATACGATTTTAACCCTCCTTCTTATATTGATAGAACGATAGAAAAAATTCAAGATTTTATTGGTGTTGATAAACTTCCAGCTCCTAGAGAACTTTTTGGATTTCAAATGACGGGTGATGGATTTAATAAAGGGATGTTAAGAAAAAACAAATACAAAAAGTAATATGAAAAATATACTCAATCAACTAGGAGCAACAGCAACTAACCTAGATGGGGCAACTCCACAAGAGATGCAAGCGTTAGGGATGAATCCTATGGGTCCTGCCGTTCAAGGCCCTATGGCTACTAACCCCATGATGCCAACAACAGAACCTGCCGCAATTCCGCCAGTAGTTCCAACAGATAATAATTTTTCACCAAAAACCAAATCAGTTGCTGACTACACATACGGTAGTGATGTATCTAGAGGTTACTAAAAACAAAGCTATGAAAAGTAAAAATATGGTAAAGACAAAAAGAATGTATGCTCCAGCTCAAGGGTCTGATGCAATATGGGATGGCCCGTTAAATATGGACAATATGCCAAGAGGTAAGGGGTCTAGCAGCGGGGCAAATGGCATTCAGCTATTAGCTAAAAATATGCCAGCTTATATTCCAGGACCTATCACTGAGATAGCAAAGGGATTTGACGGAGAAGGTATGAACTAGAAGTTTTGGAAGACTTTAAGCTTTGCGTTGCCAATGCGTTGGTAATGATGATAACTATGTCAGACATAGAGGTCATACTTAAAATAGTTTTATTATTAGTCACAATAGGTTACACTACTTTTAAGTGGTTGTCTGTTGCTAAAAAATATAAAGATGGAAAAGATAAGTAAACATATATCATATAAGGAAGGGGTTAGAAGTTCTACCGCTAAGAGATTAAGCATAGATAACACTCCTAACGAGTTTGATTTAGATAGAATGAAGTCTATATCCAAAAATATATTTGAACCTCTTAGAGAGGCTGTAAATGGCCCTATACGCATAAATAGCTTCTTTAGGTGCAAGCAACTCAATAGAGAGGTAGGTGGAAGTGGTACGTCTCAACACTGTAGAGGAGAAGCTTTTGACTTAGATGACTCTTACGGTCATATGTCAAATGCAGATATGTATAAGTTTATTAAGAACAACCTTAGCTTTGACCAAATGATATGGGAATTTGGTGACGATGAGAACCCTGATTGGATTCACGTTTCTTATGTTTCGGAAGACAAGAACAGGAATAGGTGTTTGAGAGCTATAAAGGAAAATGGTAGAACTGTTTATATTGTAAAGTAATGGCAAGCAAAGTAAGCAAGAAAGATATGGCTTGCAACAAGCCCAAGAGAACATCTGGTCACCCAAAGAAGTCACATATTGTAAAGGCTTGTACGGGTGGAAAGGAAAAGTTAATTAGGTTTGGTCAGCAAGGTGCTAGTACAGCAGGAAAACCAAAGACTGGAGAGTCTGATAAGATGAAAGCTAAAAGAAAAAGTTTTAAGGCTAGGCACGGAAAGAACATAGCTAAAGGTAAAATGTCTGCTGCTTACTGGGCAGACAAAGTTAAATGGTAAACAATAATAAATAAAAAATGGATAAGTCAAGAAAAAGAATCTCACAAGATTACGCAAGAAACGCTATTGTAGATGGAGACACCAAGGCGGGTAGATACGAAAAAAAGATGGCAGTAAAAGAAGCTGCTGGAGAAGGACCTTCTATGAAGTCTGAAATTTACATGGCAGGAACTTCTATGGGTTCTGGCAAAATGTCAAAAAGCGGTATTATGCAATGTGGAAGCTGTATAGGCAAGCATATGAAAGGTAACAGCGGTATTAATATGAGTGCTGACCTTAAGTATATGCCAATTATAGACAGAGAAAAAAATGCAATGAAAAAAGGCGATAGGTAGTATGGGGTTTAAGTTATCTAATCCACCATATAAGAACGAACCAA
>Ga0308017_1000192_pt1 | contig 19927 bp, 15 predicted proteins | sample Neamet280_FD_203145 | JGI IMG/M metagenome (GOLD analysis project Ga0308017, IMG submission 203145) | Marine microbial communities from water near the shore, Antarctic Ocean - #280 | ecosystem: Environmental > Aquatic > Marine > Unclassified | place: Southern Ocean | collected 2014-10-01
AAAAAGGCGATGAGCAGCACGATGTACTGCGCCACCTGCGTCCAGGTGATGGCACGCATGCCGCCTAGAAACGAACACACCAGGATGCCGCCCAAACCCAGGAAAACCCCCACCTCGAACGCCAACCCGGTCAGGCGCGATGTGATCAGCCCCACGCCATAGATCTGGGCCACGACATAGATGAATGAGCACAGCAGCAGCGCCACCACGCCCAACAGCCGCGGCACACGGCCGCCGTAGCGCTCGGCCAGAAAGTCGGGAATCGTGAACTGCCCGAAGCGCCGCAGGTACGGCGCCAGCAGCAGCGCCACCAACACGAAGCCACCGGTCCAGCCCAGCACGAAGGCCAGCCCGCCAAAGCCCTGCAAGTACAGCGTGCCAGCCAGCCCCAAAAACGAGGCCGCCGACAGCCAGTCGGCGGCGATCGCCATGCCGTTGTAGAACGCCGGCACGCGCCGCCCCGCCACATAGTACTCGACGGGGTCGATGGTGCGCGTCAGAAAGCCGATGGTGGCGTAGACCGCCAGCGTGGCCAGCAAAAACGTCAGACCGATCGCCGTGCGCGACCAGCCCAGATACTCCAGCCAGCCGAGCACGAGCACGAAACCCACGAATCCAAGCGTGAAGCGACCGTAGAGCCGATCGAGCGTGCGGCGGAACTGGGGGTCGGGCGGCGGCGTGGACATCATGAAAGCACCTGCGAGTGGCTTGACACAGCGCAAGGCGACTGGCACCGACGCCCTGGGGACTCGGCCTCGGCGGGTGTAGTATCCCATGATCGCGACTCGGCCCTGCCCCATGGACACCGCCCTTGCGCCACACGCCCCCGACGACTCGATCCACCTGGCCTCGGTACCCGTGCGCAACTTGTTGCGCCAGCCGCCGCTGACGGTGCCCCCCGAGACGACGATCCACGCCGCCGCCGCCTCGATGCGCGAGCGGCACGCCTCCTCGGTACTCGTCGTGCGCGACGGCGAGCTGCTCGGCATCGTCACCGACCGCGACTTGCGCAACCGCGTGCTGGCCGTCGGGCTATCCCCCGATCGACCCGTGATCGAGATCGCGACGCTCGACCCGCAGACCATCGACATCGGCGCGCCCGCCTTCGACGCGCTGCTGCTCATGGCGCGCCTGAACATCCACCACGTGCCCGTGATGGATGGCCGCACCGTGGTCGGGCTCATCTCCAGTACCGACTTGCAGCAGCAGCAAAGCAACTCGGCGGTCAACCTGGCCGGCGCCATCTACCGGCAGGACAGCGTCGAGGGGTTGGTGGAGACGGCCGCGCGCATCGGGCAGCTGCAACGCCAGCTGGTGGCTGCCAACGTCAGTGCGCACGCCATCGGACGCATGGTGTCGGCCATGACGGATGCGCTGACCTCGCGGCTGCTGCAACTGGCCGAGGCGCGGCTGGGCCCTGCCCCCGTCCGCTATGCCTGGGTGGCGGCGGGTTCGCAGGGGCGCAACGAGCAAACCGCCAAGTCCGACCAAGACAACTGTCTGATCCTGGCCGATGACGTCGACGCCACCCAGCATGGCGCGTACTTCGAGGCACTGGCGCGCTTCGTGTGCGACGGGCTCGACGCCTGTGGCTATGTCTATTGCCCCGGCGAGATGATGGCCATGACCGCCACCTGGCGGCAGCCGCTGGCGCGCTGGCGCGAGTACTTCCACACCTGGATCGAGCGACCAGAGCCCAAGGCGCTGATGCTGACCTGCGTCTTTTTCGACCAGCGCTTCGTGCACGGCGCGCGCGAGCTACTCGATACCCTGAGGGCCGAGGTGTTGCAGCGCACGCCAGGCCAGCGCATCTTCCTGGCGCACATGGTGGGCAACGCCCTCACGCACCAACCCCCGCTGGGCTGGCTGGGCGGCATCCACACCATTCGCCACGGTGAACATGAGGGCACGATCGACCTCAAACACAGCGGCATCGTGCCCATCATCGACCTGGCGCGCATCTACGCGCTCGCAGGCGGCATCACCGCCGTCAGCACCCGCGAGCGCCTGCAGGCCGCTGCCAGTAGCGGCGAAATCACGGCCGAGCGCACGCGCGATTTGATCGACGCCCTGGACTTCTTGAGCGGCCTGCGCATCCAGCACCAGGCGCGTCTGATGGCCGCTGGCCAGCCGGCGGACAACTACCTGCGGCTCGACGAGCTCTCCGAGTTGGAACGCCGTCACCTCAAGGACGCCTTCGGCGTCGTCAAAGACCTGCAGGGCGTGTTGGAGAAGCGCTACCTGGCCGGCCGCTTCTGACGGGATGCCGGAGCCGACGGCACTGCGCGCGCCTCAATACGTCAGCCGCGCGTAGTAGGTGCGTTCGGACGCGCGGCGCGCTTGCCCCAGCGTGTGAATGCCCTGCTCGGCCAGCAGGGGGATGAGGCGCAAGAACACCTCGGCCGTGACCAGTGCATCGCCCAGCGCGGTATGGCGCCCAATGACGGGGATACCGAAGCGGGCAGCGATTTCCTCCAGCCGGTGCGAGGGCTGGGCCGGGTGCACCACCGCCGACAGCAGCAGCGTGTCCAGCACGGGATGGTCGAACACCACGCCCGTGGCCCGCTCCTTGAGCTGCAAAAATCGCATATCGAACGCCGCGTTGTGCGCGACGAGCACCGTGTCGCGGGCAAAGGCATGAAAGGCCGGCAGCACCTGAGTGATGTCGGGCTGATCGGCCACCATCTCGGGCGTGATGCCGTGGATGGGAATGCCTTCGCGCGGGATCGAGCGGCGCGGGTTAACCAATTGCTCGAAGCTCTCGTGCCGCAGCAGCTTGCCGTTGACGATGCGGGTGGCGCCGATCTGGATGATTTCGTCCCCTTCGGTGGGGTTGAGCCCGGTGGTCTCGGTGTCGAACACCGTGTACGCCAAGGCGCTCAGCGGCACGTCGTCGAGCGCCTGCGTTGCCGCGGACGAGCGAAACAGGTCGAAATCGTAGTACTCGGGCCGGCTCTCGGTGCGCACGAGCGCAGCCGCGTCGGCGCTGTCCGCAGACTCGATCGCGGGCAGCAACAGGCGAAAAAACGCCTCGCCGGCCGCCGTGTCGGTCTCGACCCACAACGCGCCGCTGTGCCGCTCCATGACGTCGCGCACGCTGGCCGTACCCCCCCCGTCGCCCACGCGCATGGGATCGATCTCCCACCCCAGCAAGCCAGTGACGGCGGCGTCGCCCGACGGCCGCCAGACCAAGTCCAGATGTACCTGAGGGCCTGGCCGCTGGCCTGCCGACGGTGCCCGCTGCAGCCGCAGCATGAGCGCCGTCACGCCCGCCTCGGTGTGCAGCCGCCGCGCCAAATACACCACGGCCTGGATCAGCGAGTAGCTCTCGATGCGCAGCCACGCGTCGCCATCGACCGCCCCGACCGTCACCTGCAGCCCAGGCACATCGGCCAGCCGGCGCGCGATCGCCGCGACCCAGTCCGCGGCCAACATGTCCTCCATCGGCCACTGGCTACCCCAGGTGTTGACCCCCTCGGCGACCAAACGCTGCACACGCTCGCCCAGTGCCTGCACTTCTTCGCGCACCACCTGCGACAACCGCTCACGCAGCGCCGGGTCGGCGTCCGGCAGCTCCAGCACCTCCAGCGCGGCCTGCACATTGGCCAGCGAGCGACGGCTGCCCTCGGTCAAGTCCAGCCACAGCCGCTCGCGCGCCGCGGCCTGCTCGTGCTCGCGGGTGATGTTGTCGAGCACGAGCACGAAGCCCGCCAGCTCGTCGGCACCGTCGGCCGAGCCTTCGCCTTGACGCACCGGCGCGACCTGCACGCGCAACAACTGCCCCCCGCGCGTCGCGGTGACGAACTGAGCGCTCGGATGCGCCGCACCGCGGCGCATCCGCTGCCGAATGCGCTCGAGCGCGTGCGCGATCAACGCCGGCTCGAACACGGTGTAGATCGAGCGCCCCAGGCCGATCAACTCGGCCCCGCCGGCCAACATCGGGGCCTGCGACAGCGCCCGAAACTGCAGCCGCGCCCGGTTGTTGTAGAGCAAGATACGTCCGTCCAGGTTGCACACCACCACGCTCTGGGTCAGCTCCGACATCAGCGCGGCCAAGCGGGATTTTTCCTGCTCGATGCCGCGCGCCGCTTCGCGCACGCGCTCGTCCACCTGTGCCCGCAGCGCCTCGCGCTGCTGGACGAGTTGATTGAACAGGCGTGCCACCTGCCGCACCTCGGCCGGCCCACGCTCGCGCAACGCCGGCGCCCCCTGGGCCGTGAGCAGCACCCGCGCCTCCTCGGCCAGGCGCCGCCACGGGACCACCCCGACGTCGAACGCGCGCTGCAGCCCCCAGGCGACCGCCATCATGCCGAGCAGCCACATCAGCCCCACGAAGCCCCAACGATCGCCCAGCAAGTCGAGCATGCGGGCGCGTGCCTCGGGCTCGAGCGTGACGGCGATCAAGCCGATCGTCACCCCCAGCCAGGCGAGCGATACGCCCGCCGCCCCCGCCAACAGCCACCACAAGCGCGGGTCGATGCGGCGCCTCACCGCGCGTCCTCCAGCAACTCACGCACGCGCTGCACCAGCTCGTGCGTGGAAAACGGCTTGGTCAGGTACGCATCTGCCCCCAGCGCCAGCCCCTTGGCCACATCGGTGTCACGGCCCTTGGCGGTCAGCATGACGATGCGCATGCCCGCCAGCCGCTCGTCGGCACGGATGGCCTGGCAGACGTCGAAGCCGCTCTTGCGCGGCATCATCACGTCGAGCAACACCAGATCCGGGCGCCAGGTGCACGCCGCCTCCCATCCTGCCTCGCCATCGCGCGCCACCTGTACCTCGTAGCCCTCGCGCTTCATCAGAAATTCCAGCGAGATCAGGATGTTGGGCTCATCGTCGACGATCAGCACACGCTTGCTCACGGGCGGGTCTCCTGTGCGGGTGGGTGGGGCGGATCGGGCGCCTCGGTGGGGGCGTGGCGGCGTCGCGGCAAGTCGAAACCGAAACACGCACCCTGGCCCGGTGCCGATCGTAACCACAACCGGCCACCGAAATGCTCGATGATGCGACGACTGATCGGCAATCCCAGCCCCGTGCCGGGCGGCCGCTCGAGCGCGTCGCCCCCCTGGCGAAATTTCTCGAAAATGACCGACTGCTGCTCCAGCGGCACCCCTGGGCCATTGTCCTGCACTTCGACCGTGACCAGCGGCTCGCCGCCGCTGCCGACGTGGGTCACGACGCGCAGCACCACCCGACCCCTTTCGGCCGGCACGAACTTGGCCGCGTTGGACAGCAAATTCATCAACACCTGTTGCAGGCGATCAGCGTCGGCCCGCACCCATAGCGGCGCGTCGGGCAGCTCGACGTCCAGCCGCGCGCCGCGCTCGCGCAACACGGGCTCGGCCGCGCGCGCGGCCTGGCGTGCCACGGCCACCACGTCCACGTCGGTGTCGCTCCAGGTCGCATGGCCCGACTCGATCTTGGCCAGATCGAGCACCTGGTTGACCAAGCGCGTCAGCCGCTCGGTTTCGGCGACGACGATGTCCAGAAACTGCGCGCGCTGTGCGGCATCCATTTGAAGATCGTCGCGCATAATCTCCGCCAGCGCCCTGATCGAGGTCAAAGGCGTGCGCAATTCGTGCGTCACCGACGACACGAAGTCATCCTTGAGGCGATCGAGCTCCTGCAGCCGTTCATTGGCGGCGCGTAGCTCCCGCGTCGCTTGCTCCAGCGAGCGCGACTTCTCCTCCAACGCTTGCGACAGCGCCCGCAGGCGCCCGGTCTCGCGCAGCATGTCCAGCACATCTTCGATCCGCAAAGGCTGCTCCTCGACCACCGACGCCACCAGACGCCGCGCCGAGGCGGTGCCCACGGTACCCGCCAGTTGCGTCTCCACCCATTGCACCAGCGCGGCGTCGGCCGGCAACGCCGGCAGCGCGACGCCGCGCGCGCGCGCCTGTTGCGCCAACAGCTCCTGGGCGCGCTCGGGCCCCAGCACGCGCGCCAGCAGCGCCTGCAGCGCCGGCACCGAGGCTTGGCCGCGCCAAAAGACCGGGCGCTGGTCGGACGCCGAGCGCTCGAACACATCCACGAACAGCACCGCCTGGCCCGTCTCTCCCACCCCGGGCGGACGCGCGAGCGATACCCCCACATACAACCCGAGGTTGACCAACAAGCTCCAGAACATCGCGTGCGTCAGGGGGTCGAACCCGTGCAAGCCGAGCAGCGCCTCGGGCCGCAGCCAGTCGATGCCTCCCGGCCCATGGGTGACGAACGAGGCCGGCAGCCAGCCCGACTTGGCCAGCGATGGCAGCATCAGCGTGTAGGCCCAGACGCCAAAGCCACCCAGCAGACCGGCCATCGCCCCCGCGTGACTGGCCCCTTTCCAGAACATGCCGCCCAGCAACGCCGGGGCGAACTGCGCCACGGCGGCGAAACTGATCAGGCCGATGCTGACCAGCGCATACGCATCCCCCGCAACCCGGTAGTACCCGAAGCCCAACAACAGCAGCAGCAGAATCGCCCCGCGCCGGATGCGCAGGATCGAGCGCGTCAGATCGCGAGACGCCCGCTGCCCCGACGCGCGCCGCAGCCACCACGGCAGCACCAAGTCGTTGCAGACCATGGTGGACACCGCAATCGTCTCCACGATCACCATGCCGGTGGCGGCCGACAACCCTCCGATGAACGCCAGCAGCAGCAACGCATCGGCCCCCGCGGCCTGGGGCAGGCGCAGCACGAAGATCTCGGCTTGCGCCGCCGCGTCTGGGCCTAACCACAGCAGGCCCGCCAGTGCGATCGGCAGCACGAACAGGTTGATCAGCCACAAATACAGCGGAAAGACCCACGCGGCGCGCCGGATGTGGCGCTCGTCGACCGCCTCCACCACCATGACTTGAAACTGGCGTGGCAACAGCAGCACCGACAGCCCGGCCAGCACCGTCAGCGTGAGCCAGCTCGACCAGGCGAACGCCCCCATGTCCCCCATCGTCAACAGCCGCGACAGGGACGGGTCGGCCTGCGCCCGCGCCACGATGTCGCCCCAGCCATCGAACATCCCCCACGTCACGTAGACCCCGACGGCCATGAACGCGACCAGTTTGACCAATGACTCGAACGCCACCGCCGCCACCATGCCCTCGTGCCGCTCGGTGCTGTCCCAGTGCCGCACGCCAAAGACGATGGTGAACACCGCCAGCCCCAGCGCGAGATAAAACGTACTCTCACGCCACCACGGTGTATCGGCCGCGGAGGAGACGCTGCCGTCCACGACCACCGCGTACGCCACCGCAATGCCCTTGAGCTGCAGCGCGATGTAGGGCACGATGCCCACCACCGTGATGACGGTGACCAACCCCGCCAGCACCGGACTTTTACCGTACCGACTGCCGATGAAGTCGGCGATGGTGGTGATGCGATGGGTGTGGGCGATGCGCACCATCTTGCGCAACACCACCCAGCCCAGCACCATGGCCAGCGTCGGCCCCAGATAGATGGGCAAAAACCACAGCCCCGTGCTGGCGGCACGCCCGACGCTGCCGAAATACGTCCACGCGGTGCAGTACACCGCCATCGACAGTGCATACACCCAGGCGCTGTCGATGACCGGGCGCCCCTGCCGCCCGCGACGGTCCGCCCAGTGCGCCAAGGCGAACAGCAGCCCCAGATATGCGAACGCAGCGGCGATGACCAGTGTGGGCGCCACGGATCACCTCCGCCTCGCCGTCAGTCCGGCGCGCGCTCCATGAACCACGCGAGCACGCCGATGAGCGCGCCCCAGGCGACGAAGGCCGCCACCGCCAGCGGCGCCCCCCAGCCACCCAGGCGCTCACTCCAGTATGCCCACACACCCAACAGCGGAAAATTGAGCGCCAACACCCCCGCGACGAACAGCGCCCACAGTCGTGGCGCTTCCCGGGATGCCTGCCAGTGCCGCATGGCTGGAGTGCCGCGTCGTGCTGCCGCCGGTCAAGCTCCGCCAGCCAGGCGGTGCCAGGTGTCGACCACGGTATCCGGGTTGAGCGAGATGGAGCTGATGCCGCGCTCCATCAGCCAGTGGGCAAAGTCCGGGTGGTCGCTGGGCCCCTGGCCACAAATGCCGATGTACTTGCCCTGCGCGCGACAGGCTGTGATGGCGCGCTCGATCAGGGCCAGCACGGCCGGGTCGCGTTCGTCGAAGTCGTGCGCGAGCAGCTCCAACCCCGAATCGCGGTCCAGCCCCAGCGTGAGCTGGGTCAGGTCGTTGGAGCCGATCGAAAAGCCGTCGAAATATTCGAGGAACTGCTCGGCCAGCAGCGCGTTGCTGGGGATCTCGCACATCATGATGAGCTTGAGATCGTGCTCACCGCGCTTGAGCCCCATGGCCGCTAGCAGCTCGGTGACGCGCCGGGCCTGCGCCAGCGTGCGCACGAACGGCACCATCACCTGCACGTTCGTCAGGCCCATCTCCGAGCGCACGCGCTTGATGGCCTCGACCTCCATCGCGAACGCCTCGGCGAAATCGTCGCTGATGTAGCGCGCCGCGCCACGGAAGCCCAGCATCGGGTTTTCCTCGTCGGGCTCGTAGCGGCTGCCACCGACCAGCTTGCGGTATTCGTTGCTCTTGAAGTCCGACAGGCGCACGATCACGGGCTTGGGCCAGAACGCCGCCGCGATCGTGGCCACCCCCTCCGCCACCTTGTCCACGTAGAAGGCACGCGGGCTCGCATGGCCGCGCGCGGCCGACTCCACGGCACGCTTGAGATCGGTGTCGATATTGGGGTAGTCCAGAATCGCCTTCGGGTGCACGCCGATGTTGTTGTTGATGATGAACTCCAGCCGCGCCAGCCCCACCCCCGCGTTGGGGATCTGGGCGAAGTCGAACGCCAGCTGCGGGTTGCCCACGTTCATCATGATCTTGACCGGCAGCTCGGGCATGGCGCCGCGCTTGACCTCGGTGACCTCGGTCTCGAGCAGCCCTTCGTAGATGTGGCCGGTATCACCCTCGGCGCAGCTGACGGTGACGAGCTGGCCATCCTTGAGCGTTTCGGTGGCGTTGCCGCAGCCCACCACGGCGGGAATGCCCAACTCGCGCGCGATGATGGCCGCGTGGCAGGTGCGCCCGCCACGGTTGGTGACGATGGCACTGGCGCGCTTCATGATCGGCTCCCAGTTGGGGTCGGTCATGTCGGTGACCAGCACGTCGCCAGGCTGCACCTTGTCCATCTCGGCGATCGAGTGCACGATGCGCACCTTGCCCGTGCCGATCTTCTGGCCGATGGCGCGCCCCTGCGCCAGCACGGGCCCCTTGGCCTTGAGCTGATAGCGCAACTCGACCTGGCCGGCGGCCTGGCTTTTGACCGTCTCGGGCCGGGCCTGCAGGATGTAGATCTGGCCGTCCACCCCGTCCTTGCCCCATTCGATGTCCATCGGCCGGCCGTAGTGCTGCTCGATGACCAGGGCGTACTGCGCCAGCTCCAGCACGTCCGCATCGCTCAAGGCGTAGCGGTTGCGCTGCTCCACCGGCACGTCCACCGTCTTGACCAGCCGCCCCCCGGCGGCCTTTTCCTCGGGTGTGGCAAACACCATCTGGATGAGTTTGCTGCCCAGGTTGCGCCGGATGATGGCGTGTTTGCCCGCGCGCAACATGGGCTTGTGCACATAGAACTCGTCCGGGTTGACGGCACCTTGCACCACCGTCTCGCCCAGCCCATAGCTGGCGGTGATGAACACCACGTCCTCGAAGCCGCTTTCGGTGTCGATGGTAAACATCACGCCGCTGGCGCCCAGGTCCGAGCGCACCATGCGCTGCACGCCCGCGGACAGCGCCACGTCGCTGTGCGCAAAGCCCTTGTGCACGCGGTAGCTGATCGCGCGGTCGTTGTAGAGCGACGCGAACACCTCTTTGATTTTGTGCAGGATGTCGTCGATACCCGAGACGTTGAGAAACGTCTCCTGCTGCCCGGCGAACGACGCATCGGGCAAATCCTCGGCCGTGGCCGAGGAGCGCACCGCATAGCTGGCGTTAGCGCCGCCGTCGAGGCGCTCGAACGCGGCACGGATGGCCGCTTCCAGCTCAGGCGGGAACGGCTGCGCCTCGACCATGGCGCGGATTTCGGCACCGGTGGCAGCCAGCGCCTTGACGTCATCGGCGTCGAGCGCGGCCAGTTTGGCCTGGATGCGCTCGTCGAGCCCGTCATGGCGCAGGAACAAGCGGTACGCATGTGCCGTCGTGGCAAAGCCGGTGGGTACGCGCACGCCCTGCGGCAGTTGCGAGATCATCTCGCCCAGGCTGGCATTCTTGCCGCCGACGATCTCGACGTCGGCCATGCGCAGTTGCTCGAACGGCACCACCAGCGCGTCAGGGGGGAAGCGATCGGACATGGTTGAAGACTCCACGATGTTGAAAAACCGGTCCGCGGTCCGCACGGGCGGCCATGTCGTTGTCATTCTGGGCCGCGGGCGGCAAGCCGGACAGGCGCATCGTTGGAGGCGCCTGCCCCAGGCCGCGATAATGCGCCGATTGTAATTTCCCACCACCACCATGCCCAACCGCACCGCCTTCTTCGTCTCCGACGGCACCGGCATCACGGCCGAGACGTTCGCGCGCGCCATACTCAAACAATTCGAGATATCGCCCAAGATGGTGCGCCTGCCTTTCGTGGACGACGCGGACAAGGCGCATCAGGCCGTGCGCCAGATCAACCACGCCGCCGCCGTCGATGGCAAGCGCCCGCTGGTGTTCACCACCGTGGTCAACATGGAAGTGCTCGACGTGCTGCAGCGTCACTGCCAGGGTATGTTGATCGACATGTTTGGTACCTTCATCGCCCCGCTGGAGCACGAGCTGGGCATGAAGTCCAACCACCGCGTCGGGCGCTTCTCGGACGTGGCCAGGAGTCAGGAGTACCACGACCGCATCGAGGCCATCAATTTCACCTTGGAGCACGACGATGGCCAAACCAACGCCAACCTGGAAAAGTCCGACGTCATCCTGGTGGGAGTGAGCCGCAGCGGCAAGACGCCAACCTCGTTATACCTGGCGATGCAGTTCGGGCTCAAGGCGTCGAACTACCCCTTGATCCCCGAGGATTTCGAGCGCCGCCAACTGCCGCCGGCGCTGCTGCCACACAAGAAAAAACTGTTCGGCCTGACCATCGACCCCCAGCGGCTGAGCGAGATTCGGCACGAACGCCGGCCCCACTCCCGTTACGCGAGCCTGGAGAACTGCCGCTACGAGGTGCGCGAGGCCGAAGCGCTGATGCGCCGCGCGGGGATTCCGGTGCTGTCGACCACGCACAAGTCGATCGAGGAGATCGCCACCCTCATCCGCCAAAGCCTGGAGGAGCGCGAGGCACACTGAACCGGCGCCCGAGCCCGTATCAGTCGCGCCCGGGCGCGGCGTGGCGGCTGGCGCGATAAAAATTCAGGATGCGCTGCACGTAGGCTCGCGTCTCGGCGTAAGGCGGCACACCGCCAAAGCGGTCGACCACCCCTTCACCGGCGTTGTACGCCGCCGACACCAGCGCCACGTCACCGTCGAAGCGCTCGAGCAACCAGCGCAGGTACGACAGTCCCCCACGCACGTTTTGCTCGGGGTCGAACGCATTGCGCACGCCAAAGCGCTCGGCCGTGCTGGGAATCAGTTGCATCAAGCCCTGCGCATTGCGCGGCGAGACGGCACGCGGCTCGAAATTGGACTCGGCACGCGCGATAGCCAGCGCCAAGCGCCCATCGACGGCAAACTGCGGGGCCAGGCGCTGGATCATCAGGGCGTGGCGCCGTTTGTCGGCCGGTAAATTGGCCACGTAGTGTGCCACCACCTCGTGCGGCACCACCGACGGCACCGCCACCGCGGGCGCCGCCGTGGCGATGGTCAGGGACGGTGGCTCCCCCCCGCGCAGGCACTCGGGCAGGTCACCCGGATCGCCACCGCGGGCATCGGGCCGCTGCGCCAGGGCGCGCTCCAGATCGGCCAGCGCGTCGGCGTATCCGAGTTGGGCCGCCTGACGCAGCGACGCCACGCCCGCGGCCTGCCCCACCTCGTCGAGCGAGAATGCCCCCAACAGCATGCCGAGCCGGTGGTATGCCTGCGCGCTGCCATGGCGGGCGGCGCGGCAGTACCACGCGGCCGCCAAGGCCGGGTCGTGCGCTTGCTCGGACTGCCAGCCCGCTTCGATCCAGCGCGACAGTTGGGGCGGCTCATCGGTCCACGCTGGCGGCGATGTCGGCAACGCGGACGCGAACGCCACAGCCGATGACAGCAACCCGAGCGCCAGTGCGACGCGCCTCAGCGCACGCGCGAGCGCGGCTGACCGATCCCGTGCGCGTGCCGCCCGAGGGCAAACGACAGAAAAATCTTCATCCACAGCGTCGTCCCGGCAATGGCCACCCAAGTCTGATACTCCAGCCAGCCCATCAGGACCGACAGAATCACGCCCACGAGCACCGCCCCCCCCACCAAGTTGATCGCCAGCTCGTAGGGGGCCCAGCGCTCGGCATCCGCTGGCGGCTCCCCTTTCTTGAGCGCGACTTCCGAAAAGTCGCGCCGAAACGCGATGCGCCACGCCCGCCGCAGCCAAAAGAATGCCACGGGAAAGAGCGCCAGAAAAAACAAAATTTTGATTGGGTAGATGCTCACCATGGTGTCACCAGAAAAAAGCCCCGCCGGCGGCGCCGACGGGGCTGATTGTCGCGGGTCTGGGCCGCCGCTGGCAACCCAGATACGACCCGTTTAGTGAGCCACCGCGGAACCCGCGCCCTTGGGCACGCGAACCGACTCGACCAGCTCCTGAATGTGGGCCGGAACCGGCTTGGAGATGGCGCTAACGGCAAACGCCACCACGAAGTTGACGATCGCACCGACGGTACCGAAGGCTTCCGGCGTGATGCCGAAGAAGCTGTTGGCGCCGCCGATCAGGTCCAGGTACTCGGTGCCCTTGACGAAGAAGATGCCCTTGTGCGCGAACACATAGAACAGCGTCACGAACAGGCCGGCGAGCATGCCCGCCACGGCGCCGGAGCCGGTCACCTTCTTGCTGAAGATGCCCATCATCAGCGCCGGGAAGATCGTCGAGGCGGCGATACCGAAGGCCAACGCCACGGTGCCCGCGGCGAAGCCCGGCGGATTCAGGCCCAGGTAGCCGGACACGATGATCGCGCCCGCCATGGCGATCTTGCCGGCCAGCAGCTCGTTCTTCTCGCTGATGTTGGGGTTGATGGCGCCCTTGATCAGGTCGTGCGAGATGGCCGACGAAATCGCCATCAGCAGACCCGCCGCAGTGGACAGGGCCGCGGCCAGACCACCGGCGGCGACCAGCGCGATGACCCAGTTCGGCAGCAGCGCGATCTCGGGGTTGGCCAGCACGATGATGTCGGCGTTGACGGTCAGCTCGTTGCCCTTGAGGCCGGCCGCTTCGGCCTTGGCCTTGACGGCCGGGTTGGCGGTCTTGTCGTTGTAGAACTGGATACGGCCGTCGCCGTTCTTGTCCTCGAACTTCAGCAGGCCGGTCTTCTCCCAGCGCTTGAACCAGTCCGGACGCTGCTCATAGGGCAGCGCGGATTCGGCCGCGAACAGATCCGCATTGGCCTTGACGCGCTCGGCGTTCACGCGGATGCCACCGGCGGGATCCGGCTCCACGCCGACCGCGGTGTTGACGGTGCCGATCAGGTTGAGGCGCGCCATACCACCGACCGCGGGGGCCGTGGTGTAGAGCAAGGCGATGAAGACCAGCGCCCAGCCCGCGGACGAACGGGCGTCGGAAACCTTGGGCACCGTGAAGAAGCGCACGATGACGTGCGGCAGGCCGGCCGTGCCGATCATCAGCGACACGGTGTAGAAGAACATGTTGAGCTTGTTGCCCGCCACCGCGGTGGTGTATTCGGCAAAGCCCAGGTCCTTGACCACCTGGTCCAGCTTGGCCAGCAGCGCGACGTCCGTGCCCTTGAGGTCGGCCCCCAGGCCCAGTTGCGGCAGGACGTTGCCGGTCAGCGCCAGCGAAATGTAGACAGCCGGCACCAAGTAGGCCAGGATCAGCACGATGTACTGCGCCACCTGGGTGTAGGTGATGCCCTTCATGCCGCCGAACACCGCGTAGGCGAACACGATGGCCTGCCCGATGTAGATGCCGGTTTCGCTGGATACGCCCAGGAAGCGCGAGAACGTCACGCCCACGCCGGTCATCTGGCCGATGATGTAGGTGATGGACGCCACCAGCAGGCAGATCACGCCGACGTTGCGCGCAGTCTGCGAGTAGTAGCGGTCACCGATGAACTCCGGCACGGTGAACTTGCCAAACTTGCGCAGGTACGGCGCGAGCAGGCAGGCCAGCAGCACGTAGCCGCCGGTCCAGCCCATCAGGAACACGGCGCCGCCGTAGCCCATGTTGGAAATCAGGCCAGCCATCGAGATGAACGACGCCGCCGACATCCAGTCGGCGGCAGTTGCCATGCCGTTGGTGACGGGGTGCACGCCGCCGCCAGCCACGTAGAAGTCGGACGTGCTGCCAGCGCGCGACCACACGGCAATGCCGATGTAGAGCGCAAACGTGGCGCCGACGACGAGATAGGTCCAAAGTTGCAGACTCATGTTCGGTGCCTCCGCATCAGTCTTCGGACATGCCGAACTTCTGATCGATCTTGCGCATCTGCGCCGCGTACCAGAAGATCAAAGCGATGAAGACATAAATCGAGCCCTGCTGGGCAAACCAGAAACCGAGCGGATAGCCACCCAGTTTGATGGCGTTGAGCGCATCGGCAAACAAAATGCCAGCGCCGTAGGACACCAGGAACCAGATGACCAGCACTTTGGTCAGCAGTCCCAGCGTCGCAGACCAATAAGCCCGCGCGTTGCTGTCGTTGGACATGGGTACGTTCTCCTCGGATACACGTTTCGAATCGGCGGTACGGACCGCCGGCCGGAACATCGCTGGACATTCGCAATGTTTCCTGGCGGACTATCCTGAGCCAGCCTTACGGCGAACTGAAAAACCGCCCGCCATCGCCCAAACCTAGGGAAAGTCCTAGGGTCGAGCTGGGCTGTGCGTGCCTTCTGGCAGCGTGACGCAGGTCCACTCGCCACAGGCGGGCGCATCAACGGGCCATTCGTGCGCGCTGCACGGCAGCGCCTGCTCGCCTGCACACAGGGTGTAGCGCACGGCGCGGATCACCCCGGCATGGGTGATCCAGACACCATCGCTGGCGCGCGTCGCCATCACTCGATGCAGCGCCTGCCGCACGCGCGCTAGCAGCGCCGCCACCGACTCGCCCCCACCCGGGCGCGCGTGCGCAAAATCGCCCGCCCAGGCATCGAGCTCGGCGCGCGGCACGTCGTCCCAACGGCGCCCCTCCCATGCACCGAAATCGAACTCGGCCAAGCGCGCATCCGCCAGCGGCGCGGGCAGCGCGGGGCGCAGGGCTTGCAGGGCTTGCGCGAGCTGCCATGCCCGGATCAGCGGGGACACCCACCACACGAACGCTGGCGGCAGCACCGCATGCAGCCGCTGGGCGGCTTGCGCCGTCGCTTCCGGGTCGGCCGGCGCATCCGTACGGCCACAGCAGACGTCGGAGGTCAGCCCGGTGCGCGCGTGCCGAACGAGCCACAGGCGCATGTCCTCACCCCCCGACAGGGACGGACACGCCCAGCGCGACGGCCAATCCCAGGTAGAACGCCAACTCGGTCACCTGCTGGGTGGCGCCGAGGGTGTCGCCGGTGAAGCCCTGCAGCCGCCGAGCCAACCAGCGCCGCATCAGCGCCAGCGCGAGCAGTGCGGCCAGCACCGGACCCAGCCAGCGCCACGACGGTTGCAGCGCCAGGGTCACGCCGATGGCCGCCAGCCACCAACCCGTCCCCACCCACAGCGCGCCCGCGTCCAGCGCGTCCGCCAGCGGCTTGGATTTGGAGCCGTCGGCATCGCCGACGTAAGGCAGGGCGTGGATGATCCACAGCGGTGCCCAACGCGAGGTGACATGCGCCCCCAGCACGCCCGCCGCCGCCCAGACCAGGCCCGACTGCTCCAGCAGCGCGAGCAGCCCCACTTTGGTCAGCAGCGCCAGCACCAGCGCCACCGCCCCGTAACTGCCGATGCGCGAATCCTTCATGATGACCAGGGCGCGCTCACGCTCGACCATCCCACCCAGCGCATCGGCGGTGTCGGCCAGCCCATCTTCGTGAAACGCCCCCGTCAGCCAGACCCCGGCCGCCGTGCACAGTACCGCTGCCACCCAGGCCGACGCGGGCTGCGCTGGCAACGCCCACGCGGAAACCACCAGCACCAGCGCGGACCACGCGCCCACCACCCAGCCCACGCCCGGGAAATGGGCCGCGCTCGCGCGCAGCATGGCGGGCGAGTAGCCCACCCACTGCGCCAATCGCCCTGTCACCGGAATGCGGGTGAAGAACTGCAGCGCCAACAACCAGTGCCGCACGGCGCGCGCGAGCATCGGCCGTCCCTCTCAGTGCGCGGGCGCAATGTCGGCACGGCGCGCCACACCGGCCGCATCGAAGCTGGCCATCTCGCGCAGGATCGCGCACGCCGACACCAGCAGCGGCCACGCCAGCGCCGCCCCCGACCCCTCACCCAGGCGCAGCCCGAGGTCGAGCAGCGGTTCGGCCTTCAGGTGCGCCAGCAGCAGCGCGTGCCCGCGCTCGCCCGAGCGGTGCGCAAAGACGCAGCGCTGCAGCACCGCGGGGGCCAGTCGCGCGGCCACCAGCACCGCCGCGGTGGTGATGAAACCATCGACCACGATCACGCGCCGCTCGGCCGCAGCCTGCAACACCACCCCCACCAGGGTCGCGATCTCGAAGCCTCCCAGGGCCGCCAGTGCGGCCAGCGGCTCGTGCGCCGTCGCGTGGCGCGCCAGCACCTGGCGCAGCAGCGCGATCTTGCGCTGCACGCCCGCTGCGTCCAGGCCCGTGCCCGCGCCGGTGCAGTCGGCGATGTCGAGCCCCGTCAAGCGGCTCATCAACAGTGAGGCCGCCGAGGTGTTGCCGATGCCCATCTCGCCCAGCAGCACCGCATTGCCGGGCAAATCACGCACCAGCGCCATGCCGTTGGCAAGCGCCGCCTCGCACTGCGCCATGCTCATGGCCGGGCCCTGCAGCGCGTCGGCGCTGCCAGGGGCGATCTTGGCGTGCCGCAATCCCGGCCGCAGCGCGAAGTCGTGCCGCACGCCGCAGTCCACGACGGTCAGCGCCAATCCGTGTTGGCGCGCCAGCACACTCACCGCCGCGCCCCCGGCCAGAAAGTTTTCCACCATCTGCCAGGTCACATCGCTGGGATAGGCCGACACGCCGTGCGCCGCCAGCCCGTGATCGGCGGCGCATACCACCAACTGCGGCACCTGCAGCGTGGGTGCGTCGGTGCCCAAAATCAGTCCGATGCGCAGGGCCAGCGCCTCCAACCGTCCCAGCGACCCCTGGGGCTTGGTCTTGTCGTCCAGCGCGCGCTGCAGGCGCGCCGCAAGGGCGGTGTCGTCGATGTCGTCGATGGTGGGCAATGACAGGCTCATGGGCTTTCCTTCAAGTCAACAAACGATCCAGCGTGTCGGCCCCGAGGTGCGCTTGCACCGTGTCGGCCAACGCGTCGAAAACCGATGCCAGCGACGGCACCCCGGTGCCCCACAGGGCGCGCAGGACGGTGTCATTTTCGAACAGGCCGTGCAGGTAGCAACCGAGCACGCACCCGTCGGCGCTCTGCCAGACCAGCCCGGGCAGCACCTCGCGACCCTGCCCTGCCAGGGCGGGGTGGATCGCGGTCTGACCGTGGTGGATTTCATAACCGCGCACGGCCACACCCGACAGCGCCGACCACGGCGCGCCCAACGTGCCGAAGGTGGCCTCGGCGCGCTGCACCGTCTTGTCCAGGGCAAAGACGGTCACCAGCGGCAGCAGCCCCAGCCCGGCCGCGTTGCCGTCGATGCCATGCGGGTCGATGAGCGCCTCACCCAGCATCTGCAGACCGCCGCAGATGCCCAACACCGCGCGTCCCGCGCGTGCGTGCGCGACGACGGCGTGATCGAGCCCCTGCGCGCGCAGCCAAGCCAGGTCGGCCGCCGTGGCCTTGGAACCCGGCAGAATGATCCAGTCCGCACCGGTGCAGTCGGCGGGCGTGCGCGCCCACACCACGCGCAGGCCCGGCACGCGGGTCAGGGGCTGAAACTCATCCAGGTTGCTGATGCGCGGGTAGGCCACGATGGCGACCGTCTGCCGTGCCGACCCGTCGCCCCGCGCGCGGTCGTCGAAAACGCCGTCCTCTTCCGGCAGGCCGTGGTCGCGCCACAACGGCAGCACCCCCAGCGTAGGCACCCCGGTCAGTGCGTGCAGTTGCTCGGGCGCCGGGGCCAGCAGCGCGGGGTCGCCGCGAAATTTGTTGAGCACGAACCCACGCAAGCGCGCGCGCTGATCCGGCGGCAGCAAGGCCCAGGTGCCGTACAAGTGGGCGAAAGCACCGCCACGGTCGATGTCGCTGACCAAGAGGCAACGCGCATCGGCATGCGCGGCCACCCGCAGGTTGACGATGTCGCTGGGCTGCAGGTTGATCTCGGCCGGGGACCCTGCGCCTTCGATGACGACGACCTGATGGCGCGCGCGCAGCTCATCCAGCGCCGCCTGCACCCGCGGCCATAGGGCAGCGCTGCGCTGCCGCCATGGCATGGCGCTCAGCGCGGCATCGACCTGGCCCCACACCACCACCTGGCTGCGCGTGTCGGCCTCGGGCTTGAGCAGCAGCGGGTTCATCCGCACGTCCGGATCGACGCCGGCGGCCAGCGCCTGAAAATACTGCGCCGCGCCGATCTCGCCCTCCGCGCCATCCGGGGTGGCGACGACGCGGGCGTTGTTGCTCATGTTCTGCGCCTTGAACGGCGCCACGCGCAGACCCTGGCGCGCATACCAGCGGCACAGCGCGGTGGCAAGCCAGCTCTTGCCGGCGCCGCTGCTGGTGCCCCAGACCATCAGGCAGCGCGCGGTCATCGCGGCGCCCTCCGCCGGGCTGCTGCGGGGGCGCCCGCCAGCGCCGGCACGTCCAGCGCGTCGGCCAGTGCCTGCAGCGCCTGCGGCGGCTGCGCCGACAGGCGCCACCAGCCGGGCAGGCCCAACGAGGCCGCATCGCGCAGCTTGACGCCGCGCGCGCGCAGCGCCGCCGCGTCGAGCGGCTGCGGCGGGCGGGCGCAGAGAAACGGCGTGACGCTGGCGGCGACCTCCCAGCCGCGCGCCTCGAGCATCTGCACGAGCGCGGCCTTCCACTGCGCCAGCGTGGCGTGGGTTGCCTGCAGCCAGCGCTGCGTGGAGGGCTCCACCCAGGCGACCAGCAGCGCCACGCCATCGGCCCCGATCGGCCACGACGGCGCCAGCGCCTGCAGCTCGGCGAGCTGGCCGGGCTCGGCCTCTTCCGGCGCGATCACGTAGGCCGCACGCACGCCGGTCAGGCCCAGCGCCTTGTTGGGGCTGTAAAGCTGCCAGCAGCGCGCGCGCTGCCGCTCGGTCAGCACCGCCTCGCCCTGCAGCCGCAGCGGCGCGTAGGCCAGGTCCAGCGTCACCGGCGCGCCGGCGGCCAGCAGCGCCTCGGCCACGGCGGCATCCTCCGGCTGGCCAAGCGGGCTGCCGGGGTCGCACAGCCAGCCGGCGCGCGCCTGCGCCGGGCCGGGCGCGCGCACCAGGCCCCAGACGTCGGCGGCGTGCGCGTAGTCGCCGTAGCCGGGCACCGGCCACCAGAGGGGCCCGTACCCACGCCGCGCGCACCAGGCGGCAAAGCGCAGGATCCACTCGCTGCCGCTGGCGGCCAGCAGCACCCGGTGCGGTGCCACGCCGTGCCAATCGGCCAGCCGACGGCGCAGGTCCGCGTAGGTGGGGTCAGGGTAGTGACGCCGCGCCGCCGCCTGCACGCGCGCCAAGGCTTGCGGACAGGGTCCGCAGGCATTGGCATTGGTGGAAAAGTCCCACGGCGGCACACCGTCGGCGTCGGGGCCGCCGTGCGTGCGCGGCGGCCCCGCAGGCGACTGCGTCGTCCCC
>Ga0308017_1000195_pt1 | contig 19854 bp, 15 predicted proteins | sample Neamet280_FD_203145 | JGI IMG/M metagenome (GOLD analysis project Ga0308017, IMG submission 203145) | Marine microbial communities from water near the shore, Antarctic Ocean - #280 | ecosystem: Environmental > Aquatic > Marine > Unclassified | place: Southern Ocean | collected 2014-10-01
ATGGTGATGATGACACGCGCCATCAGGTGGTCGCTGGCTTCGGCCTCACCTTCTGAGGGCTTCCCCCCGGGCGGCATCCGGCCCTCTCCCCACCCCTCCGGATGCCGCCCACCCCGGCTCATCCTGTTTTGCAGGTTCGCACGGATCTGCCATTTCTCCCGGCATTATGCGCCCCTTGTTGGTAAATCGGGCTTGGCCTGACTGGGTGAGGCAGGCTTGTGTTCAACAAGACGAATGACGAGGGTCTTTTGAATGATGTGCAGGATCAGGAATTTCATTCGCTGCGGGTTTTGGGGTTTGGCGAGCCTCGCCCTGCTGGCGACGAGCGCGCATGCCGGATCGCTGCGGTTGGTGGCGAATGCGCCGACACAATATGATTTCGTCGATATCGCGCAGCTCCCGGCGTCCTTTGGCCGCGGTGAGTTCGCGCTCGAACTATGGGTAAAGCCCGATAACAGCTTCCCGGTCGGCCCGGTCTGGCGCGCGGGCTACAACCAATTGTCGAACTGGTCGGATGCGGACCCCGAGCCCTATTCCAGCGACGGCTGGTGGCTGGCCGGCAACTGGCTGCTTGATGGCCACACCCGCCCGCAAGGCTTTGCGCCGGGCAACAGCCGCGAGGGCACTTTCTCGCTCCAGTTCTACGGCGGCGGCCGTTTGCGCTTCATGTTTGCGGATTCCGGCGAGGCCATGCCGAAAGGCATGGTCCATGCCGTCCAGGCCTGGCCAGCCAGCACCACCCCGTCGCTGCTTGATGGCCGGTGGCACCATGTCGTCGCGCTCCGGCGCTGGCGCGCGCCTGCGGGGGCAACGCTCGAACTCTGGGTCGATGGGCGAAGGATTGCCGCGACGGATATTCCCCACCGGACCGACATGCGCCGCTTCTGGGACAAGCTGGCCCATCCGGCTGATCCCGAAGAACTTGGCGGGTGGAGCCTTGGCGCCGAAGTGATGACCGCGTGGAACTATGCCTTCACCCAATACGAAGACTACAAAGGCCACGTCGACGAACTGCGCCTGTGGGGCCGGGCGCCCGCGCCGGAGGAAATCGCGCAATGGGCGAGGGGCGGATCAGTCAGCCGTGAGCCCGATTTGCTCGCACATTTTCCCTTCGACGAGCAGGATGGCACCGTCGTCCATGACCGGCTTGACCCGCGCAACACCTGGCGGCTTCGCCGCGCCAGCCCACAGGCGTGGTCAGCCGAGAACGCGCCGGTTCGGGCAAGCCGGTGAACCCAGCGCATCCTTCGTGCCGCTGACCGGATGCCGGCTTGGCTTTGATGGAGATGAGATTTGATGCTTTCTGCCCTGGCAGTCCTGCTGGCCGCAACCCCGCCCGGCGCGCGCGAACAGACGACGGTGATCATGCCGGAAGAGCCGCAGCAGCGTCAGATTCACGAGGACTGGGGCTTTGCGCAGGCGATCATCGCGGGCGAGACCATCCATGTGTCGGGCGTGGTGATCGGTGCACCCGCTGAAGGTGCCAGTCTGCAAGACGCCTATGACAGGGGCTTTGCCCGCATTGGCGACATCCTGAAGCGGTCTGGTGCGAGCTGGCACGATGTTGTCGAAATCATCAGCTATCACACCGATGTGACCACGCAGATGGCCCCGATGATCGCTGTCAAGCATCGCTATGTGAAGGCCCCCTATCCCGCGTGGACAGCGGTTGAAGTATCGCGCCTGATCCCCGACCGGGGCATCACCGAGATCAAGGTCACCGCCTATATTGGCGGACGGAAACAGAGCACGACTGCACCTTGAGGGGTCAACAGCCGAAAGGGGCGGCGGAAGCCGATGCGCCGGGGTGAACTATGGCTGCCCGCCGCTTGTTTCATTATTCGGCATAGGGTGCCAATCTGATCCGTGATTTGGCACGCTCAACAAGAGCGGCGCTGATGTCGTCGCGGGTCAGCGTTCCATTGCCGTTCTCGCGCATGGCTTTGGCGATCGTGTGGCCTGCGAGGCTGATGTCCTCGCCATAGATCACCATCACTTCCTGTCGCCGATCGGTGGTTGGTAAATGCACGAAACGCACTGACATGGTCCACACCGGTAAACGAAACCCGCGTTCTGCCAGCAATGTGCGGAATGCCGCGTGATCGGTATCGGCCGGAGGATTGAAGTCGGGCCCAGCAAACATGATGGGACTGACGTGGACCGCGTAGCCGCTTAGATCTGTCATCACGGGATTGAACTCAGCGTACCGGTAATAATCCTTCGGGCGGGATGGCAGGAATGACTCGAATTGCACCCAGTAGTAGCGGCGTACCAGATTGGTCTCATCGGCTTCGACAAAGGCATGCAACTCGGCATCCGCGACGTTGTAAAGCGGCCAGCGCTTGGCTCCTGCATGCACGGTGCCTTCGGGAAGGATCACGCGGATTGCCGGGTTGTTTGCTGATGCTACGCTGCTCCCCGTAACCACTCGCTCTGGTTGAAGGTGAAGATCCGTCTGCTCATCGACCGCATGGGCCGACGTCGCGCATGACAATCCCAGGAGTGCGACAGGCAAGAAAAGATGTTTCATCAGACAATCTCGGAGCAATGCTTGGAGAGACTTCGCCATCAATCCGATTGGGCGGCTACAGAACCATGCGGCGAAGACCAAATGGCGAGTGTCATGGCAGCGATGGCGAGAATAAAGGCCGCAACGACAAAAGGCGCGCCGGGCATCCAGATCGTCGCATCCGAGCCGGTGCCCCATGAAAATGCGCCTGTCATAACGAGAGGAGAAACAATCATCGCAACCGCTGAAACAGAGCCGAGGACGCCTTGCAATTCGCCCTGCCGATCCGCCGGAACACTTCGCGATAGCAGACCCTGAAGTGCGGGGGTCGATATGGTTGCCAACCCCGCCATCGGGATCAGAAGCCAAACCATTCTCTCGCCGGGTGCGATGCCAAAACCGACGAGGCACAGCACACCGAGGCCCAGGCCAATCCTGATCGTCAACACCTCGCCAAAGCGCGCGAGCAGCAGTGGGGCAAACGCGGCTTGCCCCACTGCTGCAGAAACACCGTAGAGCGCGAGCGAAACGCCAATCGTTGACACGCCCCAAGCGAGGTTCGCCTCAACATAGAACGCCCACACTGCCGGATAGACAAAGACCGCAAGTTGGATCAGCCCGAAGGTCGCAACGAGAGCAGCTGCCCCTGGTAGCGAAGAGATGGCGACAAGGCCTAAAACAGGGTTTGCATCGCGCAGCTCGAATTGACGCCTTGCACCTGTGGCCAATGTTTCAGGCAGGGCCACCAAAGCGAGCGCGAAATTGATTGAGGCAAGGACTGCCGCAAATAGAAATGGTGCCCGCGGGCCGATAGTTCCGACACCACCCCCGACCACCGGACCCAGAACCAACCCGAGCCCGAGAGCAGCCGAAACAAGGCCAAACTTGCCTGCTCGCTCATCCTCTGTCGTGATATCAGCTACATAGGCTAGCGCCGTAATGTATGTGGCTGCGGCTACTCCAGAGATAATCCGGGACACAAGCAGCAGCCATATCGAGTCAGCAAGAGCCATGACAATGAAGTCCGCTGCCATGACAGCGAGAGATACCAGCAGCACCGGGCGGCGTCCAAATCGGTCCGACAGCGCGCCCAGCAAAGGCATGAAGAGGAACTGACTTACCGAGAACGCGGTCGTCAGCACACCGCCCCAGATTGCCGCATTGGCCAGCGATGGACCGAGAAGAGAGGTGAGTAGCTGCGGCATCACCGGCAGGATGATGCCAACGCTGATGGTCTCGAGCATGACCGTAAGGAGGATTATGAGCAAACGGGTGGGCATCAGACCTGCGGGCCCAATTGGCTAAGCGCCGACGGCTTGCGCGCCTGTAGCGAGGCCGAACCGGTTGAAAGTATCAAGGAAAATGAGCGATACATCACCGCAATTATAACGCAGTGTTATCGGGAGAATTAGCCATCTCTCGTAAGAAAGATTGTTCGACCCGATGGACAATCGATCATTAAAGCAGCTCGTCAGCACTCGGCAATGCCCGGCGTCAAATTTTATTGCTTGGGGAGGGCCTGAAAATCCCAGTAACTTCCGGCTTCTGTCGACCCAGACCCCGTCGGTCATGGACCCCGATCGAACGTCTGGTTTCCCCAGAATCCGCCATTCCGCTTCCGGGATTGAGCATCGACCTCGCTCATGACCGGGGTTGGGTGGAATTCGGAATGGCAGCTTTGCATCCGCCAAATCCTGGGGAAGCGTATCGGAAACCGGGGGCAAGGATTTGCGGCCCTGTAGGCCTGCCTCGGTTGCATCGGGGCAGGCCGCAAGATCGCCAAAGGCGGCAAGGCAATCCTCTACCGCACTAAAGGCTTGCCATCACTCCATGCTGCATTGCACACAAGCGCCATGCGGATTGCGATTGTCGATGAAAGCGCCCCCCGGGCCTCGATTATCGAGGAAGGGCTGTCCGCGCTCGAGGGATGCGAGATCTTCACCCTCACCTCGCGCACCGGGCTGGTCGCACGCATCGCTGAGATCGCACCCGATGTCATCTTCATGGATCTCGGGAACCCCTCTCGCGATGTGCTTGAGGAATACTTCGCCGTCAGCCGTGCGCTCGATCATCCGATCGCCATGTTCGTCGATCGCAGCGATGACGACCAGATTGCCGCTTCGATCGACGCAGGCGTATCGACCTATGTGGTGGACGGGCTGTCGGCCCACCGGATCGCGCCCCTGCTCAAGATGACGATCCAGCGGTTTCATGCCTTCGCGCGGCTTCAGCATGAATTGGCCGAAGCGCAAGGCAAGCTCGCCGAGCGCGATACGATCGACAAGGCGAAGCGCATCCTGATGAAAACCAGGAACATCGGTGAGCCGGCGGCCTATGCCGAACTGCGCAAGAAGGCGATGTCGACCAACCGGCGCATCATCGACATCGCTGAAGCCGTCGTGACCGCGCATGAGCTGATGGGAGACGGGCAATGACCGAGCGGCTGACAATCGGGTTTCTGCCGCTGATCGATGCGTGCCTACCGATCCTGGCGCAGGAACATGGCTTTGCCGCAGAAGAGGGCCTTGAGCTGAGCTTCGTGCGCGATGTTTCGTGGGCGACGGTGTTGGACCGGCTGCTCTACGGGCACAGCGATGCGGCGCACATGCTGGCTCCTTTGGCGATCGCCACGACGCTGGGCCGCGGCCGGCCGGCGCAAAGCATTGCCGCGCCGTTTGTGCTGGGGCTCAATGGCAATGCCATTACGGTCTCGAACCGGCTTGCGCAGGAACTTGGGTGCGATGGCACGCTGTCCGATCCCACCGAACTTGGTGGGCGGCTGAGGGCGCTTGCGGCCCGGCGGCGCGATGCGGGGGAGCGGCTGCGCTTCGGGGTCGTCCATCGCTATTCCAGCCACAATTACATGCTGCGGTATTGGCTGGCCGGATGCGGCATCCGGCCCGATGTCGATATCGAGATCGTCACCGTCGCCCCGCCCTTCAGCGCCGACGCGCTGGCGGCGGGCGAGATCGATGGGTCGTGCGTGGGCGAGCCGTGGAATTCGATCGCAGTGGACAAGGGCGTGGGGCAAATCGTGCTCGCCACGGCGCAAATCTGGCGGCGCGGGGTGGAGAAGGTGCTGGCGCTGCGGACCGAGCGGCTGGAGGAAATCCGCCCGTCGGTCGAAGGGCTGATCCGCGCCATGCACCGGGCGGGCGAGCATTTTGTCGATCCGGCCAACTGGGAAACCAATGCCGCGATCCTCGCCCGGCCAGAATATTGCGATGCCTCCGCCACGCTGCTGCTTCGCGCGATCTCCGATCGGCTTGTGCTTAAGCAGGGCGAGGCGGCGCGGCACTATCCCGATTTCATGTTCCAGCACCGGGAAGCAGCGAATTTCCCATGGGTCAGCCAATCGGAATGGCTCTACAGCCAGCTGGTGCGCTGGGACGGGCTGGAATATGATGCCGGGCAGGCGAACGCCGCCGCGCGGGTGTTCCGCCCGGATGTTTATCGCAGCGCTCTGCGCGACATGCCGGGACAATTGCCGACGTCGAGCTCGAAGGTCGAAGGGAGCCTGTCGCAGGCGCTCGAAGCCCACACCCACGCGGGCACGATGCTTATGGAAAACAACACCTTTTTCGACGGCATCAGTTTCGATCCCGACCGCCTCCCGGAATATATTGCATCGCAAAAATGATGCTGCGGCGCAAAAGGGGGTTTGCGATTTCCATCAACTTGGGTTATTCGATTCGTACGCGAGACACGGCTCCGACGTAGGAATCGTACTCTCCCTCGCGTGATGCGAAAAATTTGTGGCAACGACGCCGCCCGTTTTGTCCCTGTCCGGGGATGCGACGAGGCGGCTTTTTTGCGTTCGATTTCGGGGCGAAAGGACCAATGACAATGACACCCACCCGGCACATCAAGGGGCACTTCTCATTCGACCGGCGCGGGCTGATCGCTGCGGTCCTAGCCAGTGTGGCGCTCGCCGGATGCGGGGCATCGGCGGATGGTTCGGGCGAGAATGTCGTGGCCGCAACGGTCGATGGCGCAATCGAGAAGCCCAACCTCAAGCTCGGCTTCATCAAGCTCACCGACATGGCGCCGCTCGCCATCGCCAAGGAGAAAGGCTTCTTTGCCGAGGAAGGCCTCAACGTCACGCTTGAGCCGCAGGCGAACTGGAAGGTGCTGCTCGATGGGGTGATCGCGGGACAGTTGGACGGGGCGCACATGCTCGCCGGGCAGCCGATTGCCGCGACCATTGGTTACGGGACCAAGGCCGATCTGATCGCGCCGCTCAGCCTCGATCTCAACGGCAATGCCATCACGGTGTCGAACAAGGTCTGGGGCATGATCGAACCGGGCCTGCCCAAGGATGCGGGCGGCAAGCCCACCCACCCGATCCCGGCCAGCGTGCTCAAGCCGGTCGTCGCCAAGTTTAAGGCCGAGGGCAAGCCCTTCAACATGGGCATGGTCTTCCCGGTCAGCACCCACAATTACGAAATCCGCTACTGGCTCGCCGCCGGGGGCCTCAACCCCGGCTACTACACCGAAGGTGATGTGCAGGGCGTGGTCGGGGCGGACGTCAAGCTGTCGGTCACCCCGCCGCCGCAGATGCCAGCAACCCTCGAAGCGGGCACGATCGAGGGTTACAGCGTGGGCGAGCCGTGGAACCAGGCGGCGGTCGCCAAGAAGATCGGCGTGCCGATTATCACCGATAACGAAATCTGGAACAACAACCCGGAGAAGGTGCTGGGTCTGCGCAAGGACTTTGCCGAAAAGAACCCCGCGACCACTGCTGCGCTGTTGCGCGCGATCATCAAGGCGCAAGCTTGGCTTGATGCTGACGGGGGCAAGAACCGCAAGGAAGCGGTCGAAATCCTCAGCCGCCCGAACTACGTGGGCGCCGATGCAGCGGTGATCGCGGCATCGATGACCGGGGTATTCACCTTCGCGCCGGGCGATACCCGCGAAGCCAAGGGCTTCAACATCTTCTTCGACAAGTATGCGGGCTACCCGTTCTATTCGGACGCGGTCTGGTATCTCACTCAGATGCGCCGCTGGGGGCAGATCGCCAGCGACAAGGACGACCAGTGGTATTTCGATACCGCCAAGGCGGTCTATCGCCCTGACCTTTACCTTGCCGCTGCCAAGAAACTGGTGGCCGATGGCAAGATCCCTGCGGACAGCGTCCCCGAAACCAACGGCTTTCGCGGCGAACAGGGCGGCTTCATTGATGGCGTCACCTTCGATGGCTCCAAGCCCAATGCCTATCTCGCCAAGTTCCCGATCGGCCTGAAGCAGGGCCAGAAGGTCACCGCAGCCGGTGTCACCGGCGGCTGATTTTGCCCGACATCCTTCCCTCTCGAGGATCCCCATCATGGCCACCGCATATGCACAACCCCTGTCCGATGCCTCAGAACCCGCGGACAAGACCGGCGCGGCATCAATGACCGCTCCGACCGATGACGAAGCTGCCGGAATGCCTGCGGAAAAGGCACCCGCTGGCAACCCGCTTGCGGCCAAGGTCAAGGAGCAGGCACTTGCCCTGCTGTGGCCGGTGATCGGGATTCTGGCGTTCCTCGGCGCATGGGCGCTGCTCGCTCCGCAGGTCGATACCTCGCTCGGCACGCTTCCCGGGCCGTTCGAGGTCGCCAAGGCAGGCGCGGGCCTCTACGGCGAATATGCCGCAGCCAACGATGCCGAAGCGGCCTTCTATGCCCAGCAGGAAGCCAGCAATGCCGCAGCAAGAGCATCGGGCAATGTCGCGGCGATCAGCGATTTCGAATATTCGGGATCGCCGACCTTCCTCGACCAGATCCTGACCTCGCTGAAGACCGTTGCCCTTGGCTTTGCGCTGGCAACGCTGCTGGCGGTGCCGATCGGGTTGATGGCGGGGCTGAGCAAGCGGTTCAACGCGGCGATCAACCCGCTGGTGCAGATCATGAAACCGGTCAGCCCGCTCGCCTGGCTGCCGATTGTCACGATGGTGATTTCGGCGATGATCACCAGCGCCGATCCGCTGCTGCCCAAGGCGTTTGTGATCTCGGCGCTGGTGGTGATGCTGTGTTCGCTGTGGCCGACACTGATCAACACGGCGGTCGGCACCAGTTCGATCGACAAGGACCTGCTCAATGTCGGCAAGGTGCTGCGGCTGGGCTGGTTCGACAAGCTGACCAAGCTCGTTCTGCCGGCATCGCTGCCCTATATCTTCACCGGTATGCGCCTGTCGCTGGGCGTGGGCTGGATGGTGCTGATCGCGGCGGAAATGCTCGCGCAGAACCCGGGCCTTGGCAAGTTCGTGTGGGACGAGTTCCAGAACGGTTCTTCGCAGAGCCTCGCGCGGATCATGTTCGCGGTGATCGTGATCGGGCTGATCGGCTTCCTGCTCGACCGGGTGATGATGGCGCTGCAAGGCCTCGTCTCCAAGAACCGCACGGTCTGAGGAGGCGGGCATGAGCGACACTCCATTCCTTTCCCTGCGCGGCCTTACCAAGTCCTATGTCGGCAAGACCGGCGGCGTCACCGAGGTGCTGGGCGGCATCGACCTTGATGTGGCCGAGGGCGAGTTCGTGGCGATCCTCGGCTTTTCCGGGGCAGGCAAAACCACGCTGATCAGCGCGCTCGCCGGGCTGGTGGAGCCGGACGGCGGCACCATGACCTTGCGGGGCAAGCCGATTGACGGGCCTGACCGGGAACGGGGCCTCGTCTTCCAGTCCTATTCGCTGTTCCCTTGGCTTACGGTCGAAGGCAACGTGACACTCGCGGTCGATGCGGTCCACAAGACCCGCAGCAAGGCCGAACGCCGCGCGCTGGTGCGCCAGAAGGTCGAGCTGGTCGGGCTCGGCCACGCAATGGACCGCAAGCCCGCGCAGCTTTCGGGCGGGATGCGTCAACGGGTCGCGGTGGCGCGCGCACTGGCGATGGAGCCCGAAATCCTGCTGCTGGACGAGCCGCTCTCGGCGCTCGACGCGCTCACCCGCGCAAAACTGCAGGACGAGATCGAGCGTATTCGCAAGGAGGAGGGCCGCACCATCCTGCTTGTCACCAATGATGTGGACGAGGCCTTGTTGCTGGCAGACAGGGTGGCGGTGCTGACTCCGGCACCGGCCGCGCGGATCGGTCAGATCTGGCAAGTCGATGTGGCGCGCCCGCGCGACCGCGAAGGGGTCAACGCCGATGCCACCTACCAGCGGCTGCGCAAGGAGATCGTCGACTATCTCGGCGCGCTGAATGAGCAGAGCGGCAGCGTGGGCGAAAGCACGGTTGCCCTGCCCAATGTCACCCCGCTCGACCTTGCGCCCCCGCCGCAGGCCTATCGCGATGCGGCCCGCAGTGCGGTCGACAAGCGCTATCTGGAGTTTTTCCGGCTCGACAAGGTCTACCCCACCCCCAAGGGCCCGCTGAAGGTGGTCGAGGATTTCAACCTGCTGATGGACCGGGGCGAGTTCATCTCGCTGATCGGCCATTCGGGCTGCGGCAAATCGACTGTGCTGTCGATGGCGGCAGGCCTCAATGCGATCAGCGGCGGCGGGATCGTGCTCGACAACCGCGAGATCACCGCCGCAGGGCCCGACAAGGCGGTGGTGTTCCAGGCCCCCAGCCTGATGCCCTGGCTGACCGCGCGCGAGAATGTCGCGCTGGGGGTGGAGCGGGTTTACCCCCACGCCGCCAAGGCCGAGCGGGCCGACATCATCGATTACTATCTCGACCGGGTCGGCCTTGGCGATGCCACGGACAAGATGGCCGCCGAAATGTCGAACGGGATGCGCCAGCGGGTTGGCATCGCGCGCGCCTTCGCGCTTTCACCGCGGCTGCTGCTGCTTGATGAGCCCTTCGGGATGCTCGACAGCCTTACGCGCTGGGATTTGCAGGACGTGCTGGTCGAAACCTGGAACCGCACCAAGGTGACCGCGATCATGGTGACCCATGACGTGGACGAGGCGATTCTGCTGGCTGACCGGGTGGTGATGATGACCAACGGGCCGCGCGCCACGATCGGCAAGATCCTGACGGTCGACCTGCCTCGCCCGCGCAATCGCAAGGAGCTGCTCGAACACCCGCAGTTCTACCAATACCGGCAGGAGGTGCTGCATTTCCTTGCCGAATATGACCACGGCCCGGCGACCAAAGCTGCCTGACCGGGCCCACCGCTTCCACGTGGTGAGTTGCGGCAATGGCGCCGCGCTCTGTCAGCCACGCCTCTCCGGCGGCCCGCATGGGTCACCACTGTTCGGGCAACGATGCTCGGCTTCCCGTTAGCACGATGCGACCGCTCAACGGCGGCGCAAAGGGGGTCTTGATGCGTTCGAAATTTCTCGCCTGTGCCGCTGTCCTTGCCGTCACTTCCACGCCCGCGCTGGCCGGGCCACTTGCCCCGCAGAAGATCGGCGAGGATGTTACTCTGGACCCGATTGTCGATGCGCGGCTGCGGCTGGAAACCAATGACCAGTCGAACTTCCCGGACACCGCCACCTCGATCACGGTCCACACCCGCCTGGGGGCGGAGCTGAAGGCAAAAGGCTTCTCGCTGATTGCCGAGGGCGAGTTCACCCGCGCACTGGAGGATGATTTCAACGACACCATCCCCGGCAACGGGGTGGAGCCCTTCCCCGTCATCGCCGATCCCGACACGACCGAGCTCAACCGGCTCAGCATCGGCTATGCCGCCAAGGATTTCTCCGCCACCGTGGGCCGCCAGCGGATCATCCACGAGAACGCGCGCTTCATCGGCAACGTCATCTGGCGGCAGAACGAGCAGACCTTCGATGCAGTGCGCGCGATCGGCAAGCTCGGCCCGGTCGAGATCGACCAGACCTATGCCATCAGCCAGCGCACGATCTTCGGATCGAAGAGCCCGAACCAGGAATTCGAAGGCGATTTCCTGTTAACCAAGGTCGCCGCCGTGTTCGATCCGGTGCGCATCGTCGCCTTCCGCTACGAGTATGATTACGACACCCGCCTTGCCTTTTCGAGCCAGACCTATGGCGCGACCGTCACCGCGACGATCCCGGCCGGCAAGGCCAAGATCGGCCTGAAGGGCGGCTACGCCAACGAGCGCGATACCGGGCGTAACCCGGTCAATTTCAGCGCGGATTACTTCCTCGCCGAAGGCAGCGTGGCCTACGCGGGCTTCACCTTGCGCGCCCAGTATGAAGAGCTGGGCAGCGATGGCGGGCGCGCCGCGTTCCAGACCCCGCTCGCCACGGCCCACGCCTTCCAAGGCTATGCCGACCTGTTCCTCATCACCCCGGCGGGTGGCGTGCGCGACAGCAACGTCCGCCTTTCGAAGAAGTTCGCGATCAAGGGCTTGCCCAGCGGCTTGACCGTAGAGGCGACCTATCACGAATTCGACAGCGACTTCGGCGGGCTGGATTACGGCACCGAAGTCGACGGTGTGGTGAGCTTCAAGATCGGCGATGTCGGCCTGCTGGCGAAATACGGCAACTACCAGACCCAAGGCTTCGGCCCCGACACCACCCGCTTCACCCTCCAGGCCGAAGTCAGCTTCTGAGCCCGGCGCTCTGCCCCGCATCAACGGAGAACCCAAGTGAACCTGCAAACCAGCATCCCGGCACCCCGCCACGCTGACGCCAAGGAACGGCTTGTCGTGATCGGCAACGGCATGGCCGGGTGCCGCGCGGTGGAGGAAATCCTCGCGCTCGAACCGGACCGCTGGGCGATCACGATCTTCGGGGCAGAGCCAAGGGTCAATTACAATCGCATCATGCTCTCCCCCGTGCTGGCGGGAGAGAAGAGCTTCGATGAGATCGTGATCAACACCGCCGAATGGTATGCCGACAATGGCATCACTCTCGTCAGCGGCGATCCGGTGGTGCATATTGATCGCGCCGCACAGCAGGTGGTCTCGCGCGGCGGGCGGATCGAAAGCTATGATCGGCTGCTGATCGCCACGGGGTCTGATCCGTTTGTGATCCCGGTGCCGGGCAAGGATCTGCCCGGCGTCGTCACCTTCCGCGATCTTGACGATGTCGAGACGATGCTCGCCGCGGCCGAGACCAGCAGCAGGGCGGTGGTGATCGGCGGCGGATTGCTCGGGCTCGAAGCGGCGCACGGTCTCAGCTTGCGCGGCATGGCAGTGACGGTCGTTCACCTGATGCCCACCCTGATGGAACGCCAGCTCGACGAGGCGGCGGGCTATCTCCTCAAGTCCGAGCTGGAAGGCCGGGGGATGACGATCCTGACCGGTGCGGACACCGCCGAAATCATCGAACAGGACGGGCGCGTGGGCGGCGTCCGATTGAAGGACGGCACCGAAATCCCCGCCGATCTGGTGGTCATGGCGGTCGGCATCCGGCCCAACGGCACTCTCGCCAAGGCCAGCGGGCTGGCGGTCGAGCGCGGGATCATCGTCGATGACGACATGGTCACCAGCGATCCGGCGATCCTTGCCGTGGGCGAATGCGTGCAGCATCGCGGGGCGTGCTACGGCCTTGTCGCGCCGATCTGGGAGATGTGCCGCGCGCTCGCCGCAGGGCTGGCCGCCAGCCCCAAGGGCTATGAAGGCTCGGTCACCTCGACCAAGCTCAAGGTCTCGGGCGTCGATGTCTTCTCCGCCGGCGACTTCAGCGGTGGCGAGGGATGCGAGGACATTGTCCTGCGCGATGCAGCGCGTGGGATTTACAAGCGCGTGGTGGTGAAGGACGACCGCGTCGTCGGCGCGGTGCTGTATGGCGATACGCAGGACGGCAACTGGTATTTCGATCTGCTCCGGCAGCAGCAGGACGTCTCCGACATCCGCGAGGCGCTGATCTTCGGGCAGGCCTTCGCCGCCGGGGGCGCGCTCGCGGACCCTAACGCCGCCGTTGCAGCACTTTCGGACGACGCAGAAATCTGCGGCTGCAACGGCGTGTCCAAGGGCAAGGTGGTCGCCTGCATCACCGGCGGCGCGGCGAGCCTCGATGCGGTGCGCGCCGGGTGCAAGGCGTCAGCCAGCTGCGGATCGTGCACGGACCTCGTCGAACGCCTGCTCGCGCTGACGCTGGGCGACGGGGTCGAGGAAAGCGCCAAGACGCTGTGCGGCTGCACCAGCTTCGGCCACGATGACGTGCGCCCCGCGATCGTGGAGCGCGGATTCCGGTCGATCCCGCAGGTCATGCAGGAACTCCACTGGTCGACCCCGGATGGCTGCTCCAAGTGCCGCCCAGCGCTCAATTACTACCTGCTGTGCGCGTGGCCCGGCGAATATGTCGACGATCAGAAAAGCCGCTTCGTCAACGAGCGGATGCACGCCAACATCCAGAAGGATGGCACCTATTCGGTCGTCCCGCGCATGTGGGGCGGGATCACCAATCCGCGCGAGCTGCGCGCGATTGCCGACGTGGTCGAGAAATACGACGCGCGCATGGTCAAGGTCACGGGCGGCCAGCGGCTCGACATTTTCGGGATCAAAAAGGAAGATCTGCCCGCCGTCTGGGCTGACCTGAACGCCGCCGGGATGGTCTCGGGCCACGCCTATGGCAAGAGCCTGCGCACGGTGAAGACCTGCGTCGGCAGCGAATGGTGCCGGTTCGGCACGCAGGATTCGACCGGGCTCGGGGTCAAGCTCGAACAGATGAGCTGGGGCAGCTGGATGCCGCACAAGTTCAAGATGGCAGTGAGCGGCTGCCCGAGGAATTGCGCCGAGGCGACGATCAAGGATTTCGGCGTGGTCTGCGTCGACAGCGGCTATGAACTCCACATCGGCGGCAATGGCGGGATCAAGGTGCGCGCCACCGATCTGCTCACCCGGGTCGCGACGGAGGAAGAAGCGCTCGAACACTGTGCCGCCTTCGTCCAGCTTTACCGCGAGGATGCCTGGTATCTGGAACGCACCGCGCCGTGGTTGGAGCGCAAGGGTCTCGAATGGATCAAGGCGCAGCTTTACGATGATCCGGGGGCAGTGAAGGCGCTCGCTGCGCGGTTCCACTATTCGCAGCAGTTCATGCAGGACGACCCCTGGGCGCAGCGCGCGGCTGGCGACAGGGCGGACCTGCACAGCCATGTCGGGCGGATCACCGCCGGGCCGCCCGCTGACGGCATCCTTAAGGCGATGGAGCCGGCGAAATGAGCGCGGACTGGGTGAGCGTGTGCGCGGTTGGTGCGATTGAGCCGGGCATGGCGGGAACCGTGCCGGTCGAGGGCGCGGAGGAAATCGCGATCTTCCACACCATCGGCGGGGCGTTCTATGCGCTGGTCAACAAGTGCCCGCACAAGGGCGGCCCGCTGTCGCAAGGCATCGTCCACGGCGACAGCGTCTCGTGCCCGCTGCACAACTGGCGCATTTCGCTGCAATCGGGCGAGGCATTGGGCGGGGACAAAGGCTGCACGCCGACCATCCCGCTCAAGGTCGAAGACGGGATGATCTGGCTCGACCGGGCGGCGATCATGGCGCGGGCCGGGGCCTGAGGGGCAAGGCGGTGGCTCCGATCAAGACCACCTGTGCCTATTGCGGCGTCGGCTGCGGGATCGCGGCCGAGGTGACCGGCCCGCGCGCCGTTACCATCCGGGGCGATACCGACCACCCCGCCAATCGCGGTGCTCTATGTTCCAAGGGCACGCATCTGGGCGAGACAGTCGCGCTGGAGGGGCGGCTGCTCCACCCAATGATCGGCAACCAGCGCGTCAGCTGGGACCATGCCACTGCCGAAGTCGCAGCGCGCCTCAAGGCCTGCATTGCCGAACATGGGCCGGACAGCGTTGCCTTCTATGTCTCGGGCCAGCTTTTGACCGAGGATTACTACGTCGCCAACAAGCTGATGAAGGGCTTCATCGGTTCGGGGAATATCGACACCAATTCGCGCCTTTGCATGGCGAGCGCGGTGGCCGCGCACAGCCGCGCCTTCGGCGAGGATGTGGTGCCCTGCACCTATGACGATCTCGATGCTGCCGATCTGATCCTGCTGGTGGGCTCCAACACCGCATGGTGCCACCCGGTCATCTGGCAGCGGATCGAGCGCGCGCGTGAGGCGCATGGCACCCGGTTGGTGGTGATCGACCCGCGCCGCACCGAAACCGCCGAGCGCGCCGATCTCCACATCCCGATCGCCCCCGATGGCGATGTCGCGCTGTTCGATGCGCTGCTCGCCAGCCTTGCGGTTGATCGCGCTGGCGTGGAGGCGCGCTGCGAGGTGCCCGATGGCTTCTGGGACAACCGCTCGGCCGAGCACGGGATCGACCCGCAGCTGATTGCCGATCTGCTGGCGATGGTCGCTGCCTCTGATCGCATGATCACCCTGTTCAGCCAGGGCGCGAACCAATCGCGCAGCGGGACTGACAAGGGCAATGCGATCATCAACCTCCACCTTGCCACCGGGCACATCAACCGGCCCGGCGCGGGGCCGTTCAGCATCACCGGCCAGCCCAATGCCATGGGCGGGCGCGAGGTCGGGGGGCTGGCCAATATGCTCGCCTGCCATCTGGGCTTTTCGGATGAGGAGCGCGCGGCGGTCAGCGCTTTCTGGCAGACTGACCGGCTCGCCAAGGGGCCCGGCCTCAAGGCGGTTGATCTGTTCGAGGCCGTGCACCGGGGCGAGGTCAAATTCATCTGGATCATGGCCACCAACCCGGCGGTGTCCATGCCCGATGCGGGCCGGGTTCGCGAGGCGCTTGCCGGTTGCGAGACGGTGGTGGTCTCCGATGTGCTGGAGGATACCGACACCGCGCGCTTCGCGCATATCCGCCTGCCCGCGCTGGGCTGGGGGGAGAAGGATGGCACCGTCACCAATTCGGAACGCGTGATCAGCCGCCAGCGCGCATTGTTCGAAGCGCCGGGTGAAGCGCGCGCCGACTGGCGGATCATCGCCGATGTCGCCGCTGCGATGGGCCACGGCGCGGCCTTCGATTACCCGAACGCAGCCAGCGTGTTCCGCGAATATGCCGCCATGACCGCCCTCGCCGCCGCGCGCGGGCGCAAGCTTGATCTGAGCGCGCAGGCCGATCTCTCTGACGCCGCCTATGAGGCCATGCAGCCCTTGCGCTGGGGCGGCGCGCATCCCCTGGCCGATGGCTACCCGACGCCCACCGGCAAGCCCCGGCTGATCGCCCTCACCCCGCCCGCGCCGCGCGTGCCTGATGCCGCCTTTCCTCTCCGCCTCAACACCGGGCGGTATCGCGATCAGTGGCACACCATGACCCGCACCGGACTCAGCGCGAAGCTCGCCCATCACCGGCGTGAGCCGCTGGTCGAAATCAACCCTGCCGATGCCGCCGCTGCCGGGATTGCCGAGGGCGATCTGTGCAAGGTCACGACCCCGGCGGGCACCAGCCTCTACCGTGCCACGTTGAGCGCAGGGCAGGGGCGCGGCGGGCTGTTTGTGCCGATGCACTGGACCGACCTGACCGCCGCACCGCACACCGGACGCACCGGCAGGCTCGCCAGCGCCGACACTGATCCGCTCTCGGGCCAGCCCGGCTTCAAGGATACACCGGCTCGCATCGCGCGCGCTGACCTCGCCTGGCGCGGCTTCCTGGTGGAGCGCGCGCCGCTTGCCACCCCCGATTGCGACTACTGGGTGCGCTCGCGGGTGGAGCATGGCTGGCTCTATGAACTCGGCGGCATCGAAGAGGCTGACCCTGATGCCCTCCTCCCCCAAGGCACCCGCAGCGAAGTGGCCTACGCCGCCAAGGGCATGCGGCGCTTTGCCGTGTGCGATGATGCCGGGATGCTCACCGCCGCGCTGTTCATCACCCGCAAGGGAGCGCTGCCGCCGCGCGAATGGATCGCCGCCCAGCTCGGCGCGCCGGTGGCAGACCCTGTTGCCATGCTTGCCGGTCGCCCGCGTGAGGCGGGGCCGGATCGCGGCGCCATCATCTGCGTGTGTCACGATGTCGGTGAAGGCGAAATCACCGCCGCCATGGCGGGCGGCGCTGCGACCGTCGCTTGCATCGGCAATGCCACTCGTGCGGGCACCAATTGCGGATCATGCCGCCCGCACATCGCGCGGATGATCGCGGACGCGCAGCTTGATCTGAAGGAGGCCGCAGAATGACGATGCACGCCGATTTTCCGGCAGGATCGGTCTGGCTGGTGGGTGCAGGGCCGGGCGATCCAGAGCTTTTGACCCGCAAGGCCGAACGTCTGATCAGGGCCGCTGACATCGTCTTCCACGATGCCTTGGTGAGCGAGGCGGTGCTGGCACTGGTGCCGCCCGATGTCGAACGCATCAGCGTCGGCAAGCGGGCGGGCAGGCATTCGGCCCCGCAGCCGCTGATCTGCGCTTCTGTCGTGAAGGCCGCCCTGTCAGGTCAGCGAGTCGTCCGGTTGAAGGGGGGCGATCCGTCAATCTTCGGCCGCGCGACCGAGGAGATCGAAGCCTGCCGCGATGCCGGCGTCACAGTTCAGGTTTGTGCCGGTGTCACCACCGCCAGTGCAGCGGCCGCTTCGCTGGTAGCCTCGCTAACCTTGCGCGGGCTCGCCCGGCGGCTGGTGTTCGTCACTGCCCACACCCAGCGCGGCGCGGTGCCCGATCTCGATTGGCAGGCGCTCGCCGATCCCGAAGCGACACTGGCGGTCTATATGGGCAAGGATGCCGCCCCGCATATCGCCAGGGGCTTGCGCGATGCGGGCCTTGCCGCCGACACACCCGTCATCCTGATCGAGAACGTCAGCCTGCCTCATGAGCGACAGTTTGCCACCGACCTCGCCATGTTGCCACTGGCGGCCCGCACCGTTCTCGGCGATGGCCCGGCGATGATCCTGATCGGCAAGGCCATGCAAGCCGTGCACCCGGTCGCCCAAGGCAAGGAATCTGGTTCTACGCTGGCCGCCAAGGTACAGGACATGTTGCAAGTGCATGGGTCGGTGGGTGGGCAGGATCTCTGAAGTCGGTGTCTGCATTCTTGCCGGAGGAGCCTCGCGCAGGTTCGGGGCCAACAAGGCTTTCGCCGATCTGCACGGCAAGCCGTTGCTGGAACATGTCATCGACCGGATCCGCGCTCAGACGACCGGGCCGATGATCATCAACGCCAACGATCTTGATCAGTACGCGCGATTTGGTCTGAAGGTCATCGCCGACGATCAATGGCCCGAAGCAGGTCCGCTCGCCGGAGTGTATGCGGCGATGTCTTGGGCGAGAGATGTCGGGCTTGATCAGGTCGTCACGGTGGCCGTCGATCAGCCGCATCTGCCAATGGACTTCGTCGCCACTCTTTTGCGAACCGGCGCCCCGGCCATTGCCGCGTCCCTTGGGCGGCCGCACCCTGTCAACGCCTTGTGGCCCGCCAATGATCTTGGCGCGCTTCATGACTATTTGGCCTCGGGAAAACGTTCGGTGTTCGGTTGGGCCGAAAGCTGCCAAGCACGGGTCGCAGAATTTCAGGCATCGCCGGATGCGATTGACCCATTTCTGAATGTGAACACCCCCGATGACCTTCGCGCTGCCGAGCAGGCTTCTGTCGCGCACAGAACCGCAATCGGACCGCCATAAGCTGAGACATGCCCCAACATCCGAGCGCTTTAGTGACCGATATGGGGTCGCTAGCCGAATGGCAGCTTTTGGCCGAAACGAAGCTGAAGCGGCCACCCCCTTTCCTCGTTATCCCGTGCCTGACACGGATCTTGGCTTCCTTAGCCGCAGACGGAGAATAAGCAAAGCCTGACCCCGGGCCAAGTCCGGGGCTACGATGAGGGCAAAGGTCGCCCCGCTTTCCTACACGGGCGCGACCTGTCAGCTTCGGCTACATGACCTGCCCTCAGCTCCCCTGGCACCGCCCGCTGTCCGCGCCTGAGAGGCGTTCGGACACCGGGCGGGTTTTCTCGTTCTGGACAGTGTCTCATGTGTCTCCAACAGGAGCCACGGAGCGCGCAGCTGTACGGGCCTCCGCGCCGGGTCGGCGACCGACGACTACCCGAACGCCGGCCGATAATTGCTCTCGCCCCAGTCCTGCCGCTTGGTCCAGCTGCCCATCGTCTCAAGCTTGCCTTCCAGTTCCGGGAAGCGTTCGTAGACGTGGTCCATGTCGACCGCGAAGGGCCTGGTCGGCGCGTTGTTGTTGTATTCGTAGAAGTCCTCGATGCCCTTGGCGAAGCTCTCGCGCATCTCTGCGGGCATGGAGTCGCCCGCCGCCTCGACGAGGTAGCGGCCGAACTCGGCAGGGGTGCAGGGATCGTATGTGATTGCCTTGCCCAATGCTTCGGAGAGGCACGCAGTCACCTGCTTGCCGACCAGCCGCTCTGGCCCGCCGATGTTGAGCCACGCGCCTTCCATGTCGGGCCGTTCGAGGCTCGCCAGCATGAAGCGGGCGACGTCATCAAGGCTGATCCAGTTCGCCTGAAGGTTGGGGTTGTGCGGATACACGTACCGGCCTTCGTTGACGATGAAGGGCCGCGCCCAGTTGGTCAGCAGGTTGTCCATGAACAGCACCGAGCCGAACACCGTACCCGGCGCGCCCGAACGACACAG
>Ga0308017_1000196_pt1 | contig 19839 bp, 31 predicted proteins | sample Neamet280_FD_203145 | JGI IMG/M metagenome (GOLD analysis project Ga0308017, IMG submission 203145) | Marine microbial communities from water near the shore, Antarctic Ocean - #280 | ecosystem: Environmental > Aquatic > Marine > Unclassified | place: Southern Ocean | collected 2014-10-01
AGTTAAAGCAGCAGCGGCGGCCACGGTTGAGGTCCCAGTTGTTCCAGAGGTCCCAGTTGTCCCAGTTGTCCCAGTTGTCCCAGTTGTCCCAGAGGTCCCAGTTGTCCCAGTTGTCCCAGAGGTCCCTAAGACAACGATTCAACCGATTAATCAAGTTACTGACGACGATGACGAGGAAGAAGTCGAAGTAATCGTAGAGACAGATCCAGACCCAGAGCCACCCGTAGTGGTTCCTGATCCTAATGATCCACCCGTCCCTGAGATTCTTGTACCAGTAATTAAAAGTAGAGATTCAGATGGTAATGAAATCATTGAGTGCCCTGAAGGATTTACTTTGATTGAAGGCGGAGCGGATGGCCCTATTTGCCAGAAGACGGACACGACAACCAGCTTGAGACGGCGCAAAGGCGGCAGGTCGCAACAGCGTGGCGCGGCTCGACGTGGCCCAGGCCCAGGTCAAGCGACTAGGACCGTGAGCAAAACTCGTACTACAACAGCAGAGCCAACTAGTCGTAACACATGAACTTACAGGCCCTACCTGAAGAAGCTTTAAAAGAGATCCTAGCCTTAACTGAGGCTAGGAAAACACTTGACTTACGCGAAAAAGCGCAAGATTTCTTCATGCCCTTTGCGCATCATGTGTATGAAAACTTCATTGAGGGCCAGCATCACCGAGTTATTGCGGAAAAGCTTGAGCGTGTTGCTCGAGGAGAGTTAAAGCGTTTAATTATCAACATGCCTCCTCGACATTCTAAGTCTGAGTTTGCAAGTTTCTTAATGCCTGCGTGGTTTTTGGGCAGGAATCCTAAGTTAAAAATCATCCAAGCGACCCACAACACAGAGTTAGCGGTTCGTTTTGGCCGTAAAGTAAGGGACTTAATTGATGATCCAGCGTATAAAGAGATTTTTCCAAACACGAATCTCAAGGAAGACAATAAAGGCGCAGGTAAGTGGAGCACTACGGCGGGTGCAGAGTACTTTGCTGCTGGTGTGGGAGCAGCTATCACTGGGCGTGGTGCGGATTTACTTATCATTGATGACCCTCATTCGGAGCAAGATGCGTTAAGCGAGAGCGCATTTGACAACGCTTACGAATGGTACACTTCTGGCCCCCGTCAGCGTCTTCAACCGGGTGGAACAATCATTTTGGTCATGACCCGTTGGGGAAAAAAAGACTTGACAGGCAGATTATTGGCCCAACAGGGCAGTGATATCATGTCTGACCAGTGGGAGGTTGTAGAATTCCCTGCAATTCTGCCTAGTGACAAGCCATTGTGGCCTGAGTTCTGGGATAAAGACGCATTATTGGGGATTAAAGCGTCTTTACCTGTAGGAAAATGGAATGCGCAGTGGCAGCAGACGCCAACTTCTTCTGAGTCTGCGATAATCAAGAAGGAATGGTGGCAGGACTGGGAAAAAGAAGAAATTCCTCCTGTCAAGTACATTCTTCAGGCGTATGACACCGCGTTTTCCAAGAAAGAGACGGCAGATTACTCTGCGATCACCACTTGGGGCGTGTTTCAGCCCGAGGAGGGGGGTGCTGACAACATAATTTTGATGGATGCGCAGCGTGGTCGGTGGAATTTCCCTGAACTAAAGGAGAAAGCCTTTGAAGAGCACGAATATTGGGAGCCGGACATGGTGTTGGTCGAAGCGAAAGCGTCGGGTACACCACTCATTGACGAGTTGCGGCTTCGTGGTATTCCTGCCTTGGGCTTCTCGCCAGGCAAAGGACGTGATAAGGTGACGAGAATGCACATGGTTGCGCCTTTGTTTGAAGCTGGCGTAGTATGGGCACCAAGGGACAAAAAGTTTGCTGATGAAGTAATTGAAGAAGTTGTTTCATTTCCTAATGGCGATCATGATGACTTTTGTGATAGCATGACATTAGCATTAATGCGTTTTCGCCAAGGCGGCTTTATTGTGCTGGATGGCGAAGAAGACAAAGAGAATGAATATCGCCGTAAGCGGGAGTATTACTAATGGCCTTGCCACCACTTGTAGATTCTGGAATTTCACTTGAAGACATGGTTCCGAATGAGGCGTCTGTAGATGTCTCAGTACCTCAGCCCGAAGATTTCGCGGGCGGTGCGGAGATTATGGACGACGGTCAGGGCGGTGCAATTATCCAAGCTCTTGCTGAAGCGATGGCGGGGGAGCAGCAGGAACAGCAGATTCCTCACAACGCCAACTTAGCTGAGCTTTTGGATGACGGTTATCTTGGAGAGATGTCTTCGGATCTTCGCGCATCTTACGAAGATGACATGGAGTCTCGTTCTGAGTGGGAACAAACGTACACTCAGGGTTTAGATCAGCTTGGCGTTAAGTACGATGAGCGCACTCAGCCTTTCCAAGGTGCTTCTGGCGTTACGCATCCGTTGATCGCGGAGAGTGTTACGCAGTTTCAAGCGCAGGCATATAAAGAATTGTTACCTTCTGGTGGCCCTGTAAAGACGCAGGTTTTGGGTATGCAGGATGCTGCGAGAGAAGAGCAGGCGTCTAGGGTTAAGGAATTCATGAACTACCAGTTGATGGAAGTTATGGAAGAGTTTGATCCAGACATGGACCAGTTGCTGTTTTATTTACCTTTGTCTGGTTCTACCTTTAAGAAGGTTTACTACGACGAGACGAGACAACGCGCTGTATCAAAGTTTATCCCTGCACAAGATCTAGTTGTACCTTACGCTGCCTCAGACTTAGCGACTGCTTCTCGTGTTACGCATGTACTTCGCATGGATGCAAATGAGATCCGTAAGATGCAAATGGCGGGATTCTATAGAGAAGTAGAGTTAAGCACTTATAACCAAGAGGACGAGGTTCGTCAGAAGGTTGATGAGTTACAGGGTACGTCTCGCACGTATTCGGATGAAATATACACTATTTTGGAGATGCATGTTGACTTAGACCTTGAGGGGTTTGAGGACATGTCCCCTGATGGGGGTCCGACAGGAATTGCGATTCCATACATTGTTACGTTAGACGAGGGTTCGGGGCACGTTTTATCCATTCGTCGTAATTTTGAAGAGGGTACTGGGATTGCTAAGAAGCAGCAGTATTTTGTTCACTACAAGTTTATGCCTGGTTTAGGGTTCTATGGTTTTGGTTTGATCCACATGATTGGTGGATTAGGTCGCGCAGCTACGAGTATTCTTCGCCAGTTGATCGACGCCGGAACCTTGGCAAACCTCCCGGCTGGGTTCAAGGCTCGGGGCGTAAGGGTTCGTAATGATGACGAGCCCTTACAACCTGGAGAATGGCGAGACATTGATGCGCCTGGCGGCAACATACGTGATGCGATTATTCCGTTGCCATACAAAGAGCCGTCAGCCACATTGGCCCAGCTTCTAGGAGCCCTCATAGAGGGCGGCAGACGTTTTGTTTCACTAGCAGACCAACAGACAGGTGACACTAACGCAGCGGCCCCTGTAGGCACTACAGTGGCTATGCTTGAGCGCGGCATGAAAGTTATGTCTGCGATACACAAGCGGTTGCATTACGCTCAGAAGCAAGAATTCCGTGTTCTAGCTCGGATATTTAGAGATAATCTTCCGCAAGAGTATCCTTACGACGTTCAGGGCGGAGATCGGACTATTATGTCCGCGGACTTTGATGGTCGGGTAGATGTAGTTCCGGTAAGTGACCCCAACATATTCTCTATGGCGCAGCGGGTTACGTTGGCTCAGACGCAGTTGCAGTTGGCTCAGTCTAATCCTCAGCTTCATAACTTAAACGCGGCTTATCGTCGGATGTATCAAGCTCTTGAAGTTCAGAACATTGACGAGATATTACCTCCTCCGCCTGAACCGCAGCCATTAGACCCAGCGATTGAGAACGCTCGTGCGTTAATGGGTGAGATCCTGAATACCTTCCCCGAGCAGGACCATGAGATTCATATTCGTTTGCACATGGCGTTTATGAAAACCCCGCTCGTGTCTACATCTCCTCAAGTGATGGGTACTTTCTACTCTCACATTATGGAGCACATTTCTCAGAAAGCTCGTAAGATGGTTAGTGCAGAGATTGAAGACTTAATTTCTCAAGCTCAGTTGGCGGTGCAGAGTGGCGCGATTTCTCAGGACGTGGCGCAAGAACAAGTTATGGAACTTCAGCAAGCGGTTTCAGATCCTGCTCAGATGGAGAAACTTGTTTCCATGCAGATGGAGAAACTCATGGTAGAGGTTCTACCGGGCATGATGCCAGCGGGCGATAGTCCTATGGACGATCCTCTCGTACAGATTCGTATGCAAGAGTTAGCGTTGAAAGAGAAAGACTTACAGCGTAAAACAGAAGATGATCAAGGTGAGATGCTTATGGAGTTGCAGAAGATGCAACAACGTGCTGCGACGGACGCGGCCCGCATTGAAAGCCAAGAGGACATCGCAGATAATCGTAATGAAGTTAACCGTGAGCGCATAGATGTGCAGCGCGAAAAAATGCAGCGGGGGTAACATGCCTCTAAAAGAATGCCTGTTCTAGAGACTATTGCGGCCGCTAACGCTGCGTATTCAATAATTAAGAAGTGCCTTGAGAACGGGCGCGAAGTTAAGGACATGGTGGGCCATGTTGGCAAGTTTCTCAACGCTGAGGACGAGCTTAAGGATGCCGTAAAGCGTAAGAAGAATAATCCCATCTCTGCTATTACTGGCGGGGCCGAAGGGGATTGGGAAGAGTTCCAGGCCCTTGAGAAGTTAAAAGAACAAAGAAAAGAACTAGAGTCTTGGTGTAGATTATACGGCCCGCCCGGCACATGGGACCGCTGGGTTCTTTGGCAGGCGGAAGCGAGGAAGGCTAGAAGAGCCGCGATAAAACAAAAAGAAAAAGAACGCGAAGAGCTTATTGAAACGTTAATGATGTGCTTGGGTTGTTTCTTTGCTGTATCCGGAATGGCCGCAATGGTGTGGGCTCTTGGAAAATACATGGATAAATGGTAATGTTTTTCTTAATGTGGTTTCTGTATTCGAACAACGCCGTGGACGTGTACCAATTGGGGCAGTTCAGGACGGACAAGGCTTGTGAAGCGGCAAAGTCAGAGGCGATGGTTTTAATAACTAACAGTAAGACGAGAATACTTTGTTTTGAGGTTTTAAGAGATGACTGATTTTGAAAAAGCTGACCTTGATAGCAACGGCCACATAGACAAGGCCGAATGGGACAAGCTTGCGTGGGAAGACAAGCGTCGTCAGATGGACGACGAAGATCACAAGCGAGATGCTCAGTTACGTATGACGTGGTTTGCTTTGTCAGGCATGGTACTTTACCCTTTGATTATTCTGACGTGTTCTATTTTAGGATTTGATACTGCGGCAAAGTTAATAACGGATATAGCCTCAATATACATTGTGAGTGTTTCAGGTCTGTGCGCCGCGTACTTTGGTTTTAATGCTATGAACAAAAAAGCATCGTCGCCTGTGCCTACATCGAAAGTGATAGATAAATGATTACATTACTTGGAAGCTTACTGGGCTTTGGGACTTCTTTCCTGCCGGAGATACTAAACTACTTCAGGGCGGGCCAGGACCACAAGCACAACCTTGAGCGCATGTCGCTAGAGATGGACATGATGGCTCGGCGAAATGAGTTGAAGCTGGACATCTTGGACAAGCAGGCTGATATTAAAGAAACAGAGAGCTTATACAAACATGATAGTATGGACGCAGGAGGTTTTATTAACGCACTACGAGGTAGTGTCCGTCCTGTCATCACTTATGTTTTTTTTAGCCTTTTCGTTGCCATCAAGATAACTGCTCTGATGGCTTTAATGGATTCTGGAGCGGACTTCGGCAAGTCTTTGTCTCTGATCTGGGATGATTCAACCAGCGGCTTGTTCGCTGCAATAGTAAGTTTTTGGTTCGGCGGAAGAGCCGTATCCAAATATATGAAGGGGAAACCATGACATATAAACTAGGAAACCGTAGTAATGAGCGGCTAGAGGGCGTGGACCCTAGCATGCAAACTGTTGTTCGCGCAGCAATAGGTCGCTCTGAGCAGGACTTTAGCGTGATCTGTGGGTTAAGAACCCGCAAAGAGCAGGAAGCTCTTGTGGCTAAAGGCGCTAGTCAGACTATGAAGTCTAAACATCTTGGCGGCTTTGCTGTTGATTTGATGGCCTACATTGACGGTGGCCGATGGGAACTCAACCTGTATGATGAGATTGCAGACGCAATGAAGGACGCGGCTAAAGAGCTTGGTATTAAAATTCGATGGGGCGCGGCTTGGCATATAGATAATATTGCTGAATTCGATGGCACTGCTGAAGAAGCTATGAATGAATATATAGACCTTAGAAGGTCACAAGGGCGTAGACCCTTCATAGATGCGCCACACTTTGAACTAATAGATTAGCAGTCAACAAGGAAAATGCAGAATGGATGTTGTCGATTGGGCAAAGTACATGTATAAGAAACTTGAGGAGCGGGAGAAAGACATTTCTGCTGCCCTTGCAAGTGGTGCTGTCAAAGACTGGGAGCAGTATAAAATGTCTGTGGGAGAGATACGGGGACTCTCTTTCGCTCGTGAAGAAATCAAGTCCCTGCTGGAAAGAACCGTAGACGATGTCGAAGACCTTATATCTTCCTGAACACGTTGCGCAGAAAAGAAACAAAGAAAAGGGTGAGGCTAAAGCCGACCCTGATGCTTTGAAAAGCGCATACGTTGACCCTAATGAACGGGTGTTAGATCCGTCCCTCTTAGAAAAACCGCTACTCGATAGACTCCCACAACCGACAGGTTGGCGAGTGTTAGTTATGCCTTACCAAGGCAAAGTTAAAACAGCGAGTGGTTTATACATTCCCGATGAAGTCCGAGAGCGAGAGTCAGTAGCTACTGTTGTAGCCTATGTGATGAAGCTTGGACCCTTGGCTTACAAGGACCCTGACAAGTTCGGGGCCGATAGTGGGCCATGGTGCAAGGAAGGCCAGTGGGTATGCATTGGTCGTTATTCTGGATCACGTTTTAAGATTGATGGTGGGGAGGTTCGCATTATTAACGATGACGAAGTTATCGCCACACTTCTTGAGCCAGATGATGTTAAGCATGTTTAAGGGGATAGAATATGTCTGAAGAATCAAACATTGAAGAACCTGAAATTTTGGTTGAAGAACCTGATCAGGAGTCTGACCAAGAGCCTGACCAAGATCCTAAAGTTGAGGTCGCGGCAGAGTCAGGTAACGAGCTAGACACGTATAGTAAGGGTGTGCAAACGCGCATCAAGAAATTGACGGAGAAATACCGACAAGAAGAACGTGATAAATCTGAGGCGGTTCGGTTATCGCAGCAGCTACTAGACGAGAACAACAAGTTAAAAACCCGTGTGAAAGCCTTAGATACAGGGTATCTATCTGAGTACGGCTCTCGCTTGCAGTCTCAAACAGATGGTGCGAAGCGAATTTATAAAGAGGCTTACGAGCTTGGCGACACTGACAAGATGCTCGAGGCTCAACAGGCTTTGTCTAACATCGCAGTACAGCAGCAGCAGTACAACACAGCAAAGGCTCGAGCAGAGCAGCAGGCTAAGATGCCTGTTCAGCAACAGCAACAGCAAGCGGCTCCTGCCCCACAACAGCAACAGCAAGCGGCTCCAGTGCCGGATGAAAAAGCTGTTCGGTGGAAAGATAAGAACAAATGGTTTGGCGACGATAAAATCATGACAACCGCCGCCTACACCATACATCAAGGGCTCGTCGAGGAAGAAGGGTTTGACCCGAACACCGATGAGTACTATACTGAGGTTGATAAACGCATGCGAACGGAGTTTCCACATAAATTCCAAGCAGCGAAAAAACCCGGGGGAGGAAGTCAGGTCGCATCTGCTGGCAACTCTGCATCCCGCAGCACTAAAACAGGGCGCAGGTCGGTCAAGCTATCGCATTCACAAGTCGCAATTGCGAAAAAGCTCGGCGTACCTCTTGAAGAATACGCTAAGTTTGTAAAGGATTGATACTATGACTGAAGTAAGAACTCCGCGCAGTAGCGCAACCCGAGATAAAGAAACTCGCAGAAAACCATGGGCACCGCCCAGTCGCCTAGATGCGCCAGAGCCGCGAGCCGGTTACGTGCATCGTTGGATTCGTGTCTCAATGCGTGGTGAGGAAGACAAAATGAATGTCAACACCAAGCTGCGTGAAGGATGGGAACCTGTTCGTAAGGACGAGTATCCAGACTATGAGGCCCCTACTATTGACGATGGTCGATATGAGGGAGTGATCGGACAAGGTGGACTAATGCTGTGCCGAATACCTGTAGAGACGGCCAACGAACGCTCCGAGTATTACGGGCTCCGGACCCGCGAACAAATGGTTGCAGTCGATCAGGACCTAATGAAGGAGCAACATCCTTCGATGCCGATACATAATGATCGGCGGAGTCGTGTATCCTTCGGTGGATCAAAACGAGACACCGAATAACCTTTGAGGTGCTATAATGGCAAATTCTAACGGATCGTTTGGGCTACGCCCAATCGGAATTGTTGGACAGGGTGCGAACACTACTGGGGCAACTCAGTACCGCATTGCGTCTAACAACAATACTAAAATGTATCAGGGTTCTCCCGTGATACCTATAGCTGGTGGTACTATTTCTGAGGCGCAAGCCGCAGCGGGTGGTAACGTCGGTCTTCTCGGCGTGTTCTGGGGCTGCGAGTTTGTTCGCCTATCAGATGGCAAGAAAATCTTTTCTGCAAGCTGGCAAGGTACAGCAGCGGGTGCGGACCCAGTGTTCCCTATTACGGCGTTCGTGTACGACAACCCAATGCAGACGTTCACTATTGCAACGTCGAATGTAGTTGGCGCAAGAAACACAGAAGCTGAAGTTCGAGCCGCTGTTTTCAAAAACATCAACTTTGCAACTGCTACGGCGGGCAACAACACTTCTGGTATCTCTTCGGCTTCTGCTGATTTGAATACTGTTGCTACCACTGCTGCTCACAAGCTGCGGATTATTGGGATTCAAGACGATCCTGACAATGCGGACTTTACCGTTGCAGGTATTTCTTTAATCGTTCGGTTAAATACTTCGTTTAATTCAGCCAATGGCGGAATTACTGCGGGTACTACGAACTCAGCAGGCGTATAGGAGGTCTAAAAAATGGCTATTTCACGCGCACAACTAGCAAAAGAGCTAGAACCCGGCCTCAACGCTTTGTTTGGTATGGAGTACAACAAGTACGAAGGCCAACACGCAGAGATCTACACAACAGAATCTTCAGACCGTGCGTTTGAGGAAGAGGTTATGTTGTCCGGATTTGGCGCAGCACCGACTAAATCGGAAGGCGCTGCTATCAACTTTGACGATGCTAACGAAGCATACACTGCTCGTTACAACCACGAAACCGTTGCACTAGCTTTCTCAATTACTGAGGAAGCAATCGAAGACAACTTGTATGACCGCTTAGGTAGTCGTTACACGAAAGCTTTGGCTCGTTCAATGGCCCACTCTAAGCAGGTTAAAGCTGCTTCTGTCTTGAACACTGCGTTCACAGGTGGCGCTACTGCTGGCGGAGACGGTGTTGCACTTTGTGCTACTAATCACCCTCTCACAAATGGTGGGACTTTTGCCAACACTCCAACAGTTGCTGCTGATTTGAATGAAACATCTCTTGAAGATGCTTTGATCAACATCGCAGGATTTGTTGACGAGCGTGGTTTAAAAGTTGCTCTTCGTGGTATGAAGATGATTATCCCTCGTCAGTTGCAATTTATTGCAGAGCGGATTCTTGCTTCTAATCTTCGGTCTGGCACTGCGGATAATGACACTAACGCGATGCGTTCAATGGGGATGTTGCCTAGCGGTTACGCTGTCAACGACTTCCTTACTGATCCGGATGCGTTCTTTGTTATGACAGATGCTCCTCGTGGAATGCTCCACTTTGAGCGTACTCCGTTGTCCACAAACATGGAAGGCGACTTTGATACTGGCAACATGCGATTTAAGGCCCGTGAGCGTTACAGCTTCGGTTTCTCAGATCCACGTTGTGTCTTCGGTAACACAGGCGCGTAACCTACTTAGAACTGTTAAGTCAGGGGCTGCTTCGGTGGCCCCTTTCTTTTTAAAAAAACATGTGTATACTTTTATTATCCCTGACAGTCACATCCCGTGGCTGACTTAACCCAGACAGGAGATCAACATGGGTACTACAACTTTTTCTGGCCCAATAAAGGCCGGTACAATCAAAGATACAACAGGAACAACCTTAGGCTCAAATGTTGCCAACGTAGGTCAAGTTGTAATGTCTCAATCTATTATGATTGACGCGGCAGTCGCCGCTGGAACAACTACCTACGATGTCGGCGTCATTCCAGATAATTCACAGCTACTGGGTGTCACACTAAGAGTGTCTATAGCTAGTAACGCGGGTGGCACAGCGACTGTTTCAGTAGGGGTGTTGAGCAAGACGACTCAATTTCTTATTGCAAATACCAATGTTAAAGCGGCGGGGGAAACTAAAACTTTGGCCGCTGGGTCTTTAGACACAGCAGATCGCTTTAGTGCTGACGGCCAGATCACAGCAACACTTATATCTGCGGGAGCGGCTGCTACTGCGGGTCAAATTACTGTGACTTTCACTTATGTGCAGGCAAACAACTTGCAAGATAAAGCTGCAAACACTTAAAGGAGGGTTCTGTTATGGCAGGCTCAGACATAACCGCCTTCACTCATTTACAAGGTGCGGCGGCGGCTCTTATAGGGCCGTCGAGATCACGTCTTCAAACGGTAAACATATTTGCTACTGCGGCGGGATCTTTTACTTTGACTAACGGAAATGGTGGGGCGACTCTGTTGGTCCAGAAGTTCCCTATAGGAATGAACCAGATTTTCATTCCTGAAAGCGGGATGTTGTTTACTTCTGGGGTTTTTGTTTCTGCGCTTACGGGCACTGGAACAGAACTTACGTTTCTCCTAGTGTAGGAAAAACGCATGGCTAAGATCGACAAGTCAAAGATGAAGTGCAACAAACCTAAACGCCAGATTTCTGGCGGGAAGAAGTCCGTTGTCAAGGCTTGCGATAAAGGCAAAGAAAAGATCATCCGGTTTGGGGATGCTAATATGACGATTAAAAAGTCAGACCCTAAACGGCGGAAATCGTTTAGGGCACGTCACGGTTGCGACAAAGGTACTCTGGATAAATTAAAGGCCAAATACTGGTCTTGTAAGGCGTGGTGACAATGAAAGTTGATTTTAACAGCCTAGCGTCACTAGCGACTATTGGTCTTTTAAGTTGGGGAGCACTCCAACTGTATGAACTTAAATCGGACACAGCAGTTATTAGTTATAGAGTAGGTGAAAACAACGATATGATTAAACCTATGTGGCAAGACTTTTTGGTTAGGAGTGCATCACAAAATGAGTATCAGCAGAACATCAATGCCGTTCCAAATATCCAGGCCTCCAGAGGAAAAGATTAATGGCGGAAAAAAAGAAAAAGCTAGACGCTTGCGCCAAAAAGGTAAAGGCGCGGTACAAGGTGTGGCCCAGCGCATACGCAAGCGGAGCGGTAGCCAAGTGCCGAAAAGTGGGGGCCGCAAACTGGGGAAACTCTACTAAGAAGGCTGCTACGGGTGGCATTATTTCCGCCATAGACAAGCCTAAACGCCCTACTAATTACAAGGGCGGTGGAGTTATTGCAGCGGGTTGCGGTCAAGTAGCCGAGCCTAAACGTAAAGTTACAAGGACTTACTGATGGCGAAGAAGAAAAACTCTTTGCAGGAATGGTTTTCTCAGAACGATGGCAAAGGCTGGGTTGACTGTAAAACAGGAAAACCTTGTGGTCGCCAGAAGGGTGAGAAGCGAAAAGGTTATCCAGCATGTAGACCAACTATGTCTCAATGTACGTCTGCGTCTAAAAAGAAGAAGTCTTCTAAGCGCATAAATTGGAAAGCAAACGGTGGATTAGTCAGAATCTTTTAAAGGAGAGATAAGATGAAAATGAAGAACAAAGGTTACAAGGCTGGCGGCAAAGTCAAAGGCATGAAGGCTGGCGGCAAAGTCAAAGGCATGAAGGCTGGCGGCAAAGTTAAAGGCATGAAAGCCGGCGGCAAAGTCAAAGGCATGAAGATGGGTGGCAAGGTTAAAGGCATGAAAGCCGGTGGCAAGGTTAAAGGCATGAAGGCTGGCGGCAAGGTCAAAGGTAATAGGGCTGGGGGCCAGGTTTCAGGCTTGGGCTTTAAGGGAATCTTTTAACGTAGATGTCTTATTTACAGAGCAACATTCCGTACTTTAAGTGTTGGGTTCGTCGGGAGTACACTCATAATCATGAGAAGTATCACGGTGAGTTTTTACATGCGATGGTCATTGCTGTAACAAGTATGCCGAATAGATCGTTAAGTTTTCAGGTGATCTTCACGGGTTGCGAGGCTGAAGACGAGGCTGAAGATACTGTTCATGGCGGTGCGATGTGGGCTCGTATGCCTCTGACGGCTTTGGTTGCGGACATTCCGTTGGCCGAATGGCCCACTCCAATGGCGACACATGACGCTCAACCGTGGGACTGTGCTTCACATCACCATGCGGTGTATGTAATGGATCGAGCTACTCCGTGTCCTTGGATGGCAAAAATTGATGGACAGTTCTTCCCTGCAAAGTATTTGTTTACTGTAGATTATACAGACTCTGAAATAGCGGATGATCCTGCCCAGCATAAACAAAGCCATGTTTTGCAACTGCTAGATGCGGGCGAGTGGACGGGTAACATTGTTGCGCTTCCAAACAACCGTGTGCGTGTAACACACCCTGCTTGGTTTTCGTTAGGTGAGGGCGCCCCAGACTTCAGGCCGTCACAACATATACACTATTCAAAAAGTGATTTAGACTATACACTGGATGTGAATAGAGTTTTTGATAATCTCTATAATGAGGATGATAACGATGGAAACGAAGAAACCGATACCTAGTGGTCCCAAGGGAAAAGGTATTAAAGCTTTAAAGGCAAAAGCTCCGGAAGTTGCTGCTCGTATGGGATACAAATATGGTGGCGCGGTTACAGTGAAGACAAACCAGAAACCACATATGAGTTAATGATATGACAACATCAGGAACAAGAGACTTCAACTTAGACGTTGGAGAGGTGATTGAAGAAGCGTATGAGCGGTGCGGCCTAGAAGTTCGGACGGGCTACGATGCTAAGACTGCTCGCAGGTCTTTAAATATTATGTTTGCAGAATGGGCGAACAGAGGGTTGAATCTCTGGACGGTCAGTAATGCTACCATTGATTTGATTCAGGGTCAGGCAGAGTACACTTTACTTGATGATGTTGTTGACACACTTGATGTTGTCCTTCGCAGGAATAACACAGACTTTGAGGTTCAGAGGATCAGCCGTGGGGACTATGTGACCCTTCCAAACAAAACCACGCAGGGCCGCTCTAGCCAGTATTTTTTAGACAGAACGATTGCGCCCAGGCTTAGTTTGTGGGCAGTTCCTGAGAACTCTACCGACCAGCTTGTGTACTATTACGTTCGACGGATAGAGGACGCGGGAACTTTGGTTAATACTACCGATCTTCCGTTCCGGTTTTATCCTTGTATGGTTGCGGGTCTTTCCTATTACATGGCAATGAAACGTGCGCCAGACCGCATTCAGATGCTAAAGAGTGTTTACGAAGAAGAGTTCCAACGCGCAGCAGACGAAGACCAAGGTCGTACCCCGTTGAAGTTGCAGCCTAGCTTAAGTTATCTGAGGGTCTAATGCCTTACGCTTCGGGAAAAAACGCTTGGGGGATATCAGACCGGTCAGGCCGTCGTTACCGTCTTGTCGACATGAAGGTGGAATGGACGGGCGCTAAGGTTGGACCGGATGAGTTTGACCCTAAGCAGCCGCAGTTGTCACCACCTAAAGCCTTTCCAGATCCCCAAGCTTTACAGAACCCGAGACCAGAGTCTGATCTTGCGGCGCAACGGGCTATTCAATTCGGTTGGAATCCTGTAGGTTTTGCTGGAATAGAGGGACTTTCCCCTCCCAACAACCTGGTTGCCGTTGGTTCGGTAGGGACAGTAACGGTGGAGATACCATGAGCTTTACATATGCAGAGTTGAAACAAGCAATAAAAGATTACACTGAGTATGAAGAAACTAGCTTTGTAAACAACATACCTTTGTTCATCCGGATGTCTGAAGAACGTATCTTAAAGAACGTCCAGCTTAGTTTATTTCGAAAGAACGCTACTGCGCAAACTTCAGGCACCAGGTTCCTAGCTTGTCCGGAGGACTTTCTAGCTCCTTTTTCTCTGGCGTTATATCCTGCTAATGGAGACCGTTATTTCTTAGAGTTTAAAGATCCTAGCTTTGTGCAGATGTACACTCCGAACGATGCGACAACGGGTGTTCCTCAGTACTATTGCCAGTTTGATGTCACCAACTTCTTGTTAGGTCCCGCTCCGGATGCAGCCTACACAGCAGAGCTTCATTATTTTTATCGCCCTAATAGTCTCACACAAGGCGCGGATTCCGAAAAGACATGGTTAAGTACGAATGCAGAGATGGCATTGTTGTATGGGGCCTTGATAGAAGCGTATATTTATATGAAGGGTGAGCAGGACGTTATGGCTATGTATAATAGTCGCTTCCAAGAAGCCATGATTGGTGTTAAGATGCTCGGAGAAGCTAAAGAAGTAACCGACGAATATAGAACTGGTAAAGTTGTGCGGAGCAAAGAATGATGAACAGTCTTAATTTTGATCTACCACAGCATGAAAACGTGGTGTCAGTACTGACTACCGATGGGCGTGGGTTTACTCCTGACGAATTAGCGGAAGAGTGCGTTAATAAAATCATCTCTGTGTCTGACACAGCGTTGCCGGGAATAAGAGATCAAGCTCGTGCTTTCAGCGGTCTTGTAGAAAAGTTAGTAGCTCAATATATGCGTGAGGCTATTAAAAGTGACCGGACAACGGTTTTTAATGCAATAAAGGATGCGGGTCATCCTGAACTGGCTGAACTCATAAGGAGACTCTGATATGGCCTTTAATGGAAACTTTATGTGTACGTCGTTCAAGAAGGAACTCTTGTCCGCTACACACAATTTCACTACCTCTGGTGGTGACGCTTTTCAAATAGCGTTGTATACCAACAGCGCAACTTTTACCGCTGCTACTACTGCGGCTCCTTTTGGAGGGGGCAACAACGAAGTAAGCACGTCAGGAACGTACACTGCTGGTGGCCCAGCAGGAAGTACCAGTACGAACACACTGGCTGCGGCGGCTAGTATGCCTGCTCAATCTGGAACCACAGCGTTTACAGACTTTGCAGACAAGACATTTACTTCTGCGACGATCACTGCTCGTGGCGCGTTGATCTACAACAGTTCGGCGGGTGCTGGATCGAATACAGCAAATTGTGTTTTGGTGTTGGATTTTGGCTCTGATAAAGCTTCTACTTCTGGAGACTTTAAGATTGTTATGCCAAGCCCAGATGCTTCGAATGCTTTAATCCGAATCGCGTAAGGTTGGAGAGTTGATATGGTAGTACTTGTAAACAGAGCTAAAATGACCTCCAGCACCACAGGTACTGGAACGATTACTCTTGGCAGTGCAACCAGCGGTTTCCAAACTTTTGCTGCGGCGGGAGTTAACAATGGGAACTCAGTTCGATACTGCATAGAGGACGGGTCTTCTGCGTTTGAGATAGGCACAGGAACTTACACTGCTTCTGGTACTACACTGAGCCGCTCGGTTATTGAGAGTAGTAACGGTGACAATGCTTTAAGTCTTTCCGGTGGTGCTGTTGTATTTATTACAGCTATCGCCACGGATATTCAGGACATTGTTAATGATACGACTCCTCAGTTAGGTGGCAACCTGGACACTAACCAGTTTGATCTCGTCACTGTATCGAACAGGGACTTGGATCTAGCCCCTAACGGGTCAGGTAAGGTCGTTATACGAGGCGCTACAAACTCAGCAAAGCTGGCTTTGAATTGTTCCTCGAACTCTCATGCAGTTACACTAGCAAGTCCGCCACACTCGGCGGGAGCTACTTATGAACTTGAGTTGCCTGATGCAGTTGGTTCAACGGGTCAGGCTTTGTTAGCTTCAAACGGTTCAGGCAAATTAGTGTTTGGCACGGCAGGCATATCAACAGGCAAATCTATTGCGATGGCGATGGTCTTCGGCTAGTCCATTGATTTTAAAGGAGAAATAAAATGGCAAATCCGAACATTGTAGCTGTCAGCAGTATCTACGCAAATACCGCCGTAGACGCTGATGTAGCTGCTTCCGCAGTTAGTTTATTAACGGCGGCATCGAACAAGGTTTTAAAGGTAAACAGTCTTGTAATTACTAATATAGACGGTGTTAACGCAGCGGACATATCGGTTTGGGTAACTCGCGGTGGAGCAGATTACTACATAGCAAAAACAATATCTGTTCCCGCAGACACAGTTTTAGTTCCTATAGATAAGAACATGGGTTTTTATTTAGTAGAGGGCGACATTCTTAAAATCCAAGCAAGCGTGGCAGGCGACTTAGCCGCGACGTGTTCTTATGAAGAAATAGATGACGCATAGGATTTGCCATGAAGTATGTTGGAAACGTCCAATCCCAAGCTAACGCAGAAATATATGCGACTGCCTCTGGTACGCTGCCCAATGGGACGCCTGTTGTAGTTAACTCTGACGGGACTGTTAGTGTTATTTCAGGGAGACAACAAGCTCAAGCTGTTGGCAGTAATTATGCTTTTCCAGCGATGGGTGTTAGTGGAAAAGCTAGTCATATGGCTGCATGTCTTGATCCTGATCGTAATAAAATTATTGTAGCTTTTAGCAGGGACGGGCCTGGATATGCCTTAGCTGTGTCTCTATCCAGCGGCTTAGCCTTTACTTTTGGTACGCATCATCAGTTTGAAACAGGTAATGTTAACTTTACGACTATTGTGTATGACACTAACAGTGACAGAGTAGTAATTGCTTATAGAGACGTTAGTAATACTAACAGAGGTACGGCTGTTGTAGGTGCGGTAAATGCTGATAACTCTATTAGCTTTGGAACCCCTGTTGTTTTTGAAACTGGTGCAACTATTGGTATATCGTCAGCTTTTGATACTTCAAGTAATAAAGTAGTTATTGGCTATTCAGATAATACTAACTCAGGCTACCCAACAGCCATAGTAGGTACTGTAAACCCCTCTAATAACTCTATTTCCTTTGGTACTGCTGTAGTAGTAAAAAGTAGAGTTTGTGCTTATGCAGAAGTTGTGAATGACCCTAATGCTGGAAAGATAGTCTATATATGGAACGACAATAATGCTATTGGACTTGCCGCAGTTGGTACTGTAAGTAATACCACTATTTCCTTTGGTACTCATGTGGCATTACTTATTGCTTACGGTTCCTTTGGTCAATCACGTGCTACATTTAAGAGTGATACTAACCAAATTGTTGTCTTCTACGGACAAACAGGCGGTAATGGTGGTACAGGTGGATATGTAAGAGTGGGAGCTATAAGCGGGACTAATATTAGTTTTGGGGATGCAAAAAAAATACCTAATGCTGGAGGGGGAGCAATATACAGACCCGGAGTTGTTTACGATACTAGTACCTCTCAACTTTTTTTGAGTTATCTAGATGCAGCAGTGCTTTCAAGGCTATATGCTATTGTAGCTACAGTAAGTGGTACAACTGTAACTACGGGTGCAGCAATTTCCATGAATAATAATGCACCAAATATGCTTGGTTTAACTACTTTATTTGATACTAATAGTAACAGAGTGGCTCTTTTCTTTAATACAGGTCAGTATGGTTATGCAGAAGGTTTTACGCCTGTTTTTGACAATCTTAACCTCACCGCCGAGAACTTCGTAGGCATAACTAATGGGGTCGTGGATTATGATGAAGGGCCAGCAGCAACTGGTTCTGAGGTTGTGTTTGAGTCTACCCGTGCTGATCAAACTATTTCAGTATATGACTCTAACTCAAATAGAGTTGTTGTTGTTTATAGGCGATACGGCGGAGGTCAGTCGAGTCTCAGTGTAATTGTTGGAACTGTAAGCGGAACCAGCATTAGTTTTGGAACTTCAGTTGTTGCTGTAAATAATAACGTAATAAACCAAGGCGTTTGGCCTGCCAGTGTTTGCTTTGATAGCAACAGCAACAAAGTCGTAATAGGTTATAGTAATGCTAGTAACTCAAACTACGGGACAGCTATTGTTGGAACAGTTAATCCTGCGAATAATTCCATAAGTTTTGGAACGCCTGTAGTTTATGAATCAGCGGCGGTCACTAGTTCCTCAAGTGATTTTGACAGTAATTCTAACAAGGTTGTAATAGCCTACGGTGATGGTGGCAATAGCAGTTACGGTACAGCTATTGTTGGAACTGTATCTGGTACTAACATAAGTTTTGGTAGTGCGGTTGTTTTTGAATCTGCGTCCCTCGGGCTCAGCAGTCGTAATACTAGCTCCGTTTTTGACAGCAACTTAAATAAAATGGTTATAGCCTATAGTGACGCTGGTAATTCTAATTACGGAACAGCGATTGTCGGAACTGTATCTGGAACTAATATTAGCTTTGGCACGGCTGTAGTATTTGAGGCTGCAGATACGGGATCACCGGGTAACTTATCATCTACTTTTGATAGCAATAGTAACAAAGTTGTATTCGTTTACAGGGACGGTGGCAATTCTAATTATGCCACGGCTATTGTCGGAACCGTAAGCGGCACTGCGATAAGCTTCGGAACGGCGGTTGTGTTTGTTTCAGCCCAACTTAACTATTCAGACACTGTGTTCAATTCTGACTCAAATAAAGTGGGCATTGTTGTTGGGCACAACCCAGTCTCGGAAACCTACGGGAAGCTCATTCAAGGAACGGTAAGTGGAACCAGCATTAGTTTTGACACTATTACTAATGTAACACCAGGAATCTATACACAATATCCTAGTACTGCGTTTGATACTACAGCTAAAGCATATGTTTTAGCTTACAACAAGGGTAACAACGATACGGGTAACAGCATTGTTTTTCGACCTGCCTTCGACAACACAGTCCGAGGCTCAACAGCCAACGGGTCCACAGCCATTATCCAAGCTGGCGGTGCAGTAAACACATTACAAACGGGCCTCACAGCAGGGCAACAGTATTTCGTACAGACAGATGGGACGCTTGGCCTTACGGCTGGCAGTCCTTCAGTAATAGCTGGCACAGCAGTGTCAGCCACAGACCTCATCGTGAAAGGGTAGGGAAATGAAGACAATAGTAGAAACATCCACAGGCTTGAGTAAGTATCTCTTGGCTGACGATGTAACAATCGCAAGCACCGCAGATAACATTACGGTTGGTGATCCAGCCCAGTTCATTATTGGTGATCTAAACGGTAGCACCGTTACAATTACGGACAACGTGAGCAACGCTCCTGATAACTGGTCAGGCAACCGCTACAAGTTTGATGGCACTAATTGGACGGCGAACCCTGATTGGGTTGACCCAGACGCAGGGGAATAAATAATGAAAACCATTGGCAGAGATTTCGGAGATGTGGCACGTAAAGTTTACGCTACGGCTAGCGGAACTTTGCCCAATGGTAGGCCTGTTGTAGTTAATGCTGATGGGACAGTTAGTGTTGTTGCCGATACATCTAATGCGCAGTCTGTTACTAGTAAAGTTGAGTACAGTGCTGATAATGTCAACAACCAAAACTCTGTTTACGATCCTAATTCTAACAGGTTAGTTGTGGTTTACAGTGACGGGGGTAATTCAGACTATGGGACAGCAATCGTCGGTACGATTAACGATTCTAGTATAACATTCGGAACTGCGGTAGTATTTGAAAGTTCTTACGCTTATTTGTTTGGAACAACTTTTGACTCAACAAGTAATAAAATAGTTGTTAGCTACACAGACGTAGGGGACTCCAACAA
>Ga0308017_1000199_pt1 | contig 19740 bp, 17 predicted proteins | sample Neamet280_FD_203145 | JGI IMG/M metagenome (GOLD analysis project Ga0308017, IMG submission 203145) | Marine microbial communities from water near the shore, Antarctic Ocean - #280 | ecosystem: Environmental > Aquatic > Marine > Unclassified | place: Southern Ocean | collected 2014-10-01
TGTTGCCTGGGTACACGATGACACAAGAATACCTACGCTTAATATTCGAGAAGGATTACGCGCAAAAGTATGGGCTGAATACTACCTAGATGGATTCGATAGCAGCTTCGGAACCGTCGGATTTGATGTGCGGAGATATTTCAAAATATATGCAAACGCAATCCTTGCAATCAGGGCCGCAGGCAATTGGTCGATCGGAGAAAAGAAATTACTTCACCTCTTAGGTGGGACAGACAATAGCCTCCTGACCGCTAGAAACAATGACGCATCCCCAATTGACCAAAACCAAGCGTATACATACCAAACGAACATTACGCCTCTCAGAGGATTTGCAAACAACGCACGAAACGGAACGAACGCTGCGATCATAAATGCAGAAATACGCATCCCTATTTGGAGCACTGTTTTTTCTGAACCCGCAAAATCGGACTTGCTAAGACATCTGCAGGTGATCTTTTTCTCGGACATCGGTTCTGCATGGGTCGGAGCGCATCCATATTCCGATGAAAACACATTTAATACGACCACATTTGAAAACAACCCGATTACGGTAACGATCGATAACAATAGGGAACCAATTATTTATGACTTCGGGTTTGGGATAAGGTCACGTGTACTGGGATACTGGGTCAGTACCGATTGGGGATGGGGAGTTGACAATGGCATGATGATGCCCAAACGATTCACTTTGAGTTTAAACTTTGATTTCTAAATGAGTATGTAATAAATTAGCCATCCATGGAACTCTCTACTTTATTTATTCTACTTACAATCGGAGTTTTAGCGGGCATTGCCAGCGGATTTGTCGGGATAGGCGGCGGGTTAATTATTGTGCCTGCCTTGATATATTTCCTGGATTTAGACCAACACACTGCGCAAGGCACCTCACTTGCCCTCATGCTACCCCCCATCGGAATACTTGCGGCAATGCAATACCACAGTGAGCAACATGTTGAATGGACGTATTCAGCGATCATTGCTGTGACATTTATTTTGGGTGCATGGCTGGGCAGTAAGTGGTCGTTAAAGCTGCCTACATCTATGGTCCGATTGGTTTTTTCTGCTATTCTTTTTTACGCTGCGATAGGCATGGCTGTGAAGGCTTTTCGTGATATTTTCCCAGGAAATGGAACTTAAAAACACACTGTTAGCTGATCTTTTTAAATCCGCTGCTGAAAACCTAGCCCCTCAACTTTCTATTTGGAGAAGGCATCTTCATTCTCATCCTGAACTCTCATATGAGGAGTATGAAACGATGAAGTATGTCTCTGGAGAATTAGATAAAATGGGGGTCACTCACAAATCGGGTGTCGCGGATACTGGAATCGTTGCCACAATTGAAAGCAATGATCCCACATCACGGTTTATGGCGCTGCGTGCAGATCTAGATGCTTTACCTATTCAAGAACTAAACGACGTTCCATATGCTTCTTGCAATCCTGGAGTGATGCATGCATGCGGACACGACGTTCATACAACCTCTCTTCTAGGTGCTGCTCACATACTCTCCAAAAACAAAGATCAATGGAAGGGAACGGTGCGGTTAATCTTCCAACCTGGAGAAGAACAGCTTCCCGGCGGAGCCTCTCTCATGGTGGCAGAAGGCGTCCTGAAAAACCCTGTTCCATCTCACATCCTTGGATCTCATGTGTTCCCTGAACTCCCTGCCGGACATGTAGGGATGCGTCCAGGAACGTATATGGCATCCGCAGATGAAATTCACCTTACCATTGTCGGAAAGGGAGGCCATGCAGCGCTGCCCGAGAATCAGTCAAATCCACTCATTGTTGCATCAGAAATAATTCTGGCGCTGGAAAAGTTCATGAATGAACGGCCAGACCCCAGCATCAAGACTGTGCTTGCATTTGGATTTATTGAAGGATTGGGTGCGACAAATGTCATTCCCAACGAAGTACATCTTAAAGGCACATTCAGATCACTTAACGAAACTTGGAGATACGAAGTTCACAAGAAAATAACATCCATTGTGGAAGAAATATGCCGGAAAAGAGGCGCTAAAGCTGACCTCAGCATACCTGTTGGATACCCGAGTGTTTACAATGATCCAGATTTAACCGCAAGGATGAAATCAAGTGCCATTGCATTCTTGGGGAAGGAAAAAGTACACGATCTTCCTGTGCGCATGACCGCGGAGGATTTCAGCTTTTACGCGAGAGAAATACCTGGTTGTTTTTATAGAATTGGAACGTCTAGCCCCATTTCTGATTTGGGACATAGTGGACTACACACACCTCATTTCGATGTCGATGAAGACGCTTTAAAACTGGGCGCTGGACTTATGGCCTATGCCGCAGCAACAACTTAACGAAGATTAATTCGCGACGTCACTTAGAAACTTTACCCGCATCAATCTCAGTTCATCCTCAGAGTAAGTACCCTCAAATTCGACCAATGCTGAGTCAATCCCTTCGTCTTCTGTTTCACTGTAAAATTCAAAAAGTTCCTCCACGCAATCTTCATCCATAGACTCTTCAATGAGGTGGTCGATATTCACTTTGGTTCCTGCAGCAACGATTTGTTCTATTTCACCAAATACTTCTTGTCGCGTCAAATTCGTACGAGCGGCCATGTCATCAAGATTCATCTTCCTGTCAATTTGTTGAATAATTGACACCTTGTTGGAAGATTTCTTTGACGAAGTCCTCACAAGCAAATCTTCTGCTCTCTCAATGTCATTCTCCGTGACATATTTAGAAATTAATTCTAAAAACCGAACACCAAACTTTATTGCCTTTCCTGCACCCACTCCGGTAATCCGTAACAATTCATCTTCCTTGATCGGGTAGTGAATCGCCATTTCGTCCAGTGATACATCTTGAAATATAACGTAAGGAGGTAAATCCTTTTCGTCTGCGATATCTTTTCTCAGGGTGACGAGCATCTTTCTAAGTGTCGCATCCGCAACCCCTCCCTGTCCTCTACGGGTTTGGACCATTGTGTCTCCAGTATCCACATCTCTGTAATTTCTTTCTTCTGAAAGCATCACAGATTTGGGATTCATAAGGAAGTCTCGGCCCTTATCCGTAATCTTTAAAATTCCGTACTTCTCAATTTCTTTCTTCAAGAATCCAAGAACGATCGCCTGACGTATTATGCCATTCCAATATCTATCTGATTTCTCTTTCCCGCGTTCCCAAAATGAGCTTTTATCACCATCGTAGTCATCTACCTCTCTGTTGTGCTCACCGATAAGAATCGCGGAAATAAACTGCATTTTATGCGCCTCTTTATGCTCAAGCGCGGTACTAATGACCATATGGATTTCTTCCTGACCATCGTATTGTGGCTTTGGATATCTCATATTGTCGCAATTTTTTGCGCCAGGTCCATTTTCTTCATCAAATTCCTCACCGAAATAGTGAAGTAAGAATTTTCGACGAGACACAGACGTTTCAGCATATGCCATTACTTCTTGTAAGAGTTGAGAGCCAATCTCCTGCTCAGCAATAGGTTTGCCTTGTAAAAACTTTTCAAGCTTTTCGATATCCTTGTGGCTATAGAAAGCAATGCAATGCCCTTCTCCTCCGTCACGACCCGCACGACCCGTTTCTTGGTAGTAGCTCTCTAAACTTTTAGGAATATCATAGTGAATGACAGATCTCACATCGGGTTTATCTATGCCCATTCCGAAAGCAATCGTCGCAACGATAATATCCACATCTTGCATGAGGAATTGATCTTGTATTCGGCTTCTCGTTTTAGAATCCTTTCCTGCGTGATAAGGCAGCGCCTTAATTCCATTTACGGATAGGGTTTCAGCAATTTGTTCGACTTTCTTTCTGCTCAAACAGTAAATAATACCGCTTTTACCTTTGTTATTTAGGCTGTACTGAACAATCTGCTTGAGAGCATCTTTTTTAGGTCGAACTTCATAATAGAGGTTATCTCTGTTGAAGGACGACTTGATTAAAGTTGCATTGACCATTTGAAGGTTCTTCTGAATATCTTGTTGAACCTTGGGTGTCGCTGTTGCTGTAAGCGCGATGATCGGTACATCTGCAATTTGTTTGATGATGGGGCGAATACGCCTGTACTCAGGACGAAAGTCGTGCCCCCATTCAGAAATACAGTGTGCCTCATCTACAGCAACAAAACTGATCTTGACAGATTTCAAAAACTCAATGTTACTCTCTTTTGTGAGGGTTTCCGGGGCAACATAAAGCAACTTTGTTTTACCAGCGACTACATCTGCCCTCACTTGCTCCGCTTCCGATTTGTTTAAAGATGAATTCAGAAAATGAGTGATGGCTGGATCTTCGTGATTCCCTCGCAAGGCATCCACTTGATTTTTCATCAGAGCGATCAATGGTGATACGACAATCGCCACACCCTCTAGCATTAAGGCCGGCAGCTGATAACACATGGACTTCCCTCCACCTGTAGGCATAATAACAAAGGTGTCTTTCCCGTTGAGGACACTCTGGATCGCAGTTTCTTGCTCACCCTTGAATTCATTAAATCCAAAATATGTTTGTAAAGCGCTTAGTGGCGATTCATCAATCAGGCTCATCGATGTTTAAATTTGCTCATTATAAAGATAAGCAGTTTATACTATTTTGCAACCATAAATTTATATATGGGCTATAAAAATTTAAATACATCCGCTTCAGCGGAGTCAATCCTAAAGCGAGGCACCCAAACACTTCGTCTAGAAGCTGGTGCTATCAATCGACTCGCAGACCAACTAGGCACTCCTTTTGTTGAAGTAATCAACCTCATTCTTAAGACCTCTGGAAGAGTTGTTTTAACAGGTGTAGGCAAAAGTGCTGATGTGGGTCGAAAAATTGTCGCTACCCTTAATTCGACGGGTTCACCCGCCCTTTTTGTCCATGCTGGAGATGCTGTCCATGGTGATTTAGGTGTTATTCAACAGGGGGATGTTGTGATATGTCTCTCTAAAAGTGGCAGAAGCGCAGAAATGACTGCTTTGACGCCCTTGTTGAAACAACACGGTCATACAATTGTGGGCGTCACAGGCGTTGCTGACTCTCCACTCGCACAACAATCAGACATCGTATTGATCGCTGGGGTAGATGCAGAAGCTTGTCCATATGACCTTGCTCCCACTACAAGCACCGCTGTTCAGATGGCTTTGGGCGATGCGTTGGCGATGTGTCTTATGGAAGCCAAAGGGTTTGGCGCTGAAGATTTTGCCAAATTTCATCCTGGAGGTGCGCTCGGAAGACGTCTTACAGTCAGGCTTCACGATCTTATTGATTCAGAACGAAGACCGTCAGTCAGATTTGATGCCCAGATACAAGATGTCCTTCTGTCCATGACGGCCGGCAGATATGGCGCGACTGCGATTGTGGATTCGGAATCAAACATCGTTGGAATCATCACCGATGGTGACTTAAGAAGAGCACTCGTCGTAGGCAATGCCATCAATTCAAAAGCTGAGGAGATCATGACGCCGAAACCCTTTGCGATTGTGGGGACTGAACTTGCAGCACATGCCGCCAAAATGATTGAGGAAAAAGGAATATCACAAGTCATCGTTACAAATGAAAATGGGGAGTATACAGGAATGGTTCACTTACACGATCTCGTAAGAGAAGGGATTACACAGTTAAAAACGAAATGAGCCCTCTCGATCAAGAACTACCAAACGAGAAAGAAATGGGCTTTCTCGATCATCTAGAAGAAGTCAGAAAAAGATTATTCTATTCCGCAATGGCGATCATCGCAGGCGCTACATTTTTATTCATTCAAAAAGACTGGTTATTCAATACTGTTCTTTTTGGGCCTAGAAATGAGAACTTCTTCAGCTTTAGGGCTTGGTGTAAACTTTCTGAACTCATCGGAGCAGGAGACAAACTATGCGTAAAAGACATCTCTTACGAACTCATAAATACAACCATGATGGGCAACTTCACAGCCCACATGATCGTCTCGCTCATCGGAGGAGCCATCCTTGCGTTCCCATTTTTAACGATACAATTGTGGGCCTTTGTAAAGCCCGCTCTTAAAGCGCCAGAAAAAAAGGCTGCAAGAGGTGCTGCAGCAGCATCATCTGCTCTGTTTTTCATGGGTGTGGCATTTGGGTATTGGGGAATCGTTCCGCTTTCACTACAATTCCTTGGGCATTATGAACTCGGAGATTCAATTGCTGGAACAGATGTCGCCCATAGAATAGGCGTGATGTCATATGTGAAGACAGTGGCGACCATTTCGTTCTCTTCAGGGCTGATATTCCAATTGCCAGTCTTGATATTCTTTCTCGCGCGAGCTGGAATTGTGACACCGAAAGGTCTTAAAAAGTATCGAAGACATGCACTTGTGGGAATCCTTGTGTTGTCTGCCATTATCACTCCGCCAGATGTCACGAGCCAAGTCATGGTCTCTATGCCAGTCCTTGCGCTCTATGAATTAGGCATCGTTATCGCGCGAAGAGAAGAGAAAAGAAGAAAAAAGAAACACACTCCGATTTGAAGTATCTTTTTCTGAGTCTCACTCTAATATACGCTTCGTAGCGTACTGCCTTGAGGTTCGTTTTTAATATACATTGCGAGGCTAAATCACAGACATGAGACTTCTATTTACTTCGATACTTTTCTTTGTAGTATGTCAATTCGGTGTTTGGAGTCAAACCACCTTGGTGTCAGGTCGCGTTTTTGACGGGGAAACTGGACAAGCTCTGCCATATGTAAATGTGAGCTTTGCAGGCACGTCTATCGGCACGATGACGAATACAAAGGGTCATTATGAGCTCGCAAGTGAAAACAAAGTAAATCGAATCGTTGTCTCTTTCATGGGGTATGCCTCTCAAAGCATTTCTATTCAAAAACAGGTCAAACAGAAGATGGATGTCGCACTTGAACCCAGGAGTATCGCGCTTGATGCAGCAGAGGTACGACCCGACAAAAAGAAGCAAAATCCCGCAAAACCGCTTATGCAAAGAGTCGCAGATGCAAAGCCAGGCAACGACCCCTCAAACATATCTGCAGTAAGTTATAACTATCATGAAAGACTACAAATTGACCTTAATGACATTCCTGAAAAGTTGCCTGCGCGGAAGTTCTGGGGCGCTTTTGGGTGGGTCTGGGACAATCTAGATTCCAGCGATGTACGCATCGCTCTTCCAACATTTTTGTCGGAATCAGTTGGGACAAAAAGATCTCAAAAAAAGCCTCGGAGAGCAGAACAAAGGGTCGAAGCTGCAAGGGCAACTTGGCTTTCCGACGGTGAGAGTTCGTCAAGTGTAAGTGCTGAATTTCTAAATATCAACCTCTATGAGAACCAGCTTCTACTTCTTGACAAAGCCTTCACCAGCCCTTTACACGACAGGGGGACTCTCCACTACAGATACTACATTCTTGACACGTTAGAGATGCACGGAAGACCCGCATTTCACATGGCTTTTGTCCCCAGAAGAAGAGGTGAATTGACCTTTGAGGGTGAATTGTGGATTGATACTTTATCTCTTGCATTGAGCAAGGTAGAGGTCAAAATAAGTGAGGGTGCGAATCTGAATTTCGTTCGGGCGTTGAGATGGAGTCAGGAGTATAGGCTCATTGATGAAAATTGGATCATCATCAAGCAAGAAGATATTATTGACCTCTCCATGACCGGGTCGAGTATGGGGATCTACGTCAGGGGGACGCGAGTCAATACAAATTTCGAATTTTCAGAGGAGTGGCCAGACTCAGTTTGGTCTTCAAGAAGGGATTTAAGTTTTGAGAAAGGGAGCAATGACATGCTGGAAAAGGAATGGGTTTTGAAGAGACCTGAGCCATTGTTGGAAAAAGAGGCCACAATTTACTGGATGGCCGATTCTGTTCAATCTATGACACAGTATAAATTGATTAAGGGGTTTTTATATGGCCTGGGGACTGGAAATGTGAAGTTGGGGAAGATCGAACTGGGCCCATGGTATTACGCATACTCAACCAATCCCATTGAAGGCAACAGATTCAGATTGGGAGTAGAAACCAGCAATGATTTCAGCAGAACATTTCTACCTAAAGTGTTCTTGGCTTATGGATCGAAAGATGAGATTTTTAAGTACGGGGGAGAGCTTACTTGGCTGCAAAGTAAAATACCTCGTATAGAATGGTATGCATCACATTCAAAGGATCTTGAACAATTTGGCATGTTAGGCTTTTTCAATCAAGGCAATGTATTTAACTCCGCACTTTCAGTTGAAGGTGGCGCAGTAAATTTAACAGAAGTGGTGAAAACAGAGGCGAGCTTTCTCGCTGAGTTTGGATCGGGTTGGTCAACGTTTGTTGAACTTCGACATCGAGATATTACAGCGAGAGGGGAACTTGAATTTCCTTTGCCCGAAAATCCGGAGGGAAATAAAGTGTTAATTACTGCAGAAAGCACTTTTCAGTTGAGATATGCCCATTCTGAGAAATTTGTCAGTGGGGCATTCGATCGCGTTTCTCTCGGGTCACGATTCCCGATCATCACCGCTTCGACGACACAGGCCTGGAAAAATATTGCTGGAAGCCAGTATAGATACGGAAGGTACACATTGGAACTGGAAGGAAAGCTCCGGTTTGGTCCACTGGGAAGAGTGAGATGGAATACAAATACGGGCATCTATTCAGGAACAGCACCATTTGCGCTTATGGAACTACAACCTGCGAACGAGACTGCACTTTCAATACAACCTTCATTCAATTTACTGCGATATTTCGAGTACGTCACTGACAAATGGGTTCGCGCAAGTATCGAATGGCATGGAGAAGGCGCTATTTTAAATCACATCCCAATTATCCGCAGGGCGAAATTAAGAGAAGTCATCGGAATTAAGGGGGTGTTGGGGTCTTGGGATACAAAACACGAAGCACTCGTGTCTCTGCCCGAAGGCACAACGGGTCTGAATGGGACATATGCTGAAGGCGTCATCGGTATCGAAAATATTTTTCAGTTCTTCCGAATCGATTACCACAGACGACTCACGGGATCTGAAGAAGGGATGAGAGATAATTGGGGAATCCGATTGGGGTTTTCGGTTGAACTTTAATGCGCGTTATCTAAAATCAAAATCGTTGTAATTTTACACCATGGGATTAACGAATGATCTAAACGACGCTTTACATTCTGAAGGGCTCGTCAAAAGCTACGGAGGACGAAAGGTTGTGAATGACGTAAGTTTTTACATTAAACCTGGAGAGGTTGTAGGGTTACTGGGTCCAAATGGTGCAGGAAAAACCACAAGCTTCTATACCATCGTAGGGTTGGTTCGGCCCGATGCAGGTCGGGTCTTCTTAGGAAAAGAAGAAATCACAAGGACCCCCATGCACGAAAGAGCAAAAAAGGGGATTGGATATCTCCCTCAAGAAGCGTCGGTGTTCAGAGCTTTGTCAGTAGAGGATAACTTAAAAGCTATTTTAGAATTGCAAGACCTTTCTCAAGAAGCGCAAGCCGATAAATTAGAAGAGGTGATCGAAGAGTTTGGGCTGAACAAGGTGAGGAAAAGTATGGGCAACGTCTTGTCTGGTGGAGAGAGACGTAGAACTGAGATTGCCAGAGCATTGTGTTGCTCTCCTACATTCATCCTTTTGGATGAGCCATTTGCAGGTGTCGACCCCATCGCAGTGGAGGATATTCAACGTATCGTGATTCAGTTGAGTAAAAAAGGGATCGGTATCTTAATTACAGATCACAACGTGCAAGAAACGCTACACATCACTGACAGGGCATATTTGCTTTTTGAAGGCCAAATATTAAAAGAAGGTACCGCCGAGTCACTTGCTTCGGACGCGCAGGTGAGACGCCTTTACCTTGGTGAAAATTTCGAATTAAGACCCGGCAGGTAATCTCGCCGACAATATCTTTGACATGTATTTCCCAAAGATGTCAAACTCTAGATTTACTGTATCTCTCGGAACCAGTGTATGCATGTTCGTCTCCTTCCATGTATAAGGTATGAGCGCAACAGAAAATGAATTTTGTGAGCTTTCAACAACGGTCAAGGAGATTCCGTTGATGGTCACAGATCCTTTGGGAACAGTCATCCAAGCGGGATTTTCAAGCGTCGAAGCGTGTTCAAATTTAAGGACGTAAGAACCTTCTCGAGACTCAGAACTAACAAGGATACCTGTCGTATCAATATGACCTTGAACCATGTGACCGTCGAGGCGGTCACCGAGACGAACACATCTCTCGAGATTGACTTGATCCCCGAGCTTCCAGCTACCGAGTCGGGTCCGAATGAGTGTTTCTTCAATCGCGGTCACTGTATAGCGCTTGGCGTCGCACTTTACGACAGTAAGACAGGTTCCGTCATGGGCAACGCTTTGGTCTATTTTAAGTTCAGAAGAAAAGGGGCAACGAAGTGTGAAGTGGACATTTGAACCCTCTTTCTCAATACCCTCGATGACTCCTAAAGATTCAATAATTCCTGTAAACATCCTTCAGTAACTTTTCCGTTTCGTGTTATTCAACTACAATACCTCTTCCACCAACCAAATGCAAGGTACCTGATATTTTCTCAGGAACGATGCCTTCCAGACGTCTCGTATATACAACAGCTGTGTAGTAATAGACGCCGTCAGGCATGCGTTCACCCGTCTCGAAATGAGTGCCATCCCAATTGACATTGGGGTCGAGCGTATAAAACACGGGAACACCCCATCTGTTGTTAATCACAAAATCTACACTGTCAACAAACTTCCAAGGGAATGCCTGAAAGACATCGTTCATGTTGTCCTGATTTGGAGAGAACACATTCGGTAGAAAATAAAACGGACAATTGTCTACACATTCAATGTTAGAAAACGAACTCTCATTCCGTCGATATTCACCATCAGGACCTATGTTCAAACTATCCAATGCTGTCACAGCAAAACATCCCGCAATACTTCCCTCCTCTCCTTCTTCATTAAATATAAAAGCAGTGTCCAACGCGAATACGCCATCATTGTCAAAAAACGCATAGGGCTGTAGTGAATCGCCTTCGAATGGAGCCCAGTACAAAACATACCCCATAACATCATCTGCACAGCCATCAGTCACACGCCAAGAAATAAAGTCTATCTCTTGAGGGCAGTCTGGATCTACTTGTAAAACAGGGGGACAGGGAGGTGTGAAATCGTAGGGTGTGGCACACACGATTTGGGCTGCATTGCGAAGAGGTGTTTCTATATCTGAAGCATCATAATGCCCCTCGGAAATAACGCGATAACAATACTCTACCCCATTAATCAAGCCCACATCTTCATATAAAAATGATTGATAAATGGGGAAAGCCTGTCCCCCTCCCGGCGCCACGACGCCGGGTATATCAACGCCAACCTCAACCGTATCGAGTGGGATAAAGTCAAGTTCTAAAGGGCCTTTGCGCTCCAAATAGAACATTGTATTCGACCATGGCACGGTCGCCGTAAGTTCCAGTTCAATTCTATTGTCGTTCGGGGTGAGCGTCAAGAATGGTGTTTGAGCCGGGATACTCACACCGATCATTTGGTCTCCAGCGGAGGTGCCTGACCACGCCTCTACCTTATACGTTCTCGCTTCAGATTCTGTATCTACCTGAACGTGAGCAAACGTCGTATCTAAAGCGAATATATCCAATGGGGAAGATCCCGAGGGGCCAATTGTAGAGACTTCAACAGCTTCTCCTGAGCCATCAATATAAAACACCTTATAAAAATACGGCCCTGGAAAAGCCAAGGTGTCCATTTCTGTAGGAGGCGACCAACCCACGTTCACGATACCTTCGACAGCATCTGTCACCACAACGTCTGCATGTGTCATGACAGGCACATCTTTCACGATGGTCGCACATACATCGTCACTTGCAAGTGATTCAGAGCCATCCTGAAACCTCATCACGATTCGATAACAATAGGTCGCTCCGAAACTCAACATATCTTCATCCACGTAGCCTGTTTCATCCAGGTTAGGCAAACTGGCAACACGTTCATATCCCAATTCCTCAGGAACACCTGTTTCACAGACAGTAGGACTCCACGCATCAGGATCAAGTTTCCTATAGATGTCATGATACCCCGCATCTAATTGCCAGCTTTCTAGATTTTCACTACATTCTCCTCCAGTCCATCCAAGAAGGACAGTATTCCCTATTGCTTCTGCGACAACATTTTCTACAGGCGGAGCCACGACTCTGACATAGGCTGTAGAAATATCTGTCAAAGGAACTGCAGTACCTTGATCGGTGGCTTTAAAAATGATTTGGTAAGGCGCAAGTCGAACTTCAGCACAGCTTGGCGCCCATGCAAATTCACCTATACCTCCACCCAAATTCGTAAACACTGCTGGATGGTTCACTTCACTGATAGGCCCCCCGACTGCATTTAAAGTGATGTTGTTTCCATCAGGATCAGAAGCGTTAATAAACCACGTCAAGAAAGATCCTGCGACGATACATGTATCCGTCTGTTCTGAAATTTCTGGAGGCTGATTTGCACAAACTTGTACATCAATCTGCATATCTCGCACGACTTCGCCCACTTTTCGTAACGCTCCTGCAACTTCTCTCCACTCCTCTACGCGAATTGCAATATTGTATTCACCCACGAGTTGAGGACTGTTCCAAGTCACATCACCTGTAAACTGGTCAATCTCAAACGTGTCATCGTTGTTACTCACTTCGTCAGGATAGATGTAAGTAGGTATGGGGTCACCATTAAAACCTCTACATGGCACCAAACTGAATATAAGTAAATCACCATCTTCATCAAAAGCTGCTGGGTTGTGAACCCACTCTCTATTTAGGCAAGCATTTTCTGTCGCTGGATTTAAAAGTTGTACGCTGTTGTTGTGACCAGCCTCAGGATCAATAATAAGAAGTGACCTAATGGAAAACGGCGTGTCAACGGACCCAATCATATTCAGAACACCCTCATTTCTGTTGGGATCTTCCACCTTAAGTTCAAATAAGCCTGGCCCGCCGTAAGTATGCGTTCCTGTGTAGGTATTCACTTGAATATCTCCTATGAGGATATTGATGGACTGCCTGTTAAGTGAGTCATATGCCAAACCATTTTCATCTCCCCACCTTAAATACAAAACTGGCCTGTCAGCAAACGCAGAGGCCTTCGTATAGGTCGTGACTAATACCTCATACGTTAAACCTTCAAGATGTCTGTAGGTTATTTCGCCTGCTCTGTTGTGCGTCGCATTCGCAGTCAAGGCAAAAAACATGACGCCAACAGAAAGAAAAAAGGTCTTTAATAGGTCGATAAACATAGACGACTAAGTTACATCACGACTGTGGCACGAACGCGAGGTTTTGATTGCTACCTTTGAGATTCATAAAACGACAACTTATGCGAATAGGACTTACTTCAGGCGACCCAAATGGAATAGGTATTGAAACTATTTTACACGTTTTTGCGGACGATAGAATGTTGACCGGACTTACGCCAGTTTTATACGCTTCTCCCGACCTTATTACTAAAAATCTTGAGGCGATAGGCTTAAAAGATCTGAACTGGAGTGAAGTAGATTCAGCTGAAAACGCGAAACAGGGACAGCTTAATATACTCAACATATCTGTTGAGGACTACAGTCATCGCCCAGGGGCATTAACATCTGAGGCTGGTCAATATTCATATAAATCACTAGAGAGAGCCGTTGAAGACCTGGCATCTAGCAAGGTGGATGTTCTTGTAACAGCTCCGATTAACAAAGAGGCCATTACGCAATCTGGATTTAAATTTCCAGGACACACAGAATATTTGGCCCACATGGCAAACGCCGAAGATGTGTTGATGTTTCTCGTCGCCGAAAACCTTCGAATAGGTATTGTAACAGGACATATCGCACTCAAAGATGTTGCGGCCTCTCTCACTGCAAAAAGCATCAAAAGCAAACTAAACCTGATGCACGAATCTCTTGCGCGAGATTTCGGATGTGTTGCTCCGAGAATAGCGGTTTTGGGACTCAATCCACATGCTGGAGACAATGGACTTATGGGTGACGAAGAACAAAGCATTATAGGGCCTGCCGTGAAAGATGCAAATACTGCTGGCATGAACGTTTTCGGTCCTTTTGCTGCAGATGGGTTTTTCGGCTCAGGCGCGCACAAAGATTTTGACGGCGTTCTTGCAATGTATCACGACCAAGGATTGGCGCCTTTCAAAGCGATGAGTTTCGGCAGAGGCGTGAACTTTACTGCAGGGCTACCCATTGTCAGAACCAGCCCAGATCATGGGACGGGGTTTGATATTGCAGGCAAAGGCGCAGCATCTCCAGACTCAATGCGCACAGCAATATTTCTTGCTCAGGATATTCATAAAAGCAGACTTGAGCACAAAGAATTAACGTCAAATCCACTAGAAATCGCACCCCCTAAACGCGATTACCGCGACTCTAGACGTTAATTGTAGAAAATTATTGGGAAGCAGCTATCTATACACTATCTTTGCCGTCCCGAAATTTGGACGGAATGAAACCTTTGGCAAACTATAAAATCCCATTTATGGGTCTTAAGCCTGGTAATCACGAATTCCGAATGGACGTGGATCCTGAGTTCTTTGCTTGCTTCCCTGAATCAGAAATCCAGAGTGCCCAAGGCATTTTGGATATAGTGTTAGAGTATTCGGTCACTACTATGACCTTACGCCTTTCACTAGATCTTACATGGAAGGTACCTTGTGGACGTTGTCTAGAGGAACTTTCCTTTCCGCTTCAACACGAAGAGCAAATTGCAATTCGTTATGGAGATGAAACTGAGTATTCTGACGCGTTGTGGATATTAGGTAAAAATGAGTTTGAATTAGATATAAGCCAAACCATTTACGAGATGGCTCATATTTCTCGACCTACGAACCGAGTTCATGAAAATGAATCCGAGTGCGATCCAAATATGCTCGGTTACACGATAAATGATTCAGAAGTAGAAAGTAAAAAACAAACGGACCCTCGTTGGGACGCATTGAAGAAATTGTAATAACACCGAAATGGCACATCCAAAAAACCGGCAGAGTAGTACGCGTACACGTAAACGTCGTACGCACTACAAGGCAACAGCACCTAACGTAAGCACCTGCCCTACAACTGGTCAACCACATATGTTCCATCGTGCCCACTGGCATGAAGGAAAGCTTTACTACAAAGGTAAAGTTGTGATGGAACGCGAAGAAGCGTAAACTTTATTGGGGGTAACTATTGTTTATTCTCTTACGAATTGAAGGGGGCTTCTGCCCCCTTTTTCTATTTCTGAGCGTTTTATTTACTCATGGTTATCCACCAAACGACGTTAAGACTCCTGACAAATTCATTAAAGTATACGAGTTAGCCGTATAACTTTGGGCAACAATAATAATTTCATGCGAGCAGCAATTACATCTGTAGCGGGATACGTCCCTGAGGATACTCTTACAAATGCAGACCTATCAAAAATGGTCGATACAAACGACGAGTGGATAAAATCTCGTACGGGTATCTCGAAACGTCACATCCTGAAGGATCCTACAAAAGCATCGTCGTTTATGGGGGCTGAAGCTGTGAAGGAACTTTGTAAAAAACGAGGCATTGACCCTTCCGAAATAGACGTCATTATCACGGCAACCGTTACGCCTGATATGCTTTTTCCTTCAACAGCAAATCTTATAGCTCACAAAGCTGGTGCTACAAAAGCGTGGGGATTTGATTTAAGTGCCGCTTGTTCAGGATTCCTATTTGCCCTCACCACAGGTACACAATTTATTGAAAATGGGACTTACAAGAAAGTCGTCATTGTGGGAGCTGACAAAATGAGTTCAATTGTGGACTACACAGACCGCACGACGTGTGTTCTATTCGGAGACGGTGCCGGAGCAGTCTTATTAGAACCAAGTGAAGATGATGATGGAATAATCGACCACATACATTACTGCGATGGAGAAGGGGCAAATTCACTACGTCAGGAAGCTGGAGGGTCTTTGAATCCTGCATCACACGAAACTGTGGACAAGAAAATGCATTTCTTATACCAAGATGGAAAACCCGTGTTTAAAGCCGCTGTTACAGGAATGGCTGATGTGAGTTACGAAATCATGGAGAGAAATGGACTTACTGGAGATGATGTGGCGTGGCTCGTCCCTCACCAAGCAAATCTTAGAATTATAGACGCAACTCAAAGGCGTATGGGAGTTGACAAAGAGAAAGTAATGATCAACATCCAGAACTACGGAAACACCACAGCAGCAACAATTCCATTGTGCCTTAGAGATTGGGAATCACAATTAAAAAAAGGTGACAATCTTATTTTGGCTGCATTTGGAGGTGGCTTCACTTGGGGGTCTATTTACTTGAAATGGGCATACAACGCTAAATCTTAACTTTCAGGTATTATCTTTCCGACCTGAAAATCATGATATCATGAAAATAACTGAAATTCAAGACCTCATCAAGTTCATCGCGAAAACCGGTGTGACTGAGGTTGAAATAGAACAGAAGGACTTTAAAATCATCATAAAGTCTGAGATGCCTAAAGGACGTAGAAGAGGAGGTGAAGATATTCCTGTTCAGAGTATCAACGTTCCTTTAGACTTTACTGATCAAATAGCAGCACCTGTTGTAACACGCACAGTCGAGACAAAAGGACCTGTTGAACCTGTAGCTTCAAACGTTATTGAGGACACTTCCCATCTCATTGAAGTGAAGTCTCCTATGATCGGTACATTTTATCGCCGACCAAGCCCAGATAAAGACCCCTTCAAAGATGTGGGGGACAGAATTAAAGAAGGTGACGTGGTTTGCGTGATTGAAGCGATGAAACTGTTCAACGAAATCGAGTCTGAAGTAACAGGTAAAATCGTCAAGTTCCTTGTTGAGGATAACAATCCTGTGGAATACGACCAGCCTTTATTCATCGTCGACCCTACTTGATTTAACCCTTAAACTCAAAGTCATGTTTAAGAAAATCCTCATTGCAAATAGAGGCGAAATCGCATTACGCGTGATTCGCACATGCAGAGAAATGGGCATCGCTACCGTAGCGGTCTATTCTACTGCCGACAAAGACAGCCTACCTGTTAGGTTTGCTGATGAAGCCGTTTGTATCGGGCCTCCTAAAAGTGCAGAGAGTTACCTTAACATCCCAAACATCATTGCTGCCGCAGAAATCACCAATGCAGACGCAATTCATCCAGGATACGGGTTTCTATCTGAAAATTCTGCTTTCTCTAGAATTTGTAGAGAAAATGACATCAAATTCATCGGAGCGAGTCCTGAGATGATTGATTCTATGGGAGATAAGGCTGCAGCTAAGACCACAATGAAGAATGCAGGTGTCCCCACCATCCCAGGGTCTGAGGGCATTCTTGAAACCTATGAGGAGGCCAAAAAATGTGCAAATGACATGGAATATCCCATCATGATCAAAGCGACTGCTGGTGGCGGAGGCAAGGGCATGGCGATGTGCAGCAATGACGAAGAGCTCGCTTATGCATGGGAAAACACGAGGCGAGAAGCTGCTGCAGCGTTTGGCAACGACGCGATGTATATGGAAAAATTCATCGTCGAGCCGCGTCACATAGAAATACAAATTGCTTCGGACTACCGTGGCAAGGCCTGTCACTTATCTGAACGAGATTGTTCGATACAGCGTCGCCATCAAAAACTAGTTGAAGAAACGCCGTCTCCATTTATCACGAATAAACTACGTGAAAAGATGGGCGAAGCTGCTGTAAGAGCTGCTGAAGCAGTTAAATATGAAGGTGTGGGGACCGTTGAATTTCTTGTTGACGCGAACAGGAATTTCTACTTTATGGAGATGAATACGCGGATTCAAGTCGAACACACCATCACAGAGGAGGTCATCAATTACGACCTCGTCAAGGAGCAGATTAAGCTTGCAGCTCGAGAGAAAATAAGTGGGCGCAATCATTTCCCTACCATGCATGCGATTCAGTGCCGAATTAACGCCGAGGATCCGGACCGAAACTTTGCACCTTGCCCCGGAACGATCACACATTACAATCAACCTGGAGGTCATGGCGTACGTGTAGACACTCACGTTTACGCAGGTTACCGCATCCCTCCTTACTATGACAGTATGATTGCGAAACTCATCGTGGTCGCACAAACCCGTGAGGAAGCGATCACAAAAATGGAACGTGCGCTTGATGAATACATCATTGAAGGTGTCAAGACTACGATTCCATTTCATCAGCGTTTGATGAAAAATGAAAAATTTCGCTCTGGAAACTTCACCACCAAGTTTCTGGAGGAGGAAGAAATCTAAGCTATTGCTTATTTAGAATTGCTGTTGTGCTATGTCCGGGCAAGAGTGATATCGTGTGGACTAAACCTCCAGCACGTCGAACTTCGTGTGAACCGACGATATAACGCGAGTGAGACCGATCCTCACATGTGGGGTCATAGTCGCCTCCCTTAACGAGAACATCGGGTGCGAGCGCTGATATTAATTCCAGCGGTGTGTGTTCGGAGAAAACAATGACTGCATCTACACACGTAAGAGAAGAAAGGAGTTTGGCTCTGTCCCTGTCACTATGTATAGGACGGTCTGGACCTTTGCCAAGTTCACGTACACTTGCGTCAGAGTTGATTCCTACAACTAACCGAGTCCCATAAGATTTAGCAGATTCCAAAGAATGAAGATGACCTACATGAAGTAGATCAAAAACGCCATTTGTAAACACAACACGCTCCCCTTCAGAAGCCCATGTGGATCTTAATTCAAGCAATTCAGATAACGTACAAGAGGACATCATTCAGGTTTGGACTTCTTCAAGGAAACACGATATGCAGCTAAGAAAAAATATCCCAGAGCGCCAGTAACAATAACCATCCCGGTTTGGGTAATCCACACGACATTGCCTACAGAAACGCCTACAAGCCTATCATATCCTAACGACTCAAAGCCCAGGGTGACCGCCCATTGATAAGACCCTATGCCTCCTGGTGCAGGAAATACCATCCCGAACCCACCAGAGACCATGACCCAAATTGATTCGAAAACACTGATTCCACTCGAACCCTCCATAGAAATGTAAAGCCCATAAGACATCAAGAAGTACATGATCCAAATGAAAAATGTATGCAGGATGAATGCAACACGATGTTTCATTGAAAGTACACTTTTTATTCCTTTACCAATACCTGAAACAAATTCCACAATTTTTTTCTGTATTGGATTGTTCGATTTATTGGTTCTTCTAATCAGGAATACGATAAGAATGATAGCAAGAACAAAGACAATGAGGTAATTCTGTAAACCTGAGCTGTCTGGACGTTTTATTTTACCAAGCAAACTGATGACAGCATCGTAATTCGTCAAAAGAGCAATTGACATAAACAAGAATAGCATCATAAAATCTACGACCCTTTCTGTAATGACTGTGCCTAAAAGTTTATTGACTGGAATATCATCGGTGGAGTTTAGTGCTGCACAGCGGGCCACTTCTCCCGATCTGGGAACGAAAGTGTTTGCGAGATACCCAAAGGCTACTGCACACACTGCCCTGAAACCTGAAGCAGTGTAACCCATGGGTTCTATCAACAGCAACCATCTGCAACCTCGACTTACTATTGCCAAAAAACCCATAATGAAAGTAACTGAAATTGCCCAAATTGGCGCCGAAGACATGTATTCAAAAAGCTCGGCTTTGTCTTCAACCATATCCATCAATTTCACAAATAGAAAGACGCCTATTGCAAAAAATACAGAAAGGGTGAGCGCTTTTTTCCAGTTCATATTTAGAGAATTGTGTTTGTTTCTGTATTTGGAAAAACAATTGTGGGAGTAAACGATTGAGCCTCTTCAATCGTCATCATTCCATAAGCAATGACAAT
>Ga0308017_1000201_pt1 | contig 19649 bp, 16 predicted proteins | sample Neamet280_FD_203145 | JGI IMG/M metagenome (GOLD analysis project Ga0308017, IMG submission 203145) | Marine microbial communities from water near the shore, Antarctic Ocean - #280 | ecosystem: Environmental > Aquatic > Marine > Unclassified | place: Southern Ocean | collected 2014-10-01
TCCAGAGACATGGAACGCTATGGCATGGATTATTTTAATGTTTACTTCGTTTAATTCTGCCTCTAGACCTCTACCTGAAGATTTGGCTTCTGTAAGAACATACCTACACTGGGTAGTCACACCTAGGAAATTAATTATAGCAAGAACCATACATCACTCTTCAGTTCTGATAATTCTAGCTTCATTACTCCTGTTCGCAATGGGGCTCTTCCTTGGCACAGCAGAATTAACTAGTCTTTCTATACTGTGGTTTTTAGTGGGAATGATTTTAACCGGGGTAGCCCTTGCATCGACATTAACTCTTCTAGCTGCCATCTCCGCCAGAGCTGGCGCGGGATACGGTCTTACAGCCATACTGGGCCTCCCACTTATCATTCCTGTCATCCTTGTGAGCACACAGTTTGGAAGCGATATTTTATCTGGACTCACTCTAGCTCAGTCTTCGGATAACCTCTTATTTTTACTTACTCTAGCTGTGGGTTCTTCAGTTTTTGGATATGTATTATTCCCATATCTTTGGAGATCTTGATTTAGATTAAATTTTGCAATGAAATCACTCCTCAAACATTCTTGGAAATTTATCGGCATATTGCTGCTAGCTTATGTTTTCAGCATGATAATTCTAGTCCCTATGGGACCGGGACTTGAAGGAGCAGAAGTTGTTCTGAAAGAGGATGGTGAATTAGTTCTAAAGGTTGATGGATTTGCCACACATTTTGCAGCTGACGTGACTGACGAGGCGGACGCTAATAAACCCACTCGTGCTTTTTTAAAAGAGTTCGGGAGTGAGGGTAGATTTATAGAAGCGAAATCGATAACAATACAGTCGAGTCAGGCTCTAGTAATTAAATGGAATTTACCGGACACACTGCCCGTGAAGTCTTGGGGGCTTGTTATTAATACTCCTATAGATGGAACGCTGTGGATACCTAATGTGCTTTTCCACGAACCTGTAATTCATGCAGAACCCTCCTCTAGCAGCCTATTATGGACAGATATAAATAATGAAGACTTACACGAACAGCAACTCAGCTTTCACTTTCCCTACCAGCCTAGAATAGTAGAGTCTATAAGGAATTTAATGCTGCACGTGCCTATGTGGTTCACTATGTTTCTACTGATGGGAATAGGTGTTTATAATTCTATCACATCGTTAGCAAGGTATGGTGGTCAGAACCAGTTAAGAAAAGACATCAGAGCAGAAGCTGCTGTTAAAGTGGGACTGTTATTCGGGATACTGGGATTGATTACGGGAAGCCTTTGGGCTAGGTTTACATGGGGGGCTTGGTGGGTAGACGATCCTCAGCTTAACGGAGCTATGGTTACAGTGCTTGTATATTTAGGGTACATGACACTCCGTGCGACCATAAAAGACGACGAGTTGAGAAAGAAAATGTCCGCTGTATATAACATCTTCGCATTCGTAATCTTAATCGTGCTTCTTATGATACTACCTAAATACACCGAGAGCTTACATCCCGGAAAAGGTGGTAACCCAGCATTTAGCAAATATGATTTAGATAGTGCGTTAAGACTAGCCTTCTACCCTGCTGTTATAGGATGGATGCTATTAGGAACATGGATGTATTTACTCAGCGTGAGATTAGAGCGAGTAAGACGTAAAATCAGAACTAAATTAGAATACTAACATGAAATTACTTTTAGATTTAGAAGGGATATTCTTCGCTTCAGGTAAAGCGCCGGTGGTATTAGGTGTAGCTTTAATTATTCTGTTGGGGCTAGGATATTGGATGTATAAAATGGATAAGAATATTTCTGATCTTGAGGACCAAAACGACCAGCTGAAAAACTAATGAAACGATCTGACCTCATCATTCTCATCACCGTATCAGTCTTAATCGGCTTAGGGATATATAATTACTCTTCGATGAGTTCTTGGGCGAATTTTAACGAGGCCTTCGACAACTCAGGTGAAACATATAGTGTAAGCGGACTCCTGTCTCAGGACCACCCCGTAGTTTACAATCCGGAAGTGGATCCAGGTCTCACATCATTTCATATGGAAGACAAGAACGGGGAAGTAAAGGAGGTTTACTTGCAGCTAGCTAAGCCACAAGGGTTCGAGCAAAGCGAATCCATCGTATTAACGGGAAAAGCTATTGACGGAGTGTTTCACGCAACAGACATGCAAATGAAATGTCCTTCTAAGTATAACAGTGAACAACGCCTGGTTCTAGGAACTTCAGAATCATGAGTATAGGAGCATTTGAAGGTGAGTGGATTTTAGCAGCATGGGCTGGGAGATTTCTGGTGGCATTAGCTTTCACTTCCGCCCTGTTCTCTTCAGTAGCGTATATAAAAGGCTGGAAGGATATCGGAAGGCGCGCTTTTAAAGTTCACGCCGGAGCGACTTTTCTAGTCATAGGATTGTTATTCCTACTGTTCTTTGCTCATAGGTATGAATTTCAATACATCTGGAAACATCTGAATAATGAGATGCCGATGAGGTTTGTTATGAGTGCTTTCTGGGGTGGCCAAGAAGGCGGCTTCCTTCTATGGATGTTTTGGCATAACATACTAGCACTCTTCGTTTTAAGAGCTGCTGACAGATGGGAGCCTAAGGTTATGACAGTACTCGCTTCGATAGAGGCATTCCTTTCCATCATGCTGCTAGGCATCTACTTCGGAGACTTCCAATTAGGACTCGACCCATTCCTTCTCATGAGAGAGGCGCCTGAAAACATCGGACTGCCTTGGACTGGAATTAAAGATTACGCGATACAGTTTTTCCAAGACGGACAAGGCTTAAACCCACTATTACAGAACTACTGGATGACTATTCATCCGCCGACATTATTCCTCGGTTTCGCGGCTACTTCTATACCATTCGCCTATGCCATAGCCGGTCTTTGGGAGGGTGATCACAAGGGGTGGATAAAGCCAGCATTACCATGGGCATTCTTCGGAGTGGGCATACTGGGTACGGGCGTACTTATGGGGGGTGCATGGGCATATGAGGCGTTGAGCTTCGGAGGCTTTTGGGCTTGGGATCCTGTTGAGAATTCATCCCTAGTTCCCTGGATGGTACTGGTAGCTGCTGCTCACCTTATGTTAATCAATAAGAACAAAAAGAAAGCAACCGCTCTTTTCTCCACTGTGTACTTTACCCTACTAGCTTTTCTGCTAGTATTATATTCTACATTCCTAACGAAAAGCGGAGTCCTAGGCGATACCTCAGTACACAGTTTCGTCGATAGTGGAATATTACCTCAACTACTTGCATATCTACTCAGCTTCCTAGCTCTAGCTCACACATTCTTGCTAGGCACGGTCCGCAGAAGATTAATTCATATAGGCTTGTCAATACTTGCTCTATGCCTAGTATTTATAGGAGAATATGCTCTAGCTACGCTAGGCTTTCTTGTGATTCAAGGAGTGACAGCTATTATCTGTTTCCGTGGAGAGTTTAAGGACGAGTCTAATGAAGACGATTCTATATTTTCAAGGGAGTTCTGGATGTTTGTCGGATCACTTTTAGTTGTTATCGCTGCGATTCACATCACTTGGCAGACCAGCATCCCTGTCTTCAACAGATTCTTAGAGCCTTTTTCTGGCCCTCTTTCATCTGTAGGAGAATACTTTAACAGTGATTTCCTGAGAACTCTGTCTCTACATAACCTCGCTCCTGGAAAAGACTTAGACCAGGCTTACCACATCATCCAAGTACCTCTAGCCACGCTGATTTTTATGGCCATAGCTATAACACAATGGCTTAGATACAGTGGCACAAGTGCTAAAAAAGTGGCTGGCAACTTATTCCGGGCAGCAATAGATGCGGCGATTATTACAACAGCTCTGGCTATAGTGTACGACTTCCAACTCCAAGAGCTCCCTAGACTTGCATTGCTCTTCGCAACAGCTTTCGCTGCTTCATCAAATGCACATTATATCTGGTCCGTACTAAAGGGTAAAATGGACAGATGGGGATCGCCGCTCGCCCACGTAGGGTTCGCATTGACAATTTTCGGAGCAGTAATCTCCACAGCGAAGCAGGATGTTATTTCAAAAAACCAAATAGGTGATATCGCTTCGCTGAATGCCGATTTCAACAACAGGTCGGATCTGCTTTTAATGCAAGGGGACACACTCCAAATGGGTGAATATTACGTCAACTACAGAGAGCGTCACGAGGAGGGAATTCATGTGTTTTTCTCTATTGACTACTTTGAAACAGATGTAAAGACTTACAATACTGGTGATATAGTTGCTTTTGACGAAATGCTATTCTCTGCTAAAACAGACCACGGCGCTAGTGAGGAGTTCGCTTATGACATGGATGAACATTGGAATTACCTCCCCTTTCCCACAAGAACCCAGGCCTCCAAAGCCGAACGATGGATTAACGGGACTCCAGGAGAATTCCTATTCACCTTAGACCCGAGCATTCAGCTAAACGAGAGAATGGGTAATTCTCCTGAACCTGACACTAGGCACAGCCTGACATCAGATTTATACTCGCATATAAAGTGGGCCAGATTAACTCCCCCAGAGACTGATGATGAGGGATGGCTAGGAGGAAAGGAAACTGAGTTCATGGTAGGCGACTCAATGTTCATAGGCTCCGTTCTACTTTCATTAGACAGCTTATCAGTGGTCAGTGAAGAGGAAAGGCCAGAAAGAGGATTGTTAGATAGGGACATAGCTATAGTTGGATGTTTCACTTTGGAAGGCGCTGAAAATGGCGGCTCAGTCACAACTCAAGCTTCTCCACTGTACATTGTTAGGGATAACTTAATAATACCGGACATCCACGAAGTTGAAGGTTGGGGGCTGAAATTTAGGATTGACAACTTCAGCCCTGCAGATGAAAAATTAAACCTGACTATATGGGAACACGAAAGTGTGAGAACTGACTTTATCGTAATTCAAGCTATCATATTCCCATTGATAAATATCCTATGGTTTGGTTGTATTCTTATGGCAATAGGATCGTTTATGGCTGTGAGGAGTAGAATGCGGAAGAACAGACTTTCTAATGACTAACAATAGATTACGCATTAGCATTGCCGGTACAGGTAAAGTCGCTACGTCTTTGGGCTTAGCTATGCGTAAATCTGGAATTGAGATAGTTGAGGTTTGGGGACGTGACACGGACAAAGCCATGAGTTTAGCTGGGGAATTAGGCGCTACACGGATTCTCAACCCTGACGGGTTTAACACTGATGTTAATGCCGTTGCCGTACTCGTGAGCGATGACAACATAAGTGAACTGAGTTTACGCATACCGTCTAATATCGCGAAATTTCATGCTTCGGGGACAACTCCAGTGAGTGACCTAGGTTGTGAGGTGGCGGGGGTGTTTTGGCCTATAAAAAGCATTAATAAAGAGAGTGTTTGGGATGGCTTTGAAGGAGTGCCTGTGGGCATCGAAGCGACCACGGATAGCTTTTACAATCTCTTGATAAAAATCGCTGATGCGCTAGGTGCAGATAGTTTTAAGGCAGAAAGGGAAGCGAGACTGAAAATTCACTTAGCTGCTGTATTTACAGACAACTTCGCAAATCACTGCCTGACTTTATCTCAGGATATACTAGAGCAGTCTGGTCTTGACAAGGGATTGATGAAGTCTTTAGCTGAGGGATTATTGAATGGCTCTTCTGTAGGGAACTCTAAGACGAGACAGACAGGTGTAGCTATTAGAGGCGATAAATCGAGTCAAGAACGTCATTTGACATTGTTGAATCAGGATAAGAAGGCGTTTTATGAATTTGTGAGTAACGAAATTGCAAAGTATCATGAACTATAAGGTCAAACTTGAGAGCATTAAATTATTTGTGTTCGATTACGATGGCGTTTTTTCTGATGGGATGGTAATTCTATTAAATGACGGCTCACAAGCTCGACAAGCTTCAACAAGGGACGGATTTGCTGTCCAATGGGCTGTTAAACATGGGCTTACACTCGCCCTACTAACAGGCGGAGCAGAAAAGGCTGTTGAGACTAGGATGAGAAAGCTAGGAGTTGAAGAAGTGTATATGGGATGTTCCGATAAGCTGGAAGCTCTTTCCGCACTATGCACGAAGCTCGGGGTGGAACTAGATGATGTCGCTTACATGGGAGATGATATCCCCGATCTACCCGCCATGAAGGTTGTAGGACTAGCATTATGCCCTAACGATGCAGTAGAAGAAATCCGTGCTGTATCTCATTATATAAGTCCTAAAGCTGGAGGTAAAGGCTGTGTGAGAGATGTTCTGGAGCAGGTAATGAGATTGAGAGGGATTTGGTCTACAGAAAACTCACATAAGTGGTAAGTAAAATAATATCTCTTAACTAACTTCGCACCCCACAAAGCAAATACTTGCAATACAATGGATAAAAATACAGTCATAGGAATAGGTTTAATGTTCGCCTTCTACATGGGATTCAGCATGTGGTTCGCACCTACAGAAGCAGACATAGCGGAGAGAGAAAGGATTGCCGCAGAAGAAATACAGTTAGACGAATTAGAAGACAGCACTGCCGACTTCGTCTCTAACGAAGCGGATGTTATTGTTGACGTAGAAATAGCTCTTAATGACACAGCTAACGGGAACGTAATGTCAGAGGCATTACTTACTAGATATGGAAAGTTCGCAAGCACGATTGCCGGCGAAGACAATGTATATAAATTAAGTAGCTCGGTTCTAGACATAGAGTTTAGCGAAAGGGGGGCGATGCCAGTAACTGCTGTTCTTACAGATGGAAATAAGAAGTATGGTGGAGAGCAGCCTAGAGAGATTTGGGAAGCTATTGAGCTTTGGGACCCTGAGTTTTCTAATATTGAATTACAATTTGAGGTTTATGGAACGGGGCTAGTAAAGACAAGTGATTTACACTTCAACATTAAATCAAAAAAAGATAGTAGCATCAGTTTTATCGCTGAAATTGAAGATGGGTCTTCAATTACAATTACTCATGCTTTAGAAGATTACAGGCTATCTACTAAAGTATTATTTACGAATCTAGAAGGTGTGGTAAACCCTGCACAGACCCTAGACTGGTCAGCGCTAGGTTTTAGCAATGAAAAAGGCATAGAGTGGGAAAGACAACACACTTCTATTTTCTACAAAAACGTTGAAGATGGCGGACGGACTTACTTGTCTGAAGGCCAAACAAAAGAAGAAACCCTCGACGAAAACAAGCTAGAATGGATGGCTTTTAAACAGGATTTCTTTTCTGTAATAGTATCAACTGAAAGCGGATTCGATAGAGGAGCTGTACTAGAAACGACTTTAAATGAAGCCGACTCTTCACACACACTACACTTCCATGCTGCAATGCCTACTACAGCTAATGTATTAGGACGTGATATGGCGCAAGAGTTCAACTTCTATCTAGGACCTAATAAACTCGAGAACTTAAATTCTACTGGACTTGCCGATGTAGGTAAGATCATAGATTATGGTTGGTGGATTTTCGGATGGGTTAATAGAAATGCAATTCTACCTATTTACAACTTCCTTCACAGAAACATAGCTGGAGCAGGACTTATAGTCTTATTAATCACACTTATTATTAAGATGTTCCTCTTCCCTATCACATGGAAGAATTTCCTAAGCTCAGCTAAGATGAAGATGCTGAGGCCTGATATCGAGGAAATAAACGAAACACATAAAGACGATTCCATGGCGCGCCAACAGGCAACGATGGAACTCTACCGGAAAACCGGAGTAAACCCCATGGCTGGTTGTCTACCGGCCTTACTTCAGATGCCTATTCTCTATGCAATGTTCCGCTTTTTCCCTGCGAACATCGACTTAAGAGGCGAGAGTTTCCTATGGGCTGATGACCTAGCTGCTTACGACGCTATAATAACTTGGTCTAGCGATTACGCAATTCCTTTCTACGGAAATCACGTGAGTGGTTTCACAGTCTTAATGGCAATATCCATATTCTTCTATATGAGGATGACTACGGCTGGACAGCCTCCACAGCCTACGCAGGCTGGAATGCCTAACATGAAAGTTATTCAGAACTTCATTCCGTTCACGATGCTGTTCTTCTTCAACAAGTTCGCTGCGGGATTAAGTCTTTACTATCTAGCCGCTAACCTTGTTTCTATAGGCCAAATGCTAATCATTAAACGCTACTTCATCGACGAAGTAAAGATCAGAGCGCAGATTGACGAAAACGCCAGAAACCCTAAGAAAAAATCAGCCTTTCAAGAACGCTTGGCAGATATGCAGAAAGAACAACAGAAGAAAACTAAGGAAATTAAATCAGCACGTTCTAAACGCAAGAAGTAAAAGGGAGAGACTACATGAGTGCACGGTTTTACATATTATTGGTTTCTATAAGTTGTGTGTTTGCAGCTTGTTGCACCAGCTCTAATGTGTCTGAAACCTTTGTGCAACTTGAGGTTTCTATTGCTCTTAAAAGAACCATGTGCTATGGAACTTGCCCTTCGTACAACTTCCAAGTTTTCAATGATGGCAGGGCTAGTTTAACGGTGGGTCGGTTTGCGGAGGATGTTCTGGGAAGAACTCTAGACCAGGGTAATTACTCTGGGTCAGTAGTATTTACGGATGTCGATAGAATTATCGCCGTAGCTAGCTCCCTGAATTATTTCGACCTCTCAGAAAGATATGACGATGAAATGCTAATGGATCTACCTGCGGCTATTTCAAAAATAAGAGGGCATACTGTATTAAATAGATATGGAGGTCCGAACTTAGACGAACTTTACACAGAAATTGAAAAACTAATGGCTAGTACAGACTGGATAGCAGACCCTGATACTGAGCGATAAAGATTTGAAACAAAAAACAACAATATGAAACGATTATTTTCTTTCGCATTAATTATAGTACTCATCTCACCTGTAGCAAAAGCTGACGAGGGCATGTGGTTAATGCACATGTTGAAGCAGATTAATGAAGCTTCAATGCAGAACTCTGGATTCAGACTCACAGCTGAGGATATCTATGACATCAACAACGCTTCTTTAAAAGATGCTATTCTCAGACTTAACGGCGGAAGCTGTACAGCTGAAGTCATTTCTTCACAAGGGTTAGTCCTCACAAACCACCACTGTGCTTACGGCGCTATACAGGGGTTCTCTTCACCTGAGAACGATTACCTAACAGACGGGTTCTTCGCAAAGAGTTTCGACCAAGAAATGCCTATTGAAGGGTTTGAAGTTAGTTTTCTAATTCGCATTGAAGATGTTACAGCTAGAATTCTAGCTGAAGTAACAGATGACATGACCGAAGATGAAAGAAATGCTATCATCCGAGCAGCGGAAAGAGCTATAATCACAGAGTTAAATGAAGCTGATTCTGAGGGTTACACATATGAAGTAAATAGCTTCTATTACGGAAACGAGTTTTATATGTTCGTTTACAATACGTATAACGACATCCGTTTAGTAGGTGCTCCACCAGAAAGCGTGGGTAAATACGGAGGAGACACAGACAACTGGATGTGGCCTCGTCACACGGGTGATTTTTCTATGTTGAGAATATATGCTAACACAGACAATAATCCTTCTGGATACTCAGAGGACAACGTTCCATACACACCTAAGCGTCACTTAAAGATTAGCATGGAAGGTGTTGAGCAAGGCGATTTCACTATGGTGATGGGATATCCTGGTTCCACAGACAGATTTTTAAGCAGCTGGGGAATTGAGCAGGCACTGAACCTTCACAACCCTAGTGTTGTAGAAATTCGCGACCTGAAGCTTAAGACAATGAAAAAGCATATGGATGAAGACTTAGGTGTTCGTATTCAATACGCAGCTAAACACGCCCAAACAGCTAACTACTGGAAATACTACATAGGTCAATCAAAAGGGCTTGTAGCTCTAGATGTTCAGGGTAAGAAGTCCGCTATTGAAGTTGAGTTTGCTGAGTGGGTAGCTTCTGACCCAGCTATAGAAGCTGTATATGGTGAGACGCTAGGATTAATAGAGAGCTACTACGAAGCTACTAACGCAACTGCAAAACCAGATGCATATGCACTTGAAGCTGGGCTAATAGGTTCTGACATTACTTTGTTTGCTGTGAAGTTCGGACGCACTGCTCCAGGATTGTTTTCAGATGATGCTGACAAAGTAGCTGGAACTAAAGCTGCTCTTAACGGTCTTTGCGATAGCTTTTTCAAGGACTACGATATGGATACCGATAGAGATCTCTTTACAGCTCTGTTAGGTAAGTATAAAGAAGATATAGATGCTGAGTATCTGCCCTCTTTTTTCTCTACAGTGGATTCAAAATTCAAGGGTAGCATAGAAAGATATGCAGCTAAAATGTATTCAAAAAGTTTCCTCGTTAATGAGGCGAGCGCTAGAGCATTCATTGAAAATCCGTCAGAGAAGGTTTTAGATAAAGATCTTGCTGTTTCTGCAGCAATGAGCATCCTAGAGACATATTTCGGGACTATGGAAAGTTCTGCACAAGGGGATTACGACAAAGGATACAGATTATTCGTTCGTGGATTAAGAGAAATGCAGCCTGACAAAGCATTCTATCCCGACGCTAACTCTACCATGCGTCTTACTTATGGCCCAGTTGGAGATTACTCACCTGCTGATGCTGTACAGTATAATTACATTACTACAGCTGACGGAATTCTTCAGAAGAAGGATAACACTAACCCTGAATTCGTAGTTCCACAATACCTTGAGGAATTAATCGAGGCTCGTGACTTCGGTCAGTATGCTGACGAGAATGGAGAATTAGCAATCTGCTTCATACATGGAACAGATATCACAGGAGGTAATTCTGGTAGTCCCGTAATGAACGGTGACGGAAACCTAATCGGACTGGCATTCGACGGTAACTGGGAAGCTATGAGTGGAGACATTGCATTCGAGCCAGAGCTACAGAGAACTATATCTGTAGACATAAGATACGTGTTGTGGATAGTGGACAAGTTCGCTGGAGCAACGAATCTTATTGACGAGTTGGATTTGGTCTTCGATACACAAGAAGTAGGTGCTGAAGAAGCTATGACTGAGTAAGTCCCTTAAAATAATATCTAATTGCAACCTCAATCTGAAATTCAGATTGGGGTTGTTTTTTACATACTACATTTGCATTGTGAGAATAGATATACTTACCGTACTGCCTGGATTATTACAGGGCCCATTCGCAGAGTCAATTGTCAAAAGAGGAATTGATAAGGGCCTCGTGGAAGTGCATCTGCATAACATCCGTGACTACAGTAAGGATAAGCATAAAAAGGTTGATGACACACCATTCGGTGGGGCTGCGGGTATGGTGCTTGCAATGCAGCCACTGCACGATGCAATTGTACATTTAAAGTCAAAACACACTTATGACGAGGTAATCTTTTTAACTCCCGACGGTGAAAGACTTAATCAATCTCGCGTAAATCAACTCTCTCTTTGTGGCGACATTCTTATGATATGCGGTCATTACAAGGGTATAGATCAGCGCCTCAGAGATCACTTTGTTACTCTGGAAATATCCATAGGCGACTATGTTTTAAGTGGAGGAGAGCTCGCTGCTGCTGTATTAACCGATGCCCTTGTACGCCTTGTCCCCGGTGTGATAGGAGATGAAATGAGTGCTCTTACAGACTCGTTTCAAGACGGCCTATTAGCACCACCCGTGTACACTAGACCTGCGGAATATAATGGTTGGAAAGTACCCGATATTTTACTCAGTGGAGACCATAAAAAAATCTCGCAATGGGAGGAGGATCAAGCATTGGAACGCACGAAAAAACGTCGCCCAGATCTTCTTGATGGATAAAGTGAATTTTTCTGCGGGATACGTTCAATTATTTCGTAATATTGCACCCGATTTTAGATGGGTTTAACACTTAGGTGAAAGCACGACATTATGGAGCGTATTAAAGAGATAACAAACAAATTAGTTGAGTCACGTGAGTGGCCAGAGTTTCAGGCTGGTGATACAGTAACTGTAACAATCAAGATTAGAGAGGGTGCTAAGGAACGTCTTCAGGCTTTCCAAGGTGTTGTAATCCAACGTCGTGGTGTAGGAATGACTGAAACATTTACAATCCGCAAGATGTCTAGCGGTATAGGTGTAGAGCGTATCATCCCTGTCAACAGCCCTAACATCGACAGCATTGTCGTGAATAAGCACGGTGCGGTTCGTAGAGCTCGTATCTTCTACATTCGTGAACTTACTGGTAAGTCTGCTCGTATTAAGGAGCGTCGTCGTACTACGAAAGCCTAGTTAAGAGCTGACTTATAAGCGTACTGATAAGTATAAAAAAGCCGGTCTAGTTACCGGCTTTTTTACGTTTAATATTTTGTTTAGGAAATCGCTAATGGGTTTAGCCTAGAATTTCATCTACTCTAGCTAACACTGCGGCTTCTCTTTTACCCGTGAGCATGACTAACTCATCACATCTAGCTAAAGTTTGCTTAACATAATCGGTATCTTTAAGATCAGCAGTGTTCACTCTAGCGTTAAGGATGGCGCCTAAAATTGCTGTTCGCAAACACATTGCTCCCACCCCAGCATCTGTAATAGAATTCGGATTCCCGAAATCAGCCATTGCCTCAGAAACCTCTAGCGCCTCAAAGGCACACTCTGCTATAGACATTGGGATTGCTATTGCGTGCTTAGTTGCAGATTGTATAGCTTCACTACGTGCCGCTTTTTGAGACTCCGTCCCCTTAGGCATCCCGTAGGCATCCATAATGTCATTAAAGGCGGCTGTATCTGCATCTACTAGACTCAGTAGGCGGGATTGGTAGAACAAGCCCTTATCAGCCCAGTCACTAAACTCCTTCCACCTATCATCCCATCCACGTTTATTAGCGCTCAAATTAGCCACCATGGTAGACAGTGCTGTACCCATGACACCAGAGTAAGCAGCTATAGACCCACCTCCTGGCGCGGGTGATTCAGAAGCCGTTTCTTCAGCAAATTCACGAAGGTTCTTCTCCAAAAGAGGCATTAAATTAGAATCCAAAATCAAGTACTCAATAATTCTCTCTTCTGGCTTAAATGGAGCTAGGTCATCTAAACCTAAAGACTTCACGGCGATCTTAATCTTTTCGCCCTCACTAATACCGCTAGAACGTTGCTGTTTATTCAGGAAGTAATCTGCAGCATCTAACATCACCTTTAGTGGCACTAAGCCCACCAGCTCTGAACCTGTTACTCTAATTCCCCTAGCATTTGCTTTCTCACACGCCTCGTCGAATGCGACATGAGTAGGCGTAACATTAATATCGGTGAGATTTAATGACAGCTGAGCGATTCCATACTCTTCGATATACCAGCCTATCCCCTTCACGGCTTTCAATGTCCCTGGTATTCTCACGGGTTCGCCGCTAGAGTCTAGAATTTGTTTCCCCGATATCTTACCTCCTTCGCGCTTGATGCGTCCAGCTTCTCTGATATCAAAGGCTATGGCATTAGCCCTTCTGGAAGAAGTTGTGTTCAAGTTGATGTTATATGCTACTAGGAAGTCTCTAGCGCCTATAGCCGTTGCTCCTGTAGATTTTGTATTAGAGTTAAATTCTTTTGGCCCAAAATCTGGCTCACCTTCCACAGTCGATAATTTCGACAACCCCTCATACTCTCCTTTCCTGCATACAGCAAGGTTTTTACGCTCCGGCTTTAACGCAGCGCTCTCGTAGTGATAACCGGGGATACCCAGTTCTTCGCCTACCCTTTTCCCTAACTCATGCGCGACTTTAATACAGTCATCCATAGTTACTCCTGCAACAGGCACGAATGGACACACATCAGTAGCTCCCATTCTAGGATGTTCTCCAGAGTGCTTAGACATATCTATCAGCTCTGAGGCCTTTTTAATAACTCTAAAGGCCGCCTCTCCAACTGTTTCTAGTGGTCCCACGAAGGTGATTACGGTACGATTAGTGCTTTTTCCTGGATCTACATCTAAAAGACGACATCCATCAACTGTCTCTATAACAGCGGTAACTGCATCAATAATCTCAGGGCGTCTGCCTTCAGAAATATTAGGAACACATTCAATTAATCTTTGCATGAGAACTGTTTTCAGCTTGAGTTTTAACGGTGCCAAATTACCTCATCCGCCCACTATCTACCCCACCCAACACTCACCATTAACATACACCTTTTCAACAACGGCATCATTCAGTCTATATGGAATGACCTCAAGACCCGACATTTTCACGGTTAATATGATATTAGCGCGTTTTCCGGGAGAAATCGACCCCACTTCATTCTGTAATTCCATAGCGGCAGAACCATTCAATGTACCTGCAGCAATAGCCTCTATAGGCTCAAGCCCCATTTTAATGGACCCTAAACGTACTGCCTCCAACATGTTTCCGGAGGGAGCTGTTCCTGGGTTTTGGTCTGTAGCAATAACCAGAGGCAAACCCTCATCAATTAACCTTCTAGATTCTGTATATGGTATTCCTAAGAAGTGAGAACAAATAGGCAGAGCTACTGGGAATGCAGGATTAGAAGTTTTCACCCTCGCCTTTAGCACCTCTACGTCACTATCAGACAGCACCTCAAGATGGTCAACTGAGAGCACGTTTTCATTAACGCATAACTTTACCCCATCAAGTATAGTAAACTGATTTACATGTATTTTAGACTTTATACCTAAAGCGGAAGCGGCCTCAATTAGTTTCGATGTGTCATCCACAGAAAAGTAACCGGTTTCACAAAAAGCATCTACGTAATCAACAAGCCCTTCTGCGACGAATGCAGGCAACATATCATTCACGACGTGATCAGTAAATTCAGAGGCACTCTGGAATTCTGCTGGAACAGCATGACAACCAAGGAATGTAGCCTTTATAGGGATTGGAGATTTCTCTTTAAGCCTAGCAATTACTCTTAATATTTTTCTTTCCCCCTCTAGCGAAAGGCCATATCCGGATTTTATCTCAATAGCCCCCACCCCTGAAGCGACAACATCGTGTAATCTCGACAAAGACCTTTCGTAAAGCTCGTCCTCAGTCATCTGACCTAAAGCCTTAGCGGAGTTAATAATGCCGCCCCCTTTAGCTGCAATCTCAGCATAAGAAAGCCCTCTCAATCTATCTAAGAACTCACCGCCTCTATCATTTGCATAAACCAAGTGAGTGTGACTATCACACCACGACGGCAACACATAACGGCCTTCACAATCTATTATCTCGAGATCGGTCCAGTCCTTAACTCCCGGAAAGTCAGACATGCTACCGAAATCAGAGATCAAACCACCTTCAACCAGAAGCCAAGAATTCTCTAGTACAGGAAAGTTTTTCATTTCTGCACCGGCAACAAAATCAGGAGCATTTTTATATGCCCCAACTAATCCTTTGATGTCTTTAAAGAGTGCTCGCATAGGCCGTAAGTTATACCTTGCAAGGTATGTCAGGCAACACTTTAGGCAAGGTCTTTCAATTAACCACCTTTGGGGAGTCTCATGGTGCAGTAGTCGGCGGCGTTATTGACGGCGTCCCTGCAGGCTTAGTTGTTGATTTAGAACAAGTTCAAGCAGAACTAGACAGAAGGAAGCCAGGACAGTCAGCGATAACAACAGACAGAAAAGAAGAAGATAAAGTTGTTTTTATATCAGGCATAATTGATAACGATGAAGGGAAAACGGTTTGTACTGGGACACCTATAGCGTTTCAAATAAGAAATCGAGACACAAAGAGCGCAGACTATTCAAATCTCACCACGTCTTTCAGACCCTCTCATGCTGACTTCACGTACTCTGGCAAATACGGAATAAGAGATGCAAGAGGAGGAGGAAGATCGTCGGCAAGAGAAACCGTGTCAAGAGTAGTCGCTGGAGCTATTGCACAGCAACTCATAAAAACCACTGACGGCATTGAAATAAGTGCATACGTTGACAGAGTTCACGAAATCAGCACTCCCTTCCCTCCCGCGTTCTTCGAAAGAAACCTCATAGACTCGAACATTTTACGATGCCCCTCTGATGAGATAGCCTCTAGAATGATAGCCCGCATAGAGGAAGTGAAGAAAGCCGGAGACAGCGTCGGTGGCTCCATAGTTCTTGTAGCAAGAAACATGCCTCTGGGACTAGGCGAGCCTGTATTCGACAAGCTCAACGCTGAACTAGCAAAGGCCCTCATGAGTTTACCAGCAACTAAAGGGATAGAGATCGGCTCCGGATTTAGTGGCACCCTAATGAAAGGCTCAGAGCATAACGATGAATTCCAAGCGAATGAGCAAGGTGAAGTATCTACCACTACGAACAGAAGCGGAGGGATTCAAGGCGGCATATCCAACGGTGAAGACCTCGTAATAAGGATAGGGTTCAAGCCGGTTTCTACAATAAAGAAACCACAAAACACAGTTGACAGCGAAGGAAACAACATAGTACTAGAAATGAAAGGACGTCACGACCCGTGTGTTCTGCCTCGAGCAGTACCTATTGTAGAAGCAATGGTAGCATTGGTTCTAGCTGATCACACTTTAAGAAACAGAACAACACAGATTTAACATGACTGAAGAAAACTCTAAAAAAGGACTAGCCCTACATTGGCAAGTAATAATAGGATTAGTATTAGGTGCTGTTTATGCATGGATGAGCATACGCTACGGCTGGAATGACTTCACCATGAATTGGATTCAACCATTCGGCGACATCTTTATCAACTTGCTGAAAATGATAGCTGTACCACTGGTGCTTTTCAGCATTATCAGCGGTGTGGCGAGCCTTGGGGACATGAAGAAGCTGGGTAGAATGGGGATTAAAACCCTTGCTATCTACCTCACGACCACGATGTTCGCTGTGGTGATAGGATTAGCTTTAGTAAACGTATTTCAGCCCGGCGCTCATGCTGATGAGAGCCTTAAGGAGTCTAACAGAATTAGATATGAGCTGTGGAGAGACGCAAATGGAATCATCGCACTTGACGATATTAACATAAGTGCTTTTCCAGAAAACGCTGAGGAAGTCGAACGAATACAGGCAGAAACTACCAGCAACAACAACTGGGTAACTGATAAACTTAACAAAGCCGATAAAACAAAAGAAAGCGGACCACTCCAACCTCTTGTCGATGTAGTCCCAAGCAACATCTTTCAGGCTCTGAGTGATATGCAAATGTTGCAAATCATATTCTTCGCTCTTTTCTTCGGCGTCGTTGTAACAGGATTAGGCGAGAAACGGAAAACGACCATCGTTAAAGCCGTAGATGCGTTCAATGAGGTGTTCGTGCAAATGGTTTGGGTGATAATGAAAGCTATGCCTGTCTTTGTTTTTGCTCTTATGGCAGGCCAAATCGTGAAAGCCGCCGGCACTGATCCAGAACATTTCAATCAACTCCTTACGTTCCTCTTACGATATAGCTTCGTAGTAGTACTGGGACTGGGAATAATGGCATTCATAGTTTACCCAGCAATTATAGCATTATTCGTTAAAAAACTAACTTGGAGGGAATTCCTCTCTGGAATGAGAGACGCACAGATCACAGCGTTTTCCACATCTTCATCGGTAGCAACATTACCGGTTACTATGAAGTGCGTCGAAGAGAACCTCGGTGTGTCTGAAAGGAGCGCAAGCTTCGTGCTGCCTATCGGAGCGACAGTAAATATGGACGGAACTAGTATGTACCAAGCCATTGCCGTTGTCGCCCTTGCTCAGTTCCATATGATAGACCTCACCCTGCCTCAACAAGCGATAATAGTTCTAACGGCCACACTTGCATCAATCGGCGCCGCAGCTATACCTAGCGCAGGGCTGGTTCTTATGATAATCGTTCTCGAAAGCGTCGGCTTAAACCCTGCATGGATTGCCTTAATTTTTCCCGTAGACAGAATCCTAGACATGTGCAGAACCGTTGTAAACGTTACTGGAGACGGAGCCGTTAGCACTTTAGTATCATCGAGCGAAGGAGAACTACGGGAGATAGACAGACGAGTTACAGAGTAAAGACGCAGAGTAAATGAACAGGATTGCTTGGCTTATAGTTATATCACTTTGTGGCTCTATTTCTATAGCCCAAACCTCATCGTGCCCCGCTCCCGACGACCTCAGCTCGAAAGCCGCAAAGCTTTTCGAGAAAGCCCTTGAGAAGAAAAAGAAGAGGACTACTCTAGAGAAGGTAGAACTGTTGAGAGAGGTAGTCGACATTCAAGATGATTATGCCGACGCCCACGAGGAGCTCGGACGGGAACTTTTCAAGCTAGCCAGACGCGATGCTGAATATTTAGGGGAGTGTGTAGCAGCTATACACAACTGGATGGAGCTGTGTGATAACTACTCATATGATGCTCACTACCTGCTAGGTGCCGCTGCATTAATGCAAGGAGAAAACCAGGCTGTGATAAATGAGTTCGAGCTTTTTCTAGAGAAAAGTAATGACAACGAAAGCAGCACGATTCAGAAGAAGAGGGCTGAGGCTGAGTCCCTTCTACCTAGAGCTCATTTCGAATTAGCTTTTTACGCTAATGATGGCGCTTACACACCAGAGCCGCTTCCATTAGTGAGCTTGCCCAGTGACGAATACCTGCCGGCACTATCCCCGGATGGAAGCATACTGTTTTTCACGAGAGTAAGGACTAGTAAGGCCAGAGGTGACGTCATGACGAAGAGAAATGAAGATCTGGTTTGGGCTAGAAGAGGAGCCGCAGGGGAAAATTTTGACGAAGGCGAAGTGCTTGAATATCCATTCAATGTAGGCGCTAATTACGGTGGAGTAACCTTATCCATTGACAATAAGATCTTAATTATAGCCGCATCTAATCCCACAGCAAAGAACCCACGTAATATCGACTTGTTCATGACGACGTACAAGGTTGACGGGAGAGATAACGATGGCAACTTCTTTTACTATTGGGAGGATTTAGAGCTGCTCGGGAAGGAGGTAAACACACCTCAAGGATGGGAGGCTCAGCCGGCATTGAGTGCTGACGGGAGTGAGTTGTTTTTCGCCTCTGCTAGGGAAACTTCAACTGTAGATAGTGACGGCAACCCCACTATGGATTTATTCGTCAGCACTAAAGATAGCATAGGGAACTGGACGCAGGCCGTAAAACTGCCATCCCATATCTCAACTTCATTTCAAGAGAAAGCTCCGTTTTTACATCCTGACGGCAAAACCTTATACTTCTCGAGTAACAGAACTCCTAGTGGTGGTGGATATGATTTATGGATGACTAGAAGAGATTCTACAGGAACATGGTCGGAGGTAATAAACTTAGGCAAACCCGTTAACACTTCTGGAGATGAACATGGGCTGGTAGTTAGCGCTCAGGGAGACGAGGCGTTTTTTGCAAGCCGCAGACCGTGCACACAGGGGCTAGACATATTATCCTTTCCCGTCCCAGAGTCTCTCAGGCCAGAATCTGTCAAGGTTATTCACGGGAAAGTCGACCCTGCACCACCCGAAGAAAATGTGGTGATTACTATTAACTACGTACAGAGCAATGAGTCCGAGGAAATAAAAGTCAACCGATTAGACGGATCATTTGCCGCTGTCATTAATCTGGAAAGAAATGAGGACGTTATCTTAAAAGTCGAGGGGGTCGACATTGCCTTCGAGGCTATCGTGGTAAATCTCAAAAAAGATGAAGGAGAAGATGAAGGGGAAGGAGAAGATGAGGTAACATCTTCGGGGGACCCCACTCCTGTTCTGGAAATGAGGGCACATAAATTCTCTGAGGGATTAATATTTGAATTGCAGGACGTTTACTTCTCGACTAACAGCTCCACCATGAGCCGTGCTGCCATGA
>Ga0308017_1000202_pt1 | contig 19635 bp, 15 predicted proteins | sample Neamet280_FD_203145 | JGI IMG/M metagenome (GOLD analysis project Ga0308017, IMG submission 203145) | Marine microbial communities from water near the shore, Antarctic Ocean - #280 | ecosystem: Environmental > Aquatic > Marine > Unclassified | place: Southern Ocean | collected 2014-10-01
GCATTATTAGGTACGTTTTTGATTGCCCAATTTAAAACTGAAGTGCCAGGATTAGGATATACGGTTAGTATGTTCTCTGTACTATGGTAGATTTCTTGTGTGCCGATGTTTGCAGAGTCCGAGCCGAGATAGCATCTTAATCCACCATTTTGTATTCCTATGATGCAATCGGCCTTTCCGTCGTTGTTTAGGTCAGAAAAAGTACAACTAGATCTTTTCCCAGAAACAGATTCTAACACGTCACCAGAAATCTCTAAGATCTCATCATCCCAGTTATTGTTTACTATCCCGAAATATTGAATAGCTCCAATTTCATTACCTAGGAATATGTGTATGCCATATTCATCTGAATAAAGCGATGGATTGCTATATCCATTTATACCCAAGGCATTTGTTGCGTACATATTACCCCATGCATCCCCATAGTTTTCTGTGGTGTGTTGGCACCATGAAGGTGATGTCATGCTTCCGCAGTTAAAGAAAATGTTGAGTATTCCATTTTTCTCCCCAACAACTAAATCTAATAGGTTGTCATTGTTTAAATCAATAAGTTGTGGTGCTGCAAATTGCCCCACATCAATAGTCTCTCCAGTATCATCTGAAATTGATAGAATATTAACTACATAGTCGGGCCATTCTCCTTGTCCTGCTGTGTTAACGTAAAGGTGTAGCACACCCATTTCATCTCCAATAATCAAATCTATATCTCCATCTCCATCTATATCGCCTAGTGCGATGTCAGAACTTTCAATGCCATAGGTTGAGATGTCTACAGTGTCAGATTCGAAATGGTTAAATACAGGGATTTCAGGTGTGCCTGTGTTTTTGAATATTATGATTGATGATGGAGTGTTTCCTACACCATTGTATCTCTCCTTATTTGAAACGACTAGGTCCGTTAATCCATCATCGTTTAAATCTATAAGTTCTGGGTACGCTCCTCTGCCTAGGTCTATCATACCTTCTTGTATGAAGACATTGGTCTCAAACTCCCAAACTGGATCTAAGTCTTCGCCTGTGTTTTTATAATAAACTACGCTGGCATCATCATCAGTCTCTAGATATGTGTTAGGACTAAATAACAGGTCTCTTACACCGTCATTGTCTACATCAATATGATATCCGGTTGGAAATCGTGGGCAATCTAGAGCTTCAAATCCTCCTGTTAATAGAGGGAATTGAGAGTCAACGAATGATGCGCTATCTAATCCATTTACATCATCTTCTAATAAGACGGAAATAATGGTAGGATATGTAACATCGCCAATTAATAGATCTAATGGTCCCTCGTTATTTAATTGCAAGCAAGTCAGTGAACCACCAGCATGAAGGCCATCTCTAGGGTCTACGACATTGAATGTACAGTCGAAATCATCCCCGATGAATAGGGAATTATTTTCAGATGCTTCAGCTAACATCCCATAACATCGGTTGGTACATTTCATCTCAAGGCCGCAATCAGATTGGCCTTCGTATTTGTATAATGTTGATGATGTTTCAGTAAAGGAAATAATGTCAATATCCCCATCGTTATCAATATCTAAGATGGCAGGTATGTCTAGGCCTGAACAAACTACAGGTATGAACTGTTCAACACTTCCGAAGTCATACGATGCTAGAAGAGGAGTAGCGACAGGCTCGAATTGCGGGAACTCAGGGTTTTCGGTAATGTTTCGGTAAACATAAATACCGTTTTGGAAACCGCTGAAGATATCAGCTTTACCGTCACAATCGTAATCGCGTAATAAACACCACTCTTGAAGTTCGGGCCAGCCTTTAACCCAATTAGGTTGGTATTTCCACCCGTCATTTGTTCTCTCAAAGGCGAGTAGTCTATATCCATCCTTATCAAATGCGAATAGGTCTTCATCCCCATCCTCATCAAAATCTATTGGCGACCACTGTGGTGCTGTTAATCCTCCGGCCCAAGGGTTTTCAAGAGTGTCTCCATTGACAACAATAGGAATAATAGATTCAATAAAACCATAATCCCACTGGCCGTAAAGACTAAAGTTTAGGAGTAATGCATATAAAGCGATTAATGCTCCTCTCATAATATTATTCATCTAATTTAGGTGTGTAAATGAGATTATCCATGCCGATAATACTACCTCCGTCTGTTACGATATTTCCAGATCTTACATGAGCTCCATTGAAATTAATTCCACCAGTTCGAGTTAATTCAAGAGTTGCACCTGCATGCACTTCCCAACTCGTACCCTCACTAAACTGCTTGTACTCCAATGAACTATTAATTACGTGATAGCTTATGAATTCATCAAGAATAGCTTCGTTTCCTGGGTTAAGCAATTCTTTATATCTAGAGAAATTCTCGAATGCATCGTCTGTAGGTGCCAGAACTGTAACCTGATTCGCATGAATGTGCTTAGAGATAGAAGATTTCTGCATCAGAGTTGTAAAGATGGGGTAGTCATCAGAGCTCACGAGATATCTGTATGTGGTAGTGGTGTTCCTTTCCACAACAGCTGAAGCGTTTTTCTTTTGCTCTTGTCGCCTCTTCAATAATCTCATTCCGTTTTTTTCCGCCTCACTCAGTTCGCGTCCTATAGGAGATTCAGAATTTCCGCCGTTGTCATTGTTTTGTTGTGATTTAGAGTCGTCATCACACGAAATAATACTGATAAAGACCAAACCCATAACTACTGTTGTCAATTTTCTCATATAGCAAATATAATTGTTTACGTGGACACGTTGTGAACAAATTCGACTCGAATAGATAATGTTACATGTATCTTTGCTGAAGGAATTTAACATTAACATTTCCTCAAAACATGAAGCATAAAGGCATCACCCCACTCAGGGATTCGCTTGAATCTATTGGACTTGAAGGTGTAGCTAGCGCTCACTGGAATCTCCCCCCTTCGAAACTTATTTTACAAACTCTCCTTCGTGGTGAGGGCGTACTTACAGATACAGGTGCACTAGCCATCGATACTGGTAAGTTCACTGGTCGCTCTCCTAAGGATAGATTTATTGTCGGTGACGATAAAACTAACTCAAGAGTTGATTGGGGCGATATCAATCAGTCTATGTCAAGCGAGCATTTCGGAAATTTACTGTCGGATGTTCAAGAATATCTAAACGGTAAAAACGTATTTGTTAAAGATGCAGCAGTAGGTGCAGATGAAGACACTCGTATATACGTAAGAGTAATAACTGAGAAGTCTTGGTCTAGTCTATTCGTCCATAACATGTTCTTGCGTTTAGGCGGAGAGGAATTAATGTTAGCCAATCCGGCATGGCATATTGTATGTGCTCCTGGGTTTCAGTCTAATCCTGAGCGTCATGGTTGCCGACGAGGTAACGTAAGTGCTATTGATTTCACTCGTAAAACTATAGTAGTTGCCGGAAGTGGATATACAGGCGAAATAAAGAAGGGAATGTTCTCCGTGATGAATTTCGAGCTGCCTGAAGTACACGGTGTTCTTCCTATGCATTGTTCTTCAAACGTTGGAAAGAACGGAGATGTAGCTGTATTCTTCGGTTTAAGCGGTACTGGAAAGACAACTCTAAGTAGTGATCCATTAAGAAATCTTATCGGAGACGATGAGCACGGATGGTCTGATACTGGAGTGTTTAACATGGAGGGAGGTTGTTATGCAAAAACCATTGACCTGAGCGCAGAAGGCGAGCCACAGATTTTTAATGCTATTAAATATGGAGCCCTATTAGAAAATATAGGTTTTCAAGAGGATGGCATTACACCTGATTACGAGGATGATAGCATCACTCCTAATACTAGGGTTTCGTATCCAGTAGACTTTATTCCTGGAGCAATAGAAAGCGGAATGGGAGGGCACCCAACGGATGTGTTCTTTTTAACTTGTGATGCTTTCGGAGTTTTACCTCCTATCAGTCGATTAGATGCTAACCAAGCTATGTTCCATTTCATTAGTGGATATACTGCTAAGGTTGCCGGTACAGAAGAAGGTGTAGTTGAACCCCAAACAACATTTTCTGCTTGTTTCGGAGCTCCATTCTTACCACTAGCTGCAACGGATTATGCTCATATGCTCGGTGATCGTATTGAGAAGCACAAGGTGAGGATTTGGCTTGTGAATACTGGCTGGACTGGAGGCGGTCACGGTGTGGGTTCTAGGATGAAACTTCGTTACACAAGAGCAATGATAACAGCTGCTTTAGAAGGTGAACTTCAAGAATCCGATATGAGAACAGATGAAGTGTTCGGATTGAAAGTTCCAACTTCTTGTCCCAATGTTCCACAGGAGGTACTTACTCCAAGGGACACATGGTCTGATAAGCGAGCGTATGATGCTGCTGCACTCGATCTAGCTAAGAGGTTCGTGAAGAACTTCTCTAAGTTCGATGACACTGCTACTGACGCTATGAGATCTGGTGGCCCTAAGGTTGCTGTAAGCGCGAGCTAGTGAGATCGTTATACGTACCTAATCTTTCTGTCGGCTGCTTTGAAATGCCGGAAGATGAGGCGCGTCATGCAATCAAAGCTCTTCGTGCCAAAATAGGCGACAAGTTTCTCCTTATAGATGGAAAGGGAAATTATGCGGATGGTGAAATACTTGAGATCTTAAAGAGAACCTGTCTAGTTGAAGTTGCTGATATTAATTCAGACGTAGCTAATAAACCTTCTCTGACTATGATTGTTTGTCCTACTAAACAAACAGAGAGATTCGAGTGGTTTCTCGAGAAGGCCGTGGAGATAGGAGTGGATAGAGTGATTCCTGTTTGGTGTAAAAGATCAGAAAGGAAGGTGGAGAAATTCGATAGGTGGAATAAGGTCCTAGTTTCTGCGATGAAACAATCTATGAGGACGTGGCTGCCAGTTTTAGAGTCAGCGTGTACCTTAGAAGAGGCGCTCGAATTAGTTGGAGAAACAGAAAAGCTTTGCATTGCTCATTGCATGTCACCGCTTGATGGAGTTAAAAACCACTTACTGAAGGAGCTCTCTAAAAACGAATCAGCTTGTGTAGCAATAGGGCCAGAAGGAGACTTCACAGATGACGAAGTGAGGCTTATGATTGAAAAAGGAGGCGTAGAAATCAGCTTAGGCGATAGCAGGCTGAGGACAGAAACGGCAGCGCTTTCGGCAGTGACATATTTCCGAGCTTTACAATCCTTATAGGTTTATTTCCCTTTAAAATTAGGTGCCCTTTTCTCTAGAAACGAATTCACCCCCTCTTGATAGTCTTCTGAATCTGCAGCACGGAATTGGTAATCTAATTCCCTTGCAAGTTGTGTTTCAAGATCGCAGGACATCCCTTCGTGAAAAGCCGCCTTAGTCAGTCCTAATGCGAATGTGGGCATTTTAGATAGTTTATCACTAGTGTTTTTAATTTCGTCGCTAAATGCTTCGTCACTCACGCACTTGTATATTAACCCCATAGCCTCAGCTTCGCTTGCACCCACCTTGTTTCCGAAGAAAGCCAACGCCTTAGCGCGTTGCATCCCCACAAGTCTAGGTAGCCACCACGTTCCACCACTGTCTGGGATGAGGCCTATTTTAGAAAAAGCCTGGATAAAAGATGCACTTTCTGTAGCGATTGTTAGGTCGCACGCAAGTGCGATGTTCGCTCCAGCTCCAGCGGCAACGCCATTAACGGCAGCAACTATAGGCTTGCGCATTGAGCAAATTCTTCTAATACTTGCGTTGTATGTTTCCTCTACAATGATTTTGAAATCGGGAGCATCGGGAGCAGTTACTTCTTTCAGGTCTTGGCCTGCGCAGAATGCCCTTCCTTCGCCTGTAATAATAATACACCTCACGCTATCATCAACAGCAGCATCGTCTAAGGCTTCTTGGAATGCCTTTCCCATTTCTCTGTCGAAGCTGTTAAAAGCTTGCGGTCTATTCAAAGTTAGGACCCTTACGGCGCCTTTGTTTTCGATTTTAATAGATGGACTCATGGCGATTATTGAATCATTATAATTGTAGACTTTACGAAAAATCCTGATTGGATTACGAGGTGATAACATCCCTTGCTTAGAAAGTTTAAATCAATAAAAGATTCTTCCTCGAATAATTTCCCTACTCTAACCCAAACCTCTACTCCTCTCGCGTCGTACACTCTAACATCACACCCGATTAGGTCTTCTGAAATTCTGATGTTAATCCTGCCGGATGTAGGGTTAGGGGAGATTTGTATTCCGCTATTTAATTGTTCGACACTTGATACGGCTAGAGTGCACCCAGTATTCCATCCACTTCCCTCTAGAGGCTCGCCCGGAGTCATGTCTTTGTCGTTGAAGGCAGTGTAGCTGGTCTCGTACTTGTACGCCCTGAACATCGCATTGTTGCCGGGGTCTTGCCCTTGAATTGCTGGTCCGAAGCCCGATACAGGATTCACATAGGCCCAAACTATTTCCTCTTCGGGTGTCACCTCAAATGCATATCCGGCCGGTCCGTTACAAATGAGCGTATTGCCATTAGATAATCGATTGGCTCCGGAAATGTTCTGTGCGTAGAAAAGAGCGTCAAAAGTTTCAGGATAGTGCCATGAATAATTAGTAGGCCCGAAAGCCTGTCCTTCTTCAATAGGGTAGGTGCCATTCTCTAGGCTAGGAAGCTCGATTACTTCTACTGAGCTGTACTCACCTTCGGGCCGTTGTTTTCCGTTATTGAAGACGAGTATAGAGCCAGCGTCTATGCCATCCTCTATCCATTGAGCATCGTGCTGGTGGTACAAGAGTTGCTCGTCGGATGTCCCACGTTCATAAGCAGCTGAATTGCCGTACCGGTATAGTATGTCTCCTGATGTTGTGGCTGCTTCTTCTGTAGTGGTGTTGTGGTCAATAATCCAAAACTCACTGAACTTAGCTGAGCTGACTATTATTTGGTCTAAATCAGAATTATAATCCACAGAGTTGCAATGCATCCAATCTGAAGCTCCTGCTACATTTGAAGCTCCGCCACCAGTTGTGTAGTTAATGTTGAATCTCCTCGGATTCTCAGATATAACACCATAATTAGGAAGGGCAGGGTCAGTGTCCTGAATTAAATGATCCCAAGCTGACCAGGACCAAACGATTTCACCACCCTCATTTCCTGTAGGAGATATCTCGACTATCTGTGGGCACCAAACAGGGTTTTCTGTGTTGTTCGTGTTTTTCCCTAGAGCTAGCGCGTCTTCGTAACGGTGGCTTTCCCAAAGAATGACGAGGATGTTTCCGTTAGGTAACATCTCTAAGTCGTGATGGGAGTGATGCATAGTGTCTGCGAAATTCATGGACCAAATCAGGTCTCCCTCCCAGCTAAATCTCTCTACTCTACCTCCAGTCCCTCCTCCAGAAAATGCCGGGGTTGCGGTGGAGGATAACTCTGCTGTTCTAAGAAGGCTGCCGTCCTCTAACAGGTAGGCAGCTAGACCTACTCTGTTGTCGCTAGACCATTGATTGACAACCTGTCCGCAGTTGTCAATTAAATAGGTTTCGGTGGATTTAATAGGTGCGATAAGGGAGTATCCGTCAAGTGACAGTGCACTGTTAACGAAGACCCCCACGGTTTGGGTTTGGGCTACATGTGTTGAGTAAACAAAAAATAACGCCGTGACAACGACTAAGTTTTTTAATGACATTGTATTTAAGCTATAGGCCACACGGTGGATATTTTATTAGATGGGATAAATGACGCTTCTGCAGCCCATAAGTTGCATTGCTGAAGCTGAGCTACAGACATTCCGAGTAAATCATGAGCGATATGGTACTCAGTCATTAAGTCTATGCACATGACTCCAGGATCATCGCTGTTAATTGTAGTTTTCACTCCTAGCTCCATTAGTCTTTTCAGTGGATGTGAGTTGGCGCCATCGACGGCTCTTGTGAGAACATTGCTTGTAGGACAAAGTTCTAAAACTATGCCTTGACTTACAAGTTTTTCTATCACACTTTCGTCATGTATGGCCTGCACTCCGTGACCTATTCTATCTGCCCCTAACTCTTCAATGGAGGTAATGATGTTTTGAGGGGCTTGTGGCACCGATGGCTCACCTGCATGTATAGTGATTCCCAGTCCAGCTGCTTTTGCTTTCATAAATATGTGAGCGAACTGAGAGGGGGGGAACCCGACCTCATCATCAGCCAAGTCTAATGCAAGGATTTCACCCTTGTGTTCGATTGCCCAGTCACACCAATATTCATTTTCCTTTAAGGGTTTAATGCGCTGAAGCAGACAGATAAGTCCGACAGCCATTGGATACATGGTTTCAGCTTTGAGGCAGCCCTTCATGATGGCTCCGTGTAAGTTGTCCGCACCTAACTCAGGGAATACCTCTAGTGTAAAGCTGGGAGCATATCGCAATTCAAGTATGCGGACATTAGAACGAAGGTACATGTCCTCGCAGGCCTCAAAAGCTAATCTTTCTATCCTCTCTAGTGATTTCAATCTGTCTCTAGTTACAAGAAACTTTTTCAGTACCGAAGGCAGATCGTCCATAGGTTTTAAAACCATATACCTGTTTTGAAACTCCTCGTCAGTGCAGTCAGTTTTTATATCGCCATCTTCTATAGCCCACTCCTTCATTGTTGATGGTCTGTAAGCAAGTTCCAGGTGGCAGTGTAATTCCACTTTAGGAAGTTTGAATAGGGAAGAGTGGGTTAAGTCTGAAATCATCATCACAAGATAGCTTACCTTCGCAATATGTCCGTGGTGATAAAGAATAAAAAGGCTTCCTACACTTATTTTCTAGAAGATGAGTTCACTTCTGGTATACAATTAAATGGCGGTGAGATTAAATCTATCCGCAATTCTAAGGTAAGTATTACTGAGTCTTATTGCAAGATGGAAAAAGGGGAGATGTGGGTGTTTAATATGTATATCGAGGAATATCCTAACGCTGGATATATTCCTCAATCTCCCAGGCGTCAGAGAAAGCTTTTGTTACAAAAGAAGGAGATAAAAAAGCTGGAGAAGAAGGTTAAAAATGTTGGTATCACACTGATTCCCACGCTTTTATTTATTTCCAAGTCAGGTTATGCTAAGCTTCGATTCCGCATTGCTAAAGGTAAGAAGATGCACGATAAGAGAGCTAGTTTGAAGGAAAAGGATATCGAAAGGGATATGGACAGAGAGCTATAAAGCAGATTCTTTAACCGTCGTTTCTTCTGTGATGTTAACCTTGTAATTGTCACTAATTTCATCCCAATCCCAAATGAAGCTCACCATTACATCTCTCAAGCATTTTTGGATAATCGGATTCGGGACATTCATATCCTTAAAGTAGTCTTCCTGCTTTTCAATCAAGTTATACTTGTATAAAACAGCACGAGTCATTCCGGTGGTAGTGTTATGAGAGGGGTGATTCACCTTCTTCATGAAAGTCCTAAATTCTTTCACTTTGTTTGCGAATTTATCTTTCGGGATTCCTAGGGCAAGCCCAAACTTCGCACAACACCGCTTTATGATCGCTCTATCCACACCATTGTCAAAATGCTTAGGCACATGAGAAAGATTAGCTGCCACCACTATCATTAAGAACCTCCCATAATCTGAGGTGTCTAAGTTCGGTGCAGTTTCAAACTCCGGCATAACATTTAAAAGTGACGCTACTTCAGGCCACCCGAACTCCACCGTTTCGAAAGTTGTATTGACGAAAATATTCGCCACCTGCTCGTCGGTGAGTTTGCGTTTAGAAAGCCAGTTGAGTAGTCCCAAGTTATTCATCCTTGGGAATCAAAGTTAATCTAGAGTTTTAGGGGGGTGTAGAACTATTTGGTTACCACTATCAACAGGGTTATGAACAATCTTAGCTAGTTTGTGATGGTATTCTTATCTTTGTAGAATGTACGATAAAGCCCTGAAGCCCCTGTTTTTCCTCATGTCTGCAGAAAAAGCGCACTATTTTGCGATGGGTTTCTTCAGTGTTGTAATTCGAATTCCTGGAATTATGTTTCTCTTAAAGCGATACTTTAACCAAAGTAGTACAGATGATGTAGTGACAGTCTGTGGTTTAGATTTTCCTAATTCAGTAGGCCTTGCTGCGGGCTTTGATAAGGATGCAAGATGGTTGCGTGAGCTTGCTGTTTTGGGCTTCGGTCACGTCGAGATAGGGACACTTACTCCAGTTGCTCAACCCGGTAATCCGCAGCCCAGACTTTTCCGACTTCCTGAAGATTCAGCTCTACTAAACAGAATGGGTTTTAATAATGGTGGTGTGGATGCTGCAGTTGAAAGACTCAAGAGACGTCCTGAAGGTCTTATCGTAGGTGGAAACATCGGGCGCAATAAAATTACTACTAACGAAAATGCTGTTGATGACTATCTTAAATGCTTCGACTCACTTCACCCTTATGTAGATTACTTCACGGTTAATGTAAGCTCCCCTAACACTCCCGGACTCAGGGAGTTGCAAGATAAGGAGCCCCTGTCTGCTTTGCTTAGAGCTGTAGTTAAGTTGAATAATTCCAAAGAAATTCAGAGACCGGTGTTTTTAAAAATAGCACCAGACATGACAGAGACTCAACTCGATGATATCGTTGATATAATTATCGCTGAGAAAGTTGATGGCGTTATAGCAGCTAACACGACCATTAATCGAGCTGATCTTACTACGGAGTCTTCTAAAGTTGAGTCCTTAGGTGCGGGCGGTATAAGCGGTGTGCCTGTTCGTAATAGCTCTACTGAAGTTGTGAGATACCTCCATGAAAAGTCTGGAGGGGCCTTCCCCATAATCGGAGTAGGTGGAATCGATGGTGTTGAATCTGCTCGAGAAAAACTAGATGCAGGTGCATCGTTAGTTCAGATTTATACTGGGATGATCTTTAAAGGTCCAGGCCTAGCTAGTCAAATTATCAAGGGCCTGAAGTGATTCCGCGTTAGTGAGGTTATAGAAACTCACTTAATGTACTCGTCCTATCTAACCGGGGTCCCTTTTCTGTTTGCTTTAACGTGCATATTTCATTAGCCGCATCGTGCTCTAAAAACAGATGGTAGCCCTTGTCTGCGGCTTCGTTAAAAATTCTCTTTCGCTCATTTAGTGTTAACAAGGGACGCGTGTCATATCCCATAACGTATGGTATGGGTATGTGACCTGCCGATGGCAGAAGGTCAGCCATAAAGACAAGTGTTTCCGACTTGTACTTAATGATGGGGCACATTTGGGCATCCGTATGTCCGTTCACAATGAATGCATCAAACCCAAGCCCTGTTTGAATTCTAGTATCGTTATCAGCAGCGTCAATAAACTTAAGTTGGCCGCTTTCTTCAAGAGGAATGATATTCTCGGAAAGGAAGCTGGCTTGTTCTCTGGCGTTAGGTTCTGTTGCCCATTTCCAGTGACGCTTATTACTCCAATAAGTTGCGTTTTTAAAAGCCGGTCTATACCCGTCACGAGAATTATTCCACTCAACAGCTCCGCCGACATGGTCGAAGTGCAAGTGAGTAAGGAACACGTCCGTTATGTCATCTTTCGAAAATCCGGCTGATTTCAAGCTCTTATCGAGTGAATTATCTCCATGGGGGTGGTAGTGCCCGAAAAACTTCTCACTCTGTTTATCCCCTAATCCGCAATCAATCAGAGTTAATCTATCTCCGTCAGCTATTAATAGTGATCTCATAGCCCATGGACATAGGTTGTTAGAATCGGCAGGGTTAGTGCGTTCCCAAAGCCTCTTTGGAACTACTCCGAACATCGCTCCTCCGTCTAATTTGAAATTACCGTTGTGAATAGTATAAAGCTCCATGATACGAAGGTAGTGAGAGGGGCGTTCGTTCATACATTTCGTATCTTTGTGTTTTGAAATCCATTACTGAAAGATCATATGCCGCTTTCTTCCCTAAACGCTATTTCGCCAGTTGATGGCAGATACAGAAGACACACTGAACCACTCGCTCCATTACTATCGGAATGGGGCTTAATTCGCCACAGAGTTGAAGTGGAAGTCAGATACTTTGTCGCACTAGTTGAATTGCCTCTTCCTCAACTTTCCGATTTCCCTTCGGACAAGCTAGAAGGCTTACGTGATCTGTATAATAATTTCACCGAGGAGCAAGCGTCTAAGATTAAAGAAATTGAGTCTACGACTAACCACGACGTAAAGGCTGTGGAGTACTGGATAAAGGACGAGATGGAGTCAAAAGGGCTGGGTCAGTGGAGTGAGTTCATTCACTTCGGGCTTACATCACAGGACGTGAATAATACAGCAATACCTCTTTCTTTAAAGAGGGCTACTGAGGACGTATACCTGCCAGCTCTAGACGAAGTTCTTTGCAGATTGAATGAATTGAGCTTAGAATGGAAGTCCATCCCTATGCTTGCTAGAACGCACGGACAGGCAGCCTCTCCAGTTACTCTAGGTAAGGAGATAAGAGTATTTGAGAACAGACTTAGAATTCAAAGAGATATTATCGTATCATCAGTTTACGCAGCTAAATTCGGTGGAGCGACTGGTGGGTTTAATGCTCATAAAGTAGCATATCCTGAGATTGATTGGATTTCCTTTGGTAATAAATTCGTTGAGGAAAATCTAGGTCTTCACAGGAGTAAGGTTACCACCCAAATCGAACATTACGATCACCTTGCAGCTTGGTGTGACTCTCTGAGAAGAGCCCATACTGTGATGATCGACCTTGATAGAGATATTTGGACCTACGTAAGCTTAGATTATTTCAAGCAAAAAATTATTGCTGGCGAGGTAGGCTCTTCGGCTATGCCGCATAAGGTTAACCCTATTGACTTCGAAAATTCAGAGGGAAATTTCGGAGTGGCAAATGCTATGCTGTCTCATTTCTCCGAAAAGCTACCGACCTCCCGTCTGCAGCGTGATTTAACGGATTCAACGGTGTTGCGCAATGTGGGTGTGCCTTTAGGGCATGCAATTATCGCGCTTAAATCTTTACAAAAAGGATTGAGTAAATTACTTCTTAATCCTGCTGCACTCGAGGCTGCTCTTGAAGCTAATTGGGCTGTTGTCTCTGAGGGAGTCCAAACAATACTGCGTCGCGAAGGCTACCCGAAACCTTATGAAGCTCTTAAGGCTTTAACACGTACAGGAGGTGCAATTACTGCAGAAACTATGCGCACCTTTATATCTGAGTTAAACGTAAGTGACGAGGTGAAAACAGAGTTACATGCACTTTCTCCTTCAAATTATTTAGGTTACTCTGAAGAACTTGCCTCTTGAATAGACTCTCAGCTTTATTTCCCCTATTAAAATCCTATCGCTGGAATCTCGTTACGAATGCACTCCTGAATATACTGGGTGCGATACTGTCTATATTTTCATTTTTAAGTGTCGTTCCGTTTTTAAGGATATTATTCGGAGGAGCCGTTGAGAGAGCTCCCACGGATGATATCCCTGGAAAAATAGGGGCGTGGTTCGATAGCTATGTACTTGAAGTTGGTGCTTCACATGCCTTAATGATGATTTGTGTGTTCGTGGTTATTCTCGCGGTATTAAAGAACACGACCACATATCTAGCGATGTATTCTCTTGCTACCATTAGAACTGGCGTAAGTAGAGATCTAAGGAACAGTACATATTCTAGAGTGCTTTCGAAAAACATGGGTTGGTTCACAGGGGCTAGAAAGGGAGATGTCCTCAGTAGATTGACTGTTGATTTGAAAGAGGTGGAGGATAGTATTGTAGGGTCTATCGTGGTGATGTTTAAGGCTCCGCTATTAATTATAATCTCTTTTGGAGCGTTACTTGTCCTGAGCTGGGAGCTTACCCTTTTCGCAATATTATTCCTTCCTATAAGTGGGATTCTGATAAGTCGCATAGCGAAGAAATTGAAAAAATCAGCTCTAAAAGGCAAACAAGAATTAGGTTCACTCGTAAACATCCTTGAAGAGACTCTGTCTGGGATGAGGATTATTAAAGCTTTCGGTGCTTCATCAGTGTTCATGAAGAGATTCGAAAACAGGAACGAGGAGCATTTTTATGCAATGCGTAAGATGTACAGAAGAGAATACATGAGTTCGCCGGTGAGTGAAGTAATCTCTTTGTCTGTTATGGCTGTACTTCTAGGTTATGGAGGAAACATCGTTCTCACCGGTGGGTCTGGGCTTACAGGTGATTGGTTCATAGGATATCTAGTTGTGTTCTCTCAAGTCATACCTCCGGCTAGGGCTTTGAGTGATGGTTGGTTTAAGATTAGTAAAGGCGTTGCTTCATTGGACAGGGTGGAGGAGTTGTTCGATTCTCTCGATGATGTTGAGGATTTAGAATCTACTTCGGGTGTGATTCCTACCGTTAAGGAGAGTATAGAGTTTAAGGATGTATCATTTGCTTATGGAGAAACGGAAGTTTTAGATTCGATTAATCTCACTATTAAAAAAGGAGATGTGGTCGCATTAGTTGGGCCATCTGGTTCTGGCAAAACTACTTTGAGTAATCTTTTAATACGATTCGACTCGCCTGCATCGGGGACTATTTCAATTGACGGAACTGACCTAAATGATATTCCATTATCTAATTGGAGGCAGCAACTTGGTGTGGTGACACAAGAATCTATTTTGTTTCACGGAACTATAGCCTCTAACATAGCCCTTTGTGAGGAGTTTCCGGATGAGGAGAAACTACGCCTCGCTGCAGAAGTAGCTCAGGTAACAGAGTTTGCGGATAACCTTCCCGACGGTCTTCATTCCCCAGTTGGAGATGGTGGCGGTAGGCTAAGTGGGGGACAGAGACAGCGTGTCGCACTTGCGAGAGCATTGTATCGCGATCCAGAAATACTAGTTCTTGATGAAGCAACTTCAGCTTTAGATGCCGCTTCCGAGCACGCTGTTCAGCAAGCCTTAGACGCTGCTATGAAAGACAGGACAGTACTAGTTATTGCCCATAGACTATCCACCGTGAGGCGTGCTGATAATATCGTTTTGATAGAAAAAGGAATAATAGTAGAGCAGGGGAAACATGAGGTTTTAATGAAAAACAACGGGCCCTACGCTAAGCTGGTCAATCTTCAATCATTTTCATCTTAAGTGACATTCACTAATAAAAATATACGACCTGTGGTTATTGCAGGACCATGTTCGGCAGAGAGCAGGGATCAAGTCCTTGAAATAGCACGAGCATTGAAGAAAAACCCTGCCGTGAAATTCTTTCGCGCAGGGCTGTGGAAGCCTAGAACTAGACCTAATTCCTTTGAAGGAGTAGGAGAGGAAGGGTTAGAGTGGTTAGTCGAGGTTCAGAAAGAAGTGGGATTGCCTGTTATGACTGAAGTCGCGGATGCTAATCACGTTGGTCTTGCACTTAAGTACGGGTTAGATGCGGTTTGGGTTGGAGCTCGAACTACTGTGAGTCCCTTTTCTGTCCAGAATATTGCAGACGCACTTAAGGGGACTTCTTTACCGGTTATGGTTAAGAATCCCATGCACTCAGATCTAGGGCTATGGATGGGAGCCATCGAGCGTATTTCTAATTCCACTACTGGTGAGGTAGCAGCTTTACATAGAGGGTTTTCTAATCTAACTCAACATAAATACAGGAATGCTCCAATGTGGGAGATTCCTATAGGATTGAAATCAGAGATGCCAGACATCGCGATCTTTTGTGACCCTAGCCATATAGGTGGTGATAGACAGCTTATCGCATCTATAGCCCAAAAATCCATGGACTTAGGCATGAATGGGCTTATGATAGAAACTCATACTAATCCCGATAAAGCTCTCAGCGATCCTCTTCAGCAGGTTACACCGAGTATGCTGTTAGATATTTTATCTCGCCTTGAAATTCGCGATCTATTAACAACACCCTACCAGAGTCTTGCTTTAGAATCTTTGAGGATGAAGATGGATTCTGTAGACGAACAGTTGATAGAGTTGTTAAAGGGTAGAAGCGAACTCTCAGAAGCTATAGGCCTCTATAAGAAAGAGAAAGGTCTAACCGTGTTGCAGATAGAGCGTTATAGAGAAATAGTTTCAACTAGGTTGAGCCTGTCGGATGATTTAGGGATAGATAGAGAGTTTATTAAATCCGTTTTGGAACAGGTGCATAAGGAAAGTATTAGAGTCCAAACCGACATCATGAATTCCGATACTTCAGCTCCTTCAGAGTAAACGTCCGAGTAAACGTCCGAGTAAATTTACAGGGTAGTAGGACAAATAAACTCTGATGTTTCTATCTCAGTTTCCTGTATTGCACACCACCCACCGACAACCTCAATTCCATTGTGTATGCCCTGTGCCTTCATCAATGAGTTAGCAATAACCGAGCGATATCCACTTCCGCAGTGTAGGTAGAACGGACCCGATTCAGGAAAGTCACTGTAATATTCTCCAAGCTGACTTAGTGGCGCGTGTTTCGCTATTTCAACATGTTCAGATTGAAACTCCCGTGGTTTCCTCACATCAAATAGCTTGATTTCAGAATTAGATTTCATCAGCTTAGCAAGCTCCTCTGCAGTAACCGTTTCAATGCTGTCGACATCCTTTCCTGCCTCTTTCCAGTTTTCAAACCCTCCATCTAGAATCCCGATTACATTATCGAATCCCACTCGAGATAATCTCGTTATAGCTTCAACTTCTCTTCCGTTTTCGACAATAAGAAGGATGGGTTGCTTTACGTCCACTAGTAGCTCGCCCACCCACGGTGCGAATCCTCCGTCTAGTCCTATGTATGTAGATCTAGGAATGAACCCTGCCACAAATTGAGATCTAGTGCGAACATCTAGAACTGTTGCTTCAGTATCATTAGCAGCAATTTCAAACTCTTCAGGGCTAAGCATATTAGCTCCCTTCTGAATTAATTCGTCAATAGACTTATATCCGTGTTTATTCATTTGAATATTAAACCCGAAATATTCCAGCGGTTCTGCTAACCCGTAAGTCACTTCTTGGATGAATTCATCACGAGTCATATCAGCCCTGAGAGCATAATTAGTAGCTCTCTCAACGCCTATGCTCCCCACAGTTTCTGTACTCATATTCTTACCACATGCAGATCCTGCGCCATGCCCAGGATAGACAATAACATCGTCATTTAGAACCATGATTTTCTCGCGTAGACTGTCGAATAATATTCCGGCAAGTTCTTCTTGAGACATGTCGGTTGCTTTTTGGGCTAAATCAGGACGACCCACATCACCTAGAAATAAAGTGTCTCCAGAAAATATCGAGTGCTGATTCCCGTGCTTATCCCTAACGAGGTAGCATGTACTTTCCATCGTGTGACCAGGAGTGTGAATGGCTTCAATTTCAACTCGCCCTATCTTAAACTTCTGTCCATCCTTAGCAATCAATGATTCGTAAGATGTTTCAGCTGAAGGCCCATAGACTATCTGCGCACCTGTTTTCTCAGCGAGCGTGACATGCCCCGACACAAAATCCGCATGAAAGTGTGTCTCAAATATGTATTTTATCTTTACCCCATCCTTTTCAGCCATATCTATATATTGCTGAACCTCCCTTAGAGGATCGATAATAGCAGCTTCTCCATTACACTTTATGTAGTAAGATCCCTGTGCTAAACAGCCAGTGTATATCTGTGTTATTTTCATCTCTTTAATTAGCTTGAGTCGCAACCTTTCTTAAGCCCTTATCTATAGAACCCGGATTGTCAAAGTCGTTTAGTGCGTTCTTAATAGTTGCAAAGCATTTCTTCTTCCCTATTCGCGCGATCAGTTCTGAGGAGTTAATAGTATCTCTCACTGGCCCTATTGCAGCAGCAAGTCTGAAATCAATGCCTTTCGCCTCAAGCTCATTAATTATATCCTCTAAAGCTTTTATTCCGGAGGCATCGATATAACCTATAACCTTAGCGCAAAGTATGATTGCTTTCACGTCGTCTCTTCCTTCGATAATTTCATTAATCGATGTATGAAGGTGTCGGTGGTTAGAAAAGTGAAGAGCTGAATCGAACCTCACAATTATCACGTCATCCCTGAGGTTAGCTTCGGGGAACCTTTTGAAGTTTCTGTAAATCCCCTCTATTTCTCCAAGCTCTGCAAAATGTGGTCTCATTTGTTTGTAAACCAAAACCAAAATAGACAATACCACCCCCGTGAGTATTCCATAAGTCATGCCTACGGTTAAGGTTGTAATAAATGTTGCTAGTAAAAGCAGCGCGTCAATCTTATGTGTTTTCCAAAGAGAAATGGGCAGCTTGAAATCTATAAGACTAGAAACAGCTACCATTACTATAGCCGCTAAGACCGCCATAGGTAGATAGGTAAAGAGAGGTGTGAGAAAGAGCAATGTCAATCCGATTAAAGCAGCTGCAATAATTGATGACATGGCTGTTGTAGCTCCAGCTTGCTCATTCACGGCCGATCTGGAAAACCCTCCTGTAGTAGGGTAGGATTGGAACATCGACCCTATAATGTTAGAGAGCCCTAGGGCGCGGAGTTCTTGGTTTGCATCAATTTTATAATCGTGCTTCTCCTCGATAGTTTTTGCAACGGAATAAGCCTCCATGAATGCTACAAGGGCAAGTGTGATAGCTATGGGGAGGAGTTGATAGAAATCACTTTCATTTACCGTGGGCATGTTAAATACAGGAAGTCCCTTAGGGATCTCACCTACTATCGCTACCCCATATGAGTCTAGCCCCAAGCCCATGCACGCTAGAATTCCGACCACCACCACCACTAACGCAGCCGGTATCTTTGTTTTTTTCTTAAACTTACTAGCAATTACTATCAGCAATATAGCTGTCACTCCTAGCAATAATGTCGGTGCGTGTATTTCTGTTATCGTGTCTGATGCAGTCGAAATGAAGTTCTGTATTCGGTTATGTTTTGCAATAGATGCACCAGTTAAATTAGAGATTTGATTCACCCCTATAATAATTGCAGCAGCAGATGTAAACCCACTTATCACAGGCCTAGATAAGAAATTCACTAAAAAGCCAGCCCTTAGCACCCCCAGTAATAGTTGGGATATCCCCATCATCATAGCTAGCACTATTGCTAATTCGATATAATGAGTCCCTCCAGCTTCTAATGATGCAATAGACATTAATCCAGCAGCTACAAGCAACGAATCCATTGCCACAGGCCCCACCGATAGTTGTCTAGATGTACCGGTTATCCCATAAATTATTTGTGGAACCAGTGATGCGTAAAGACCATAAACCATAGGTAGCCCAGCAATAAGCGCATACGCCATCCCTTGTGGCACTAGCATTATCCCCACAGTAATTCCAGCAGGTAGATCTTTTGCTAAATTCCTCCTATTGTACTCGGGAAGCCAGGATAGTATAGGTAGAATTTTCTTTAACACTCGGCAAAGATACGAGGTTGGGTGTGGTGCTTGTGTAGCTAAGGTAACATGGTAGAAGTTTAGTCAATCCGGAGTACCTCCCCTTAGGTCGGTGTTCCCTCCTTTGACTCAACAAAACGATACAGCTAGCTAGCGCTAGACCTATCATTTTACCTCTCTTAACCTAAAGTAAACTTTGCTTGCGACAGGCTTTATGCTATTGCGACTTTGTCGCGCCTGTATCGCTTTATATTCGTGCCCAGAGCGGGAGTCGAACCCGCACGCCCTAAAGGACACATGGCCCTCAACCATGCCTGTCTACCAATTTCAGCACCTGGGCGGGCTTTCATCGTAGATGATGAAGTGTGACCTGGCTGGGACTCGAACCCAGGACCCTCTCATTAAAAGTGAGATGCTCTAACCAGCTGAGCTACCAAGTCATATTCCCCTTCATTAAGGGGGTGCAAAGATAGTTACAATTTTTATTTACCAAACAAGTTTA